>Ga0118677_10000824_pt1 | contig 67330 bp, 56 predicted proteins | sample AliMusrvi5mmetaG_FD_86154 | JGI IMG/M metagenome (GOLD analysis project Ga0118677, IMG submission 86154) | reverse complement strand
GGGATGTAGTATCGCCGGAGGGCTTGCACCGACTGCTTCCGGAGCCAACTCCGTCGCCTCGGCTTTGGGCAGCCTCACCAGGCGCGACCCCGGCAAGGCTGTGCGAACATACCATGAGGGTCGCGAGCCAACCCTCAAAACCGGAACGTTCTACTTGGCTGGGAATAGGAACTTTCTATTTGGCTCCGACACTGCCTTTTCGCGGACTTGCCTTTTCGCGGACGGCTTAGTGTGTGATCTTTCCGAGGGAACCCCGAACATCGCGAGTGCATCATTGAAAGTGGACTTGAGAAGCTGTGCGCGGGGGGGCTGCGAGAGTCATGCCGGGATCATGCTGATTTCGGATCAACCCTCCCCGAACGTCACTCCGGGTACCTCAGAAAGCATGCACTCACTTCGGAAGTCCGGCAGCGTTAACCAAACCGCCTCGCTCTACTCCCGCCGCCAATGGTTCGCATCTGCGGCCGCGTTTTCGTCACTACCCGTCTTCGCCGCCCAGGACCAGGAGCCAACTTTCAAGACCGGGGTCAGAGTAGTGAATATCCTGGCGACGGTCACAACCCGTAAGGGCGAGATCGTACGCGACCTGGAGCAGGCTGATTTCGCGGTTTTGGAGAACGGGCGCCCGCAGGAGATCGGCTATTTTTCAAAGGAGACTGGCCTGCCTCTAACTTTGGGATTGCTGATTGATACCAGCATGAGCCAGCGCCGCCTGATGGAGTCGGAACGCGCCGCCAGTTTCCGCTTCATCGACCGCGTATTGCGCGAAGACCGGGACCAGGTCTTCCTGATGCAGTTCGATCTGGCTTCGTTCGTGCGCCAGCCGCTCACGTCCTCCCGCAAGGAATTGGAAGCGGCGCTCAACCTGGTGGACACGCCGACGATGAACGAGCTGCGCGTGGGGGCGGGCGACGGCACGTCGCTTTACGACGCCGTCATCAAAGCTTCAAACCAGATCATGAAACTGCGCCAGGACCGCAAGGCGCTAATCCTGCTCACCGACGGCGTTGACAATACGAGCGAGGCGACTCTGGTCGATGCGGTCGAAGCCGCGCAGCGGGCGGACACCCTGATCTATTCGATCTTGTTCGCCGATCCCGAGGCCTACGCCTTTGGCGGGCGGGACGGACGCGGCGTGCTGCAGCGGCTGTCGAAGGACACCGGCGGTGGGTTCTTCGAGGTCTCAAAAAAGGAGCCCATCGACCAGATTTTTGCCGCGATCGAGGACGAACTTCGCAGCCAGTACAGTCTCGGGTTTGTCTCGGATCAGCCCGTACGGGCCGCCGAGTTCCGCAAGCTTCACGTCTCAACCAAACGCAAAGGCCTGGTCGTCCGTTCCCGCGACCGCTATTGGGCCACCCGATTCTAAGTTAAGGCGGGGTAGCGCTCCAGCGCCGGGTGGGCTATTTCCTGATCGCGACCACTGGTTTGAGGATCGCCGCCACCTTGGGTGCCAACTCCTCGTAGGTCAACCGGCCGGGGTGATATAGCCGAACGATACCGAGGCGGTCGATCAGGGCCAGGGTTGGCGTGGTGCTCGCGCCCCAGGCTTTGAAGTTTTCTTCACTAACCGGGACAGTCATGCGGGGGATCTGCCCGTAATACTTGGCGCGAATGGACTCGATGTAGCGGGACTCGGCCTCACGGGACGCTTCTTCCCCACCTTCGACGTAGCCGTAGTGCTGCGTTGGACCGACGACTACGAGACCTGGGTTCTCCTTACCCAGCCGTTCCACGATACTCGACTCCGCCTTGCAGTCGCCGCACCAATGCGCCCAGAAAAACAGCAGCACCGGCTTACCTCGAAGGGCCAGGAGGGATGGAGGGGGGCTTCCCAGGTATTCCTTCGTTTCGAGACTTGGTGCCCGCCGCCCCTGCAGCGTGATGAGGTTCAAGTTCTTCTGAATGCGGGCGCGAATCGGTGTGGCCCACCAGGTCTTCACCTCGCCCTGCAGGAAAGCAACAGCCTCGGTTTTGCGCCCGGTCGAATTCAAGATCTGCGATCGGACCTCGATGGATGCGCCGAGTGCGAGGGGCAAGGATGAATCGTCGTTCAGCTTGTGCGTCTTTAACAGGTCGAAGACACCGGCACGGGCAAGCGCCGCGTACTTATCAGCCGCCGGGTAATCTTTAGCAGCGAACTCGCCGCGCGCCACCCAACTCACCGCCTCAAGGTACGCCCCATCCGCTCCGGCGGCTGCTCTATGCGCGGCCAGAAGTTTGTCGCAGTCCGCGAGGCGGCCCGAATCGAGGGCCTCCCGCACCTGCCTGACGATTTCAGGCCGCTGCGCGCGAGCGGGTTGTGGCACGATGCTTATCAGCGCAATGAATCCGAGGATCGAAAAGAACAGTCGCATGAAACTACTGCCTCAGGCTCTATCCAAGTTTTAAGAAATCGCGGGTCCAGCGCATCGACGCCTCGAAGTCTTCGCGCTCCACCTGTGCGGTCTGCTGCTTGGGTACACTGGGCGGCGGAGGCTGCGGTTGGCCCTTGGAGGCGATGTCGAGAAAGCGCGAGAACTCCCAGGCTTTCACGGTCCGGTACCCTTCCCAGAATTCAGGCTTCCGCCACGCGAACATGCGAGGGCCGGTGACAATCACCTCTAGCGACATCGCCTTGCCGGGGCACAATTCCAGATAGCGCTTCATCAGGCTGCCGATTTGCACGTTGCCTTCGCCCATGCGTACCCAGCGAACTGCGGTTCCCTCGTCTGTGTTCCAAAGGTAGCTATCGCGAATGTGCGAAGTCAGAACATACGGCGCCAGGGTCTCCAGGGTGAGGTGTGGATCCTCGATGGTCCAGCAAGGGTTGCCGGAATCGAAGCAGGCGCCGACGAACTCCTTGCCCGCACCTTCGATCAGCATCTTCAGCTCTCGCGCCTGCATATCGCCGGAATGGTTCTCGATTGCGACCTTCAGGCCGGCATCCATCACCTGGGAGCGCACGTTGCGCAGCGTCCTGATTGCGTTTTCGATGTGCGACTCGATCGGCTCTTTGGTGCTCCCGGGCGCGCCTTTCAGGCGGTCGTTGGAGGTGCCGAGGAAAGCCCGCACCATCTTCGACTTGGCGATTGTGGCGGCTCGCACGACGCGCAGCAGTTGCTCTTCGGCCGTGCCCGCTTGGGCGTCAAACGCGGACGAAGTCGGACAGATCGAGCGCATGCCGATTTCGATTTCAATGCCCAACCGGGCCGCATGCTCACTGACCTTCCGAACGTGCTCGTCTTCCAGGCTGCCGAGGAACCGGATTTCCGAAAAGTGGATCGCCTGAACCCCGAATTTCGAGCAGTAGTCAAGGAATTGGATGGCGTCCCAGCCTTGCGATCGCAGGCTGAAAAGGTCCACTCCTAGCTTTGGTTGGGGATCGGCGAAAGCTGCCGGTGCGGCGGCAGTGGCGATCATTCCGGCTAAGAACTCCCGGCGTTGCATGCCTAGCATTATCGCTTATTTGCCTCTTTTCACATTTCGCTTTTCTTTCGCCACTGCATGAGTTATCCTGCCATGGTCCAGAACTTGGGAGGCAAAGCCATGACACCGGATGACATCTCTATCTCGGTTGAAACCAACCGGGATTACTTTAACCGCTCGACTCGCTCGCTCAAAGAGGAGAATTCGGCCTTCGTTCCCGCGCCCGGGTTGTACACCGCGGCGTCGGTTGTTGCGCACGTCGCGCAAACCGTTGACTGGTTTTTCTCGGGTGCCTTTGCAGAGGCCGGCTTCGATTTGGATTTCGAGAAGATGGACCAGGACGTGCGCGGATGCACCTCGCTGGAAGAGGCGCGCACATGGTTTAACGAGGCTACCGACCGGGCGAAAGCGGCAACCGCCGAGCACACGGCCGAGGAGTGGGCTGCCCCGATACCTCCAGGCCCGATCATGGGCGGCCTGCCGCGCTTCGCGATTGTGAGCGCACTGACCGATCACACGGCGCACCACCGGGGCGCGCTCACCATTTACGCCCGACTGCTCGGCCTGGTACCGCCGATGCCCTACATGGAGACTTAATGGCAATCACGAAATCAATCTTCTCGGTCCTCGGCAGTTACGTGCTGAGCATCATCCTGGTAATGGCCACCGACCCGCTGCTGGCAGCGCTTTTTCCCAACGACTACAAGAAGGGACAGACGATTCCGGACGGTCTGCTCGGGCTGAGCACCGTGCTCTTCACCGTAATTTCCATTCTGTGTGCCTGGGTTTGCGCCAAGCTGGCACCGTCCAAAGTTCGTGTGCACGTGATTGCGTTCTTTGCTCTTGGGGAGATCATGGGCGGAGTCGCTACATCCATGAACTGGGGCAAGGTTCCCCATTGGTACTCGATTGCGTGGCTATTGGTGTGGATTCCCGCCATCTGGGTTGGCTGGAAGCTCGCCGGCCGCCAGCCCGAGGAGCAGTAGCCGGAATGGGGCCGCGGCGGAAATGGTGAGGGGCGGCCGGCAGTTGTCTCCTACCACCGCTCCCTCACGGTCGCGGCTCCGACTAATCCGCTAAGCCGCGCAGCGTCTGCCAGAATTCGGGGAATGAGACAGACGCCGCTCCGGCGTTCTCGATCGTGCACGGCCCGTTCGCCCGTAGTGCGGCTACGGCGAAGGCCATGGCGATGCGATGGTCTCCATACGAATCCAGTGTGGCCGCTCTGAAGACCTGCTTGCCCGGCAGAACGAATCCATCCGGCCTGGTCTCAATTTCGATACCCATGCGCCGCAGATTCGAGGCCATGGTCTCGATCCGGTCGGTTTCCTTAATCCTCAGCTCCGCCGCGTCCCGTACCGTCAATCCGTCCTCGCTCAGCACCCCCAGGATTGCCAGAACGGGGATCTCATCAATGAGTGCGGCGGCAGTCTGTTTCTCGATAACTCCGCCTTTGAGCGTGCTGCCGCGAACCAGCAAGTCGCCAACAGGCTCGCCATTGTTCATGCCCATGTCCAGGATCTTGATCTGGACGCCCATGGACACAAGAAAGTCGATTAGCGTTGCGCGGGTCGGGTTGAGCCCGACACCCTGCAGGATCACATTGGAGCCGGGTACGAGGGCGGCCGCCACCAGGAAGAAAGCGGCGGAGGACAGGTCGCCCGGTACGCTTAAATTGCGTGCCTCCAACTTCGCCGGACCGTTGACGCGAGCCCAGCCGCGCCCTGTTTCGATTTCAACTCCGAACTCGCGCAATGCCACCTCGGTGTGGTCCCGAGTCTTGGCGGGCTCGTGCACGGTGGTCGCTCCATCAGCGTAGAGGCCCGCGAGCAATACGCAACTCTTCACCTGCGCGCTGGCCACGGGCATGTCGTAGTCCAGCGGCCGTAAGCTGCCGCCGCGAATCTCCAGCGGTGGGAATTTGCCGTCGTGCGCGGACAGCGTCGCGCCCATCTGTGCCAGCGGACCCATAATGCGCTGCATCGGGCGTTTCGAGAGCGAGTCGTCGCCGCCGATGCGAGTGGTGAACGGGTGACCCGCCAGGATGCCCGACAACATGCGGATCGTGGAGCCGGAGTTGCCCGCGTCGAGCTGCCCGGAGCACTCGCTCAAGCCGCGCAATCCACGACCATGGACGGTGACATCGCGGCCGTCTTCCGTGATTTCGACGCCCAGCGACCGCAAGCAGCCGAGCGTGGAATGACAATCGGCGCCCGAGGAGTAGTTGCGAATCACGCTCGTACCCTCGGCAATCGCGGCTAGCATCCCGTAGCGGTGAGAAATGGACTTGTCGCCGGGCAGACGCACACTGCCTTCAAGCGGTCCACGAACGGGGTGTATGGTCTCTGTTGTCATCGTGTCGTCATTCCTGTGGTCCACTGAGCAGCTTGAGCGGCGCGGACTCCCAGGGCAGCAACTTGTGTTTCGCTGGACCCGCGCACAAGAATAATGGGTTAAGCGTCAGGCACAGGCTCAGTTTCACCCGCATCAGTCCTTCCAGTCTACCGGACGCCGAATAGGAGACATTCAATGCGTAGACGCGACATGCTTCTCGCCTCGGCGGCGCTGCCAGCGACGGCGGCATCCCTGGGACAAAGCGGTACCGGCGGGCCAGTTAAGAACACCGTGATTTCCAGTGCTAACGGACTCGCCGCCTGCAAACGGGCGCACGAGATCCTGGAGGCGGGCGGAGACACCCTGGAGGCGGTCGTTTCGGGCGTCACCCTCGTCGAGGACGACCCTGAAGACTCCAGCGTCGGATACGGCGGCCTGCCGAATGAAGAGGGCGTTGTCGAACTGGATGCGAGCGTGATGCACGGGCCGTCGCGGCGCTGCGGCGCGGTTGGGGCGGTGCACAATATCAAGAACGTGGCGCGCCTGGCAAAGCTCGTCATGGAACAGACGGGCCACGTGCTGCTGGTGGGCGATGGCGCCACACGGTTTGCACGGACATGGGGCATCCCCGAGATCAACCTGCTCACCGAGAAATCGCGGCTGGCCTGGGTGGCCTGGAAGCAGTCGCAGCGCGACTCGTCGGGCCACACCAACTGGACCAACTGGCTGGACATGCCAGACGACGCCCCTCGCAAGCAGGCCCAGAACTCGCTGCGCAGGCAGTTTCCCGAGGCCAGCGACGAGTTGCTCGCGTGGGCGTTCAGCGTTGCGAAGTACCCACCTACGGGGACCATCAATTGCCTGGCAGTGAACGAAAAAGGTGAGATGTCCGGCACCACCACCACCTCCGGGCTGGCCTGGAAGATCCCTGGCCGGGTGGGCGACTCCCCCATCATCGGTGCAGGCCTGTTTGTGGACCAGGAAATCGGCGCCGCCGGTTCCACGGGTTTAGGGGAAGAGAACATCCGCATCTGCGGAGGCCATACCGTTGTCGAGAACATGCGTCACGGCATGAGCCCTAAGGACGCTTGTCTGGACGCTATGAAGCGGATCGCGCGCAACTACAACGGCGACTTGAAGAAGCTCTCGCGCTTCGACATCAACTTCTACGCCCTGCGCAAAGACGGCGTATTCGCCGGGGCATCGCTGTGGAGCGGGCGCATGAGCCACGGCTATATGTCCGCGCCGAAATTCGCAGTGAACCAGGGTGGCGAAAGCCGACTGGAGGAGTGTGCCTATCTGCTGGAGAGAAAGGTCTAGCAAGGGCTTAGCGCCGTTTTAGACTTCGCCCTTTCGGAGTCGCGCGAGACAACCGCGTGGCAGGGCTCTAGCCTGCCTAATACCGCTCCCTGACGGTCGCGGCTCCGTTCCGGGATCGGAGCCGCGACCGTCAGGGAGCGGTGGGGTCTGTGCCTGCCATCCGCCGCCCGCTGCAACGGTGCGGAACTGCCCGGCGTCTAACCAGGAGTCCAACCGGACAGAAAGGGTCTATCTGCGCGGGATAAGCCATTTGGCGGCCGTGCGACAGTGAAACTATGCTCGCAACGGCGGTTTTAATGGTGATGGCGGCTCAGACGCCAGTGGTCGGAGACGTCGAAATCTTCGGCACCCATAAGCTATCCAACGAAAGGATCATGCGTGCGCTCGGAGTGAAGCCGGGCGAACCGCTGCCTCCCTCCAAGTCCAAGCTGGAGGAAGCCTTAGTGGCCGTGGAAGGCGTGGCGCGCGCTTCGGTCGAGGCGGTCTGCTGCGACGCGGGCAAGGCGATTCTCTATGTCGGGATCGAAGAGCGCGGCGCCGGCGGATTCCAGCTACGGGATCAGCCGCAGGGCGACCTGCAACTGCCGGAGGAGGTCGTCCAGGCCTATCACGACTTCACGCTCGCGCTGGCCGAGGCGGCCCGCAACGGCGATGCCCACGAGGACATCAAACTGGGCCACTCGCTGATGGACAACATCGCCTGCAACGTGATTCAGCGCCGGTTTGTGGGCTTCGCAGACTTGCACCTGGAAGCGCTCAAGGCCGTCTTGCGGGAATCCGAAGACGAGGAGCAGCGTGCCGTCGCGGCCTACGTGTTGGGCTATGCCCCCCGCAAGGCCGATGTGGTGAACGACCTCCAGCAGGCCCTCCGGGACCCCGATCCCGACGTCCGCGCCAATGCTCTGCGGGCCCTGAAGCCCATTGCCATACTGGCCCAAAAAGACCCTGACCGGGGGATTCGGGTCGAAACTACGTGGTTCGTGGAGATGCTGAACTCGACGGTGCTGAAGGACCGACTGGAAGGCGTTAGGACGCTGCTGACATTGACGGAATCCGGCCTTTCCGGGGCGACCTATACGCATCTGTATGAGCGCGGCCTCCGCCCGTTGGAGGAAATGGCCCACTGGCGCCATCTCGAGTATGTCCTGCCGGCCTACCTGTTACTGGGCCGGATGGCAGGCGTAGGCGACCCTGAACTCGAACAAGCCTGGGCCAGCGGAGACCGCGAGAAGAAACTTCACGAAATTGAGCAGAAGCTCAAAGTGAAGAAATAGAACAACTTCGTCAGGTTTTGGAATCGACCGCCCTCACTATTGAATCTACCAATCATGGATAGAGATTAGCCTGTTTCGGTAAACTGGAACTACCTTTATGTCGCAACTTGCCTTACCCCATCTGCGGTATCTGGAGGCCGAGGCCATCCACATCCTGCGGGAGACAGCGGCCCAGTTCCGCAAACCGCTGCTGCTTTACTCCATCGGTAAGGACAGTAGCGTCCTGGTACACCTCGCCCGCAAGGCTTTTTTCCCGGGCAAGATCCCGTTCCCGCTGCTGCATATCGACACGACCTACGAATATCCGGAGATGATCGAGTTCCGCGACCGGTTCACGAAGGAAATCGGAGCCGAATTGCGCGTCTACACCAACCGCGCCGCAGTCGAGGCGGGAGCCAATCCGTACGATCTGGGCACGGCCAAGTGCTGCCACCTGCTCCGGACGCGCGCACTCGTGGAAGGACTCAAAGAGGGGGCCTACGATGCCGCGATCGGCGGCGGGAGGCGTGACGAAGAGCGCTCGCGGGCCAAGGAGCGAGTCTTCAGTTTTCGCGACCGCGAGGGCCAGTGGGATCCGCGCAACCAGCGCCCTGAACTGTGGAATCTCTATAACGGGCGGGTGGATCCGGGCGAGAGTATCCGCGTCTTTCCCATCTCGAATTGGACAGAGTCCGACGTCTGGCGCTACATCGAAGTGGAGAAGATCCCATTGGTGCCGCTGTACTTCGCCGAACCCCGTCAAGTGGTGGTACGGAAGGACACGCTGATCCCGCTGGAAGCAAACGTGAAATTGCTGCCAGGCGAAACGCCGGTCACGGAGACGTGCCGCATGCGCTCGTTGGGTTGCACGCCCTGCAGCGGGGCGATTCGTTCGAAGGCCCGGACCGCAGGTGAGATCCTGGTTGAGCTGTCGGTTTTCCGCCGCTCCGAGCGGGAAAACCGGGTGATCGATCATGACCAGGAAGGGTCGATGGAATTGAAGAAGCGCGAGGGCTATTTTTGATGCACGAAATCGTGGAGAAGCCCTTGCTGCGAATCTCGACGGCGGGCAGCGTGGACGACGGCAAGTCAACCCTGATCGGTCGCCTGCTCTACGACAGCAAGTCGATTTGGGAGGATCATCTCGAAGAGGTGAGCCGCAGCCGGGTGAACCGCGCGGCGCACGGTCCCGACCTCTCGCTGCTGACCGACGGCCTGCGCGCCGAGCGCGAGCAGGGGATCACGATTGACGTCGCCTACCGCTATTTCGGCACGCCGCGCCGCAAGTTCATCGTCGCCGACACACCCGGACATGAGCAGTACACTCGCAACATGGCGACGGGTGCCTCAACTGCCGATGTCGCCATCCTGCTGGTGGACGCGCGTAAGGGTATCTTGCCGCAGACGGTGCGCCACGCGACCATCGCCTGGCTTTTGGGCGTCCGCAAGCTGGCTTTCGCCGTGAATAAGATGGACCTCGAGGGCTTTCACCACGAAGTCTTCGTCAGGATTCAGAAGCAGTCTGAGGAGTTGCTCGCCACGTTGGTTGGCGCGACGGCCAGCTACTTCCCGATCAGTGCGCTGGACGGCGACAACGTGGTCGAACCGTCGAAGCGCACGCCCTGGTACAAGGGCCCCAGCCTGCTCGACTGGTTGGAGAACGTCGATGCTGAACCGGCCTCCGACGGGCCCTTCCGCATGGCCGTGCAACTGGTCATCCGGCCGCACCTCGACTTCCGCGGATACGCCGGGCAGATCGCCAGCGGCACCATCCGCCCGGGTGATGCAATTCGAATTCAGCCTACCGGGACACCGGCCCGCATCAAACGCATTGTCAGCTTCGACGGCGACCTGGATAAGGCCTGGGCCCCGATGTCGATCACGCTGGAACTGGATCGCGAGATCGATGCCTCGCGCGGCGATTGGATCACCGCCGCCAGCAGCACGCCGCAGCGGGCTAGACGCCTGAAGACGACCATCGTATGGATGAACGAGGAACCCGCCCGCGAGGGTGCGGCGTACTTGCTCCAGCACGGCACACGCATCACGCCGGTTCGTCTGGCACGCATCGCCGAACGACTGGATCCGGCCACGCAGACGCAGGTGCGCACCAACGAGTTGCGCCTGAACGACATCGGCCTCGTCGAACTGGAAACGGCAGACGCGTTGCCATTCGACCTGTACCGCGAGAATCGCGCAACCGGAGCGTTCATCCTGATCGATCGCCTCAGCAATCTGACGCTGGGCGCCGGGCTGATCGAGTCGAGTCTGGACGACGAGCACCACTCCGGATCGCTCCATTCATCCGAGCGCGCCGCGCTGTTCGGCCATCGGCCTTGTTTGATCGACCTTTCGGAGCGGCCCGAACTCGCCCCGGCACTGGAACGCCATTTACTCCTGCGTCATTCGCACGCGTTGATTCTGGAAAATGAGGACGTGCCTGCGGACTTCCTGCTGGATGCCGGACTGCTTGTAGTCGCGACCACACCCAGGCCCGAGGCTGCCGTGCAGGCGTCGGGGCTCTCCTCCGACCCCGCAACTGCTATTGCCGAACTCCTCGAAGCGCTCCACCATGCTGGTGTTTTCGCCCTGGAGGATGATTACGTGGAAGGTGAGGGAATCTGATCCCATGCGCGACCCGTTAACCAGCGCTCAGGAAATCATCGAGGGCGCTCTGCGCAGTTCGGAACGGCCCTGCATCACTTGTAGTTTTCAGTCTGAGGATGTCGTGCTGGTTGACCTGGTAAGGCGATACGTGCCCTCGATACCCGTCCTCTTTCTTGACACGGGCTACCACTTCTCAGAGGTCTACGAGTACCGCGACCTGATCGCGCGGCAGTGGCGCCTGAACTTGGTCAATCTGGTTCCCAGGTTGAGCGTGCAGGAGCAGGAGTCACAGTGTGGAATCCTGTATCAGTCGCGTCCGGGTGAATGCTGCCAGATGCGCAAGGTTGAGCCTCTGATGGAGGGTCTGGCGCCGCATGACGCCTGGTTCACCGGGCTTCGCCGGGAGCAGTCACCAACGCGCGCCAACCTGCAACCGGATGAGGTTCACTCCTTCCCGAATGGACTGAAGCTACGCAAACTGAGTCCGCTGTTCGACTGGAGTTGGGTGGAAGTGCAGAGCTACCTGGTGGCCAACGAGATTCCCGAACTCCCGCTCTACGCGCAGGGCTACACGAGCGTTGGGTGCCAGCCGTGCACCGCCAAACCCTCGGAAGGCGAACATGCCCGCAGCGGCCGCTGGGGCGGGCAGAAGCTCGAGTGTGGACTGCACACGGTCAGCCAGAAAGAAGCGTAGGCCCCGCGGCCTATTCGGTTCGTACAATAGGAGCGCATGTTTCTCGCCGACCCGTGTCTGATTGCCGTTTGCCTGCTGCTCCGGGCGTGCGCCGCAGCACAGGAGCCCTCGCTGGAGCATCGCATCGAGAAGATCGTAGGGGGCTTTCACTACATCGGCGGGATTGCTGCCTCGCGCGACGGCCACCTGCTATTTAGCGACAGCCCTCGCGGGCGCATCCACCGCTGGGCAAGCGGTCAGGAAGTCACGCTTCTACCCGACATCTTCAAGAACCCGGCCGGGTTAGCGGTGGACGAGCACGGCCGGCTGCTGGTATGCGAGTCTGGCGCCCAGCGCATCGTGCGGTTGAGGCCGGACGGCCCGCTCGATCCTGTGGTTTCCACGTTCGAGAGCCGCCCGCTCAACTCGCCGCGAGACCTGGCAATCCGCAAGGATGGGATCGTCTTCTTCACCGATCCGGCGTTGGGCGCGGCCCGTGACACCATGTCGCTCTCGTTCCACGGCGTCTATCGGATGAGTTCGAAGGGCGAAGCGGTGGCGCTCGCGCGCTGGGACCGGCGTCCGACCGGGATCGCGCTTTCCCCCGACGGGAAGACGCTTTACGTGGCGATCAGCGACGACAGGACAATCCACGCCTTCGACCTGGACCGCCAGGGGAACGCCTCAGGTGACCGGGTTCTCGTCAGCGGCATCGCGGGCGTCACGAACGCCCTCCGCACCGACGACAAGGGGCGGCTCTACGTCGCCGCGCACATGGTCTACATCTACTCGCCCGAGGGTAAGCCGCTGGGCCAGGTTGAGACCTCCGAGCGACCGACAAGCCTTGCGTTCGGGGAAGCAGGCGGGAAGACGCTGTTTGTCGGCACTCGCAACTCCATTTACCGCGTCGAGTTCGGGGAGTCGCGGTAGAGCCGGAACAAGCCCGCCTGTTCCCCTACAATGGGATCGTCATCGACACCGAAGGGATTCTCATGAGCGCACAGAACGGAGGCACGCGCCGCTATCCGGACCGTCCCTTGCTGGGTGTGGGCGCGGTTGTCTTCGACGGTGACCGAGTGCTTCTGATCGAGCGCGGCAAGGAACCCCTGAAGGGTTGGTGGACCGTGCCGGGTGGGCTGGTCGAAACCGGAGAGCGCTTGGAAGCCGCCGTCCGTCGCGAGACACTGGAGGAAACCGGCCTGCAGGTGAAGCCCGTCGCCGTGGCGGCGCTGTTTCAGCGCATCATGCCGGACCCGGAGGGACGCACTGAATTCCACTACGTGATCGTGGACTTCCTGTGCGAGTACGAGGCCGGAACCGTGCTGGCGGCCAGCGACGTTGCCGATGCGGGTTGGTTCACTTTCGACGAGTGGCAAGCGCTGAAGATGGCCCCGGGTACGCCGGGCGTGCTCGACAGCGCGCGCGCTTTACTGGAACAAAGGAAACGACAGGTTTGAACGCCGAGAGTCTGGAATTACTGGAATATGGCCGCTTGCTGGCTCTGATCGGCCGGTACGTGAGCAGCGAGGTGGGCAAGCGCCTGCTGGCCGCCACCGAGCCGTCGCAGGACCGCGCCGCCCTGGAACGACTGCTTGCGGAGACGTCGGAGGCGAGGTCGTACATCGCGGAAGCCTCTCGCCCCAGCAAGCGCGGTGGCGACGCGCCGATAGGTCTGCGCTTTACCGATCTGCCGGACTGCGAGTCCGCCGCCGCCAAGCTGCGCATCGAGGGCGCTGTCCTGGAAGGCACGGAGATTGCCTCGCTGGCAGCTCTTTTGGAGCGTGCTGCCCAAGTCAAAAGCACGCTTTCCGGCTTTGGCGCAGCCTATCCGCTGCTCGCCGCACGGGCCTCCGCTCTCGGCGATTTCCGTCCGGCGCTGCGGGAGATCTCGGGCAAAATCCTGCCGGACGGCAGCGTTTCCGACGACGCCAGTGTGGCACTGGCTCGCATTCGCCGCGAGAAGGAGCGCCAGCGCAACAACATCACCGACTCGCTGGAGCGCTTCCTTAAACAGCATCGCGAGGACGGATTGCTGCAGGAGGAGTTCGTCACCATCCGCAACGACCGGTTTGTGGTGCCCGTCGTCCCCGGCGCCCGCAAGCGCGTGCCAGGCGTAGTCCACGGATCCAGCGGTAGCGGCCAGACCCTGTTCCTCGAACCGTTGGAGACCATCGATCTGAACAACGATCTGGTTCGCCTGACGGAAGAGGAGTTGCGCGAAGTGCACCGCATTTTGCGTGAACTGACCGCGAAACTGCGGGTGCATGCAACGGAGATTCGCGCCGCGGTTCGTGCGCTGGGCGAATTCGACTTCACTTTCGCCAAGGCGCGTTTTGCCGAAGAGTTCAACTGCGTGATTCCCAGGTTCGCCCCTGAGGACAGGCCGCGCCTGTTACTGAAAGACGCCCGCCACCCGCTGCTCGAAGACGTCCTGCGCAGGCAGCGCAAGCGCGTGGTCCCTGTCTCTTTGGAACTGGACGGCGTGAAGCGTACGCTGCTCATCAGCGGACCGAATACCGGCGGCAAGACGGTGAGTATGAAGACCGTCGGGTTGCTCGCGTTGATGGCGCAAGCGGGTTTCCCGGTGCCGGCCAGTGAGGCGGAACTGCCGGTGTTTCCCGACGTTTTGGCCGACATTGGAGACAACCAGTCGATTGAGCAGAGCCTTTCGAGCTTCGGTGCGCATGTCGCGCGCATTCGCGAGATGGTCGAGAACGCCGCGCCCGGAGTGCTGGTGCTACTCGACGAGCTTGGTCGCGCGACCGACCCCGAAGAGGGCGGAGCACTGGGAGTCGCGATTCTGGAGGAGTTCCGCCACTACGGAGCGTTCACGCTTTCTTCCACCCACCTGCTCGCGATCAAGGTTTACGGCTCCAACACGGAAGGAGTCCTCAACGCCTCGATGGGCTTCAACGAGGAGACGCTCGAACCGACCTACCAGCTGCGTACTGGTTCTCCCGGCAAGTCCGCTGGGCTCGATATCGCGTCGCGATTGGGCCTGCCGCGCCATCTGATCGAACGGGCCCGCTCAGCCATGTCCACTACGGAGCGGGATATTGCGCTGTTCCTCAACCGTTTGGAGGAAAGAGTAACCGAAGCGACGGTCGCCACCGAGCGCCTACGACAACTGGAGTTGGAGCTTAAGGAGCGGGAGCAGAAACTGCTTCGCGATATGGAGAAGCAGGCCGCAAAACGCATGCGCGAAATCGAAAGCCGTTCTGCGGAGGCACAGAAGCGCTTTGAACAGGAAGCCACGCGGGTGATCGATCAGGTGCTTTCCACCCCGGAGCAGCGCAAGGCGGCTGAGCGATCCCTGCGCCAGGTCGCGCGAACCCAACGCGAGTTTCAGGAATCCGTCGAGGCCATCAAGGACGACCGAAAACCCGCTCCCCAAGTCGCGAAAGAGGAGATTCACGAGGGCTGCAGGGTCCGCTTGAGGGACGTCAGTGATCCAGCTAAGGTTTTGAGAATCATGCAGAACGGGAATGTCGAAGTCGCGGTCGGATTCTTGAAGATGCGGGTTCCTCCAAGTGAAGTAATAGAGATCCTACCAGCCGCGCAAGGATCCACCAAGCTGCCGCAAGGTGTTTCGTTCCAGGCCGGGCCGCGTTGGGACACGCTCACCCGCGAGATCAATTTGATCGGTAAGACCTCGGACATCGCGGGAGAAGAAGTTGAACGCTATCTCGACTCGGCCTTTCTCGCCGGAGTCGCTCGCGTCCGGATCGTTCACGGCCATGGGATGGGTGTTTTGCGCCGCACGGTGCAGGAGATCCTCAAGAAGCATCCCAACGTGGACAAGTTCTACTTCGCTGAACCCTCCGATGGTGGCAGCGGCGCTACAATTGTAGAATTATTGGTTAGCTAGCCGCCTCACTGGCAATCAAGGGAGCTTCTGACACCGTAGGTGGTCACATCCACGGACGCGGTTACTTGAACGACCTCGGGCAAAGCGCCGATTCGCGCGTCGAATTCCTCAGGTTTGATATGCCATGCGCTGGGTCCCATGCCCACCAATGCCGCAACCTCCAAATGCGACAAACGTAGAACACTTTCGTGCCGCTGCTGGCTTACCCTGCTGAATCGATCTTCCAGACTTGTCGCCACCGCCTCGTCCTTGTTGGGATCGACGGAGAGCAAGCCCAGTGAGCCCACAAGTTCCGCCAGGTGAGAAGCAGTTGGAGTGACGACGATGAAGACGCTATCCCCGGCGAGAATTCGCCGGAATTCGTCTCCGTTACGGGGAGCGAAAATGCTCAGTACGATTTGAGCCGCCCCGTCCTTGACCGGCAATTCGCGCCATACGTCGCACAAAGCCGCCCCACATCGTTGGTGGGCTCGGGATGCCCGGCGCAGCGCCGCCTTGGAGACATCCAGCGCCAACCCCGCAAAGCCCGGCAGTGCGTCCAGGATCGCAGCCAGGTAGTAGCCGGTTCCGGCACCCGCCTCCACCGCCAATCCCGCCGCCCCTGCGTCGCACAACGCCGCCGCGGCGCCGGCAACCGCTTGTGCGATAAACCGGTAGTGTCCGGCGGCCAGAAAGCGAATTCGTGCCTCGACCATCTGCGCCGAATCACCCGGATAAGCGGGTGCCGGAGAGGCCAGATTGACGTAGCCCTGTTTGGCGACATCGAAACTGTGGCCACTCGCGCAACGCAGCGCAGCCCCCGAACCCGCAGCCACAGCCGACATGCCGCCATGGCAGAGCGGGCAACGCAGGCTAGCGACGACGGGTGAGTACATGCCTGAGTGTTTCCCAGATCATGCTCGCACAAGCGGCGCAAGACCGCTTCACAGGCTGCGCCAAAGTCAGTCCGTGATTTCCTTCAACGCCGCAAGAACAGCTTCGCTGTGGCCGTCTACCTTAACCTTGGGGAACAACTTGGCGATCTTGCCATCAGCCGCGATGACAAATGTCGTTCTTTCGATACCCATATACTTCTTGCCGTAGTTCGACTTTTCCATCCATACGCCGTACGCCTCAGCCACGGCATGGTCGACATCGGAAAGCAGAGTGAACGGGAGTTTGTACTTTGCCTTGAACTTGGCCAGTGCGGCCGGCTTGTCGGGCGAAATGCCAAGGACCACTGTATTGGCAGCCTCAATACGGGGGAAATCGTCCCGAAAACCGCAGGCTTCGCGGGTGCAGCCGGGCGTGTCGGCCCTCGGGTAGAAGTACAAAACCACATTCTTGCCTTGCAGTGTGGACAGCGTGAACTCCGCGCCGGTGTCGGTAAGCAGGGTGAAATCAGGCGCCTGTGAACTAATTTGAAGTGACATACGTATCCCTAGATGCGCGGTTCCGGCATCGGGTTCTGCCATTCGATGGCGCCTTCCGGTGCCCGGCACGGGTTTGACGGCGGGTTCCACGCCCCGCTATATTGGAATTTGTCCCATCAGGGGCTGTACTCGCATTGCGCCCGGACTCTGTCCCGAGGGCGTTCTGGCAAGCCAAAGGACACTCGATGCCGAAGAGAACATTTCAGCCGAATAATCGCCACCGCGCCAAGACCCACGGGTTCCGTGTGCGTATGAAGACCAAGAATGGCCGTGCCGTGTTGGCGCGCCGGCGCGCCAGAGGCCGCCACAAGTTAACCGTCAGCGACGAGCGGCCCCTCCGTTACGCCACTCATTAATTGCTCCCCGAAATTCCCCCGCGGGCTGAGTGCTTCCCCAAAGCGCGGCGTTTGCTCAGGCCCGCGGAATTCCGCAAGGTTTATGACCTCGGTTTCAAAGTCATCTGCCGGACTTGCGTTGCATTTTGCTGGAAGGTGCCCGATGCGCCTCAGTCGGAGGAGCTGGCAAAGGTGGGATTCACCTCGCCGCGCACTCTCGGCAAGGCCGTGAAGCGGAACCGTATGCGGCGCCGATTGAGAGAGACCGTCCGCAGGCGGCTCGCTAAGCTCGGTCCGGGCTGGCGGATTGTGTGGAACTTGCGACGTCCGGCATATGACGCTTCGCAAGCGGTTTTGGACAGTGAAGTGGAGCGAGTGCTGGACCGATGCAACAGATAGTGCTAGCTGCATTGGCGGTTTACAAGCGCTGGATTTCGCCGCTGCTGCCGTCGGCCTGCCGCTACTACCCGACCTGTTCCGAGTACATGGCTGAAGCTGTTCGCAGACACGGACCGCTGTCCGGAATCTGGATGGGGCTGAAACGGCTCGCCCGTTGCCACCCCTTTCACGCAGGCGGTTTCGATCCCGTCCGATAGGATTCAACAATACCCATGGCCGATCCAAATCAGAGCTCCGAGAAAAAGTCGTTCTTCGGTCTGGACCTGACGAAGGAACTGTCGATGGAGGTGCGACTCCTCCTGGCGTTTGGCCTCATGGGACTGGTGCTGCTCACGACGCAGTACTTCATGCCCGCGACCAAGCCGGCTCCACCTAAGAGGGCCCCGGTCCAGGAGCAGGTTCAAACCCCTCCGCCGCAGACGGCCCAGCCGTTGCCAGCGAGTGGCGCTCAAAAGACGCCGCAGTCTGCCACACCCACCCAGGCGGTCATGGCCGCACAGCGCGAGACAAAGATCGTCGAGACAGATGTCTATCGCGTCGAACTTTCCAACGAAGGGGCAACGGTCCGCAGTTGGAAGCTCAAGAAGTACAAGGACAGCGACGGCAAGCCGGTGGAATTGACCAGCGCCGCGGGAAACGCCAAAGCGGGCTGGCCCTTCAGCTACATCTTCCCCCACGCCAGGCCATCCGTGGACCTCGACAAAGTGCTCTTCTCGGTGAAGCAGCCGGATCCGCTCACTGTCGAGTTCGAATACAGCGACGGCTCAGTGCTCGCCCGCAAGACCTACCGCTTCGAGCAGAAGAAATACGACGTGACGGTAGGGTCCGATGTCGCCCAGGGCACCCAGGGGATTCCCCACCTGCTTTCGTGGCGCGGCGGATTTGGCGACCGCACTACGCATAACGAAGCGGGGCAGCAGCACGCCGTCTTCTTTGACGGTGAGAAGAACAAGCTCAGTACCGAGGATTCCAAGACGGCTAAGAATGGTCCGGTCATGCATTCCGGCAATTTCTTGTTTGCAGGCCTCGAAGACAATTATTTTACAGCTGTAGTGTTACCCGAGTCGGGATCTAGCTTTGATTTTCAGGTCTGGCAGGATTCCTTCAAGGCCAAGCCCGACGCTACGGAAGAGACGCCGCACGTTGGCACGGCCATAGGCGGCCAGCCGTCCTTGAAGATGAGGATCTTTATCGGCCCTAAAGACCTCAACATTCTGCGCGCGACCGATCAGAAACTGGACCAGATCATTGATTGGGGTTGGTTCTGGTTCATCGCCAAACCATTGTTCCTGGGATTGCACTGGGTGAACGACAACCTCACCAATAAATCTGCGGATTCATGGGGTTGGGCGATCATTGGCGTCACCATCATGATCAACTTCATCATGCTGCCGCTGCGCTACACCAGCATGCGGTCGATGAACAAGATGTCGGCTATCAAGCCGCAAATCGACGCACTGAACGCCAAGTACAAAGACGTCCCGATGCGCGATCCGCGCAAGCAGAAACAGAACGAAGAGTTGATGGCGCTGTACTCGAAACACGGCATCAACCCGATGGGCGGGTGCATCCCGATCGTCCTGCAAATGCCGTTTTTCATTGCGTTTTACAAGGTTCTTTCGACGGCAATCGAGCTGCGCGGCGCCAGTTGGCTGTGGGTCGGCGACCTCTCGCAGCCCGAAGCGGCATTCATCCGCGTCCTCCCGATTGGCATGTTGGTCACTCAGGTGCTCATGCAGAAGATGACGCCAACGCCTGGCCAGGATCCCTCGCAGAAGACGATGATGATGCTGATGCCCATCGTGCTCAGCGTCATGTTCTACAGTGCTTCGAGCGGGCTGGTGTTATACTGGCTCACTGGCAACGTGGTCGGCATCTTCCAGCAGTATTTCTTTAACAAAGCCGCTGTCGCGCCAATTGCCGCCGTCACGCCCGCCAGGAAGAAGAAGTAGCCGGGCGTTGCACAATTCATGAGCAGACGAGAATACACCATTGCCACTGTCGGGGATCAGATCGAGGACTTTCTCGACCGCGTCCTCGATGCCGCCGACCTCGACATCGACTTCGACCTTTACGACGGCGACGAGATTGAGGCTTATTTCGAAGGGCCAACCCTGGTCGTTAAGTTCGAGGGGCCGGATGTCTCCTGCCTGATGGCCAACAAGGGCGAGGCCCTGCTCGCTTTAGAACAATTGACACAAGAAGTGCTGAAGATGGGCTCCGACGAGCACGCCTATTTGTGCTTTGATGCCAACGATTTCCGGTTGCTACGCCAGGAAGAGCTCAGGCTGAGCGCGCTCACCGTTGCGGGCCGGGTCAGGGAGAGCAACACCCCGTACCGCTTCAATCCCATGAACAGCCGGGAGCGCCGCGTGGTGCACCTCGCGCTGCGGGGCGAGACCGATCTCCGCACGGAAAGCGCCGGCGTCGGCCCGGGCCGGCACGTGGTCGTATATCCTGCGGGAATGCCGTCGCTGCCGGAGCCTCCGCCTCAACCCACGCAATTCCGTGGACCCGGTTCAGGCCCGCGGCCAGGATTCGGACGGGGACCAGGGGGTCGCGGACCCGGTGGGCCGCCTCCGCCGAGACGTGGCCGGCGTTAACCCAATTCAATTCCGGTGAACCTGCGGGACACGATTGTAGCCATTTCCACGCCACCCGGCGCGGGAGGGTTAGGCATCGTGCGACTTTCTGGCCCTCAGTCCCGCGTGATCGCGACGACATTCCTGAGCTGCTCCAATGCGCTCATCTGGCGTCCCTGGAACGCTTTTCTCTCCAATCTCGTTGACGATCAACAACATACTGTCGACCAGGTAGTCGTCACGTGGTTTGCCGCACCGCGCTCCTATACGGCCGAAGACGTCGTGGAGATCTCCTGCCACGGTTCCCCGTTTGTGCTGCGCCACTGCGTCGAACGGGCTTTGTCGGCGGGTGCCCGGCTCGCTGACCCCGGAGAGTTCACGCTCCGCGCCTACTTGAACGGGCGCATCGACCTGCCTCAGGCCGAGGCCGTCAATGACCTGATCAATGCGACAACATTGCACCAGGCCAAGGTAGCAGCCCGGCAACTCGAAGGTGGCGTCTCCAAGCTTCTGCAACCCGCCAAGGCTCAACTGCTGGAGTTGATCGCACTTCTGGAGGCGGGCATTGATTTTGCAGAGGATGACGTTTCCGTAGCTCCGCAAGACGAGGTGCGCAGGCGTATTACCTCCGTCACCGGTGACCTAACCCGCCTGATCGACAGCTTCCGCTACGGGAAACTGGTCCATGACGGCCTGTCGCTCGCCATCGTAGGCCGCCCGAACGTGGGCAAAAGCTCTCTATTTAATGCGTTGCTTGAACGCGACCGGGCCATCGTGACCGAGATCCCGGGCACTACCCGGGATACCGTCTCGGAAGTCGCCGCCATCTCCGGGGTACCAGTCCGCCTGGTCGATACCGCGGGCATCCGCGCCGGACGCGATGTCGTTGAGCGACTGGGCATAGAACGCAGCTTCCAGGCGATGGCGGATGCGGATATTACGCTTGTCGTATTGGACCTCTCCGCACCCATGACGCCCGGCGATGAGGCGCTACTGGAACGCGCGGGCAAAGGCGGCCCGTACCTCGTCGCTGGCAATAAATGCGACCTTCCCCGGCAAATGCGGGATCTGGACGGAGTGACTGACGTTTCGGCGCGGGAGGGAGTTGGAATTGACCGGCTCCGGCAGCGCATTCTGCTGACGCTCACGCCCGAGGGTCAACTCGACCCGCAGTCTGGATTCATCACCAGCTTGCGGCACGAGCGCCTACTCCGTGATTCTCGCGAATGCCTGCTTCTGGCCTCCGCAGGGCTCGAACTCGCCCATCCCCATGATTTGCTTCTGGTGCTGCTCTACAACGCGCTGGCGCCCCTGGATGCACTCACCGGGGCTACCACTGCCGACGACATCCTGAACCGGATCTTCTCGACATTTTGTATCGGCAAATAGCGACATTGAAATCGTTAAGGTCCGTGCCTCCGCATAGGCGGGCTCCGCTCAGGCCCATGCGCGTCCACAATTCTCCAACCTTTGTGCCCGCTCCTCCGTCAGAAGTGCAGAAACGTAGCGAGAACTGAGCGCAAAATGATAGGCGTTGCCGGGTTGACGCTGGCTGACACTCCGGTGCAGACGATCCAAGCAGCAGAAAAGGACCTCTCGGGAGTGCAGCCCGAAGCCAATACGGTTCCCCTTGGCGCGACTCAACTGGCCCCCGATGCCGAGATGGCGAAGTTGTGTCTCCAGGGGGATCGGTTGGGCTACGAGCGGCTGTACGGGGCACACGGAGCCCGTATGAAGTCGATCGCGTGGAACATGCTGCGCAATCATCAGGACGCTGAAGACGCCGTGCAGGAGACCTTCCTCAAGGTCCAGCGCAGCATTCACACGTACAACGGGCGGTCGTCTTTCTCAACCTGGGTCTATAGGGTTCTGGTGAACACCTGTACCGACGTCCAACGCGGGCGCCGGCGGCAGATCGAGGAACTGCCGGAGAATATCACCGGACAGGAAACGAATGTCCCATTGCGCATCGCTTTGCAGCGCGCACTTGGCCGTTTGAGTGAGAAGCACCGCACGGTATTCCTGCTGGCGGAGGTGGAGGGTCTTGCGCACTCGGAGATCGCCGCGGTGCTGGACATCCCGTTGGGGACCTCGAAGGGGTGGTTATTCGAGGCCCGCCGCGAACTGCAGCGTCTGCTCTCAGAGGGGGATGGCGCGGTTTTGAGGAGAATCAAGTGAACTTGGATTGCAGCCTCCTGATGGACGCCCTGCGCGACGACGATCCGGAATCGCTGGCCGCCGCGCGGGCTCATGCCGCATCCTGCGAGGCGTGCCGTTTGGAGTTGCAGGCATGGGACGCAGTCTCACTGGCCGCTCGGGGGTTGCACCATGAATGGGAAAGCCCCAGCCTCTGGGATCGCATCGCGGAGGCCCTGCCAGCCCGGCCCTCGCGCCTTCAAATAGGCGGTCGAACTCGTTTGGATTGGCGACTCTTCGCATCGGCGGCCGCGGTGTTGCTGCTGACGGTTGCGAGTCTCTGGCTGGTGCGGCGGTCCGCCGCTCCGCACCAGATAACCGCGGCCAGCCGTCAATTCCTTACCGAGCAGGCACTGCGGGAAGTTCATGCGTCCGAGGCGGCTTACGTCCGTTCCATTGATCAGTTGGCGAAAATCGCGGAACCCGTGTTGGATCAGTCGCCTTCTCCGCTGATTGCCAACTACCGGGAGAAACTGACGGTTCTCGATGCGGCCATCGCAGACCTCAAGGACAACCTGGAGCACAACCGCTTGAACGCCCATCTCAGCACGGAACTCGTCTCGCTCTACCAGGAGAAGCAGAAGACATTGCAGGAGGTTTTACAGAATGCCGAATCATCGAACTGAACTCCTAGTCGCAACTCTTCTCATATTCGCTTGCGCCCTTTCTTCGTATGGGCGCAATCAGAAGGAAGTTACCCGCAACTTCGATCGCACGATGGCGCTTCCGGAGGGCCGCCAATTGCGCGTCGAGTCGAAGTTTGGCGAGGTGAAGGTCCGGGGCGTGTCCCAACGCGATGTGGTGGTCCACGCCGTGATTCGAACCGCTGCAGGTAACCCCGCCGAGGCGGAGGAGTTGGCAGGCAAGGTGCGAATTGAGGTGGAACAGACGCCCTCCGGCGTTTCGATCCGGACGGTCTACCCTGAGCGCAACAACGGCTGGCTCGGATTCAAGAACAGTTCCTATTCGGTGAACTTCGACATCACTTATCCCGAGTCGGCGCCTCTGGAAATCCGCAACGAATTCGGCGAGGTACAAGCGTCCGAATGCAAGGGGGGCTCGCGCATCGTTAACGGGCACGGTGCGCTCGTCCTTCGCAACGGCAAAGGAATTCAGAATCTGGAAAACTCCTTTGGCTCAGTGGAAGTGGCCGGCAACGACGGCGACGTCAGCGTTAATAACAGCAACGGGACCATCACGATTTCGGACGTTACAGGCAGAGTCAATGTGAAGGATAGGTTTGGGCGCATCTCCGTGACGAAAGCAGGTCAGGGTGCGACCATCGTCAACAACAATGGGGCCGTGACGCTGACCGACGCCGGCGGCGCATCCTCCATCAGTAACAGCTTCGGAGCGGTCAACGCCAACGGGATTCGCGGCGACCTGACCGTGCGTGGTTCAAACGGAGCGCTCGAAGCGCACAACGTCACGGGCTGGGCGTCGCTCACGAACAGCTTCGGCGCGATCTCAGCTTCGGAAATCGGGAAATCGGTGGAAATCACGGGCAGCAACGGGGCGGCCCGGGCCAGTCGCATCGGAGGCACGGTCACCGTGCGCACGTCGTTTGGAGCCACCGAGATTCAGGATGCAGGCGGGGTTGACGTCACCAGCGGCAACGGTGCGGTGAAGGCGATTGGCGTGCGGGGTGCCGCTAAGGTGCACACCAGCTTCGGAGGCATCACGATCGAAAACGTAAGTGGGCCGGTGGAGGCCTCCAACTCGAACGGTTCCATCACAGTCACCTCGAACGCGAGTGGCGGGTGCCAGCCCATCAACCTCAAGACGACGTTCGGCCCGATCAAGCTGGCGCTGCCCGCCAACGCGAATTACAACGTCTCGGCGGCAACCAGCTTCGGCGGGATCCACACCGAGTTCCCCGTGACGGTCGCAGGACAGACCAACTCAGAGTCGATCCAGGGCAAGATTGGCAACGGCGGGTGTGAATTGAAGATCACCGACTCCAACGGCCGGATCGACATCGTCAAACGCTGATGGGTGCGCCACGGCTTCTGCCGGGCGTACTTTCATTTCTGCTTGCGGTGCGGTTTGGGGGCCGCCTCAACCACCTGGACGGTGCTCATGCTCTCCACGCGCGCGACGCGAATCAAGGAGTGCTTCCCTTCGGGCTCGGGCGGTCGCAAATTCTTAGAGAGTTCCTGGTTCAACCCGGCGACGAAGTGCTCCATCTGCTGCTGCATCGCGCTCATCTTCTCGCGCATGTTGAGGATGATCTCGACGCCCGCCAGGTTGACGCCCAGCTCGCGGGTGAGTTGCAGGATCACCTCGAGGCGCTCCAGATCCTCGTCGGTATACATGCGCGTATTCCCGTCGCTGCGCGAAGGCTTGAGCAGCCCTTCACGTTCGTACAACCGCAATGTCTGAGGGTGTATTTCGTATTTCTCGGCGACAGCCGAAATCATGTAGGCCGCTTTGGAACGCGTTCGGGGCACGATGTCCTGCCTTCGATCCTAGACTTTCGACCACAACTCCGCGCGCGGATCCGAGTGATCCACTTCCGCCAGTTTCTTGAGCAGATCTCGCGTCCGCTCGTCGCGCACGTCGGGAGCTTGAATCACGATCTCGACGATCTGGTCGCCCCGGAGGTTCCTGCGCGAATTGAATACACCCTTCTCCCGGAGACGGAGCTTCTGACCGTTCTGCGTGCCTTGCGGAATCTTCACTTCGGCCCGGCCGTCCACGGTGGGCACCTCGATCCGCGCACCCAGTCCGGCTTCCGTCACCTTCACCGGCACTCGAATGTGAATGTCGTCGCCCTCCCGTTCGAAGACGGGGTGATCCTCCACATTTACGGTGATGTAGAGGTCGCCAGCCGGGGCGCCTTGCGTGCCCGCACTACCTTTGCCGGGGACCCTTAAGCGCGCACCCGACGCCACGCCTGGAGGAATCCGGACCTCGACGCTCTCGTTCTTTCCGACCCGGCCTTCGCCGCGACAGGCCGGGCAGACGTTCTTGAGCCGTCCCGTGCCGCCGCAACGCTGGCAGCTGAGAGAGAACTTCATTGCACCGGCCATCTGCTGAACGTGTCCCGTACCGCTGCACTCCGGGCAAGCCGCCGATCCACCGCCGGCAGCGCCGGTCCCACCGCATTGCGCGCATGGGTCCAGGCGGCTGACCGTCAACTTCACCTGCGTTCCCTTAATGGCCTGCCAGAAATCAACTCGCAGCGCGTACTCCAGGTCGCTGCCTGGTTGTGCGGGGGCCTCCGCCGGCCCGCCGCCGCCCCGGCGCCCGAAGAACTGGCTGAACAGGTCGGAGAAGTCCCGCGAACTGCCCTGCGGGTGTTTGAAGCCGCCACCGCCAGGGCCCGCGCCCGGTCCGGCTTCGGAGAAATCGAAACCGTTAAAATCGAAACCGCCAGCGCCCGCGTCTTTAGGCGCTCCCCCCGGGAAACCCGATTCGGAGTAGAAGCCGTACTGGTCGTACATCTTCTTCTTCTTGGGCTCGCTCAGGATGTCGTAAGCTTCCTGAACCTGTTTGAATTTCTCTTCCGAGGCCTTATCGCCCGGGTTCAAATCCGGATGGAATTTGCGCGCGAGCTTCCTGTAGACCTTGCGAATCTCCTCAGCCGAGGCGTCGCGCTTGACGCCCAGCGTCTCGTAATGGTCCCGGCCCGCCGCCATAGATTCTTACCTCTCAAACATCAGGCATGGGGCGGCCCGCTCAGCGCTCCGGACTCACCGGAGCGCATGAGCGTCTCCCTGTCGCAGGTCCGCCCCACTCGTATCCAAACCGGACGTGCCGCTACTTCTTGGTCTTGTCGTCCATGTCTACGAACTCGGCGTCGACGACATTGTCCTTAGCGTCCTTGGCCGCTCCACCGTCCTGCGCCCCTGCCGGACCACCGTCGGCCGGTGGCGTCTGCGTCGACGCTGCCTTGTACATCGCCTCGGCCAGCTTGTGGCTCGCCTTGGTCAGGTTCTCCTGCGCGGCCTTCATCGCCTCGATGTTGCTCGACTCGAGCGCTTTCTTCGATTCCGCGAGGGCGTCTTCCACGTTCTTGGCGTCTTCGGCCGAGATCTTGTCGCGGTGTTCCTTCAGCATCTTCTCGGAGCTGTAAACCATGCTGTCGAGTTGATTGCGCGCCTCGATCTGTTGCCGGCGCTTCTCGTCCTCCGCCTTGTGGGCATCGGCGTCGCGGGCCAGTTTGTCCACTTCGTCCTTGCTTAGGCCTGAGGAGGAAGTGATGGTGATCTTCTGTTCGTTCTTGGTGGCCCGGTCTTTCGCCGCAACGTGCAGGATGCCGTTGCGATCGATGTCGAAGGTGACCTCGATCTGCGGCACGCCGCGCGGTGCGTTCGGGATACCGACAAGTTGGAAGACACCCAACAGGCGATTGTCCGCAGCCATCGAGCGCTCGCCCTGGTACACCTTGATCTCCACCGATGTCTGGCTATCGCTAGCCGTCGAGAAGACCTCGCTCTTGGTCACGGGGATGGTGGTGTTGCGGTCGATCAGTTTCGTGAAGACGCCGCCCAGCGTTTCGATACCCAGCGACAGCGGCGTCACGTCCAGCAGCAGGACATCCTTCACTTCACCGCCCAGCACGCCGCCCTGTACGGCCGCACCCAGAGCAACCACTTCGTCCGGGTTCACGGTCTGGTTCGGAGCCTTGCCGAACAACTCGCGCACCAACTGTTGAACGCGCGGGATGCGGGTCGAGCCGCCCACCAGCACCACTTCGTCGATCTGCGAGGCCGAAAGGCCGGAGTCGCTGAGGGCCTGCTTGCAAGGTGCAACCGAACGCTGCAGGATCTCCTCAACCATTTGTTCGAAGCGCGAACGCGTCAGCGATTTGACGAGGTGCTTGGGGCCGGTTTGGGGATCGCCGTAAATGAACGGCAGGTTGATCTCGGTCTCCATGGCCGAGCTCAGCTCGATCTTGGCTTTTTCGGCGGACTCCTTCAAACGCTGCAGCGCCATCCGGTCCCGGGACAGGTCCACGCCTTCGTCCTTGAGGAACTCGCTGATCAACCAGTCCACCAGATGCTGGTCGATGTTGTCGCCGCCCAGGTGGGTGTCGCCGTTGGTCGATTTCACTTCCACGACGCCGTCGCCGACTTCGAGGATCGAGATGTCGAACGTACCGCCGCCGAAATCGTAGACCGCGATGCGCTCCTCCTTTTTCTTGTCCAAGCCGTAGGCCAGGGCAGCCGCAGTCGGCTCATTGATGATCCGCATCACTTCCAGGCCCGCCACCTGGCCGGCGTCCTTGGTCGCCTGGCGCTGCGAGTCGTTGAAGTATGCCGGGACGGTGATGACCGCCTGGGTCACCTTCTCGCCCAGATATGCCTCGGCGGCTTCCTTCAGCTTGGTCAGGATCATCGCCGAAATCTCGGGAGCGGACCATTTCTTGCCCTGGCTGTCTACCCGGGCGTCTCCGCTATCGCCGCGAACGACATGATAGGGGACCAGCTTCATCTCTTCGGCGACTTCGTCATACCGGCGTCCCATGAACCGCTTGATCGAGTAGATCGTGTTCTCGGGATTCGTAACCGCCTGGCGCTTAGCCACTTGCCCCACCAATCGGTCGCCCGACTTGGCGAAACCAACCACCGAAGGAGTGGTGCGACCACCCTCCTGGTTGGGAATGACGACGGGTTGCCCGCCCTCCATCACCGCGACCACGGAGTTCGTGGTGCCTAGGTCAATACCGATGATTTTGCTCATTGCTCTTCAAATCCTTAGGTTCGTTGGAAGAAATATCTGAAACTGAGTCTTGATTCTTTCGGCGGCGACCAGCAACCGGATCGGCCCGTCGCATGACTGCGCCTGTTCTTAATATGTAACCTGAGTGAGTTGTTGTCAAGTATGTCTGCACGTTTTCTCACTAATCTCATCGCCTTGCTGCTTGCCGGCTTCAGCCTTTCCCTCGGCGCCCAGCCACTTCTGGTGGCCGCAGCGGCAGATCTAGCTCCACTGGAAACGGCGCTCACAAGGGGATATGCGGCGTCCGGAGGCGGCGAAATCCGGTTTGTCTTCGGCTCCAGCGGCATGCTGGCCCGGCAAATCGAAAACGGCGCTCCATACGACCTCTTCCTCTGCGCTAACGAGAAGATTGTGCAGGACTTGGCCGCCGCTAAACGCCTGATGCCCGATTCCGTTGCGAGTTACGCTACCGGCCGGCTGGGGCTGTGGGGAAGCCGGGAAACGCCCGCGAGACTGGCCGGCCTCACCGACGCGAAACTCCGCCTGATCGCCATTGCCAACCCGGACCACGCACCCTACGGCGCCGCGGCGCGCGCACTGCTCGAGCACGCCGGTCTGTGGACGCAGCTTCAGCCGAAAATCCTGCTGGGGGAAAATGTCAGGCAGGCATACGAGTACGCCCGCACCGGAAATGCCGACGCCGTTATCACATCCTGGACGCTGCTCAAAGCCGAATCCGGCGCCCGGCTCTTGCCCGAAACCGGCTACCCGCCGATCCGTCAGTCCGGCGGGATCGTCCGGGGGACCCAACGCGAGCAGCAGGCCCGCGGATTCCTGACGTTCCTGCTGGGACCCGCCGGACAGGCCATCCTGGCCGCGGGTGGCCTGTTCCCCCCGGCCCGCTGACAGCACGCCCGTTGTGGATGTTCGGCGAGATATGATCGGTAGCGGTGCAACCCCAATCCAATCCTTCGCCGGAGACGCCTGCGGAACCCAGGGTCTCCGTGGTTATCGTTTCCTGGAACTGCATTGAGGCCCTGCGCAGGTGCCTCCTTGCGCTCAATGCATCCAAGCAACGCGAGCGGATCGAAGTTCTGGTGGTGGACGCCGGGAGCCGTGACGGCTGCGGCCAGATGGATGCCGAATTCTCGAACGTGACGGTCTTGCGCATGCCGCGGAATTTCGGCAAAACCCGCGCCCGCAACATCGGTAGCCGCACCGCGCACGGCGAGTTGATCCTGTTTCTCGATCCGGAAGTCGAAGTGACGCCGGGCACGGTGATGGCCCTGGCTGCGTCCCTGGATTCCGATGAGCAGGCCGTCGCGGTTCTGCCGCGACTGGTGGACGCCGCCGGACTGCCCGCGCCGATCGGGAACCGGCTTCCGGACCGCGCGGCATTGGCTTTGGCCTGCCGGACTAACTCGGCTCTGCCGCTGGGACCGGAAGAGGAGACCGTCGAACTCGGTTCGGACGCCGCGCTACTCGTTCGAAAGAGCTTCCTGCGGGGCATGAACTTCCTCGACGAGAAGCGCTATTCGGAATACTGGGCCGAACTGGAACTGTTTTGGCGGATTCAAAGCGCGGGCAAGCGGGCCGTGATCGCCGGCGAGCCGGCAACGCTCCACCCGCGGCAAAGCACGGTGGTCATTTCCCGGGCGGATCAGGCGCTTCTCGCCTGCGACCGGGTAGCCGGCGCAGCGGCCTTTATTGCCAAGCAGTCTGGCTGGGGGGCGATGATTTCGTTCCTCGCCGGGCAATTCTTCGGCGCTTTAGGTGCGGCGTTTCGGGAGCCCGGATACGGATTACGGCTCGCTTTCGGCATCCTGAGCGGCAGTCGCATCGACGGCACACAGAGCGGCGAGCTGGCCTAAGCAGTTTGCGGCAGCAATTGTAAAACCGTAACTCAGTTACGGTTTTTAACGCAGAATCAAGCACTTACGGGAGAAAAACCGTAACTTTGAACGGTTTTGCCTCATTACCAAGGCGCTCAGCCGCACCGATCAGCTCCAAAAGAGCATCTTCATCGAGACCACGAAGAGGAATCCCCCGTATGCTCGCCGGACCATGTCCGCAGGCAGGCTCAGCGTAACTTTGGCACCGAAATAGGCGCCCACGAACATGCCGGCCGCAATCAGTAAAGCGGAGACCACGTGAATGCTTCCGTTGCGGTAATACTCGTAGGCCCCCAGCAAACCGACCGGCGGGATCAGCGCGGCGAGCGATGTGGCAGTGGCCTGCAGCGGCTTCATTTTCATCAGATAGATCAGTGCAGGCACGATGATCACCCCACCGCCGATGCCAAACATGCCTGAGAGCACCCCAGCGACTAATCCGACCCCCAGCAAGACAAGAACGCTCATGACCCTGGGAGTTTAGCATGGGTTTGCCGTGTAATCTCCGCGCCGCTGATCCGCGTCTTAATGGTTGACCGATGACAATGGATGGACAAGCAATCGAGGTGCTCGGCACGCCCACCCTGCTAGCCCGGTTCCCTTCGTGGATGGCTGGTGAGCAGCGCCGCGTGTTCTTGCTTTGTCAACGTATGTTAAGCGACGCGGACGAGGCCGATTCGGCCGTGCAGGACACGTTTTTCAAAGCGTATCAAGCGCTGGAGAAACAGGACTGCGACGTGGACGACCCGGCGCGCTGGTTGACTCGCATCGCGGTGAACACGTGCCTGGATCGCCTACGTTCCAAGCGCTGGCAGTTCTGGCGCAAGCGGCCGGGGCCGGACGACGAGGCGGCGATACTGGCCTTGGCTGCGACCGCCGAACCGGATGCCGAGGACCGTTGTTTTGCCCGTGAAGTGAGCAGAAGACTGGCGGCGGGGATGGATGGCCTTTCAGCTAGACAGAAGGCGGTCTTCACGCTGCGGCACTACGAGGACCAAAGCCTGGAGGAGATCGCTCAGACGCTCGGCCTGGACGTTGGAACGGTGAAGGCGCATCTGAACCGTGCATTGGTGAAGCTTCGAAAAGAGCTGGAAGACCTTTACGGTCTGTCCGTCCGAGGCGGAAGGGGGAAACGGCAGTGATGAATTCAAAACCGAATCAGGAGGGGCACTGGAGTGAAGGCGACCTGCTGCTGAAGCTGTACGTTCTTGCGCCGGAAGACGGCGCCAGTGATGCACATCTGAGCTCGTGCCATGAATGTTCCGTCCGCTGGGAAGCGCTCCGGGCGGCGCGCGCCGAGGTGCTGTTGGAGTCCACTGGGCAGTTGATCTCCGAGCCCCGTTTGCTGGCTCAGCGCAAGGCAGTCTGGGCCAGAATCGATCACCCCGGCAAGTTCCTGTTCTCGAAGTGGGCGCCCGTGGCGGCCACGGCGATGATGCTCGTCACCGGGCTGGTGCTGCTCAATCCGGGGAGTGCGCAGTGGGCTGGCCGGCAGTCCGGTCCCCAAACCAGCAGCGGTTCCACGGCACAGATTAGCGACGCGCAACTTTTTAGCGATCTATCCACGATGGCTGCGTCGTCGACCCCGCAGGCCGTCGAGCCGATTCGTGGGCTTTTCGAGAGTTCGAGTTCAAAAGAGGAAGGAAGCTTTTAGCAATGAAGTTGTTTTGTTTGGTAGCACTGGCCGCGGCCTTGCCCGTTGCCGGTCAGAACATGCACCCGGGGCCGTTCAACTGGTGGGATTCTCCGGTGGTGAAAGACCTGAATCTGTCCCCGGAGCAATTGCAGAAGGTACAGTCCACCGTGCACGATTCGCGGTCCAGGCTGATCGATTTGCATGCGACAGTCCAGAAGGCCGAACTCGAAGTCGAAGACGCCTTCAACGCCGATAACTTCGACGCCAAACGGGCATCGGAAGCCGTGGACCGTCTCTCGGCGGCTCGCGCGGAAGCCGGCCGGTCGCTGGCGCAATTGAGCGTGCACCTGCGCTCCGTACTTACGACCGAACAGTGGAAAGAGCTCCAGAAACGTCGACCCGGGTTGGCGCGCGGCATGGAGCGCGGCAACATGCACCCGGGAATGCAGCCGGGAGGCCCGCCGATGGGCCAGCGCGGGATGAGGCCGGGACCGGGACGGCGTGCTCAGAATCAGGATAAAGCGCCACCTGATGACGGTGGGAACACACCTCCGCCGCCACCAAATAACTAACCGCTACCGCCGAATGGCCGGATGGGGCACGACGATCGTCTCCACGGGTTGAGATACGGCCGGCGTGCTGCCATCCGGCGCATTGGTCAGCTTGAAAACGACGTTCTCGAGGTATGTGCCGGGCCTTAACGATGCCGGCGCGAGCAGATAGAGCAGGGTGATTCGGCCGTCCACGAAGCCGCTGGTCAAGCCCGGAGTAAGCCAACCTGCCGGTCGGTGTGCATATTCTACGGACGCCTTCCAGAGCGCCACCCCGCAGCGTGGCAGCCTCGCCCGCAGCGATCCGCGCCAAACTACCGCACACCGCCGGCCAACAACCGGGCGTGGACGGGATTCCGGCCGTGCGGCATCGCTCCGCGCGCACGGGTGCATTTCAGTGTTCGTTTGAGACCATCATGGGCCTGGATATTAGCGCTGTCCATACCAGGTTCTTCCCGACGAATCCAAACCCGGTTGGCCAACCGCACTGTGCGTCGCACGAAGGGGCTTGCATTCGCCCGGGGCCGCGTCATACTAGTGGCGCTGATAAGGAGGCGTTATGCCCGGATCGATCGTATTCCTGGTTTACGCTGCGGCGTTGCTCTTCGCCGTGTGGTTGGATTATTGCTTCCCGCGAGTCCATTGGTATTGGCGTGTGGTGGCGGTGGGTTTGGCCTTCACCATCGGTTTGACTCCGCCCTCGCCTCGCTTCACCGGCCCGGAGTTCGATCTGGCCATCGGCGCGGCGTTTACGCTGCTGTTCGTCTGGGGCATTTGCGAGATGTTCTTCAGGCTGTTCCACATCCCGCACCACAGCCAGCAACACGTGGCCTCCCGGCACGCGTGACGACGGCGGCCGGGACGGCAGGTGTTTCCGGATGGGAGCCCGATTGCGGCGTTTGATCGGCCGACGCCGGGTGGGGAGAGTGTGCGCTCAGGCCGCCAGCACGCACAAATCGCTCAGGTTCCTGTACTTCTGGTCAAAATCCAGCCCGTAACCGACGACGAAGCGGTCTTCGATGACGAAGCCCACATAGTCGGCCTGGACTTCTATCCGGCGTCGTGACGGCTTGTCCAGGAACGCGACAGTGCGGATGGAGAGCGGCCCGCGCTGCGCCAGCATGTGCTGCAGGTAATTGAGCGTCAGGCCCGTATCCACGATGTCCTCCACCAGCAGGACGTCTTCCCCCTGGATGGGCTTGTCCAGGTCTTTGGTGAGTTGCACCTCGCCCGAACTGGAGCTCCCGCTGTAGCTCTTCGTTCCGATGAACTCGATCCTGACAGGGCAGGTCAGATGGCGGACCAGGTCGGCCATGAAGATGAAACTGCCCTTCAGCACGCCGACCAGAACCACGGGCCTCTGGCCGTATTCGGCGCTGATTTGCACCGCAAGTTCCTTCACGCGCCGGTTGATGTCTGCGGAACTGATCAGCACCTTAAGACTCGATGGCTCCATGCAACCATGGTACCGGGCCAGCTTCACCTTGCGCCGCCGGCATACACGGGAATGCCACACTTCTTTCACCAAACCGCAAAAAACAAAAGACTTGCGCGTTGTTCTGAATCTGGCTACGATACTCGCAAGGAGACGTCCACGCTGATTCCACTGCGTTCCGAACCCACCCCGGGAGCCAGCCTCCCACTTCCCCCGGAATCCCTTACTTGGCTGACCGCCTTGCGAGCCGCGGAATCCAAGAAGGCGACAGAAAGCCGGATTCTCGATCTGCGCGAGGTGAGTTCGCTCGCCGACTACTTCTTCATCTGCACGGCTTCCAACCAGCGCCAGGCTCAAGCTATCTGGGACGAAATCGTCAAACAGATGAGAGAGCAGCGCGGCGAGAAAGCGATCAGCGTGGAGGGCTACGCCGGCGGCGATTGGGTACTTGGCGACTTCGGCGACGTGATCGTGCACATCTTCACGCCGGAGATGCGCGCCTACTACGATCTGGAGCGGCTATGGCGGCACGCCGGGAACGTCCCGGTACCGGCGGAGGAGCGCCCCGGCGCAGCAGCCGGTTAAGCGCCAGCCACTGTCCTAGCTATTCAGGCGATGATCTCCGCAAGCCGCGTCAACCGTCCGCCGGCCTGGGTAAACGCCAGCAGCGCCGAGGCGCTGTCTGCCTGATTCAGCGTTTCGACGGCATCGGTGACGATTTCCACAGGCTTGCCCGTCCGCAACAGCCCATTCGCGGCGAGAGCCACGCAGTATTCCGTCACCACGCCGTAGACGACGTAGCGGTCGGCGCCGAGCGCGGCCAGCACTGCGTTGAGGTTCTGATTGTCGAAGCAGTCGAGCGACTGTTTTTCGACGATCACCTGCTGAGCGCCGGCAAATTCGAACGGGGCCATGCTGGAAGGCAGCGTAACCCGGCGCTCCAGCAGCGTACTCTCGTGTTTGCGCTGCCCTAGCGTGCCCGCCACGCAATGACCGGGCCATATCTGGAACTCAGAGTCCTGCTCGGTGTGCGCGTCCATGGTGGAGACGACGACGATTCCATGGGCCGCCGCCCAGCGGTTCAGCCGCGCCACGGCGGGCAGAATCCGAACTGCGCCGGGCACGGATAATGCGCCGACAGGCAGCACGAAATCGAGCTGCGAGTCGATGTCGAAAAAGACGGTCTTCATCGTGCGGTCAGTCTCACTTCATCCGTTAGATGCTGGAGTTCTTTTGAAGTTTCTACCGGCCAGGGCACATCGCATTCGAACAGGCTGCGCAGCCGCTTGGGCAGTTTGTCGAGTGACTCGCGGGCATGTCTCTGGGACTCGGTCGCGGTGGGCAGCGACTGCACCAGTTCGCCGTGCAGGATCACCGGCTCCAGCAACGCTTCTCGCGCGTCGGGGTGCGACTCGTGCGAGCACGCCAGGAGATCCTTGCGGCCGTAGCGGAAGATCTGTTTGGCTCCGGGAACCGTGGACTTGTCCTCGCTGAACTTGGCCACGTAGCGGCGCTTCCCACCGCTCCGCAATTCCACCAATTTGTAGACCGCGCCGTGGTTGGGCGCATCGCTTGACGTCGCGAGTTCGGTGCCGACGCCAAAGGCGTCAATGGGTGCGCCGTCGGCCACCAGTTCGAGGATCTTGTACTCGTTCAGATCGCCAGTCGCCATGATCCTGGCATCCTGGTAGCCGCTGTCGTCCAGAATCCTCCGTACCGCGCGCGACAGTTCCATCAGGTCGCCGCTGTCCAGCCGCACGCCCCAGAAAGGCTTGCCCAGCGATACGGCGTTGCGTGCGCCTTGCAGCGTGTCGTAGGTGTCGATGAGTTGGACCGTACCGGGGCCGAGCAGGCGGTACAACCGCTCGAAAGCCTCCTTTTCGGTCGGAAAGGCGAGCACCCAGGAATGCGCAGCCGTGCCGAACACTGGAATCCCGTAACGCATCCCCGTCAGCGTGTTCGATGTTCCCCGGCAACCGCCGATGTAGGCCGCCCGGCCAGCGAGCACTCCAGCCTCCGGCGAGTGGGCCCGGCGCGTGCCGAACTCCATCACCGACCGGCCGCCCGCCGCGTCCACGATCCGTGCCGCTTTGGTGGCGATCATCGTCTGGAAGCCCACGGTCGAGAGCAGATACGTCTCGGGAATCTGCGCCTCGATCATCGGGGCCCGCAGATTCAGCAGTGGTTCCCCAGGAAAGATGGGCGTGCCCTCGCGGACCGCAAACAGGTCGCCGGTGAAATGCCAACCGCGCAGCATCTCAAAGAACCCCTCGCCGACGGCGGCGAACTGCTTTAGCGAGCGCAGATACAGGATCGCTTCGTCGTCGAAGCGAGCGTTGAGCAGGTATTCCACCGCCTGCTGCAACCCGGCCGCGATCAGGAAATTGCGGTTCGGAGGGTTTCTGCGGACGAAGAGCTCGAAGACTGCGACCTCGTCCGTCTTGCCGGCCTGCCAGTAACCGGCGGCCATCGTCAACTCGTAGAAGTCGGTCAGTAAGCCGTTGGTCACGCGATCACTTCTTCGTTGGCGGCTTGGCTCGGTCTTCCTTCAGCTCGGCGGCCGCACGTTCGATCTCGTCCAACGTCGCGCCCGGAATGGCGTAGATCGATGCGTCGCCATCCCGCCGCGCCAGCCAGTCGGAACCCGACTTAGCCAGGCTGACCTTCTCGACCTTCTTGCCGTCGCCCGAGACCACCGTCAGTTCCAAGTCCGACGAACTGGAACCCGGCTCCGCGAACTTAGTCGCGGCGAGGTCGCGCAGCTTGTCGATGAAGCTCTGGATCGAGCTGGAATCGAGCGGCTTGCCGCTACGGAACCACTTCTCGCCGGCCTTCGAGACTGTAGTTTGCACCTTGGCGCTGCGGTAGTCTACCCGGCTCGGATCGTTAAAGCCAAAGTCGAAGATCTTCTTGTTGCGGAACTCGTCGGTGGCCTTGTCGAACACTTTCGCCGTCGTCGCTTCCACAGCGTAGACGCCTTCGACCACACTCGACCGGGCGAAGTACTTATCGTCCTTCTCGTCTTTAGCCTTAGTTTTGCGGATCTCCAACTTCTGCGAACCGTTGGCGTCAGTCACGGTGACCGTCGCGACGGGCGCGGCTGAGTTGAACGTCGAGGCGGCCTGCTTCAAGTCATCGGCGGACAACGCCGGATCCAGCTTGACGTCTTTGAGCCGCCGCACCAGATCGTCCACGGAGAAGACGTCGGCGCGGTAGGGCTTTGGTTTGACGATCTGCCAATCCCCGCTGGTATTCTTGCCGAACTCCGTCTCCGCCTTGCGCGCGGTCAGGACCACGCGCGCAAGTTTGTCGGAGTTGAAAGTCAACATGCGGCGGTCGCGCAGGTCGGCGGACTTCTTATCGAGCGAGTCTTTGGTGTAGGAAGCCAGCGTGTAGACGTGCGGATCACCTTCTGCCCGGGCGTAGAAAGCCGAACCGATCGCGGTGGCGTCGCCGATCGCAATCAGCTTGGATTTGCCGGTTTTGAAACGCACGGTCACTGACAGTGCCGGCTCGTTCAAGCCGTACTGGCTGAGATCGCCGGGCTTGTCGTCAACCACTTTGTCGGACGCGACGGAGGTCAGGGTGGAGACGAGCGGCATCACGGCGTCACGGTCCACTGGAAACGCCACCGGGGCCGTGATCTTCCACACGCCTGCCGAGTCTTTTTCGAGGACGGTCGTCTCACCGCCGTGGTGGGCGAGTTCAATACGAGTGATGTCGGCCTCTTTGAGCGTCAGGACGATTGGCGTGGCGTCGGCCTTGGCGGCGGTGTCTTTGCCCTTATCGGAACGATTCGAGTACCAGATACCGCCCGCGAGCACGACCAGGAGCCCGAGAGCCACGAGCAACCCGCGGATCTTCATGGCGCTATCTCCTCTTCAACCACACCAGGATGCCGGCCAGGATAACGCCGAGCGGAATCAGGAACTGGCTCACCAGGCGCAGCAGATTCAGCTGGGCGCGCGTGATTTCCAGTCGCTTGTCCACCGGGTCTTTCGGCCGGATCGAGATCAGATCCTCGTCGTTCGAGAGCCAACTGAGGACGTTGAGAAACAGATCCCGGTTGCCGACGAAGCGGATCGCCGAATTCGAGGCCCAGCCGGAGCACCCCACCACCACGAACCGCCCATCCTTGCCAGGGGTGCCAGTCCGGTAGGTGCCGGCGGCTGCGACCGGGTAGGACTTCTTTTCGCTTTTGCTCGGATCGATCTTGATACCGCCGCGGCCGGAGAGTTGAGTGGTAGCCACGCTGCTCTCCGAACTCGAAACGATGGTCTCCGCAGTCGAACTGGCTCCGGAAGACGTGGTCAGCGAGCGCACGATCGGGAACGCGACGCCGGTGCCCTTCATCTCCTTGACGATGGCGTGCGTGCTGTACTGGTCGGTCAGAGCGACGTCGGGGCCCATGCCATAGAGGCCGCCCTGTCCGGAGAGGTCGAGCACGAGGTTTTTGTCCAGCGTGACTCCCCAGGTGGTCAGCACCTTGCTCAGGCCTTCGTTGGCCGCGATGTTCGTCTTGCCCATTTCGAGCGGCGGGTCCAGCATGAACAGTCCGCGGCCGCCCTTTTCGATGTAGGACTTCAGTGCGTCAATAGCCGGCTGCGGGTAGTCGTAGCGGGGACCCGCGACCACGACGATGGTGCAATCGGAGGGAATCTCCGGCTTCTCCAGCAGGTTGATGCTCTGCGATTTGTAGTTGTTCTTTTCGAGCGCGTCCTTGGCGTTGGAGTAGTCCTCCGCCAGGGTGTGCTCGCCCGCACCGGTGGCGAAGCAGGCAACGTGCTCGCCGGTTTTCAGGACGCGGATCAGGCTGCTGGTGATCTCTTCCTCTGTCAAGCTCCGGGCTTCGTTCTTGCGCTCGCCGTGCTGCAGGATGATCGTTCCAGCGGTCTTGACCCCATACTCCATCGCCATGCGCCGGTTCTTCAGGGCGTCGATGTAATGGATCTTCAGCTTGGACGAGAGGTTGTCGTAACGGTCCAGCAGGTCTCTGGCGGCAGCGAACTGTTTCGGCTCGTCGAAATAGTAGATATCGATCTGGTCTTTCAGGTTCCTGACCACTTTGACGGTCTGGTCAGAGAGCGTATAGCGCTTGTTCGAGGTCAGGTCGGCCGACTTGTTGTACTGGCTGGCCAGGTAGTTCACGCCAACCAGAACTGCAAGCACAACCAGGATGTAGACCGTGACGTAAGCGGAGTATTTCGTGTGGCGGGTTTTCATCCATTCGGAATTCATCGCTTAGGACCTCCAACGGAGTGATTCAAGGCTCCGCACAGACAGGAACAAACCCAGGAAAATCAACGAAAGGAAGTAGACCGCGTCCTTCGAGTCGATGACGCCTTTGGCGAACGGCTCAAAGTGCGCGACGACGCTCATGTAGGCCAGCGATTTGGCCCACACTGCAGTCTCATAGCCGCCCACCCACTCGAACACCCACAGCAGCAGGCAGACCGCGAAGGTCGTGATGCCGGCAATAATCTGGTTCTTGGTCAGGGTCGAAATGAAGGCGCCAATCGCCAGCAGCGCGCCCGCCTGCAGCAGCAGTCCCAGGTATCCGGCCGCCAGCGGCTGCCAGTCGGGCTTGCCGTAGAGGAACAGGAACCCGATGTTGGCCAGGCTGATCAGCAGCAGTACGGCGTACAAGCACAGCGCCGCCAGCCATTTGCCGATCACGATCTCGGCATCGTGGATGGGCGAGGTCAGCAGGAGTTCGATGGTGCCTGAGCGCTTTTCTTCGGCGAAAAGCCGCATGGCAATCATCGGAATCAGGAACAACCCGATAACGCTGGTGTTCAGCAGCAGCGGTCGGATGATCATCTCGTTGACGTCCATCGGGAACGAGCGGCCCATCGCCATGGACTGCACGCTGATGCTGACGAAGTACCCGATCGAGTTCCAGAAGAAGAATCCGAAGAGGATCGCGAACATTGCCATGGCCAGGTAGGCGATAGGCGAGGAAAAGTAGCTGTTCAGCTCTTTTTCACAGATAGCCAGGATGTTTTTCATTCCGATGCTCCCTTCGCCTTCTCGGAGGCGGTGAGTTCGAGGAAGACCTCTTCCAGGCTCAGCGCGGCGGCGCGCAACTCGTTCAGGTTCCAGCCCGCCGAGACCACCGCCCGGGCGAGGTCGGCACGGATGTCGTGACCCGCCTGCGCTTCGACTTCGAAGTCGTGCCGGCCGACGCGGGACGCAACCGTGATTACCTTGTTGACCCCGGCGACCTGACTCAGTTTGGCGATCACCTCGTCGCTTTCCAGCGAACCCGTCGCAGCTTCGATCTCCAGCGCAATAGTGGCCTGGCCGCGCAGGCGGCTGGTGAGATTCGCCACCGAATCCTTGGCGACCATCGCACCCTTGGAAATGATGATGACGTGGTCGCAGGTCTGCTCGACTTCGCTCAGGATGTGCGTGCTGAGGATGATGGTGTGCTCGCCTGCCAGCGAGCGGATCAACTCGCGCGTTTCATGGATCTGCTTGGGGTCCAGGCCCGAGGTCGGCTCGTCCAGGATCAGCACTTCGGGGTTGTGGATAATCGCCTGCGCCAGACCCACCCGCTGCCGGTAGCCTTTGGATAGCTTCGAGATCAGCTTGCCGGCGACATCGGTCACGGCGCAGCGATGCTCGACTTCCTTGACCCGGCGCGCCAGGTCCGTCGAGGGAATGCCCTTGAGCTTGCCCACGAAGGTCAGGTATTCGGACACTTCCATTTCGGGGTACAGCGGGGGTGTTTCCGGCAGGTAACCGATGCGCTTTTTCACATCCATCGGGTGCGTCAGCACGTCGAAGCCGGCCACCGAGGCCGTGCCTTCAGACGGGGGCATGAAGCACGTGAGGATGCGCATGGTTGTCGTCTTACCGGCGCCATTCGGCCCAAGAAAGCCCACAATCTGGCCCTTTTCAACTTCGAAATCGATGCTACGGACAGCCACAAAGTTGTCGTAGCGTTTGGTCAGGTTCTCGACCTTGATCATGGTTTCATCCTTTAGGGATGCGGGAAGCGAGCCGCTTCATCAGTGAATGGACGAAGCCAATCGTGAAACGACTCTTCGCTAGACAGGATAAAGAGCCGGGTTAAGACAAGTCAATCGACTCCCCTCGGCCGGGATGTGCTAGGTCAGCGGACTGTCTGTGCTGTGCGGCCTGTCACGCGGCCTCAGCGGATGAATTGTCCACGGCCGCAACCCGCACCCGATAGTGTGCCGTAACAGCAAATTGCTTTCGGGTGATTGCGGGGATGTATCTGGAAAATGGAGTGTAGTATGAAGAAGTTGACCCACTCGACAGGCCCGTTGCCCAGCGCGGAGAGCAGTTCTCCGATTCTGTTTTGCGACTGCCCCTGGAAGCGCCTGCCGGTTGTTCCTGTCAAGACCACCCCCGCCCACAGCCCGGGTGAGGGCGCGCCCGGGTAATGCGGAGGGAATTCACATGTTCCATCGTGGGGTTGGGAGCACTAACCGGGGGCGCCAGAGCCGGAATAACCGGTCCACGCCGCACCCATTTGGGGGTGATTGGACGGCTTCGGAAGCTCCGCAGGAATGCGAATCCGCGCGCCGGTCCGACTCTCCAAAACGCGAAGCGCTAAACTGGCAGTACAATAGTTCTAGTACGCTGACGAGGTCAGATTGGGAGATGAGCAATTGGCCCCGAAAGGAAAGGCCAATTACTATGCGATTTGCATTGTTCTTGATCGTCACGTTGACCGGTCAAGCACTGGCGCAGCATCCGCGAATCTTCCTGGATGCGAACAACCTCGCCAATCTGCGCAACTCGACCTCAGGAAATCCACAATGGACCGCGCTGAAGGCTCAGTGCGACGGGTACCTGCCAGGCGTCGTTTACCCGGGCAAGAGCGAGCAGGGGCGGTACGACTACTTTGCTGCAGGGGGCGACTACGCCAGGGCGAACTCACGCAACCCCAACATCGGAGTAGGCTATCAGGGCGGAAACACATCGGTCGGCTTCAATGCCTACTGGGATTCGATCATGAACCTGGGGGTGTGTTACCACACCATCCTGCCCTCCGATTCGGCTCAGGCGGCGAAATACGCGGCGAAGGCCACCGCCATCCTCAACGTCGTTTCCACTGCACCGGGAGAAGCTTTGGTTCTCAGTGGCAAGAAAGCCGGCCAGACGCGCTACATCTACGACTCCACATTCGTGCAGGGCACGGCCTGGACCGGCGCAAAACTGGTGGTGGACGGTAGCCTTGCGGCTGGGACCACGACGCTCACGATAAGGGGCGGGACACCCAACGCGACGATCAAGGCCGGCGACGGATTTGTGATCGACGGCCGCGTGTACCTGGCCCGCGCCAATGTGGCCTTCAATGGCTCGGGCAAGGCTGCTGTGCCGCTGGGCAGTTTGAGTGCCGTGGGCTCGGTCAACACCAACGACAGCCTGCCGGCGGCGGTCGTGGACGGCACGACCATCACCACTCCGCTGGTGGTCGAGAGCTACCAACATAATCTGGCCAGCGGGGATCAGGTCCGCATCAGCGGCGTGCTGGGCAACACCAATGCCAATGGCACGTGGACGATCACGCTGATCGACAACTTCCGTTTTATTCTCAACGGCGCGCCCGCCGGCAATGCACTGCAAACCAATCTCGCCCAGGACGCGCTGTTGAACCAGGGTTACGGTGACCGTTTCTATGGCGTGGCGATTTCAGTTGGCTACGACTGGTTCTACAACGTAATCTCCCCCGACCTGCGAACCAAGCTGAAGACCGCTGCGGTGCGCTGGGTTCTCGAGGCTGAGCGCAACGGCTACGGGCAGGCCCACCCGGCAGGCAACTACTATGCGGGCCAATTCATCGCCAAGCTGTTTGCCGCTTTGGCTGTGGAAGGCGACGACCCGCAGGGCGACGCGCTTTGGACCTCCTGGTACAACAATGAATGGGTAGCCACGGCCCGGACCTATACCGTGGCCGATGTGCCGAGGGCCTGCACCAGTGGCGACTGCCCCGGGGTGCAGAAGTACTTCGACACCTACCTCGTCGATACAGCCCATCCCGACGGAGCCAACTACGGGTGGCTGGCGACCATGAACTACCTGTGGGCCGTGATGGCGGTCCAGTCGGCCAAGGGCATCGACTTGACGACCACGCCCGCGCCAGGCTTCAATTGGGGACTCAGCGTTGCCAAGGCGATCGTCCACCACACGTGGCCCAATCGCACCACCTTCAACACGCGCCAGAAGCTGTTCAACGGCGAAGATCCAGCCAGGATATTCGGCGACACGCTCTATACGGTCAGCGGTTACCTGCGCAAGTACCATCCGGACTTCGCCCCCTATTTTCAGTCTTATGCAAACGAGACCGTCGAAGCTCTGAAGCATGTGACGCCTTTTAGCGCCAAGGCTCCTTTCGCCGGACTTGAGTGGAACGAGTTTCTTTTCTGGAACCCCGCCGCCCCCGCAACGGACTACAAAACCCTGCCACTGAGCTTCCATTCCGCCGGCTCCGGGGAAATGGAGATGCGCTCCGATTGGACCACCACCGGAGTTTGGGCCTCCCTCATTGCCGGCCCCAACGTGCATTCCACGGAAGGCGGTAAAGACAGCAAGGACCGCGGGTCACTCGTGATCTCTCGCGGCGGGACTGGTTTCCTGGTCAATGCTTCCTATGAGTTCTACAAGGCAGGGCAGGTGGTCTATGCGGACGACCTGACGCTGGGTGAAGGCGTGCCTGAAATCACCAACACCTTCCAGGTGAATTCGGGGGCGCGCTGGCGGCAGGGCTATTACGGACCCGGCTCCACAAGCGATTGCATGAAGCCGAATCGCTCCACAATTGCCTCCGGTTCTCAACAGTCGACGTTCGTGTACTCGCAGGCCTCGTTCCTCGAGGATAATTTCTATCCAGTTGGCTACTACACTGCGTACCCGGGCCAATCGTCAGCTTGCGGCGGGGCCAAGCCCGTGACATCGTGGTCCCGCCAGGTGTTTTATCTAAGGCCAAGCCTATTCCTGGTGTACGACCAAACGCAGATCGCCAATCCCCTGAACGATCAATTCATCGCATGGCATTTTACAGACGGCGTCTCGCTGGCGTCGACCACTACGGACGCTGTGCGCTATGACGTCAGGAATTCCAGCCAGTTCCTCGGGGCGATGATCAGCTTATTACCTGCGAAGCGGGGCGTGACCATTATCGACCAAGGTGGTTTTGGCGTCGTGAATCGAGTGGAGATCCGGCCACCCGCTCCGGCAGCCTGGTCCCAAGTCTGGCTGACGGCATTCGATGCCGCCTTGTCTGCCGGGGAGGTTCATTCACTTGCATTGATCGGGGGCCAGAACGTGGACGGGGTGGAAATCCCGCAAAACAAAACCGCCGTCGTCTTCGTGCGAAGTGGGGCATCGGCGGGTGCAACCCTCTCATACAAACTGACAACGGGAGCTACACGCCACTATGCAGTCGGCTTGACTCCCAATACGGCTTACCTGGCAAATGGACAATGGGTTAAAACGGACGCCGCGGGGGTCTTGACCTTCCAGACGGGCGGAGCTTCCTCGATCGTGATCACACGTCAGGTGCTTGCCAATTCGTTCGGCATTGGGGCTGGAGAAGAACCAAGCGAGGCACTTCAATAGCGGTTTAAGCGGCCGGAACCAAGCCGATCTGTTGCGGTAGAGTGTGTGGGATCCGAGCCAGGCAAGGTCGTAATCAGGAGGCCTGAAGCCCACGCGCCTTCCGACGGACGCATGGACGCCCGCCAACGGTTGGATGGCCCTACCCGCCGCTATAAGATCTAGTGCGGGGGCAATGAGCCTCGAGCCCAAGCAGGAAACTGTCCCTGCAACTTCGAACACAACGACCGGCAAAGCTGGAGGCCCACAGCGGTCCGCCGCCGCATCGCGGCGGCCGTGTCAGGTGCTGCGGCCAGGGCGCAGGACGATTTCGATCAGTTGGCCTCCATCGCCTGGGGTGTGATAGACCAGACATGATCGGAGCTATCCATGCGTGTTTTCCTGGCGCTCATCACCGTCCCTTTCCTCGCCTTTGCGGCCGGCCCCGTCAAAGTGGTCCCCGCCATCACTGAAATCGAACCCTGGCAACAGGTCGGGCAACAGCCCTACGAAATGAGCTGGACTCAGCGGGAGCAGAATCCACACACGCTGGTCGATTTCGAGGATCTGAAAGGCTGGACCCTGGAGTTGCACAACGATGCCGCCGGCGAATTCCGCCGCAGCCGTGAGCAACAGATGTGGGGCAAATACGTTGGCAAGTTTCTATTCTGCGGGCCGACCAAAGAGAGCCGGGTGGTGGCCCGTCCGCCCAAGCCGATCAGTATCCCCGGCGACTTCGATTCGGTCGAGATGTGGGGCTACGGCAACCGTTGGGGCTGGGAGGACGACAAGACGACTCCCGCGGCGAGCGTTGCGGTTCTGATCACCGACGCGCACGGCAAGGAGACGCGGGTGCCCCTGGTGGAAATCAATTGGAAGCAGTGGTGGCTGATCCACCGCCGCTTGAATCCCGAGATGCTCAAGGACATTGCACTGCCCGCGGCGCTATCCGGCATCGAGATTTCGAAAATCGGCAACACGGAACCGCGCTATTTCTTCTGTGACTCGCTGGCGTTCTACCGCGAGGAATTGCCGCCGCTGCGGTTCGCAGAGCAACCGAAGCGCAATCTGAAGCCGTGGCGCGGGCAGATCGTGGGACTCAATACCGGAGCCGGCACGCTGCCATTTCCGACACGCGAGGAAACGATTTTGCCGGTAAATCCGGAGCAGGACTACAAGACGAGCGTCCGCCAGACCGGGCCGCGGAGTTTCGAACTGCGCTACGCGGGCCGCGACGCCACGGTGGTTTACGAATTCAAGCCGGCAGCCGGTGTTTTGTCGGAAATCACCGCTAGCGTGGACGGTGCGGCGCCGTACCGTCCCATGGATGGCGGCGGCGTGCGCTTCGAGGAGACGGGCAAAGGCGCCGTCGCAACGGGCACTCTCGCTTCGGCCCAACTCGATGGGGATGTCGTCAAGGCGGCGTTCAAGTATGGTTCCCGGCTGGTCGAGTACGAGCTTCGACTGTGGCAGAAGTCACTCGTGCTCGACGCACTCTGTGGGAGTGGCGACGTCGTGGAGTTGTCGTTCGGGCACGTTTCCGGCGTTACCGCGCCAAAGCTGATCACGGTCCCCTATATCACTTATGGCAACACGAACCCGCGCGTGCTGATGTCCGGGCCGTCCACAAAGCCGGTCTTCACGTCTGTCTGGTATGACTGGTACCGGACCAACGCCGCCGCTCCATACGCCGAGAAAAATCCGCAGGCGACCGGCGACGGAGCGCCGATCAACGGCGGCATGCGGTACACGGCCAGGACGGACGGCCGGCGCAACCCGATGTACGAGCGCATCTTCGTCACGGCCTCTCCGCTCTATGAGGAGACGCTGCCGTCTATCGCCAACCCGCCGTCGCTGCGGCAAAACGAGGGCAAGTCAGTGGTGTGGACCGTGGCAGGCGATGTCGAGACCTTTCAGCGCGACCACGAGCGCTCGAAGGCAATCCGCGCCTACGGCCTCGAACATATCATGCAGCACAGCCACGAGATCACCTGGCGCGACGAGGGCGAGAGTTTCACTTTGAAGCTTCATCCAGCGCCGCAGAAAGGCGGCGAGGCGGGGCTCAAATGGTATATGGACGCGCAGAATTCCCTGGGCTGGCTGCAGGGCGTTTACACCAACTACACCGACATCGCTCCGACCAACACCAACTGGACGCCCGACAACGTGCAGCGTTCGCCCGACGGCGAATGGCGCCGGGCCTGGATGCGCTGCTATGCGATCAAGCCGTCCAAGGCTGTCGAACTGGACGAGTATTACGCACAGCGCATCGAGAATATGTACGGCGTAAAGATGTCCTACACCGACGTGCACACTGCTAATCCGCCCTGGGAATACAACGACTTCGACTCGCGCGTCCCGGGCGCAGGAACCATGGCCGCCACGTTCTACGCGTACGGGCAACTCCTGCTCAATGACCAGCGCGTGTACGGTCCCACGCAATCGGAAGGGACCTACCAGTGGTTGTACGCCGGGCTCGAATCGGGCAGCTACGGCTGGCTGTACACGGACATCAACCTGCTAAAGGATCCGCTGGACGTGTCCTTCCGCCTGACCCAGATCCATCCGCTGCAGTGCGACTATGGCATCGGCGACACGGGCTTCGCGCTCGGGAAGGTTGATCCCGCGTGGCAGAAATCGCCCAAACGACGCGACTACGTGGACCTATTCCTGGCCACCACCATCGGCTATGGCAACATGGGCTGGCTGGTCAACGAGTTCACCGACGCTCCGTTCCACGCCGAGGCGATGGCCCGCTCTTACTACATGCTGCAACAGTTGCAGCAGCAGTACGCTTTCGTTCGCCCGGCGAAGATCGAATACGCGGACAAAGACGGCAGGATGCTCAGCGCGAGTGCGGCCCACGCAACCGGCGCGATTGCCGGTTCGCGCCTGCATGTAGTCTATGGGAACGGCATGGAAGTCTTCGTGAACCGCGGCAATTGGGGCGACTGGAGGGTGAAAGACCACGGAGGGAAAGCGGTGACGCTGCCCGCGTCCGGGTGGCTGGCCTTCAATCCCGGCAACGGCTTTTACGAACTCTCAGCCAGCGCGGATGGCCATCGAATCGACCACGTCACCGCCCCCGAGTTCGAGTTCCTGGATGGTCGTGGCAACTGGACGCAGCGCGGCAGCCTCGGTGCTAGCGGAAGTGTCGTAATGCGCCACGACGGTGCGGCCCTCGAACTGATCGATATCTACGGCAACAACCGGATCACCTTCTGCTCGCCGCACGCGGGAACGCTGACGGCGCGGGATGCGGATGGAAAGCTGCTTGGGCACGTCGAAACGAAGGCGGTTTCTGACTGGTACGAGTTCAAGCCCCTGGCCGGCGGGCGTTCGTATCGATTTGAGTAGCGGCGCGGGACGGACGTTCCGGCAAGCGGGGAGTCTCATTCTCCGGGAGACTCCTCACGACGACAATCGACGCGGCCCGATTGACCGCTGCAAAGCGTGGCTGTGTTCCCGCGTCCGGAACCCATCATGAGGCTTACTTTGACAATCCCGAATACCGTCTGTCAGCATGAAATCCGTTGGCAGATTCCACCAAGATGAATTCAATTACCCGAAGAACTCTAATGGGAGCGATGCTGGTTCCGGCGCTGCCGGTATGTGGCCAGATGGCATCCCGCGGAGTTGCCGCCAAGCAGCGAGGGAAAGCTTCAGGCCTGCCCTTCAACGGCTGGCTGACCGATGTCGCGGCGCAGGCGGGCCTGACGGCTCCCGTGATCTACGGCGGCGTAGACACCAACGCCTACATTCTGGAGGCGATCGGCTGCGGGGCCGCATTCCTCGACTACGACAACGATGGTTGGCTGGACATTCTGCTGCTCACGGGTTCGCGCTGGGATAGCGCACCCGAAGGCGCAACGAACAGGCTCTACAAGAACAACCGGAATGGGACGTTTACCGATGTCACGGCCAAGGCCGGATTGACGCGCTCGGGCTGGTTCTCCGGCGTCACTGTTGGCGACTACAACAACGACGGCTTCGAGGACATTTTCATCACCGGCTGGCCACACAACGTGCTGTACCGGAACAACGGGGACGGCACTTTCACGGATGTTACGAATGAGGCGGGTTTAGCACGCGAGGGCGCTCGCTGGGGCGCCGGTTGTACCTGGGTCGATTTCGACAGGAATGGCCACCTCGATCTCTTCGTGTCGAACTACCTTAAGTTCGACCCCAAGGTGATCCCGGCCGCAGGCAAGGACAACAACTGCAATTTCAAAGGTGTGCCGATCAACTGCGGGCCACGCGGGCTGCCTCCTGAGACGCACTGCCTTTACAGGAACAACGGCGACGGGACGTTCACTGACATCAGCGTCTCAGCGGGAATTACCAAAGCCACAGGCTCGTATGGATTGACGACAGTCGCCGCCGACTTCGACGGGGACGGGTGGCCTGAAATCTACGTCGCCTGCGACTCCACCCCGAGCTTGCTTTTCAAGTACAACCGCGACGGAACCTTCACCGAGGACGGACTGGGCCGGGGCGTCGCACTGAATGAAGACGGCCAGGAACAGGCGGGCATGGGCTTGGGGATTGGCGACTTCAACCTGGACGGCAAGCTCGACATTCTCAAGACCCACTTCACCGAGGACACTCCCGCGCTTTATGCGAATGAAAGTTCGACTTCATTCGACGACGTGACACTGCGTTCCGGGCTCGGCGTCGAGACGCGTTATGTCAGTTGGGGCGCGGGCATTCAGGATCTGGACAACGACGGCAACCCCGACCTGTTCTGGGTCACGGGCAGCGTGTACCCTGAAGTCGGCAAGAAACTGCCTCAGTATCCGCACCGCACGCCCCGGGTGCTGTTCCGGAATCTGGGCGGAGGGAAATTCGAGGAACTGCTGACCGAGGGAGGACCGGGTGTGAGCGATGCTCACTGCAGCCGCGGCTGCGTTTTCGGCGACTTCGACAACGACGGCGATATAGACATCCTGGTGGTCAACTTAAACGAAGCGCCCTCGTTGCTGCGCAACGACATGAAAGGCGACAACCACTGGATCAAAGTCAAGTTGGAGGGCGTCAAGTCCAATCGCAGCGCGATCGGAGCGCGGGTGGTCGTACACTACGGCGGCAAACTGCAAGCTCAGGAAGTCATTGCCCAGTCCAGTTTCCTCTCCTCACATGATCGCCGGCTCCACTTCGGCCTGGGGGCGGCGCAGACTGCCGACCTTGAAATAATATGGCCCAGCGGGTTAAAGCAGAGCTTCAAAGGTGTCGCGGCCAATCGAATGATAACGGTCAACGAGGTCAAGGGGATCGTTAGCGCTCAGGCGCTGCCGGCAAGCAGTTAGTTGCCGGGCCTGGAAGCACCGGCGCGCCTCAGAAAAACGACACTTGCTCGACACCCTTGCAAAGTCGTGAGTGCGCCTTGAAGGCGGGGGATGTTTCGGGGAAGTCCACTCGCTGGTGTGCGCCTCGGCTCTCCTCGCGCGCCAGCGCCGCACGCGCAATCAGAATCGTCAGGGCGTGGATATTGCGCAACTCCGATTGGGCTCGCGTCAGCGTGGACTCTTCTACTTTCGGCACTTCGTTCAATTTGCGCAGGACTGCCTGGAGGTCCGGGCCTGACCGCCTGATTCCGCAATACTCGCTGGCAAACTGCCGGATCGCACTCTCTTCGCCCCGCAACAGTTGTAACGGCTCCGGGATTCTGCCGCCGGGTGAACCAGAGCGCAGGGTGGACACCATGGAACGGGCAGCCCGCGCACCGAAGACCAAGCCCTCCAATAACGAGTTGCTCGCAAGACGGTTGGCCCCGTGCACGCCGGTGCAGGCTGCCTCGCCGGCGGCGTACAGCCCGTCGAGATTCGTGCGCCCTGCAAGGTCGGTGGTGACGCCGCCCATGGCGTAGTGCGCCGCAGGGCAGACGGGAGCGGGTTGCAGATCGAGATCGATCCCGTAGGCCAGACAGGTCGCATGAATCCGCGGGAAGCGGTGCCGTACGAAATCGCTTCCACGGTGTGAGAGGTCGAGGAACACGTGAGGCGAGCCGTCCAACCGCATCTCGTCGATAATCGCGCGAGAGACGACATCGCGAGGAGCCAGTTCCTTCAGCGGGTGGTAGCGCTCCATGAAACGCTCTCCCCTGGAGTTGGCCAGCAACGCGCCTTCGCCTCGCAGTGCTTCTGAGAGCAGGAAACGCGGCGCGCCCTCAACGTGCAAAGCGGTCGGGTGAAATTGAATGAACTCGATGTCGCTAACTTCCGCGCCAGCGCGATATGCCAGCGCTACGCCGTCTCCGGTTGCGACATCCGGATTCGTGGTGTCGCGAAAGACACAGCCCATCCCGCCAGTCGCCAGCAGGACTGCGCCCGCGTGGATCTGGACCAGGCCCCGGCTCTTCTCGTCAGAGGCCAGCGCACCGCACACTCGACCATCCTTGAGCAACAAATCCAAAACGCCCGAAAAACTGTGAAACTCCACGGGTGCGAGGTCGGCTGCCTGGACATATAGCGTGCGCGCGATCTCGCGCCCGGTCGAATCGCCATGCGCATGCAGAACCCGGTTGCGGCTGTGTGCGCCCTCGCGCGCAAAAAGCAGATGTTCGCCGTCGCGATCAAAATCCGCTCCCCAATCAATGAGCCGGCGCACCTCCACGGGGCCTTCCTCCACCAGGACGTGAACGGCTTCCTGCCGGCAAAGCCCCACCCCGGCAGAAATGGTGTCAGCCTCGTGCAGCGAGATCTCGTCGTCGTCGGCCAGCGCGGCCGCAATGCCGCCTTGAGCGTATTGCGAAGACGACTCCTTTAGACTGTCCTTCGCGACCACCAGCACACGTCCAAATGCAGCTAGTTCAATCGCGGCGCGCAATCCCGCGACGCCCGCCCCAACCACCAGAAAATCGGTAACTATTTGCTCCACAAGGCCCTTGCCACTCACCATGCTACAACCCGCGCTAGTCGCTTCGGCGGCTCATGCCAAAATGAAACATGCCCTCCTTCCCGGTCACCACGGCGGTCAGCCGCTACAACGCAATCGTGGAAAACGGCGCTCTGGCGCGTCTAGCGGAGTTCATCCCGGCGCGCGTGGGCAAGATATTTGTCGCCACCACCCCTGATGTCTGGCAACTGCACGGGGCGGCATTTACCGCGGGTATGGGGAAACACACGTTCGAGACCTTGTTCTTCCCGGGAGGCGAGAGCAATAAGCGTTTGACGAGCGTGGAGGTGCTGGCCGAGGAGATGCTCAGCAAGGGGGGCGACCGCGCAAGTGTCGTGATCGGCTTTGGCGGCGGAATTGTTACCGACCTGTCCGGTTTCCTTGCGGCTATTTTCATGCGCGGCGTACCGTTTATTTCAGTCCCCACAACTCTGCTGGCGCAGGTGGACGCGGGGGTCGGCGGCAAGACCGGGGCAAACCTGACCTCGGGCAAGAATCTGATCGGAGCGTTTCATCAGCCGCTTGCAGTACTGTCCGATACGTCCCTGCTCGCCACGCTGCCAGAGCGAGAACTGCGGGCAGGCCTGTTTGAAGTACTGAAGTGCGGCATCATCCGCAGCGAACCGCTGTTCCGCACAATGACCGGCGGCGCCGGCCTAGTGCTCGGTCGCGACCCGGCAACTCTCGAAACACTGATTGCGGAATCGGTGCGCATCAAGTGTGAAGTGGTTTCAGCCGACGAGAAAGAGATGGGCGTTCGCAAGATCCTGAACTTCGGCCACACGATCGGCCACGCCATCGAGGCCGAAACGCACTATACGCGATTCCTGCATGGGGAAGCGATCGGATTGGGAATGAAAGCGGCCGCATGGCTCTCGCACTCGGCAGGCAAGCTGGATGAAGCCGTCGCGCGGGAGATTGCGGATGCGGTGGACCTATTCGGCCCCATTCCGTTAGCAGCGGATCTCGATCCCGAGCGACTACTGGCGCGTCTGGCGAAGGACAAGAAGACGATTCGTGGCTCGGTGCATTTCGTCCTGGCGACTCGGATCGGCGCCACAGAGGTCGTATCGGGCCTCGATGACACGCTGGTTTTGGACGCAATCAAAAAGGCGATCGCATGAGTGTGGCGCGGGGCACAACGCCCGATGGTACGGCGGATGAGGCGCAGGCTGCGCGCTGGGTGCAAGGCATGTTCGGCCGGGTCGCGGGCCGCTACGACCTGCTGAACCACCTACTCTCCTTCCAGGTGGACCGGGCCTGGCGCGCGACAACGGCGAAGCGTGCGGAGGAGATCCTTCGCCGGCCCAACGCGCGCGTTCTCGACCTGTGCTGTGGCACCGGCGACCTGATGCTCGAACTGGAGAAACGGCGGCGGTCGTTCCTCGCTCGCGGCAGCGGTGGGGAAGCCTCCGTCGCCGCACCCTCGCCGCTGGTTTTCGGCAGCGACTTTTGCCACCCGATGCTGGTTGAAGCGAATCGTAAGTCCGGCCGCAAGCGCGCCAGAGCGGCCGTCTTCGAAGCCGACGCTCTGCAATTGCCTATGCTTGACGCGTCGTTCGACCTGATCACCGTCGCGTTTGGTTTTCGCAATTTTGCCAATTATCGCAAAGGGCTAACGGAGTTGCGCCGCGTTTTGCGACCAGGCGGCATGCTCGCCATACTCGAGTTCTCCCAGCCGCCGAACCGGCTGTTCGCAGGGTTGTACGCCTTCTATTCGAAGCACGTGCTGCCGCAGGTCGGCGCGCTGATTTCGGGTTCGTCAGACGCTTACACTTACTTGCCGGAATCGGTCCGCAAATTCCCTGGAGCGGAGTTACTGGCGGAGGAGATGCGGGCGATGGGTTATCTCAACGTGGAATTCGAGCGCATGACGTTTGGCGTTGTCGCCTTGCACATTGGGCGGGCGTAACGGCCGCCTTTACTGCTCCGTCGCCGACCGGCTCCATCCGGCCCGCAGCCTCCTATTCAGCGGCTCGGAGTAGTACCTGGCAATGCAGGCACCCAGCGCGCCGCACAGGCAGACAATCCCCGCATACCAGATTGGCGTCCAGACGTACTTGCTCCCGGTAAAGGCGAAGAGAGGTGCCGCAATGAGCACAACGAAGCTGTGCGTGAGATACACCTCATAGCTGTGGCGGCCGAACCAACGCAATGGCGCGGTCAACCAGCTCCCCGGCTTGCGGCCCTGCGCAACGGCGACCAGCAACAGCGATGTTCCGAGCGCAAGCACGGTTACGTCAAGCCCGTGTTTGTAGAGCCCGAGATTTGCGCACTGCCTGCGGAATACGGTGACGAGCAGCATCAACGCGATGCCGGTCAAGCGAACTGCTAGCGAGACCTTACGTCCCATGCGGTAGGTCTTGACCACCATGGCGGCAAGGCAGCCCAACGCGATCGCGTCCATACAGGAGAGATAGGAATGGTCCGCCCACATCTCGTTTTGGGTCAGCACCGTCCGCGCGAACGGCCCCAACGCAACGAATGCCAGAAGTAGGACCGTCAGGGCCCGGCCTCCCCTGAATCGGTAACAAGCCAGCGGAAAGAATAGGTAGAACATCTCCTCGACGGAAAGCGACCAGAGGACGTCCCAGTTTCCCGGCAAGTACCCGTGCTGCGCCTCCAGCCAATTCAGATGGAAAGTGAGTGCCGAGAACATGGCCTGCGCCCACAAAATCCTGGTTGTGTCGATGACAAAGCTCTCAATGCTAGCAAAGTGGAGCCCGCTCGACACTGCGAGCAGCGCCAGCAGAAGCGGCGCGATGCGCGCGAATCGCAAGCGGTAGAAGCTAAGGATTGCGATGCTGCCGAGGTCCCCCCAACGCTGCAAGCAGGTGTTCGTGATCAGGAATCCGGAGACCGCAAAGAAGACGATGACACCGTTGTAGCCATTCCATAACAGCACCCGCAGAACTTCTTTCGATAAGAACTGTCCGAGCGGGCTCTTGTCGAGCGGGATTCGGATATTGACATGGAGCAGGATGACGGCCAGGATCGACAGGCCGCGCAGCAGGTCGATGCCGTCCAGGCGCGGGCGGCCGGTGGCGGGGCGTGGGGCGGTCGAAGACTCGTCCATAGTCATAGGGTCCCTTGGAGGGTGACCGTTGACGTGGGGGTCCGCGCCGCGACAAGGGCTACCACTTGCGTTTTTCGAGCGCCGCCTCGATGATCCCTTCAAGCTCGATCTTCTCGATGGCCGTGCTGATGAACAGTTCTTGCCGCGATCCTGCGGCCAGAGCTATGGCCTTCCAGCCGTTCTGCGTCGGCACGGTGACTCGTATCTTCACTTCGCCTCGCGCGTCTCTGACGCTCTTGATTACGCCAGGCACAATCGTGCGAATCTCGTCCCACTCCAGCAGGCGTTCCAGCACCGGGCGAAGTCCGTCGATGATGCTGTGCTCGATCTTCAAACGATTATCGACTGCGCGCAGACGCATCTTCCTGCTCATGGCTAAATGCTCACTTGAACCGCTTCTTGAAAAGGAAGTCCACGCCGAAGACGCCGTTTTCATCGCGGATCGCAATCAGAGACCATTCGCGGCTGAGGTTCCACTCGACCTGTACCACCTGCTGTTGCGCCTGTCGCAGATTGGTAACCAGGGTGAGGGTGACGTCGCGCGAGATGGACTGCTCCACTGTGATGCGCGCTTGCGGGATGTTGTCCACGCCGGTCATCTGCGGATCGATTTTGATGCGACTGGCACCGAAGAAACGTTCGACGCGAGCAGACACAGCGCCGCTCAATGCGCCTCCCAGCAGTGAGTTCGTGCTGTTGTCGGTCACAGCCGGGTTGCCCGTGCCGGGGGCAGTCGGCAGCGCCGTGCTTTGTCCCGTCGGCGCGCGACCGACGGTGAGCAACGCCAGGATCTCGCTAGCCTGCAGCGGCGGTTCACTGCGGTAGTTGACTTTCAGCCGATTGAGCGGACCAGAGACATTGATGTACACGGTGACGCCGCGTATTCGAGTTTCCAGATCCAAGTCCAACGAAGGGGCGAGCGTCGCCGTGCTGTAGAACAGCAACTCTCCGCGGGAAACCGTGTACCGGCTGCCGAAGAACTGGACCACGCCCTGGCGAACATGGATGCGACCCAACAGAACGGGCTTGATCAGACTGCCGCGCAAACGCAAGTCGGCGTCGGTCTGAATATCCTGGGTGTATTCGCTGATCAGTGTCGCATTGGGCGTCGTGCGCACACGGACGTCGAACTGCATGTTGCGAAGGAATTCGTTTTCGGTGACTACCAGCGGGACCGGACTGCCGGATTGGGCCACCATGCCGGCCAAATCGGTCTTGGCGTTAAAGCCTGAACGAGCGATGGTTAGCGTGCCGGACAGCAGACTCCGCACTGAGGACCCGACCAGCGAGAGGTCGGCGTCGAGCAACGTGCTCACGCCTTCGGGATAACGCACACGAATATTGGAGGCTTTGGCCTGAAGGCGGTAGCTGCTCTCTGCGCCGAACGCAACAAACCCCGACACCTCAAACGTGCCGCCTCCAACCTGGCCGGAGAGCTTCTCGATATTGGCGCGATTGCGTTCGAAGTATACCGTGCCATTCGCGTGTTCAATGCCGTTGGAGACGTCCTTCAGGAACAGTGAAGCATTCGAAACACTCATTCGCCCGCTCAATTGCGGGTCCTTGGCCGAGCCGCGTATTGCGGCGTCGAGCTTAGCCGTCCCGGTGGCCAACAGATCGGGCCGGAAACTCCCGATCAATGCGAGATCAGCCGAGCCTGTCAGCCGCAGGTCCCAGGGAGTACGCGAGGCGAAATCGTATATGCCTTCGAGAGCCAGATCCGTCTGACGGGCGGTGAACTTGGAGGGCTTGATGCGGAAGCTGTTCTGGTCCAGTTCCAGAGCGATTGGGCCAGAATTGCGCAGGGTGAGGTCGCTCGGGTCGATCTGCGTGTCCTTTAGTTGATCTTGCGTTGGGCGGACCTGGACGTTCGATATAAAAGCCGTCGCACGCAGACTCCCGGGACGTGCGAGAAGCACGTTAACCGTTGCCTCCCCCTCGACGAAGCCACGCACCGGGAGGGGCACGTCCGGCGTTGGTGCGGAAATCAGCGCACGGATCAGCCGCAGGGGCAGTCGCGGGACCGCCAGCTTGCACGCCAGCGGGTAGTCGCCGTCGTAGCCGAGTGTGCCGAACCCGACTACGCGCGTTCCCTCCAGCACGGCATTCAGCTCGAATGCAGACTTGCCTGCCTCAGGCCGCAGCACTAATTCAGCGCGCCCGAGTGGATCGCCGTCCAGCGTCACATTGTCCGCCATCATTCGACCGGAAATGCTCTCGGGGCGGGGGACGCCATCCGTGACTCGGACCGTGCCCGACAGCTCCGCGTCCAGCACGCCATCGAGTCCCGGCCGGACCTCCATCAGGCTCTCAATCTTCACGATTGCGAGCTTCGCAACATGGGCGTCGAAGGTCAGCCGCCCGTTCGACCATTCACCACTGGAATGTTCGTAACTGCCTTTGCCCGAGATCTTCGCGCCGTCGGCTGTAAGATTCGCCTCGACCACCTCGTGCCCGTCGTTGCGGAAGCGGAGCGTCCCATTCACCCGCTCTTCTTCTTCACCGCGCCACTGGATTTCCGGCGAATCGAAATGAACGGTCGCTTCAGGACGATCGTAGGTGCCGCGAAACTGGGCGTTGATATCCGCCGTTCCCGCGACGGCGATAGGTGCCGAAAGAGCCTGCGACAGTACGGACAGATCAGCCTGCTTCAGGGCCAAGTCCCCCGCGATGGCCGACATGCCTGTCAGCTTCCACTCTGTCAGCGAAGCCGACACCGATCCGGAAACCGTTGATCCCTCCCGCCGCACCCGGCAGTTCCTGAGCGCAATGCGGTTGGAGGCGACCTGTACCGACGCTTCGACGTCATCGAACCGCACGTCCCGGTAAACCACGTTCAGCACCCGGACTTGGGCGGTGGCTGCGGGGTTGATGATTGGACCTTCCAGCGTACCAGTGGCCTGCGCGCTGCCTTGATCGAGGCGGAAGGGCAAGTGAATGTCGTCTCTTTGGAGGCCGAGGCGCAGCCCGTGTTCGAGATCCTGAAGATCGGTGGTGGATGCGGTGACGTTCAGCCGGCGGTCGAGTTCACCATCGAACTTCACGTGAGTGGAGGGTGAATCGAGGGTAGAGGCTCCGAACAGCACCTGCGCGGAGGCCTGGCGCCATTCAAAGTCGATGTAGCCCTGCATCGGCCACGCGCCCGGCGCGGGCGTCACCTGCAGCTTTCCACCAAGCACACTGCGGCTGAGATTGCCGCCATCCCAGGCGGCCTCAAAATGGGCTGGGCCGGAGGCCCGCCCGTCCCACGCCGCGGGCAGGAAATCCAGTAAGGGGCGCACCCGCTGAACCGCCGAGCCTTTCACCTCACCGGCAATCTGCAGCCGTTGCCAGTCCAGCCATCCGCCTGAGCCGGTGAAGGAGCCATCCAGCATTGCGGAGCGGATCGTGCCGCAGCGAATGCCGCGCCCAAGTTCGCAGCGCGCCTCCGCCGAATCGACCATGGCGTGCCGCCCGGCAATCACGAAATCGAGCGCTTTGGCGTGGACCGCGGCAGTCGCCCGCAAGTCTTCAGGGCTCCAGCTCCAATTGCCGCCCAATTTGAACTTGCCCGACGGGAGTGTTGGATTCGGAAGATCCGAGACGTCGAGATTCGAGGTGTAGCTTCCAGTTGCGGACGGGTGGACGAAATCGCTAAGGCTGCCATTCACGAGGACCCAGGTGCCGCTGACAGAGTGTCGTCGATCCCGTGGCAGAATACTGACCCGCAGATCGTGCGCGCTCAGTCGCTTCGATTCGAGCGCCAGCGAACCTTGCACTCCCATTGGAGGCAACCCGCCGGCTTCGATACGCTCGACCTGGAGCACGCATTCATAGCGGTCAGGCGTAGCTGCGTAGCGCAATTTCGTGTCGAGGCCTGAGACGCGGCCCGCGAAGTTGAATCTGTGCAGGGCCACTTCCCCTTGGCCGTCGACGATCTCCGCCTGGCCCGCCCGCAAACGGAGGAGGTCCTCCATGAGATTGCCCTTGGTTGGAGTTGCCGGGTGCGGCAGGTTCGTGCTGCCATCGGCGGCCACATACACATGCAATTCCGGCTTCTCAATGCGCAATTCCCGCAGGTCGAGCCGCCGTTCGAATATGGTCGCGGGGCCGAGAGTCAGGAGAATCCTGCGCGCCGAAAAGAAGGGGGCTAAGGAGGGTCGTTCCTGACCGTGCAGCACGAGCCCCTTCAGTTCCACCTCCAAGTTGCGCCAGTTGTATCCGAAGGAGCCGATCTCGACGTGGGCCCCTGTTGCTGTGCCGATTTCGCGGATCAGCTTGACGCGCACCTGTTCGCGAAACCAGTCGCTCCGCAGCGTCAGCAGTGCTGCACCGCTAAGTAGGACGGTCGCCAGTGCCAGCCAGGTGGCGAGCCTACGCCACTTCAACGGAAAGCCTCCTCAAACACCTGGATCTTCACCTGCTGCCTGGCCTGAGCCAGCCACTGCTCCAGAGCGGCATTGGTCTTGCGGTAGGTCAGGAGTTTGACGATGCTCTCCCGCGCGTCTTCGGCCGTGGGCGGGGGCACATTGCGCTGTTGGGCCTCGGACACAACTTCCTGCCGGTACGCCGTTTCAATCTCGGAGTCGGCCACCAGGATGCCAGCGCTAAAGCGGAACTCCACGAACCGCAAGAGCATGATCTGATACAGGATCTCAGCTCTCAAGTCATCGAGTGAAAAGCCGTAGTGCTCCAGGGATGCTCCCAACGCGGTTGCGTCCTCCTGCCGCGATTTCATGAGCAGCCCGATCTGCGCTTCCACATCCCTGGCCGCGGGCGGCGCGAACCGGTTCAATTCCAGCTCCCGGCGAATGAGGATCTGATCGATCAGTCGTTCCGCAGCTTTGCGACGGGACGCGCTGGTCAAGTCAGCCGTCGCTCGAGCGAAGAATGCCTCCATGCGCAAGTGACGCCGGAGTGCGCTATCCGTGATGGCATCCTTGCCCACCCGTGCCGAGACGCGGTCGAGCGTTTCACCTTGCGCCAGCGACGCCAAAAGGACGAAACATGCGATGGCGGCTCGCATCAGAACGTCTGCCCCAGCGAGAAGAAGAACTGGAAAGGGTTTACGCGCTGAGGCACTGTGAGTTGCGTGGCACCATTGATCAAGTCGGTCAGCGTTCCACTGTACCCCGTAAAGCGCGGCGAGTTGGGCGAATAGCCCAGATCGACCCGCACGGGGCCGATCGGCGTCCGGTAGCGCAGCCCGAAACCGACCGAATGGACCATGTAATTGAAATCCTGCCGGTCGCGCTGCTTAAATCGGAACGACATATTGCTCAGACTGTCATACACGTTCCCCATGTCGTGGAACAAAACGCCGCCGAGCGTCTTGCCCACCACCGGGAAGCGGAGCTCGGTTCCAAAGAACAGGAATGCGTCACCCCCAAGTGGGAAGCCGGTAATCGCGTCACGTGGACCCGCCTGGTTTTCTGGAAAGCCGCGGTTCGTAGTATTGCCACCGGCGAAGAAGCGTTCGGGAAGCGGCACCGGGTTTGAGGAGAGGTTGTGCAGCCAACCGAACGAAGTGGTACGGGCGATGATCACGTCGCGCGCCACCTGGTGGTAGGTTGAACTTTTCAACACCATGCGCGTGTAGTAGGTGCCCGAGGTGATGATGTGCGGGGCCACACCAAAGTCGACCGTATTGTAGACGCCACGGGTGGATTCCAGCGGGTCGTCGCGCCGGTCCTGAATCCACGTGGCGGAGATGATGGCGGTTCGTACGGGAACTGAATACACGGGGATGAGCGCGGGAGAAATCTTCAAGGTGCTCGCATCAATGGAAACCTGGCGGACCGCCACGCGGTACTCCAGCAAACTCCCGCGAGAGAGTTTCTGGCTCAGTTGGGCCGATCCCTCGAAGCGCTGCGATGTGAACGTGCGAATGTCGCTCGAGCGGTCGAACAGTTGGCTGAACGACAAGCTCAAATTATCGTTGCCTTGGAATTGCGGGGCCAAATAGCTGGCGAGTACCCGCTGCTGGATCGTGGAGATGCGCCCTGTGACCGATGCGGTGTGGCCGAGGCCAAACATGTTCAGCCGGCTGATTCCGACCAGCGCCCGCGGGCTGAACCCGGCAGTACCAGCGGGCGCGTCGAAACTAGTCGCGCTTCCGCCGATCCTGCCAATCTCAGCTCCAAACCCGAGGTTGAGCGTGTAGCGCCGCGCCTCCTCGGCCTGCAGCACAACGTACTTGGAACGCTCAATGCCCTCGGGGTTCTGTATAGCGAGATCGACCGTGCTGAAGATGCCCAGGTCGTAGAGCCGCCGCTGCGTTTCGACGATGGCGCTTTGGGACAGCGGATCGCCAGGCTGGATGGTAAGGCGATGACCCACCAGCCCCGGCCGCGTGGTCCGGAGTCCGTTCACCAGCACCGCGCGAGCGAAAACGCGGCGGCCTTCGTCCACCAGATACTTGAGATTCACATGTGCGCCATCCGCACCCGGCTTGATCTGCGCATCGAATATCGCGTCGGGGTAGCCGTTATTGAAGTAGTACCCGAGGATCGCGTCGCGATCCAGGGCCATATTCGACGTGCTGTAAGGCTGCCCCGCGCGGGACGTAATGAGAGCGCTGACTTCATCCACCAGCTTCAGGTCCACTCCCGACAGTTCCAAATCGCTAACCAGAATCTGCCGGCCCTCTTCGATCTTCAACATAACTGCAACGTCCTGAGGCCTACCCTTGTCGCCGCGGACTACTTGTGGGAGGACCTTAGCGTCACGGAACCCGTTGCTCCTGTAAAGCTCCTGAATCGCCTGGACATCGTGCTCCAGCAGGGACGGGCTGAAACGCCCGCGGTGGTTGCCGAACATCGAGGCCGGCGTCAACGACATCCGCTCGAGAACCGTATGCGCGTCGAAGTACTTGCGCCCCTGGGTTTCAATACGCGTGAATCGGGAGCGGGTTCCGCGAACAACCCGGTAGACGATAGCCTGACTGGCTCCGTCGCTCGACGAGGTGGTGTCGTAGGTTACTCTGGCGTCGAAGTACCCCTCGCCAATGAAGTAATCCTGCAAGCTTCCAATTCCCTCAGCCAGCAATGCGGTGTCGATGCTGCGCTCTTGGAAGATGGGCAACACCCGCTTCAAAGTGCCTTGCGCAACACGAGCACCCTCAGTGCGTACTGTCACCTTGGGACCTGCTTCGATATTGAGACGGGGAGTCACCGTATTGGTGGCCGAGTCGTGCGTTAGCGCCAGCAGATGGGCGCTCGCCATGAGGAACCCTTTTTTCACATAGGCGTTCCGGACCTTCTCCAGTCCGCGCTGAACGCGTGCGTCTGTCACTTCGTGCCACTCGTGCAGCGCCCCTCCGCGAAACCAGCTATGCAGGCTGAAATTGTTCGGCCATCCGGTTACGCCGATAATGCGTGACGGCTTGAACCTGGTGTCGCCTTCGATCACTGGCGTGGCAAAGCGGGCGCGACGGCCGGGTTCCACAATGAAACGCACATCCGTCTGCTCGGCGGTGTCGCGGTTCTGCGTCTCATAGCGGATGGTGGACGCGAAGAAGCCGTTGGCCCGCAGCATCACCTGCATCTGACGGGCGGCCGTGGCGAGCGCTTCTTCGTCGAAGGCGTCACCGAGGTTCAAGGCGGAGGCGTTCACCAGTTGATCGCCGCTGGGCGGCGGCACGGTGCCGTCCACGGAGATGTGGCTCAGAAAATACTTTGCCCGTGTGCGGAATGTGAGCGCAACGCCGTTGGGTAACGCCTCACCGGAAGCGATGATATCCTCGTAGCGGCCTGTCGCAAACAACTGTTCAATAGTCTGCCCGAGCAAGGCTTCATCGAGCCGGTCGCCTATCCGCAGCGGAAGCGAAATCCGCATTTGCTCGGCGGGGATAGGCTGTTGCGGAGGATCGAAAGTGAGGGACACGATCGGCCGGCCGTACAGACTCATCTCCGGCCCTCCGGCCCAAAGGGCGGGAACCCAGGTACATATGACGAGCCCAAGCAGCGCGGTCGCGCCAATCCGCTTCACTCCTGGTCATCATATCAAGCCCTTATCGGAAGACTGAAGTGCCGGCGCCCCTTTTGATAGAACTGCGTCACCGCCCGGCCGGTGTGGCGAGCATGGCCCGCCAGGCTTCCTCGTCGTGGCCGATGCTGAGCCGGTTGCCACATCGGACCAGCGGGAGCAGCAGCAGTTTGGGTTCTCGTTCGATCTTGGCGAGCAGTCCGGCATCTGTGTGCTTCACATACTTGAGGCCGGCGTCGGCGAAGTACTTGCTCTCAGCATCGAGCAGGCCAGCCAAACCAAAGCGATCGATGAATCGCTTGATCTCGCCGGGAGCCATTGGTTTCTGCTTCAAGTCCACGAAGTGGATCGCCACCGTGCGTTCTTTGAAGAACCGCTCGGCCGCGCGCGTCGCCGGGGAGTTCTTCACCCCGAAGATCTGGACACTCACCATATAGCCCGATTCTGACAGAACGGTGCTCGTGGCCACGCCGGGCGGCGTCTGCCGGATTAGACTGGCTTCGCCAGGATCTTCGTCAACGCGCGGGCCACCAACTCCGCCTCGCCGGACTGCAGCATCCAGACGGTGAAAACGAGTTGCTTGTCGTCTGTGAGTGGGCAGGCCTCGATCGCCGGATCTCCGGCCCGCAGCCGCTGTATGACCTCGCGCGGAGTGATCCTCAGCTTCGAATCGTCCCACCGGAGATAGAGATGCGGGACGTGGTTGGCAATGGGCGGCACGACCACTTCGGTCGTCACTGAAGGGAACTTCTTAGCAGCGGAGGCGATGACGCCGCAGCGGCGCTCCCACTCGCGCCCTTGGGCGGCGTGGTCTCGCTTGATGAACATCTCCAGCGCCACCAGCATCCCCAGCATCTCTTCCTTGTTCACCTTCATGCCGCGGGAGATTGTATCGCTGTAAGGCGAAGTATTGAGCCGCGCCGCGGCGATCAGGTCCTTGCGCCCCACCAGGAGTCCCGCGCTCTGCGGCCCACACAGACCTTTACCCCCCGAGAACGTCACAAGATCGAAGCCCAGTTTCAGATATTTCGAGAGGTTCTCGACCGGAGGCACATCCGCCGAAGCGTCGTTGAAGGTCGTGATACGGAGCTTCTTGCCCAGGCGCACCCACTCGTCGGCATGGATCTGCCCGCGCGGATCCGCGTCGTTGTAAAACAGCATCATCGCTGAGCGTTCGCTGGCCGCTCGCTCCAGTTCCGCAGCGTTCTCAATCTCCACCAGCCGGGCGCCCGTCGCTCGAACCGCGTGGTCATAGCCGTAGCGGTGCGCCTTCTGGACGAATACCTCATTTTTCAACCCGGTCACGTCAGGCAGTTGCTGGATCTTCTTCGGGTCGTCACCAGTAAGGCACGCCGCCGTTCCGCAGGTCAGCGCTCCCGCCGCTCCGGACGTCACCATGGCTGCTTCAGCTTGAAGTAACTCGGCGATGCGTTTCCCGACCGCGTCCTGTACCTCACTCAACCGGTAGAACCGGCGGGATGCGTAGCTCATAGCCTCCATCACTTCCGTCGGCATGAGCGACGCCGTAAGCATCGTGTAAGTGCCCGCGGCATTTATGAATGGCTTCACTCCCAGGCTGGCGAAATAGTCGGGAGTCTTCGTGCTTGGAGCGGCGACCGCGCTGCTCGCGAACCACCCGCCGACCAGCGGAGCCTGCGAAATTAGTTGGAGAAAAGTCCTGCGATTGGCCATTGTTCCACCTTTATCGTTCCGCGGCTCCAGGGGCGGGCCGGGTCTTGCTGCGAGGTAAGTATAATGCGACCGGCGCACTAATGCACGCACCTGCGATGAAACCGATGGGCGACGGTCGTTATGTGAGGCTTGTGGCCCGCGTTAAGTGCTCAGCGTACTCTCTTGAATGCCAGCCCTGTCGGGGGAGATCGCGGCAGGTCCATTCGCGGAGTTTTCGAGAGCTTACACCTTCAGGAACAGCCGCTTCCGATATAGGAAATAGAGGAAAAGCCACGCCACGCTGAAGGTACCGGTAGCCGTGGCAACCGCTCTCCAGTCAGGTGGAAGCAGGGGATACACCCCACCGAACAGGAACTTCGCCGCGTAGTCAAAATCGATGATGGTGTGAGCCAGGTAAATCGCAATGGAGTTCATCCCGATCACAACGAAGAACGGCGTCCACTTTCTGATTCTCCAAACGTCGATGACCAGGTAGAAGGCTGTGAACAGCAGCAGGCTGAGCCCACCGACGAAGCAGACAAATGAGCTGGACCAAAGGTACTTGTTGATCGGAAATGCGGTATTCCAGATGCCCCCCAACCCAATGAGACCGAGTGCAGCCATGGCCATGTAGAGCACCTTGCGAAGAGGCTTGGTGCTCAGGTACTGCGACATTATGAACTGCCCGGTCAGCATACCCAGCAGGGCAGTTGAGATCGCGGGGATCGTGCTAAGAATCCCTTCGCTGTCGCCATATGTATAACAGCAGTACTTGCCTGGTAACAGCAGCCGGTCAATGTGGCCGGCAAGGTTGCCCTGCATCGAAAACGGATCGGTGGACCCGAGATCATGCGCGGGGAAGAGCGGAAATAACAACCAGTAGGAGATCAATATCCCCCAGAGCCAGAGGATCCTTGACTTCAGGTTGGTATTCATGAAGATGAGCGCCGCGAACATCCAAGCCAAGCCGATGCGTCCCAGCACGCTGCCGTAGCGCAGATTGGCAAAATCGAAGCGGATGGCGTTGTTGTTGATGATTCCTAGCAGTACTAGCAGAAGCCCGCGTTGGACCACATGCATGTACAGCGCTTTCCTGTTTTCCGCCCCTTGATAGCGCTTGGCCATGGAAAAAGGGAAGCTGATTCCGGCAATGAAAAGGAATAGCGGGAAGATCATGTCATAGGCGTGGAATCCATGCCAGGGAACGTGCTCCAGTTGGCCCGCCCACCATTGCAGGACCGGCCATCCTGTCAGGGCAGCCAGGGCCACGAAGATACTCTCTCCGCCCATAATCCAGAACATGTCGAAGCCTCGCAACGCATCCAGGGAATGCAGCCGTTTGGCTTCGGGTTTGTTCTCATTCTCCATACGCTAGTAGGCCTCCACCTGCTCACACTCCAGCCTGGGCACTCCGCCAAGCAGGGCCGAGTGCGCTACACCATCCAATCGAGCCAGCTAACCGCAGCCGCGACCGGCAATGGATTCGCTCGCTTAAATCATGATTTCACGAACCGTGGTAGCTGCCCACTGAAATGCGGGTGCGCCTTCGACGATTTCGCACTACGTGGTGCACCCAGCCCGCGACGGCGGACCACTGTGGAACTGCTTGATTAGTCCAGCCTGAGGCTGACTTCGGCCGCGAGAGCCTGCGCGATGGTTTCCCGTCCTGCCTCCCACCAACTCGAAAACCATGATTGGAAGGCGTCCGCCTGGCGCCTGCGCTCGGCGGAGAGCGGCAGCGCGAAACCAGCCGGCCCTAGTCCCCGTAGCTCCGCTATGAACTTCAGGCCCCAAGGCGCGGGGAATTCGTCCAACCTGCGGAGCAAAGTCGTAAGTCGAGTTCCCAGATCGGCGAATAGGCCCGACTCGCTTTGTTCCGCGCACTGCCAGAGGGCCATGGTCAACTCCGGGACGACCCCGGCCACGCCGGAGATAATCCCATCGCACAAACCGCGATTCAGCGCCTCAATCAGCACCCCGTCATGTCCTACGAACCGCGCGGCACTCAAACCATCGGCAAGGGTTAGCGCCTCAAGCAGTCCGAGTTCGCCGCTGCTGTCTTTCACCCCCGCGATCCCTTCCACTTCGCAGATCAGGCGGGTAGCTAGGGCTGCATCGAGGCTACCGGTAAAAGCAGGTAGATTGTAGATCAAAGCAGGCACTCGCAATTCGGGGACTGTGCGCCGGTACAATTCCTCCAGATCCCCTGGAGCGTAGTTGAAAAAATGCGGCGGGGGCAGCAGTAGGGCGTCCGCGCCGGCATTCTCTGCATCGTGCGCGAGGTCCAGCACTTCGGTCCAACGCGCCGCGCCAATCCCGCTGAGCACCAGGCGCGGCTCCCCGGCAATCGCACGCGCCAGCCGCACCGCCTCACGCCGTTCGTCCGCTGAGGCTCCCGCGTATTCTCCCGTAGCCCCATTCACGCAAATCCCGCCAATCCCCACCCGCATCAGGAACTGAGCATTGCGTGCGAACGCCCCCCAGTCGGGTCGCCCGTCGTCGTCCCGCGGCAGGAGCATCGCGGCCACCACTCCTGCAAGCTGCTTTGTTCGAGGCATGGTAATTTGAGCCGGAAACGAACCTCGCGAGAAGAAAGGCGCAGGCGGTTCTCAATTCCATATACTAATGGCAATTGTATGGAACGTCAAACGCAAAAATTGAAACTAGATTTCAGTAGCATGCTTGTCGCTCCCGAAAGTGGGCGTAGACATGCCGGAGCGCCGTCATGCGTCGGCGCTAGGCACGGGCGGCGGCGCGCGCCAGCCTGTCGCGAATTCCCGCCCACGCCTCGCCCTCTGGAACTCGCTCCACGGCGATCCAATCGAGTCCCCGGCAGTCCAACTCGTGAAGGGTGGCATACAACGCAGCTGCATAGCCCTTCGGAGACGCCGGCATGAGCAACGCGTCGAGTGCGTCAGCGCGATGCGAGACAACCGCGCCGCGACCGCCCACGGGTCGCTCGTCTGGAGCGATGAGGATCAGGTGAGTTCGCGGGCTGTAGTGCCGGTGGTGCATACCCGGCGCGGGATGCGCGCCACTGACCGGCTCCGGCTCGGCTACGTCGCCAAGGATCTCTTCCAACTCCTGCTTGGAGATCATTCCCGGCCGCAAGAGAACGGGCCCGCCATCCGTTAATGCGAGCACCGTAGATTCGATCCCCACCGGCGTCGAACCGCCATCCAGGATCAAATCGACGGCGCTGCCGAGACTCTTCCGCACGTGTGCGGCGGTGGTCGGGGAGAGTTGGGTGAAGCGGTTCGCGCTCGGTGCTGCGATGGGCCGCCCGGCGGCCCGGATCAACTCCAGCGCGATCGGATGTGCCGGAACTCGCAGACCGACCGTGCCCAGCCCCGCTGTCACCTCTTCCGGGATCGTCGCTTTCTTGGGAAGGACGAGCGTCAGCGGACCGGGCCAGAAACGTTCCGCCAATTCGGTGGCCGAACGGGGCCACTGAGCGGCGTACTCGCGCGCCATCTCCTCGGAATCCAAGTGGACGATGAGCGGACTGGTTGCCGGGCGCCGTTTGACTTCGAAAATCCGGCGCACTGCCGCCGCATTGGTCGCGTCCGCCCCTAGTCCGTACACGG
>Ga0118677_10000823_pt1 | contig 67352 bp, 59 predicted proteins | sample AliMusrvi5mmetaG_FD_86154 | JGI IMG/M metagenome (GOLD analysis project Ga0118677, IMG submission 86154) | reverse complement strand
AGTCCTGGAGGGCATGAACAACAAGGTCAAAGTTCTCAAACGCATGGCCTACGGCTTCCGCGATGACGACTACTTCTTCCTCAAGATCAAGGCCGCCTTCCCCGGTAAAGCGCGATGAACCTGATTTATTTTTGAGAAACTGATCCACCACGAAGACTCGAAGGCGCGAAGGAAAGGAGAAGGAAGGGGCTTTTCGGACCGTAGCCAACCACCGCCCCCATGGAGATGCCGGGGGTGGTGCCCCCAACCTCCCGGCAGAAGCCATGCACCTTGGCCTACTGTGCCTGATGGTCGAGGTTCCTGCTTTGTGACCTTTGTGTTCTTTGTGGCTGATATTTCTTTCTTGTGAAATTTCAGGTTCAACACGCTAATCCCTGATGAACCTGACTCTTCGCGTCTTTGTGGCTTCGTGGTGGATCAGTTGCTTTTGCATCCGTGTCCAGCGCACTAGAACTTGCGGGGACTTCAGTCCACGGCCGCAGCTCTGAACTCGTCCTGGTTGAGGCGGCTCTGCTCTTCCATGAGAAGCTGGCCCAGGTCCTTCTTGAGGGCGTTGAAGGCGGGGCTGGCGACATCCCGGGGGCGGGGCAGGTCGATGACCAGATCCCGTTTGATGGTGCCGGGGCGGTAGGTCATGACCACCGTCCGGTCCGCTAGGTAGAGGGCCTCCTCGATGCTGTGGGTGACGAAAAGGATGGTCTTCCTCAGCTCGGTCCAGAGGCGCAGCAGCTCGTCCTGCAGGTTCCGGCGGGTGAGGGCGTCCAGGGCGCCGAAGGGCTCGTCCATGAGCAGGATGGGCGAGTCCAGAGCCAGCACCCGGGCGATGGCCACGCGCTGGCGCATGCCGCCGCTGAGGTCCTTGGGGAAGCGCTTCCTGAAATCCGCGAGGTGCAGGAGTTCCAGCAGCTCATTCACCTTGGCCTGGATGGCCGGCTTGGCCGTGCCCTTGATCTGGAGCCCGAAGGTGATGTTCTGCTCCACGGTCATCCAGGGGAAGAGGGCGTATTCCTGGAAGACCATGCCCCGGTCGGGGCCCGGATCCGTGATGGACAGCCCATCCACGGTGATGGTGCCGGAGCTGGGCAGGCTGAAGCCCGCCACGGCGTTCAGCAGGGTGGACTTGCCGCAACCCGAGGGGCCCAGCAGGCAGACGAACTCGCCCTGCTTCACCTCCAGGTTGATGGCCTTGAGGGCGTGGACGTCCTGGCCCCCGCTCTGGAAGACCTTGTGCACGCCCTGGACGGAGATGTGGCTGTCGCTCATGCCTGCTCCAGGCCGCGGTGCCACTTCAGCAGGTGGGAGCTGAGGCGGCTCATGAGCGTGTCGATGCCCAGGCCCAGGAGGCCGATGGTGAACATGCCCGCGATGATCTTGTCGGACCAGAGGTATTCCCGGGCCTCCAGGATGCGGTAACCCAGGCCGTTGTTCACGGCGATCATCTCCGAGACGATCACCACGATGAAGGCTGTGCCCATGCCGATGCGGGCTCCGGTGAAGATGTAGGGCGTGGCCGCGGGCAGGATGATGCGGGTGAACTGGGTCAGCCGCGAAGCGCCCAGGTTGCGACCCACGCGGAGGTAGATGCTGTCGACGTTCTGCACACCCGTGACGGTGTTCATGAGCACCGGGAAGAAGGCGCCGATGCTGATGAGGAAGATGGCCGGGGGGTTACCCAGACCGAACCAGAGGATCGAGAGCGGGATATAGGCGATGGGTGGGATAGGCCGCAGCACCTGGATGAGCGGGTTGAAGAGGCCATAGACCAGCTTGCTGTAGCCCATGGCCAGGCCCAGGGGCAGGGCCAGGCCGGCTCCGATGAAGAAGCCCACCAGCACGCGGTAGAGGCTGCCCATGGCGTCCTGGATGAGCTCACCGGAGACAACCCACTTCAGGTGCGACATCTGAGCTGGATCATAGGCCTCCAGGGGCCGCAGGTAGGCCCACCACTTCACCAGCACGCGCATGGGGGAGGGCAGGATGGTGGCGTTCACCCAGCCCATGCTGGAAATGAGCTGCCAGAAGGCCAGGGCGACCAGGGGTACGAGGATGCCGGAGGCGGCGCGCCGGTAGGACTTCATCCCTTCTTCGCCTTCTTGATCGGCGCAGGGGCGGTCTTGGGCGCCTCGATCTTGAGCTGCTTCTTGGCCTCGGTGAGCAGGTCCAGCTTCACCCAGTCCGCGGCCTTGGGAGGGTTGGTCATCTTGCCCACGCCGTACTGGGCCATGAGGTCCGTGGTGATCTGCACGTGGGCCTGGCTGATGTCGTAGGTGAAGGGGGAGTTGCCGATGGCGTCCTGGTAGTCCTCGGCGCTGATCTGGTTCTTGAACATCACTTCGCGGACATACTTCTCTGCGGTCTTGGGCTCGTCGAGGAACTTCTTAGTGGCCTCCACGAAGCAGGCCAGGAAGCGCTGCGCCACATCGCGCCGTTCCCTGTAGAGCTTTTCGGTGATGACCAGGGCGCGGATGGGCTCACCCAGGGGCGTGTCGTAGGGCTTGAGCAGCTCCACGCCGAACTTGCGGTTGATGGCCTGGGAGCTGTAGGGCTCGCTCTGGCACATGGCGTCGATGTTCTTGGCCATGAGGGTCTGGTTCAGGTCCGCGAAGGGGAGGTAGAGCACCAGCACGTCCTTGCCGGGCTTGTCGGACCAGCTGAGCCCCGCCTTGGCCAGCTCCGCCAGCAGCAGCAGTTCCTGGGCGCCGCCCCGGGCCACGCCCACCTTCTTGCCTTTGAGATCTCTCAGGGACTTGATGCCCGCATCGGGCCGCACCACCATTCGCGCACCGCCCTTGGCGAAGCCCGCGACCACGTAAATGGGCACGCCGGCAGCACGCCCGGCAATGGCGGCATCGAGCGCCGCGGCGCTGGCGTCGATCTCCCCCGCCACGATGGCCGGGTTGATGTCGATGCCCTTGGCGAACATCTTCTCGTCGATCTTCAGCTTGTATTTGGGGGCCAGCTCCTTCATGTAGGAGACAGCGCCGTAGTGGGCGAATTTGAGGTTGCCGAGGCGCACCAGATCCTGGGCGCCGAGGCTCAGGGGCAGCAGACAGGCAAGGAGGGCCAGGGGCTTCAGACGCATGGGGACTCCGGTGGGGTGTCTCATTGTAGCGCCCAGCGCGCGCCGAGTTGCCAAAGGTACCCAGGGAAGGAATGCACGCTCCTGGCTGCCCGCCTCTCGAGGCGATACTCCTCTTCATGCCCCTCGATGAGGCTCGAGCCTCCTTGGTTGGAAAGTGGAGGGTGAGAACGACGCTGTCCGGTGCGGAAGGGTGGATCATCCGATTGATCCCTGCAACCTCCCGAAAAGCGGCCGAAGTGGAGCGTTACAGGCACAATGCCTCAACAGTCACAGACGGGAAGGCCGGGATGGTGCGATCATCGCCCCCCGAAACGAGGTTTCCGACTGTGGGCATGACTGATCCCGCCAATTTCCGTCCCATCCACCTGCTTTCCGTGGGTGTGGCGGCCCCCACCCGATCCGAGATTGAGCGCTCATTCGTGGCGCTGGAGGGGGGAGTGCCCCCGCTCTGTATGGACATCTCGACCTGGAGCGAGGCCCAGTTGGAGGCCTTCGTGTGCGGCCCGAACGACGCGATCCTCATGGGGTCCGCCAGGGTGCCAAGCGAGTGGCACTCACGGATCAAGACTTTCCACGCCCAGCACCCGGACCTTGTTGTCCTGGGACGGGTGGCTGGCAAGGATCCGACCCAAGGACTCACCCTTCTGGCAGAGGGCTTTCAGGAGATCTGGACCCGAGCCTCCCAGGTTCCAATGGCCCTGCGGCGGGCCCGCGCCCGCCTCCAGGCCCAGCGTCCCCCATCGCCCCCGGCGCCCCGGGTTGAAGAGGGCTACCGCTTCGACGCGCTTTTCCAGAACCTCTACGACTGGATTTATGTGCTGGGCATCTCCGAACAGGGGGAGATGACCTTTGAGACCGTGAATCCTCCCCTCCATGCCGGGAGCAGCTTCCTGAACCCAGACTTCGCGGGCCGCACGCCGGAGTCCTGCCTCTCGGAGACCAGCGCCTCGGTGCTCATCCCCCACTTCGAGCGGGTGGTCAACGAGGGGACGCCGCTCCAGTTCGAGGAGGAGCACCTGGTCGCAGGCCAGATCCGCACCTTCCAGACCATCCTTACGCCGGTGCGGAACAAGTGGAGTCGCATTCATCGTATTGCGGGCATCTCCCGAGACATCACGGCCCTAAAGGTCACCCAGGCGGAACTGCGGGCCAGCGAGGAGCGCCTGAACTACGCTCTGGAGGGCACCCAGCAGGGCCTCTGGGACTGGAACCTGGAGACGGGCGGCGTGTATCGCAGCCCCCGTTGGGCCGACATGCTGGGCTACGACCCCGCCGCCATCGCCCCCACCCTGGAGGCCGGGCTGGACCTGATCCACCCCGAGGACCGCCTCCAGACTGAGGCCGCCCTGAACGCGCACCTGGAGGGCCGTCTGCCGGGCCTGCAGGCAGAGTACCGACTCCGAACGAGCGGCGGCGACTGGCTCTGGGTCTTCGACGCAGGCAAGGTCGTGGCATGGGACAGTGAGGGCCGACCCGCCCGCATGGCGGGCATGTGCACGGACATCACCGACCGACGCCGGGCCGAGGAGTCCCTGCGGGCCCTAGTAGGGGGCGTGGTCCACGAAATCCGCAACCCGGTTTACGGCATCTCCATCAACCTGGATGCGCTGGAGGCCACCTTCGGCGACGAGCCCCGCTACCACTCGTACCTGGTGGCGCTGCGCGAAAGCGCCGAGCGCATCCAGAGCCTCATGAACGATCTGCGCGACTACGGGGAGCCCCGGACCCTCAATCCCGAGCCCTGCCGGGTGCGAGGCCTGTTGGAAGATGCAGTGCGAACCTGCGACGCCCTGACGGTGGAAAAGGAATGCAAGGTGCGCCTGGCTCTGGAAGACGAGGCCCTGGTCCTGCCCCTGAATGCGCGTCGCATGCATCAGGTCTTCCGCAACCTCATCGAGAACGCCCTCCATCATTCTCCAGCCCGAGGCACCATCTCGGTGCGGGGGCGGCACCTGCGGGACGAGGGCCACGACTGGTGGACCTTCACCGTGGAAGACGAAGGCCCCGGCTTCGAGCCCGAACACCTAGCCCGGGCCTTTGAGCCCTTCTTTACTCGGCGCAAGGGGGGCACCGGTCTGGGCCTTTCCATCGTGAAGCGGGTGGTAGAGGAGCACGGTGGCACCGTTTACGCGGAGAACCGCAGTGGGACCGGGGCCCGGGTGACGCTGAGGCTGCCGGCACCGCGCCGGCGCATGGAACTGATCGGAGGTCCCCTTGGCTAAGCCCAAGATCCTGCTGGTGGAAGACGATCCGGCGGTGCGGCATGGCATGGCCGCCTTCCTGCGGGCCAGCGACCTGGACGTGGACGAGGCGGAGACCTGCGCCAAGGCCACGGAGCTGTTCAAGGCCGGTGGCTACGACGTGGTGGTGGCGGACTACAGCCTGCCGGACGGCACCTCCCTGGACCTGCTGCCCCAGTTCAAGCGTCTCAGCGAGGACACTCCCTTCATCATCCTCACGGCCCATGGCTCCATCGACTTGGCCGTCCGGGCCATCAAGGAAGGGGCTGAGCAGTTCCTCACCAAGCCTGTGGAATCCAAGACGCTCCTGGTGCTGGTGCGGCGCCTCCTCCAGCAGCAGCGGCTCCGCAAACGGCAGGAGGTGGCCACCCGCGAGCAGCCCAGTCCCATGGATCCCTTCCAGGGCCTGAGCGCCACCATCCGGCGCCTGGAGGAGCAGGCCCGGCTCATGCTCGAGTGGGACAGCCCCATCCTCATCCTGGGTGAGACCGGCGCGGGCAAGGGCGTGCTGGCGCGCTGGCTCCACACCAACGGTCCACGCCGGGAGGAGGCCTTCGTCAACCTCAACTGCGCGGGCCTCAGCCGGGAGCTGTTGGAGACCGAGCTTTTTGGTCATGAGCGCGGCGCCTTCACGGGCGCCATCGCCGCCAAGCAAGGCCTGCTGGAGGTGGGCCATCGGGGCGTGATCTTCCTGGACGAGATCGGGGACATGGATCCGGCCATCCAGCCCAAGCTGCTCAAAGCCCTGGAAGAGAAATCCTTCCGCCGCCTGGGGGATGTTCGCGATCGCCACGTGGACATCCGCCTCATCGCCAGCACCAACGTGGATCTCGAGGAGGCCGTGCGGACCAAGAAATTCCGGGACGACCTCTACTACCGGGTGAGCACCCTCACCCTGCGCATCCCGCCCCTGCGCGAGCGCCCCGAGGACATCCCCATCCTGGCCCGCTCCATCCTCCAGAATGTCTGCCGCCGCATGGGCAAGGCCCAGGTGGAACTGAATCCAGAGGCCGAGACGATGTTGCTGCGGTACCACTGGCCTGGCAATCTTCGGGAGCTGGCCAATGTGCTGGAGCGGGCCATGATCCTCCAGCAGGAGGATCAACTGGATCCCGGCGCGCTGGGTCTCCAGGTCCGGCTGGGTGCGGCTCCGGAGGCTGCAGACGCTTTACTCCCCCTGCGCGAGATGGAACGGCTCCACGTGGAGCGGGTCATGCAGCGAACGGCGGGCAACGTGACCGAAGCCGCCCAGATCCTGGGCATGGCCCGGCGAACCCTCTACGACCGCCTCAAGGCCCTGGGCCTCCCCCGCGAATGAGCGCCGCCTGGTTCCCCCGACTCAGGCCCTTCGTGGCCCTCCTGCTGGCGACCCTGCTGGCGGCCCAGGCTGCACCGCCTCGCAGCGATGGTCCTTACGTGTTGTGGGAAGGCCAGGAGGCCCGGGTGCTGAACGTGCGCGAAGGCAAGGCTGCGGAAACTCGGCTCCGGGCGCCGTACGACCTGGACCTGCCAGGACTGGGATCCCTGCGGCTGGAGCCGAGGCTCCCGATCCCTGAAACGGCCAGCCTGCCCCTGCCCGAACGCATCGCCGCCCTCAGCGATATCCACGGAAACCTCGCGGGCATGACGGCCCTCCTGCTGGCCCACGGTGTGATCGACACGAAGCGGCAATGGATCTTCGGCCGGGGCCACCTGGTGGTGGCCGGGGATGTCTTCGACCGGGGGGGCCGGGTCACGGACTGCTTCTGGCTGCTGCGCCACCTGGAGGCTCAGGCCCGGAAGGCCGGGGGCCGGGTGCATATGATCCTGGGCAATCACGAAGTGGGGGCCCTGCGAGGCGACGAGCGGTACCTGCACCCTGACTACCAGGAGCTTCAGAAGAAGGTGCTCGGGCTCGACCAGAAGGCCCTCTACGGTCCCACCTCGGAACTGGGACGCTGGCTCCGCAGTCGTCCGGTCCTGCTGCGCTTGGGCCCTTTCCTGTTCGCCCATGGCGGGCCCTCGCCCGCCATGCTGGAGGAGGAGCGGGACCTGGACAGCCTCAATGCAGCCTTCCGGCGGTCCATCGATGAAGCCGGAAAGCCCCGCCTCCAGGGCCGGGACGGCCCGATCTGGTACCGCGGCCTGATCCCCGGCAAAGAGGCGAAGCGCCCCGATGCCAGTGGAGAAGACGTGGATCGACTGCTTGCGGTTTTCGGCGTCCGCACCATCGTGGTTGGCCACTCGACGCTCAAGCACGGCATCGCTGCCTTCCATGGGGGCCGGGTCCACGGCATCGATGCGGACCTCCAGTCCGGCGGTCCCGGAGAACTGTGGCTCTTCAGGCAGGGCAACTGCTTCAGTGGACGGCCGGATGGCTCCCTGCGTCCGCTGCCCATGGGTGAGTTGCCCCCTTGAACCCGATCATCCCCAGGCATGATCCCTACCTCGCGCTGCGGTACCCGGCGTATCGCTGGCTGCTCACGGGCACCCTGACGATGTATTCGGGATTCTTCCTGCAGAGCCTGGTCATGGGTTGGCAGGTCTACGAACTGACCCATGATCCGCTTTCACTGGGCCTGATCGGGTTGGCTGAAGCCCTGCCTTGTCTCGCCCTGACCCTATTCGGGGGCTGGGCCGCTGATCGTTGGGACCGCCGGCATCTCTCCGTGGGCGCCACCTCGCTGCTGTTGGGCTGCGCCATCCTCCTGCTGGGGCTCAACCTCCAACCGCAGCTGCGGAGCACCTGGCCCTTCTACGCCATCCAGGCCCTGGCCGGGGTGGGTCGTGCCTTCTTCCGGCCCGCCACCCAGTCCCTGGGGACCGATCTGGTGCCCAAGGAGGCCTACCAGAACGCCGCCACTTGGCGCAGCTCTATCCAGCACTTGTCCAGGGCTCTTGGGCCGGCCCTCGGTGGTCTGCTGTATGCCTATGGCAGTGGCCGGTTGGCCTATTCTGTCGAGGTCCTGCTCATGACCACGAGCGTTTACGCCTGGGCCCGCATCAGGGCCAAGGCGCCGCTGCCGGACACCGCACTGCCCATCTGGCAGGGCTTGTCCGAAGGAATCTCCTTCATCGCCGGGAAGCGCCTGCTCCTGGCGGCGATCACCCTGGATCTCTTTGCCGTGATGTTTGGCGGGGCGTTGGCCCTGCTGCCGGCCTTTGCCAGCGATGTGCTGCGGATCGGCCCCCAGGGGCTCGGCCTCCTGCGTGCAGCACCAGCTCTGGGCTCGGTGCTCATGGCCATCGGCCTCGCGCACCACGGCACCATGCATCGGGCGGGGAGGGTCCTCTTGTCCAGCATCGCGGGCTTTGGGCTCTGCTGGATCGCCTTCGCCTTCTCCACCAGCTTCGGGTGCTCCGCGTTCCTCCTCCTGGCCAGCGGAGCCTTCGACAACGTCAGCTCCGTGCTGCGCGCAACTCTCATCCAGACCCTCACGCCTCGCGAGCTCATGGGTCGGGCCCAGGCCGTCAACGGGCTCTTCATCGCCAGTAGCAACGAACTTGGGGCCTTCGAATCAGGTCTGGCCGCACGGCTGCTGGGTCTGGTACCCAGTGTGGTGCTAGGCGGGTGCCTGAGCTTGGCGGCTGTGGGCGTGGCTGCCTGGCGGGTTCCGGAACTGCGGAAACTGAAGCGAATCGTGGTGGATTGAGGGCGGATGATGCGCCGGATCAACTTCTCTCGGCTTACGGGGCACTCCATCCGTCCGCGCTGAGGGGGTGTGCGGAATTTCGCGCAGGTGGCGCGGGAATCCGCACGGTTCAAAGGGTGGCTTCCGAGTCGGTGTTTCAATAAAACACTACAAGCAGGTTGTTTATGGATTCGTCGAATCTGGCACGGGAATTTCAGCCTGATTTCGGAACAGTCTTGCCTGCTCATCACCAAGTCATCAATTCTCCTGGGAGAAATCAACATGAAACCCATCTTCTCTAAGTCCACCTGTCCAGACCGGGCTGACAAGCTGTCCCGGAGCAGGAGGTGGCTTGCCTCGGTAATGACCACCGGCATCGTGGTCCTCACCTCCCTCCTGGTCGGCTGCTTCCAAAAGCACGGCCAGATCATCCCCCCCGTGGCTGTGACCGGCGTGACCCTTAGCAAGACCACGCTCACCTTCCCCTTCGGCAGCGCCGCCAGCACCCTGACGGCCACCGTGGCACCGGCGGATGCAGCCTATCCTTCTGTAATCTGGTCCACCAGCAACGCGGCTGTGGCCACGGTCGCCAATGGCACGGTCACTCCCCTGGCTGTGGGCTCTGCGACCATTACCGTCACCACCACGGATGGTGGCTACACGGCCACCTGCGCGGTGACGGTCGCGCCGATCTCCGTCACGGGCGTCACCCTGAACAAGACGACCCTCAGCCTGGTGGCTGGCGGGGCCACGGGCGCCCTGACTGCGACGGTGGCGCCAGCCAATGCAACCAATCCTGCTGTGACCTGGGCGAGCAGCAATGCCGCCGTAGCCACGGTGGCGAACGGCGTGGTCACTCCTCTCACTGTGGGCACCAGCACCATTACGGTCTCCACGGTTGATGGCGCCAAGACGGCCACCTGCCTAGTGACAGTCAGTGCGCTGAATGTTCCCGTCACCGGTGTCACCGTGGCACCCGCGACCCTCACCCTCAGCCCCGGCACCACGAAGGCTCTGACGGCGACGGTGGCTCCCGCCAACGCCAGCAACACCGCCGTGACCTGGAGCAGCAGCGCCACGGCCACGGCCACGGTGTCCGCTTCCGGTGTGGTCACGGCCGTGGGCCTGGGTGCCGCGAATATCATTGCCACCACGACCGACGGTGCCTTTACTTCGAACTGCGTCGTGACCGTCAGCCCCAGTTTCTACGGCTTCACCGCCACGGGCCTGGTCTACGCCAAGACCGGCATCCTCGGCACCTGGGCGCAGGTGGGCACCAATGCGGCCGCGGGCGTCACCGCCATCGGCCCCGTCGTCAGCAACAATGGCAACGATTTCTACGCCATCACCAACACTCCGACCAATGGCACCATCTGGCAGATGACCGGCCCCACGGGGACCTGGACTAATGTGGGAACCCAGGTCGCCTCCGGCACCACCAAGGCTGCCATCTTTGACGGGACCAACTTCTACGCCTTCTCCAGCACGGGGAAATACAACACCAAGGCCGGCGTGGCTGGCACCTGGAACGCTGCGAACGGCACGGGCGCCGGCATGGTCGCTTTCACTGGCGCCTTCATCAGCGGAACCAACTTCCTCGGCTTCCAGGCCACGGGAGAACTGTTCACCAACCCCATGGCCACTGCCGCCACCACCAACTGGACTTCCGTGAGCACCAACACCTGCCCCGGGACCCTAGTTTCTGTGACCACCGATGGCATCAATTACTACGGCATCTCCAGTGATGGCCAGCTCTACCAGAAGACCGGCAATACCGGCACCTGGAGCAATGTCAGCACCAACACCGCCGGTGTGGTGCTTGTGGCCGTCATTTTCCACTAAGTCCGGGCACCGATACCATCGGTCCATGCGCCTGAACAAAGGGTACTCCGGGAGGCCGCGACCTCCCGGAGTACCTTGCTTTTGGCGGCGGGGTGGCCGCTTCGCCCCTCGGCTTTTGGACTGACTCGACCACCACGAAGGAGTTGCAGAACCATGCTCAGGCACCTCGCGATCACAGTTGCCCTCTCAACCATCCTCGGCACCTGGGGTCTGCCGGCGTCGGCTGCGGATGCGCCGAAGCCCGTGTTCGTTAGGATGATCGAGCAGTATCCGACACCGGCACTTAAGGACTTGAGTGGCCGGGAATACAAGTGCTTGATCGATCCAGCCAGTCTCCCGAAGGCTCCGCAGGAGGCTTTCAACGAACTTTGGCGGAGGCTTGAGGCTGGTTCCGAGAAGGGCGGTTTTACGGCGACCCGTTCCCGGAAGGCCAGCAAATCACTCAGGGTGGAATCCACCATCAAGGAGTACCTTGATACCCCCGGACAAGACCTCTGGAAGAAAGGCTACCTGCTCAGGGTGACGACCAAAGCGAAGAAGGGCGAAGGGATGCGGACGATCACCGTCAAGGCGATCAAAGATGACGTCCTGCGCTGTCTGGCCACACCCCTGCTGGTCGTAGGTGTGGAGGCCCGCACTGAAGCTGAGGGGAATGTCGGGCTGGGCCGTCATGGCCAGCTGGCTGAATACATAGAAAAAGGAACTTCCTGGAGCGTCTCTGCGGAGGAACTTGGCTCCCTTACCTTGGGGGATTTTGGCAAGTTCATGCCCGAGCTTTTGAAGCTGGGGTTGGCGGCCAAGACTCAACTTGTGTCCACCAAGGTCTTCGCTTTCCAGGCCAAGCCTGGAGACCTTTCCATGGCTGGCATGGAACCTTCGCCTGTATCACTCGAGGCTTGGTCGCGCACACCAGGTGGGGAAATCCTATTGTTCGATCTCGCCTTCAGGGTCAAAGGCGACTATTACTCCAATACCGTTGCCCATAAGGCCGCCGAAGGGTTCATGGCCAGGGTGCTATACGGCGACCTGAAGGGCTCCACATTGCCCGATTCGGATCGTTGGGGAGGATCCAAGGTTCGGGCTCTGATGAAAAGGCCTATAGGCGAGTAGTCCCACAGTGGATATCGGAATGCTGATTTGCCCCCGCAACTCCTTCAGCCCAGAGCCTCAACAAGGATCTTAAGAAGACCTGGTTGATGACCACCCTCCGGTATTGATCCACTTCGTCCCTGCCGGTCTTGTGCGAATACTCGCACAGGCGTGCGGAACCCCGCGCATCAAGCGGGAGGGCATGGTCACAACCGGTTCGTCGAATGCTGATGGACAGTGGACAATGCTTTGTTGACCCAATTGGCATGTTTGGTGCAAATCGTGGCTGTTTCCTGTTCCCATCCGCGTTCGCCCTGGCGTTTTCGGACTTGGACCGGGTGTCATCGCCGGGTTTCAATCCAGCCCTGGCCCATTGGAACTCCTCTTGGGAGCACTTGCATGAGCTTCAATCATTCCTTACGTTGTTCCGTCCTCGCCGCGACCCTGGGCATCAGCTTGGTCCCGGCCATGGCCCAGAAGGCGCCACTGACCCTCGCTCAGAAATTCGACAAGGTAGACCAGACCCTGGAGTACCACTACACGCTGAAGGCCCCTTCCTTCACGGACAAGGACATCGACACGGTGCTGGCGCCCCTCCTGGAATCGCTGAAGGGCATCGGCGAGGTGGGCAAGCTGGAGAAGCCCAAGGAGGGCGCCTACCTGGACACCCGAGACCGGCTACTCGATCGGGCCCACCTCATCGTCCGCCTTCGGAAGGGCCTCTTCACCATCAAGGCCCGCTCCACCAACATTGACGAGCTCATCGACCTCGACATCTGCGAGAAGCCCAAGTACGAGCAGGACTACTTTGGCGAAGTCGGCTACACCATCTCCGCTGAGATCCGCTACGAGAAGGACGAGTGGCTGGCGGATCCCACCAAGGCCACCATGGGCCAGAGCCTGGAGTTCCTGAAGAAGCGCTGCCCACCCCTCCACAAGCAGTTGGAGGTGATCCTGAAGCCCCTGTCTTCACTCACGGCCCCGGGTGTCGCCAAGATGTGGAGCGCGGAGTTCAAGCCCAACCACCCCCTTGCAGATGGCTTGAAGGAGAGCGGCATTTCCGCCTGGTCCTTCCCCGGCACCGGCCAGACCCTGGTGGAAGTGGCCTGGACCGGCTATATGAAGGATCGAGTCCAGCTCGACATGCTCTATTACGCCGTGAAGGAGAAGCTGCAGAAGGCCGACCTCCTGGCCGTGGACCAGTCCTCCAAGACCGAGCGTTACTTCCAGGCCTACTACGGCGCCACCGCCCTGGACACCCGCTACGGCTTCCTGGCCAAGCCCGCCTACATCAAGCACTACGAGGCGGACCCCAAGGATCGCATCCTCGTCAGCCCCTACCTGCAGTTGGCCTCCCGCGAGTTCAAGGGCTATCTGGATCCGGCCATGGCGCCCTACAACTGGGTGATCGATGCGGATGGCCGGGTCGCGGTCATTCCCGAAACGCCCAATCCGTATGGCCGCATCTACGATAAGGGCTTCCTACGTCCCGAAGACAAGAGCCAGAAGAAGCCGGGCACCGGGGAGAACTACGGCCACGCCTCGGCCATGGCGGGCCAGCCCGGCCGCATCAGCGGCGAACTGCTCTACGACAAGAAGATCAATGGCTGGATCATCAACAACAAATCCGGCCGTTATTCCAAGAGCAACGCGGACCGGACACCAGACCAACTGGTGAATGCCGCGAACCTGATGCAGGAAGTGCTGGATCCCGGTGGCGCCGGTTGGGGTCCCGTCCGCTTCATCTTCGAGTATGGGCCGGAGGCCATCCAGGCCGAGCTTGAGAAGGGCCCCGCGGTGGTCTATGAGGACCCCGCGAAAAAGAAGCGCCCGGGCATTGTGGTCATGGCCTCCAAGGTCGCGCCCGCCGCGAAGAAGCACTGAACTCGACGCCCCTTCCCATCTTGGCTACAGGAGTTTTTCCATGAATCTGATGAATCGTTCCTCCCTGCGCCTGGTCTTCGCGCTTGGTCTGGGCTTTGCGCCCCTGGCCCAGGCGGGCGACCCGGTGGCTCCCGGTATCCAGCTGCCCACCAAGGACCTGGAGAAGAAGTTCTTTGTGTCCCTGGTCCCCATGAATCCCGATGGCACCGTGAACGTGGTGGTGGACCCGGCCTCGGCAAAGGCCAAGAAGGGCGCCCGCGTCCTGCTTCAGGGCCGCATTCCCCGCTCGATCCTCAGCAAAGAGCAGGGCGGTACTGGCGAGGCCCTCCTGGCCTACCTGCCCGGGGCCGCGACACCCGCAGGCGCCGTCGTGCGAGGCCGGGCCCTGGCCCTGGTGACCCGCACCCTAGCGGGCAAGGTCGACCTTCGCGTGGTGGTGGTACCCATGGACGGCCTCTACGGCCCCTACACCAGCCTCGACCAGATCGAGAAGGCCGCCCCGGGCCTGCTGGCGGACCTGAAGGCGGGCTTCGGTCCAGCCAAGGAGGGCGCCACCTTCGCGACCAAGGGCCGCAAGGAGGCCCTGCGCCTGGTGGGCGATGCCGTCAGCGACTTCGAGGGCGCCTACATCAAGGAGGCGGACAAGCGCCCCCTGGACAAGGATGGCAACCCGATGCTCTACAAGTGGGCCGGGGCGCGCAACATCGGCGAGTGAGCTGGTAATCCCTTCTTTAGGCCACTAGAACAACAAGAAGGGAGAGGCCCCCAGCGGCCTCTCCCTTCTTTGTGGAGCTCCCCGTGAAGCGCATCCTCCTGCTCCTCCTGCTCCTCCTGCTGCTCGGCGGGGCCTGCCTGTCGGCGCAGGTCACGGTGGTCTTCCTCCGTCATGCCGAAAGAACCTCGAAGTACAGCAATGCGGAACTGACCAAAGCCGGTAGGAACCGGGCTCAGCGCCTGGTGGCCGTCCTCGATGGTTACCGACCCGCGGCCCTGTTTGCGTCGGATATGGTAAGAACCCAGCGGACCCTGGAACCCTTGGCTCGGCAATTGGGTCTCCCCCTGCAGATTTATGAGCGGGGACGCGAGCGTGTGCTGGGAAGGGTCCTCCTGGAGCGTTTCCAGGGCCAGACCGTGGTGGTCTGCGGGCACTCAGACACCCTCATGAACCTGGTGGCCGCTCTGGGCTATGGGGAATCCTTCCCGGAGATCGGAGACTTCGATCGCTACTGGGTACTCCGGGTGCCCGCGGTCGGGAGCGAGGTGAGTCTGGAGGAGCGGCGCCAAGGAGCGATTCCGCGTTAAAGCCGGGCGGATCCCCGCAAGGGCTGTGCGAGATTCCGCACAGTAACCCGAGTGAATGGGGTAACCCCTTGATCTATTCAAAGTGGTACCAATAACTTAACCTTTCGGTAAAGAATGGCTCGACCCTTGCTGAAGTAGACCTAGCCCTGGGCTCGCCCCAGCGCAACCACTTAACTCCCCCCACCTGCTGGTCCCTGAGACCCGCACCCAAGCTCACTTAGGAGCGACACCATGAAATCCTTCCTCACCCCCCTCGCCCTGCTGCTGCTGGCGGCTCCTGCCTTCGCCCAGACACAGCCGGACACCGACAAGCGCATTGCCGACCTCGAAAAGAAGGTGGCCCTGCTTTCCAAATCCGAGTCGAAGGACGAGGACCTAAAGGGCAGCGGCTTCAACGCCAAGATGACCGGCCGCATCTTCCTGGACGGCACCTACTTCTCGGGTGGCAACTACAAGCTGACCAACGGCGCCTTCCTGCGGGTGGCGCGCCTGGGCTGGAAGGCGACCCTGGGCAACAACTGGTACGGTGAGGGCGAGGTGGACTTCTCCCTCAACGATATCGGCATCAAGGATATGTGGGTCGGCTACACGGGCTTCGACAACAGCATCATCCAGTTGGGCCATTTCAAAGCGCCCTTCGGCATGGACACGATGATGTCCGACAGCAACATCTTCTGCATGGAGCGGTCCTTCACGGACGTCTGGACCCCCTCCCGCCACATCGGCGTCGGCTATGCGAAGTGGGGCGAGCGTTGGCAGGGCAAGGTGAGCTTCTTTGGCCAGGCCATCGACGACACCTCGGATGCCCAGGATGTGGCTGACACGAACATCGACGCGGTCTCCGGCCTGACCAAGGCCTACAAGATCGTGGACAACCAGGGCTACGGTGCGGCTGCGCGCTTCACTTACCTGCCCGTGAAGATGTCCGAAACCAAGTTCATCCACTTGGGCGTGGCCGCTGCCCAGCGCACCCCCAACGCCGGCGCCCCTGGTGACTACTCCTTCGACTTCTCGGCCCGGCCCGGCAGCAACAAGCAGAGCAAGGCCAAGTTTCTCAACGCCCTTGTGAACAACGTGGACAAGCTCCAGCAGACCGGCCTCGAGTTCGCCGGGCAGTGGGGGCAGTTCTCCTGGCAGAGTGAGTACCAGCAGTCCCAGGTGAAGCGCCGCGGCACTCAGTTGCTGGCGTGGAATGGCACCGCCCTGGCGGCGACCACTCAGGCGGTCAAGGACGCCAGCACCATCGACCACAAGTTCTCCAGCTACTACGGCCAGGTCTCCTACGTCTTCGGTGGCCAGCGTCGGTATGACAGCTCGGACGCCTTCTTCAAGGGCGTGGTGCCCAATTCCAAGAATGGCGCCTGGGAGATCGTGGCCCGCTACAACGTCATGAACCAGGACGATCTCACCCCCATCGATCCGGTCAAGGGTGGCATCGAGAAGAACACGACCCTGGGTGTGAACTACTCCGTGAACAAGTACCTCCGCTTCATGCTCAACTACACCACCGTGAAGAACAACGTGAACGCTTTCGCCAGCAAGAAGTACAGCCCCACGGGCGTGGTGGTGCCGAGCGACAACTTCGCCTACACCAACTTCCGCATGGCACTGACCTTCTAGTCGGTTCAGCAGACAGCGGAGGGGGCCCGCTCGGGACCCCTCCGCTGTCCCCTCGCTGGGTTCCCGGGACCTCCATGAGCAGCGCCGCCCCCCTCACCATGCCTCGCTGGGAATGGCGGACCTTCGCTCCGCTGGATGGGGAACTCCGCCGCTTCCAGCACCGCTCCCTGCAAGTTGCCTCTGTGGATGCCCACGAAATGAGCATCCTCTGTCTCAGCAGCATGCACGACGTCCTGATTGCCCGGGAGTCCATTCTCCTCAAATGGCGCAAACAGGTTGGACCGGGTGGGCTGGAACGCTGGGATGCCGTCCTGAGCGCCACCTTCCCCTGCTCCGCGGGCACGGTGGTTCAGCTGTTTGAAACATGGGGGTTGCCTCAACCCAACTTGGCTCGGGCCCACTACACCCAGTCCGAGTTCCTGCTGGAAATCCTCCCCCAAAGCCCCGAACTGCGAGTGGTCGAATTCGATCGGCGGACCAAACGCTTCCTCCTGGACGGGGCCAGTTGCGAGGTGACCGAACTCACCGCCGGTGCGGTCAAGGTGGAGAGCTTCAGCATCGAACACGAAGATCCTGTCCTGACCCTTCAGGTCCTCCACCGCCTGGGTCTCCAGACCCGTCCCAACACCTGCTACCCCCTGGGCCTGAAGACTGCCCTAAATCTTTCCACCCAACACTGATCCGACAGGAGCCCCCGTGGCCAAGGAAATCGAACGCAAGTATCTGCTCGACCTGAGCAAGTGGACCCCCCAGAGCGAGGGAACCCACTTCAAGCAGGGCTACCTCAATGCCCAGAAGGAGCGCGTGGTTCGCGTCCGCATCGAGGGTGCCAAGGCCAAGCTGACCATCAAGGGCATCACCACCGGCGTCACGCGCGCTGAGTTTGAGTACTCCATTCCCGTCGAGGATGCTGCCATTCTGCTGGACAACCTCTGCGAGCAGCCCCTCATCGACAAGCACCGCCACAAGGAAGTGCACTTCGGCAAGACCTGGGAGATCGACGTGTTCCACGGCGAGAACGAGGGCCTGATCGTGGCCGAGATCGAATTGGCCTCCGAGGACGAGAAGATCGAATTCCCCGCCTGGGTCGGTGCCGAAGTCTCCAGCGACCCCCGCTACTTCAACTCCAACCTCCTGAAGCACCCCTTCAAGAACTGGACCAAGGCCTAACCCGCCCCCTCGAAAACGCGGGCCACCCAACGGTGGCCCGCACCCTCTTAGGTGCATGCATGGCAGCTGAAGGCGCACAGCCCACCAAGGCTCCGACGCTCCAGGATCTCCTGAACATGGAGAAGATGACGCTCTCCTCGAAGACGCGGGAGGCACAGAGTCCTACGGAGCAATGGATGCGTTATCTCGGATTCCCAGGCGGAATCCTTCTCTTCCTCCTGATCATGTACCTGCCGGCTGGGGCCGGCCTCAGCGCCGGGGCCCAGGCTGGCGCGGCCAGCTTTGCGTTAGCCCTCGTGTGGTGGGTGACGGAGCCATTCCCGACTTACGTTACTTCCCTCGTCTTGATGTTCTTGCTGCTAGTGACCCGCACTTCCAATGCCAAGGCCATCATGGATGTGCTGGGCATGGAGGTAATCTGGCTGAACCTGCTGGCCTTCATCCTGGCTTCCATGCTGGTGAAGACCCGCCTGGCCAAGCGCATGGCCCTCTGGCTGGTGGTGCGCTTCGGCCACAAGGCCAGCTGGGCCCTGCTGGCCTTCCTGGTGCTGCAGCTGGTCCTGGCACCCCTTATTCCCGCTACTGCGGCCCGCTGCGTCATGACCCTGCCCCTGATGATCGTGGTCGCCACCATCTATGGCTCCACCGAAGCCACGCCGAACAACTTCGGCAAGAACATGATGCTGCTCAACCTGGCCTGCATCTCCGTGCTGTCGTCGATCACCATGACGGGCAGCTCTGCCAACCTCATCGCCGTGGGCCTCATCCAGAACATGGGCGGCCAGCGGGTTTACTACATGGACTGGATGCGCGTGGGTGCCCCGGTAGCCATCCTGACCATGGTTCTGATGTGGATTCTGGGCCAGAAGCTGCTCTTCCGCATGAAGCCCGAAGAACAAGTGCCTCAGGTGGAAGGCGGCCTTGAACTCGTCAAGAAACAATTCGAAGCCATGGGCCCCTTGGGTTTCCAAGAGAAGAAGGCCATCGCCATCTTCGGCCTGGTGCTCTTCCTCTGGATGACCGACATCTTCCACATGCGGTGGTTCGGCGTCGAGATAAGCGCACCCTTCGCGGCCCTTTTGGGCGCCGTGATCGTGCTGTTTCCCCGCTGGGGCATCTTGTCCTGGGCCGAGGCAGATATTCCATGGCACCTGCTGATCTTCAGCGCCGGTGCCTATGCGGGCGGACTGGCCCTTGATGACACCGGCGCCGCCGAGTGGGGGGTTCGCATGCTCTTCGGGGGAATGAACCTCAAGGGCGTCCCCTTCGGCTTCACCTTCACAGTGGTGATCTCCGTGATGATGTACAGCCACTTGCTGACCACTTCGAAGACCGTCCGCACCCTCATCATGCTGCCCATCATCATCACCCTGGCCAAGGCCTTGGGTTGGAGCCCAATCTCCCTGGCGCTGCCCGCCGCCCTCTGCATCGACTGGGTCGTGGGCCTGCCGATCAGTGGCAAGCCCAATGTAATCATGTTCTCCACCAACCAGTTCTCGGTAGGTGACAACTTCAAATACGGCATGCTCACGTGCACCATTGGGGTGGCGATCCTCGTGATCTCCGGCGCCACCTGGTTCCATTGGCTGGGTATTACGCCTTCCTTCTGGGCGGTGGCACCATGAAGATGCTACGTCTCCTCACCTTCATCCTGCTTGCTTCTGTCCTGGGTATGGCCACGGACGTCCAGACATACACCATCCGCCTTCAGGCAGAATCGGATGAGACCGGAAAAGCCGTGGGTGTCCTGGCCCTAGCGAACTGCACTCCAGGTGTCCTGGTGCTTCCCCTCGGCTTCGCCGCCGTCGAGGACCTGCGCCTTGAGGAACCCGCCGTCGGAGTTCGGCTGGAGTCCGTCGCACGGAACGGTATGACCCAGATGAAGCTCACCCTGCCCGCTGACATCTCCGCAAAGACGAACTTGAAGTTCTCCTTTCGTCTCAAGCAAGTCTTTCAGGTCACCAAGCTCAAACCGGGTGAGAAGAGCACGCTTCCGGCCAGCAGCCGCAGCTTCAAGCACGCCTTCGTCAATACCCAAGAGGGTGTCATCGGTAATTACCGCGTGGAATTAATCTTCCCCAATGGACTCATGGCCCAGGCCATCCGGGAGCAGCTGCCCAAGCCCGCCAAGAATGAGGTGGGGCCCCGGGTCCTGCTGACCAAGCTGGAAGGGCGCCAGGCCGCCATCCTGCAGCTGAGCAAGCTACAGCAGGGGGACGACACCTCCATGGTCGTGGAGCTGGTACCCATTCGACGCTCCTTTGGTTGGCTCATCGCCGGCCTGGTACTGGCGGGTCTCTACCTCTTCCGCTTCCGGGACCTGGTCACCAAACCGAAGTCCTGACCCCCCGCACCATCGCTCCAATCGGGGCCCGCAACGGTCCTGTAACCCCCGGAGTTCCCTGTGCTGACAACCCAGCTCCTCAGTTTCCTGACCCACGTCGGCGTGGCGTTGGTGGGCATCCTGGCCGTCGTCGGCCTCTACATGTTCATGGGGGGTCGGACCCGCAGGGACCTGCCCCCCTCCGATTCCAGCACCCACTGAGGGTTCGGCCTTCCTTCTGCACCCCCGTCGATTCTCATCAAAACCGGAGTTCCCTGTTGCTGCCACCCCAGTTCGTGACGTTCCTGCTTACCCTCGCCATCAGCACCCTGATTGGCATCGGTCTGCGTGACTACTACGAACAGGAGGCGAAGCGGGATACCTTCGGCACGGTGAGAACCTTCATCTTCCTGGGGTTGCTGGGCCACCTGCTGTATCGCATCCCTGTGATCGGGCCCTACGCCTTCCTGGTGGGCATGGTCGTGGTGGGCCCCTTTCTACTGGTCTACTACAACAACAAGGTGCGCCAGCAGAAGAGCCCCGGCCTCATCGGTGTGCTCATCGCCCTGCTCACCTACAGCGTCGGTCCAGTGGTCATCCATGAGCCCCACTGGTACCTGGTGGCCATTGCCATCACCATCCTCTTCGTCCTCCACTCCAAGGGCCGCATCCGGCAGTTCACAGACAGGCTGGAGACCGGCGAGGTGGTCACAGTCTGTAAGTTCCTGGCCATCGCCGGGGTAATTCTGCCCCTGATCCCCGCCATGGCCCCCACCGAGGGGCTGGTGGGTCGTATCTTCGGTGTCCTGCCCGTGGGCCCTCACCAGATCTGGATGGCCGTGGTGGTCACCACCGCCATCTCCTACCTGGGCTACGTGCTGCAGACCTACCTCTACCCCAACAAGGGCCTGCTGCTGACGGGTCTCATCGGTGGCCTCTACTCCAGCACCATGACCGTGCTGGTCATCTCCAAGAAGACCAAGGCCCACGACAGCCAGGCCCGAGATGCAGCCGCGGCCATCATGCTGTCCACCCCCACCATGTATCTGCGGATCCTCTTCCTGGTGGCGGCCTTCATGCCCATGGGCGCCCTGCGCTTGCTGCCGGCTTTCCTACTCTTCTCCCTGCTGTCCGGTGCCTATGCCTGGTGGCTCCGCAGGGGCGATGGCAGCCAGGCCGAAATCCCCGTGGACGAGCCGGACCTGGTCCTGAAGGAACGCAACCCCCTGGAACTGAACGCCGCCCTGCTCTTTGCCGTGATGTTCGTGTCGGTGTCCCTGGTCACCAAGCTGGTGCTGGCGCGCTTCCAGGAACTGGGCCTTCGGATGCTCTCCTTCCTGGTGGGTGCCTCCGATATCGTGCCCTTCATTGTGTCGGTCCTGCAGGGAAACCTGGGCATCGGTTCCAACCAGATCCTGCAGGCCATTCTCATTGCCACCGCCTCCAACAACGTCATGAAGACGGCCTACACCTTCGGCTTCGGTCATCGCACCACCGCCCGACTTACGGCCATCGGCATGGCAGGCATCGTCATCCTTTCCTTCCTCTACGCCGCCATCGCCTTTTAGGCTGCGGTCCCTTCCCGATCGGATGACTTTCATCCGCCCTTTCCAGGAGTCCCACCATGTCCGATGTGTTTGCCAAGAACACCGCCACCTCCGCCGATGACGCACTGAAGATCATCCCCCGCGCCGAATTCCGGGCCTTCGGTCAGGGCCTCATCGAAGCCGTCAAGGAGAAGATGTGGAACGGCAAGACCGTCCTCTTCCAGGCTCGCCGCATGCCCATGGAGACCTACTTCCTCAGCGCGAAGACCAATGAGGCCAACGTGAAGGTCCGGGACGGCCTCCTCGACATCAAGACCAAGACCGGTGAGACCCCCGAGGGCTACGAGATCTTCCAGCCCCGCGGCAAGTTCCAGTTCCCCGTGAAGAAGGAGGACCTGGCCACCATCCTCTCCCACCTCAAGGCCGAGATGACCCTGACCCAGGACATGTACACCATCGACGAGTTCATTGCCATGGCCCGCAAGCACGCGGATCTGGTACCTGTGACCGTCGAGAAGATGCGCTACGGCTTCACCATCGACGGCATCATCTGCGAGTACGCCCAGGTTTGGTTCAACGGCGCCCTGGTTGAGACCGCCTGCGCCGAGAGCGAGAACTACGCCGGCATGCGCCAGGTTGTCGAAGGTCTTGGCCTTGCCGGCCTGCCCAACACCAATTACCTCAAGGCCGCCAAAAAGGTCATGGGCATGGAATAGGGGCCCCCGGTCCCTTCATGTAGGTCCTGGGACGGCTTCGGGGGGAGCCGTCCCAGGAGATCTTTTCAACATTCCTGCAGGTCCGCCTCGGAATGCCGTCTCCCGCACCGGAGTCCACCATGTTTCCACCCCAAGTCGCCCCCTTCCTCCTGACCCTGGCCATCAGCACCCTGATCGGCATTGGCCTCCGCGACTACTACGAGTTCGAGAAGAAGTTCGACACCTTCGGAACCGTCCGCACCTTCGTGTTCTTCGGGATGCTGGGCTTCATGCTCTACCAGATCCCTACGGTGGGCCCCTACGCCTTCCTGCTGGGCATGGCCGCCGTGGTGCCGTTCTTGTTGGTCTACTACAGCAATAAGGTGCGCCAGAAGAAGAGCCCCGGCCTCATCGGCGTCCTCATCGCCCTGCTCACCTACACGACCGGACCCATCGCCCTCAACCAGCCTCATTGGTTCCTGGTGCTCTTTGGCGTCTCGATCCTCTTCGTCCTGCACTCCAAGGGCCGCATGCGCCAGTTTACAGATCGCCTGGAAACCGGCGAGGTGGTCACGGCCTGTAAGTTCCTCGCCATCGCAGGTGTGGTGTTACCGCTCATTCCTGCCCTGCCACCCACCACCGGTGCCATGGGTCAGATCTTCAACGTGTTGCCCGTGACGCCCCGGCAGGTCTGGATGGCCGTGGTGATCACCACCACCATTTCCTATTTGGGCTATGTGCTGCAGACCTACCTCTTCCCCCGGAAGGGCATGCTCCTCACGGGGCTTATCGGAGGGGTCTATTCCAGCACGGTGGCTGTGCTGGTTCTGGCCAAAAAATCCAAGCGCTACCCGGGTCACGATCAGGAGGCCGCCGCTGCCATCCTGCTGGCCGTGTCCATGATGTATTTGCGCCTACTGGTCTTGGTAGCCATCTTCCGTTTTGGCTCAGCGCTCCAGGTGGGTCCGGCTCTGCTGGCCCTGGCCGGTCTGTCTGCGGGGTATGCGCTTTGGATCCGTCGGGACCAGCCTGCCTCCCTGACCCTTCCGCTCACGGACGCCACGGTGGTGCCCGACTCCGGCGAAGGCCTACCCGCCGAGGGGGAGGAACCCGCCTTGCGCAAGAACCCCTTGGAGATCAACTCAGCCCTCTTCTTCGCCTTCATGTTCATGGCGGTGTCCCTGGCCACCAAGTACACCCTCGTTCATTTCAAGGGCATGGGTCTCCGCATGTTGTCCTTCGTGGTGGGTTGTTCTGATATCACGCCATTCGTGGTCTCCGTGCTTCAGGGCAATCTGGGCATTGGCACCTCCCAGGTGCTGCAGGCCATCATCATCGCCAGCGCCAGCAACAATCTGCTGAAGGTGGCCTACACGTACATGTTCGGCACCAAGCGTACGGGCAACATTGCCGCCATGGGGATGGTGCCCCTGGCAGCGCTGTCCATCATCTACGCCATGGCGTTTCTCTGATCACGGCATGGGGTGAGGCAGGGACTTCTTCATCATTGAAAGGCACTCGATGACCCCCGCTCGCTCATCTTCCTTCGCAAGTTTGCAGGGTAAATTCCTTCTGTTGTTTGTCTGCCAAGCCGCCCTGCTGCTGGTGGTTTTCTCCCTGGGGCTCACAGGTCTGGATCGGCTGAAGAAGGGTCAGGTGGAGCAACGGAGCAACTTGCCCAAGGCCGCGGTGGCCGCGAAGGTCCTTCATGACTCAGATGTGTTGCGGGTGATCCACGTCTCCCTGATTGGGGGTGGGCGTAATAGCGATTACGTCGACAAGCGAATGAAGCGCCTGGCGGAGGTGGAGGCCCAACTGAGCCAATCCCTTGGCGAGATGGAGCAGCTAGCCTGGAGCCCTGCAGAGAAGGCCAAGGTGGTCTCCATCGTGGCCGGCATGCGGAAGTACATGGAAGCCTTCCCGCCACTTGTAGCCCGGGCCCGAAAGGCCACGGTGGAGGAGCTTCCAGAGCTGATTGAAGCCAATACAGCCTTCCGTCGGGAGGGTTACAACCTACTCTTGGCGCTTCTCAGCGACATCCAGACCCAGGGCACCCAGCAGGTGGATCGGGACCTGGCGGCCACCCGGGTGAGCGAGGGTTGGATGATCGCTGGCTTCGTGCTGGCCATTCTGGTCGGGATCGGGGTCTCCAGGACCGTGAGTGGCCAGGTCCGGAGACAGGCCCTGGCTTTGAAGACCACCATGGCGGCCCTCGGCAATGGGGATCTCACGGGGCGCTGCCAAGTGTTAACGAAAGATGAGCTGGGCGAGGCGGCCGCCAGCATGAACCAGGTCATCGAGCAGCTGGGCCGGGACATCCAAGCCATCACGGAGGCCACGGACCGCACGGCCTCTTCGGCCACGGAGCTTTCTGCCACGGCCTCGGAGGTGAACCAGACTGTGGAGGACATCAGCCACTCCGCCACGGACCAGCAGGCTGCGGTAACCCAGGGCACCCGTCTGCTCCATGAGATGAAGTCCCTCTCCCAGCTCGTAAGCACCGGTTCCAGTCGCCTGGCCAGCCTGGCCAAGGCCTCGCTGGAGGCGGGAGAGAACGGCCGCCTCAGCGCCAGGGAATCCGACCAGGCCATGGCCGCCATCCAGGAGAGCTCTCTTCGGGTGAACCACATCATCCGCGTCATCGCGGACATCGCTCGCCAGACCAACCTTCTCAGCCTCAATGCGGCCATCGAGGCGGCCAAGGCCGGTAGCCAGGGCAAGGGTTTCGCCGTGGTGGCCGAGGAGATCCGCAAGCTCGCGGAGCGCAGCGCCGGGGCCGCCAAGGAAATCTCAGCCCTGATCGAGGAGAGCACCACGCGGGTCCAGGTCGGCTCCGAGGCGGCCGCTCAGGTGAACCAGGCCCTGGCGCGGATCCATGAGCACATCCGGGAGACCGGGGACCGGGTCGCGGAGATCGGCGGGGCCATGGTCCAGCAGGACGCCTCCGTGGACCAGCTTCAGAGTCAGCTGGACATGGTGTCCGCGCTGACCGAGCGCAACGCCTCAGCCACGGTGGAGTTGGCTTCCTCCATGCAAGAGACTTCCCGGACGACCGAAGACCTCGCCGGACTCGCGAATGACCTCAGGGGCCTTTCCCATCGCTTCCGAGTTGAAAGGTTGTGATAAAAGAATTAGGACAAACCGGTATGATTTATGGTCAGCCGGAGTTTCCATGTTCTTCCTGCGTCTCCTCCCCGCCCAGTTCTGCCTTCTGCTCATGGCCGCGCTCTTCATGCGCCTGGGCTTTCCGTTGGTGTTGATCGTGCCCCTGACGCTGATGCTCATGGGGGCCCTGTTGATCTCCTGGCCCCAGGTGCGGGTGGCCATGAGCTTCGTCATGGGGCTGGAGGCCTGCCTCTGGGGCTTCATGACCTGGCTGCGGGTGCAGGAGCGCATCGCCTACAGCGAACCCTGGTCCCGCCTGGCCGCCATTCTCGCGGGCGTGACGCTCTTCAACCTCTGGGCTGCCTGGCTGGTGTGGGGCGGCCGCAAGGCCGAGGAGCGCGAGGCCCAGATCATCGCCAAGGCCCAGGCGGCGCGGGCCTGACCGCCCCTCAGCCTCGCTTGCGCCCGATGAACAGGAACTCCCGGCCCGCGCGGCGGGGGTGGCTGTTCTGCGCCGCGTCCAGGTGCAGCACTTCGAAGTGGGCTTCGGCCAGCTTGCGGGCCTCGGGTTGGCTGATGGCGTGGGGTGGGCCGGGGCGCCCGTTCACGTGGTGGAAGAGCACGGCCAGCCAGAGACCGCCGGGCCGCAGGTGGGCCGCGCAGGCCTCTAGGTAGGCGGGCCGCCGCACCGGGTCCATGGCCACGAAGCAGGTGTGGTCGAAGATGGCGTCCCAGGGGCCCAGTTTCGTCGTGAACCAGTCCGCCTGGGACCAGGCCACGCGGTCCCCATAGCGGTGCATGGCCCCCTGGATGGCCAGGGGCGCGAAGTCCAAGCCCGTGACCTGGAAGCCCTGGGCCTCCAGGGCCGCGGCGTCGTGACCGTAGCCGCAGCCTGGCACCACGAGCTGGCTGCCCGGGCGCAGGCCCAGGGGCAGGGCCAGGTCCACCAGCTCCCGCACCAGGGGGGTTTCTCCGTCCATGTCCCAGCCTGGACGGCCCTCGTCCTGGTAGAGCTGGTTCCAGTAATCAGGGTGGGTGGTCATGGGACCAGAATAGTGCGTCCCAGCTCGGGAGGCACAAGCTCAGCGCGGCCAAGGGTGCAAGCAGACCGAGCAGTGGAGGAGCCGCGCTGAGGTAGAAAAAATTGGCACTATTCGGGTAGATGAAACAAAATTGTGCATTCAGCCCGACAACCCGGAGCCCGCCATGTCCTGGATCCACCGAACGCTTCCCCTGGCCGCAGGATTGTCATTGCTGGCCGCTCCGCTGCAGGCCCAGGCCAAGGTGGACTTGCTGAAGGACGACCCTCGGGCCATCCACTTGCGCCAGATCCACCCCGCAGCCCCGGCAGAGCGCATCGATTGGGCCGGTCGCATCACAGAACTGCTCAAGGAGGAGCCCGGCGATCTCAGCATCACGGCCGTTGGGGACATGATCTTCAACCAGCCCATCACGCAGCTGCCTCAGCCGGAACGGGCCGGCCTCTTCCGCCTCATGCAGGAGGCGGACCTGGCCTACGGGAACATGGAGTTCTCCCTCAACGACCGGCCCGAGCTGCAACGCCCCTTCTACAATTTCCGAGCCCCCCGGGACTTCCGCTGGGAGTTGGCCCGCACGGGCATCAACCTCGTGAGCCAGGCCAACAATCACGCCCTGGACTTTGGTCCTGAAGGCCTCAAGGAGTGCCTGCAGGCCCTGGATCAGGCCAACATCACCCACGCAGGCGCGGGCACGACCTTGGCGGAGGCCCATGCGCCCGGCACCCTGGAGTTGGCGGGCCACAAGACCCGCGTGGCCCTGCTGTCCTACATGCGCTACTGGACCGCCAAGTACCGCAGCAAGGACGCCAGCGCGCCCTCCCTGGCCACCATCGACCCCGCCGTGATCCTCGTGGCGAAGGATGGCAAGGTGGAGGCCGTGGAGGGTCCGCAGGAAGCCGATGTGAAGACCATGGAAGACGACATTGTCCTGGCCCGCCGCCATGCGGATCTGCTGCTGGTCTCCCTCCACAACCACGATGTGACCCACCACCGGGCCTACGGCATCCAGGACACCACGCCCCCCAACGAGGAGATCATGTTCCGCCGCGCCGTCGAAGCCGGGGCGGACTTCGTGCTGGGCACTGGGCCCCACGTGCTGCGGGGCATCGAAATCTACAAGGGCCGCCCCATCTTCTACAGCCTGGGCGATTTCATCTACCAGTACCGCACGCCGGAGCGGATCCCCGCCGACATCCTGCATCAGCGCGACATCGAAATGCCTCGGCCCACGAACGTCTCCGTGTGGGATCGTCGGGAGTCCCAGGAGGTCCTGCAGACCGTCATGGTCCGCATGGTCACGAACCAGGGCAAGCTCAAGCGCATCCAGTTGCTGCCCATCACCATCGACGATGAGGGCCCCCTCTACGGCGTGCCCCGCCTGGCTAATTCTCAGCGCGGCGCTGAGATCCTCGCCCTCATGCAGAAGCTGTCCGCCCCCTACGGCACCAAGATCATGATCAAGGGGTGGTACGGGGAAGTGGTGCTTTAGGGGGGTTAAGAGGGCCTAGCGATCCGCCAATAGCCACGCAGTGCCCAGCGCCAGTCGCGCCATGCGCCGCACCTGGTCGGGATCCAGCTTGTCCAGAGTGTCGCCAGGCTTGTGGTACTCGGGGAAGTAGCTGCCGAAAAACCGGATGAAAGGGACGTTCAACCTCGCGAAGTCGCGGTAGTCACTGCCCCCACTGCGGCCATCGGTCCAGTCCAGGTGCAGGGAGAGGCCCGTGCCACGGCCCGCATGGACGAGGGCCGCGGCCAGCTCCGGGTGGCCCGGGGGAAGGCCGGGCTCCACGAAGTCCGCCGGATCCAGGCCCGCCAGGAAGCCTGCGGGATCCTTGAGGCCTGCGCCTTCCACGAGGGCACGCAAATCAGCGGCTGTCCAGGGATGGCCCACCATATCCAGGTTAAGGTAGGCCTCCGTGCGGGCCAGGGGCCAGCGGGGTTGACGGGTGTACTGGCCAGAGCCGAACTTGCCTTCCTCCTCGCCAGTCCAGAACGCGAAGAGCAGGGTGCGGCGTGGCCGATGCAGCGCTGTTGTGGCAACGCGAATGATCTCGAGCAGGGCCGCCACGCCTGAGGCATTGTCATCGGCGCCCGGGTGCAACACACCCCCGGGCATGCCGAGGTGATCCATGTGGGCACCCAGGAGGATGGCGGAACGGCGAAGGGTGGGATCCGACCCCTCCAACTGGGCCAGGAGGTTGACGCCTTGCAGGGAGCGCACCCGGCCGTGGAGCTCCAGGTTCGCGGTGCCTCCGGCAGTCAGCTGCTCCGGCAGCTCGGGCCGGAAGCTCAGGCGGACCAAGGGCGGCTCCCCGGAGCCGGGCAGGCCTTTCGCCGCCAGGAAGTAGGGCAGGGCGGGCTCCTTGCCTTCGCGCAGACGCTGCTCCAGGCCCGGCTCCAGGGCGATGGCGGCTTTCGCGCCCAGCTTCTCCAGCAGGGCCAGGCGGCTGTCATAGCGATCCGCAGGCCGAGGTGAAGTGTATTTCTCTACGAGGTCCGGGCGGCGCCAGATGGCTTCGCCGGGAGTGCCGTCCCGGAAGACCACCACCTTGCCGCGCACATCCACATCGCGGAAATCGTCATGCTGAAGACTGGGCTCCTGGATGCCATAGCCCACGTAGACCAGGGGGCCGCTGAGCAGGCCCGGTTCCAGGGGCGGCAGGATCGCATCGTGGCCCGCCAGGAAGGTTCGGTCGCCCGCAGTGGTCCTGAGCTGGACTGAGCCTCCGTCTGGGTGCACTTCGCGCAGGGGCACGGCCTGGCGGTAGGTCTTCCCCAGGGCCTTGAGGCCCAAGGTTTTGAGCTGATGTTCGAGGTAGGCCACCGTGGCATCGAGCCCCCTGGTGCCCAGGCCACGGCCCTCCCGCTTGGGATCCGAGAGGTAGGCCAGGTGGGCGCGGAGCCGCACCGAGTCGATGCTTGCCGCAGCTTCATTCAAGGGGGCGGGCAGGGCTTCGGCGCCCCGGGTACGGAGAAAGTCCGTTTCCTGGGCCCTGGAGCAGAGAGCCAAGGTGAAGAGAAGGATCAGGGCTCGTGGCGTCATAGCCTTTCTCCTTCAAATACCAGTGGAGTCATCGTGATTCCAGGCGGATGAAAAAGCATTTGAACCGGTGATGAGCGGTGATGAACAGTGATGTCCACAACGGACCTGTCTTGATCACCGTGCATCACTGTCTATCACCGGTTTCCTGGTCAGTTTCCTGCAATTGGCGGAGCTGGGGGGACTGGCACAAGGCCCTGGCGGTGCCTTGGTTCCTTCTCGGGAAACGGCCTTGGAAAGATTTACACCGGTCCCCAGTGGAAGAACAGCGTCGGCGGGATCAGCAGCAGGAAGGCCAGCACCACCAGGATGAGCATGAGGGGCAGGAACCAGCGGGCCCAGCGTTCCCAGGGGATCTTCGCGGCGCCCAGGATGCCCATGGTGACGGCGCTGGTGGGGAGGATGGGGTTGATGAGCTCCGACAGGGCGAAGCTGTACACGCAGGTCTGGCGGGTGATGCCCACCAGGTCCGCCAGGGGCGCCATGACCGGCATGGTGAGGGCTGCCTGCGAGGTACCCGAGTGGATGAAGAAGTTGATGACGCACTGCACGAGGAACATCACCTGGGCGGTCATGGCCTTGGGCAGGACGCGGATGGCGGCGGAGCCGTAGAGCAGGAGGGTGTCCATGATGTGGGCATCGTTGGCGACGACCAGCAAGGCGCGGGCACAGGCCACGATGAAGACCACGCCTACCATGTCCTTCGCGCCCGTCACGAAGTGCCTGGCGATGTCGCTGGCGCTCATGCGGGAGATGAGGCCGATCAGGATGCCCATGCCCAGGAAGAGGGCGGCGATGGGCTCCAGGTACCAGTGGTGCCGCAGGACGCCGTAGACCAGGAGGATGAGGGCCCCCAGGAAGGTCAGCAGAGCCAGGATGTGCGAGATGTTCCAGGCATCGCCCGTGCCCACGGCCGTGGCCTCCCGGGCCAGGTCCAGGTCCCGCACGGGACTCAGCTCGGGATGCCTCTTGATCTTCGCGGCATAGATCATCACGTAGCCGATGACCACGCTGGTGGCCACCACCCAGGCCACCATGCGGTAGCCCAGGCCTGAGTAGATGGGCACGCCGGCGATGCCCTGGGCCACACCCACCGTGAAGGGATTGAAGAAGGCGCAGGCGAAGCCTGCCGCAGCTCCCAGGAAGGGGATGGCGGTGCCCACGATGGAGTCGTAGCCCAGGGCCCGGGAGAGGGCAATGAAGATCAGCACCAGGGGGATCAGCTCCTCGGCCATGCCGAAGACCGCGCCAGCCAGGGAGAAGACGGTCATCAGCACCGGGATGAAGAGGGTCTCCAGCAGGGGGTGGCGGCGCACATGCACCGTGAGCCGCTTGATGCCCTGCTCTACGGCGCCAGTTTCCTGGAAGATGCCGAAGCTGCCCCCGATGATGAGCAGGAAGGAGATGAGGCCCGCCCCGTCCAGGAAGCCCTTGATGGGGGCCAGGAAGAGGGTCTGGAGGCCCAGGTAGGTCTTGGGCAGGCGGTGGAAGGTGCCATCCACGGGCACCTTCAGCCGGCTGCCATCGGGCAGCAGCTTCTCCATGCGCTGGAATTCGCCCGAGGGCACCAGCCAGGACAGGATGAGCACCAGGACAATCAGGGCACCCACGATGACCAGGGTGTGGGGCATCTTGATGCCCCGGCTTGGCGTCGGCTCGGGGGTCGTGGCGGGTTGCGCTTCGCTCACTCGAACATCCCCTTGGCCAGCAGCTTGCCACCCTTCATGAGCAGACGTCCCTTGGCCACGACGGTGCGGACCTCCAGGTTCTGGGCGTCCAGCAGGACCAGGTCCGCATCGAGGCCGGGGGCAAGTCGGCCCTTGGACCTCAGCTTCAGGATGCGGGCGGGGTTGCTGGTGATGACGCGCAGGGCGGTCTCCAGACTGAGGCCCTCCTCCTGCACCGCCTGGCGCACGGCCGCGAAGAGTGAGGTCACGCGGCCCACAGAAATGGACTGGAGGCGCCCGGCCTGGTCCCAGTCCGGCAGGCTACCCTGGCCGTCCGAGGTGAAGGTGATCTGCCCGGGGTCGACCCCCGCTTCCAGCATGAGCCGCAAGGCCCGGCCGCAGGGGATCTCACCGCCTTCGAGGTAGGAGGCCAGGGTGGAGGTGGTGAAATCCACGAAGCCACCAGCCTTGGCGTAGGCGATGCCCTCCTCGAAAAGGCGGGGGTTGCGGTTGATGTGGGTGGGCAGCATCTGGGTGGGGGGGAGCTCAGTCTCGGCCAGGATGCGGCGCAGGAAGTCCAGGCCCCGCTCCCCGTCGCCCAGGTGCACGTTCACGATGCCTGCCTTGCCGGACAGCATGCCGCCCCGGCGCGCCATGGCCACCACCTGGGCGAAGGCCTCGAAGCCGGGCTGACTGGAGCGGTGATCCGAGAGGGCCACCTCGCCCGCCCCGATGACCTTCTCGATGAAGAGCAGGTCCTCCTCGAGGCTGGGCAGGAGGGTGCGCAGGGGCAGGCCGTAGGAGCCCGAGTAGACGAAGGTGCTGAGGCCCTCCTCCTCCAGGCCCTTGGCCTTGGCCAGCAGACCCGCCATGGTGCGGGTGTGGCCATCGGTGCCCAGGCAGCCCACCACGGTAGTGATGCCGCCCAGGATTGCGTCCGTGAGGGGCAGACCCGGTGTGCGGGTGGCGAAGCCCCCCTCGCCGCCGCCGCCCATGATGTGGACATGGGCGTCAATGAAGCCGGGCACGGCCTTGAGGTTGCGGGCGTCGATGACCTCGGCGTACTTCCGCGAGATGCGGATATCCGGCTCCATGCGGAGGATCTTCCCCCCGCCCAGGAGGAGGTCGCAGCGCCCGCCTGCTTCAGGGCTGTAGACGTCGGCATTCTTGATGAGCAGCATGGGCACTCCATCCGGGCCTAGGCCCGGGATTCAGAACAATCTGGAAACGGGCAGGACGGCACCAGGAACAGCCAGCTCGCGGAATCCAGGATAGCCGTAGAGGCCGTAGAGCAGGCAGGGCTCCAGCACCTGGATGGCGCGGCGGGCCAGGTCCTGGTCCAGAGGCACGATGAGAGTGCCCGCGGGCAGTTCTGCCTCGGTCTTGGGTAGGCGCTGGACGATCTGGCGATCTTTGTAGCGCTGGTAGAGCTCGTCATAGGGTGCCTCGACGCGCAGCAGCCGGACCGCTTCGTTCTGGACCCGGCGGGGTGCCGCCAGGGTCTCGAAGCGGAGGCCCTGAGCCTCCAGTACGGGGAGGAAGCGCGCCGCAGCGGCGGGCGCGATGGCGTAGGCCCGGGGCGTGGGGACGCTGCCCTTCACCACCAGATCCGTCATGGCCATGGCCGTGGGAATCTCCAGGGTCTTCCCCGTGGCCAGCTCGCGGACCTTCACGAAGCTGGTCTTGCCGCCCAGGTTGGCCCAGAAGGTGTTGGTGGCGATGAAGGAGGGCAGGGGCTCGCGGCGGGCCCGCTCGGCCAGGGCGCGCACCTTGTCCCGCCAGGCGCGATCCCCCAGCAGGTGGCGGTAGAGGATGCGGTAGCCGTCCACCCGCTCGCCCAGGTCCGCGCTGGGATTGGCGGCTCGGTGGCGCACGCCGGACTCGATGATGAAGGAGAGGGCGCCCAGGGTGCCCATGCCATTGCGGCCATCGTCAACCTCTGCTGTGGAGGGTCGGATCTCCTCGTCCGGCGGGGGCCCGCCCACGTTGTAGCGGCGATAGGCGTGGCCAGCCTTCTCCTGGAGTGGCAAGGCGGCGGCTACGGCCTGGAGGCCCAGGGCCTTGAGGTAGTCGGGGATGAGGGGATGGTTGGCGGCATCCATGGTGATGATGGGCCAGGCCTCCCAGCCCTTGGCGGCGTAGTCCTCGCTGTCGCGGCCGAACTCGTGACTGTCCACGGCCACGTGGGGCCGGATGCGGCGGGCCACGCGGTACAGGGCCTGCGTTTCGGGCTGGGCCAGCAGCAGGTGGTCGCGGTTCAGGTCCCCACCAGCGCCGTTGAAGCGGCGATGGGCCTCGGCTCCGTCGGGGTTCAACATGGGCATGAGGTAGAGATCCACGTCCTCGGGCAGCTGCTTGGGATGCGCAGCGATATCCCGGATGAGCGTGAGCTGGGCGTCCTTGCCCGCCACCTCGTTGCCGTGCTGCTGGGCGTAGTAGAGCACCTTGAAGCGGGCCTTGGCCCCGCCGCGATTCAGGTGCACCAGGAGCACCTTACGCCCCTGGGCACTGCGGCCCTCCTCTGTGACCGTGATGAAACCCGGTTTGGCCACCGTGTCCAGGAAGCGGACCATCTCCGCATAGGAAACAGTCTTCTGCATCGCCCGATGGTCCGCAGGGAAGGGCGCCTGTACCTGAGCCTGAACAACTACCGCACAGGACAGTAGGCTGAGGGCCCGAAGGCCATGGCTACCGCGAAAGGAAAAGCGTTTTTGCCACAAAGAACACAAAGAACACAAGGAAAGCAGTCGAACCAGCAAGCTCACACAGCCCCCTTTGTGTTCTTTGTGGCCCATTTCTTTTTCATTTTCACGATCCCAGGAAGCCTGTTCAGTTCTTTGTGGCTTTTCCCTGCCCTATGCGGTGCAACCCTCAGGGCTGGTATACCTTGCGGCTCTCCAGATCGATGCTCTGCCCAGGCTTGAGCAGGTGGATCCTGAGGTTCTGGAAGCCGCCGCCCTGTTGTGAGATCCCAGCAGGATCGAAGACCATGACGGAGCGCTGGCCCAGTACCGTAGCCTTGCCGTCCTTCACCACCAGAGCCGTGGCTTCGTCGATGCCCAGGCCCAGGAAGGTGGGGTGTTCCATGAGCACGCTGAAGAGGCGGTTCTCCCGGCCCCGCCGTAGGAAGTGCTGATCCACGACCACGTTCGCGGGCAGGAAGCCCATGCCCTCGCGGGTCTGGTAGGCGCCCACACCGAATTCCGAGAGGGCCTCCTTGCCGTTGCGGTCGTCACCCGTGAGCATCAGCTTCGACATGATGGCGGCCCCGGCACTGGTGCCGCCGATGCAGGCGCCAGCCCGGTAGCGGTTCAGAATCAGGGCCTGCATGGGCGTACCCACGATTTTGTCGCCCACGCGGTTCTGGTCCCCGCCGGAGAACCAGAAACCCGTGCAAGTAGCGGCGGCGGCCAGTAGCTGGGGGCTCTCGGCATCCTCGCGCTTCCGCACATCCAGGGCCACGACCTGGAGTCCAGCCTTCTCCAGGTCCTCCTTCCACTCCTTAAGAGCCCCATCGGGATCGCTGGTGGAGGTGGGGATGATGCCCACGGTGCCGCCCTTTCCGCCGGAGGCGAGAAGGAAGGCATCCATGATCTCCTGTGGCATGCCGCCGCCGCCCACGATGACCAGGGTGCCCTTGGGGGTGGCGCTGAGGATGAAGCAGGCGAGACATAGGAGGGCGATGCGTCGGAGCATGGTCTTCTCTCAAGCAAACCGCCTGCAGCAGGTCGCAAGACCCGCTGCAAGCGGCCCTTTCGTAAAGTTAGAAGCCGAGACGCGCGCCCAGCTGGATGCGGCGCCCTTGCTCGACGGAGCCAGGGATGCCGTAGCTGCTGCTGTTGATGCGCTCAGAAGAGTAGGCGAGGGTCGTGCCGGTGTTCGTGACGTTGAACATCTGCCCGAAAAGCTCGAGTTTGGCCTTGGCGGAGAGCTTGATGTCCTTGCTTATCCGCATGTCCAGGAGGTGTTCGCTGGGGTACTTTTCGCTGCCCCGGGGTTCCACGAACACATATGACCGAACACCCTGATAGTTCTTCGGCGTGCGGGCGTAGGGCGTGTAGCGCTGACCGCTGAGGTAGGTGAAGTTCATGGCCAGTTTCATGTCCCAGGGCAGCTTGACCATGCCTCTGATCTTGCCTTCGTAATCGTTGTAGCCCGGCAACAGGCCATAGGAATTGATGAGGAAATTGGGACTTTCATAGGGGGCCCAGCCGTCGTAGCCATCCGACTCGCCCACGTTTCCGTAGCGCCGTGCGCGGGTGAAGCTGGCGTTCATGCTCCAGTCGTCCATCCACTTGCGCTCGATGACCAGGGTCGCGGCCCCATAGTTCCGCTTGGCCGTCGGCTCCGTGGTGACCAGCCAGTTGTTGCCGTTCGGATTATTGGGATCCACATTTGACTTCCACCAGGTCAGATCCTGATCGACGCCATGGTTCGTATACTGACCAGCCGCGACGGCCCAGATGCCGGTGGCATTGGGCCCCGAGGTGATGTCGGCCATGTCCTTCCGAACCAGGATGTCCTTCTGCTGGCGGAAGACCCAGGTCGCGGACACCCTCCAGGGGCCCTCGAATTTGTGGTCGAAGGACAGGGTCGTTTCTTCGGTGTAGGGCTGCTTGGCGTTGGGATCCACTGGCGAGATATTGTTGGAGGAATAGGAGATGTTGCCGGAGCTCAAATCGGGAGTGCGGCCCTGGGTTGGGTCTGTGTAGCGGTTTGCAGGGGTCGTCAGAGGATTGAAGTCGTTCCCCTGCCAGTAGTACTCCGTCATCTTGGGGATCCATGCCTGGTAAGTGCGGTCCACAAACCAGGAGGAGAAGGCCGCGTAGTATTTGCCCCAGTGGAATTTGAGGAGATTCTTCTGGTCCGCGGTAAGGGCGAGGGAGCCACCGAAGCGGGGGGCGGCGACCTGCTTGTCCCAGATGTTGCTGGACTGTCCGTAGCCGCGGGCTGTGTATTTCTCAAATCGGATGCCCGGTTGCAACGTCAGGCGGTCGCTCACGGTCCAGTTGTCCTGGAGGTAGAGGGCCGAGCGATTGCTGTGCATCTTGATGTTGTAGCCGCCGCCCGTGTCGAAGTAATCAGGGGTGACGAGCCCGGGCGTATTGCCCTCGTAGGCGTAGAACTGCATGCCGCCCGTGGGGAGCTTGACATCTTCGTTGGAAGCCTGGGCCTGCTCGAGGCCGAAGCGGAAGGCGTGAGAGTCGCCTGGTACGATGAGGCTGGTCCGGAAGAAGTCGAGGGTGACGGCCCCTTCGATGCGGGCCCGGTAGTTGTTCCGATACCACTGGTTGTTACCGAAATAGTCCAGGGTAGTGGTCGTCAGACTGCCCTCGGCGTTCAGGCTGGGCTGGCTGCCATTGTTGGGGCGCTCCTCGTAGTTACCCGAATAGCCAGACACCTTGGCCGTCAGGACGGTGCTGGTGTTCAGGGTCTGGGTCCAAATGACGTTGAAGAGGCGGTCCGGCGCGATCTGGTTGTGGGAGGCGATGGGTTGAACGGTGTTGTCGATTCCCTTGTTCGTCTCTGGCAAGGCATCGTATTCCAGGAGCGTCTCCAGGGTGGCGTCCGGGGTGGCCTGCCAGGTGAACTTGGCCAGGAGATTCCTGTAGCTGCGGGATACGCCGGCCAAGGCGCCGATGGGGGTCTCCTGGTTCTGGCTTGCCCAGGCCGAGACAAAGTACCAGAGCTTATCCTTGATGATGGGGCCCCCGACGTTGATGGCGGCGTCGTAGGATTTACCGGGCAGGACATCGCGGTTCAGACCTGGATAGCGGTTGGAGGACTTGGCTTCCCAGTTCGAGTCGGCGTAGTAGACGTTGAAGGTGCCTGACAAGTCATTGCCGCCACGCTTGACCAGGGCGTTGGTATAGCCACCATTGAAATTGCCATATTCCGCCGCGGCGCCAATACCGCCCACCTGTACTTCGCTGAACCAGTCAGGGTTGGCGTAGAGCCACTGGCTGTTGCCGGAGACATCGCCGATGTTCATGCCGTCCATGAGCCAGGCATTCTCGCCGGTGTCGCCGCCCCAGGCCGCCTTGCCGTTCACGCCAGGTGTGAGGTTCATGATGCCTGACATGGATCGGTCGACGGGAAGCGTGGCCAAGTCCTCGGTGCTGTAGTTCTGGGTCAGGCTGGTGGTGGCGACATCCTCCGAAGCACCTGCGATCACCTCGACGGTAGCGGAAGCGGCAGCGGCAAACTTCCAGTTCAGAGTGGACGTCTTTCCCAGTTCGAGGGTCTCGTTGCTGACAAGGGTCGTGAGGCCGGGGGCCTCGACGACGATTCGGTACTTGCCGGGGGCCAGCATTGGCACGCGGTAGGTGCCATTCTCGGCTGTGCGGACGACCCGCTCGCCACCGATGAGGGAGGCCGAACTCAAGCGCACCGTGGCATTGGCCATGGGCACGCCCTTCGGGCTCTTGACGACGCCGGTGAGGGCGGCCGTGGTGTTGCTCTGGGCTATCAAGGCCACAGGACACGCTATGAGCGCCAAGATGATCGCGCTGAACCTACGGTTGCCAGAACTGCTATTCATGACGCCCCCCCCAAAGGTGAAAAGATTGATGAGCAAAAAGTAATGCTCTGGATCTATGCGAGTCAAGTTTTTTTTCATCAATTTCGGCACAACCCGGAACCTTCTCCTGGACCAAGGCAAGGCCCTGGGCGTGGTCGACGGGTTGTGATGAAACCTGGACTCAGGTGCGAGGAGCCTTCCAGGGCGTCACCTGCTCCACCTCGCGCAGCTTGTTCAGGGCTCGCTGGGGGGCCTGGCTGGCGATGGAGGTGGCGATGGCGTGGGCCAGGATGTTGAAGGTGGTGAGGCTGTGGGTATAGAGCAGGTTCTCGCCGGGAATGGGCAGAAGCAGGGTGGCCACCTTGGCCAGAGGGGACGTGATGCTGTCGGTGAACACCAGGACAGGGATGCCCCGCTTGCGGGCATAGGCGGCGGCGTCCAGGGTCTCCTGAGAATAGGGCGTGATGCTGATGGCGATGAGGAGATCCTTGGGCCCCAGCAGGCCCACCTGGGTGGCGAAATCCGCAGGGTTGCCCTCCATGACCGGCAGGTCGATGTTGATGAGCAGGTAGGCGAACTGGCGGGTCATGAGCGCAGAGACGCCATCGCCGATGGCCAGCCGGATGCGGCTGATCTTCAGCAGCTTCACGACTTTCTGGAGAAGGTCTTCATCGATGGCCTGGAGCAGGATCTCGAGGTTCTTGACGTCCCGCCGGGCCACTTCCAGCAGGGTGGCCGAAGCCTGCACGGGGGCCTGCAGGAACTGCTCGTCGCGACCATAGTGCTTCTTGGCCGCGCTCACCAGGGCCTTCCGCATCTCCAGGTAACCGGAGTAGTCCAGCTTTTTGGCGAAGCGCACCACGGTGGCCACGCAGGTCTTGGATTTCTCGGCCAGTTCCTCAACGCCCCAGAGGGGCGCCTCGTTCATGTTGGCGATGAGGCAGTCCGCGATCTGCCGCTGGCTGGGGGACAAGCCCTTGGCACTGTGGAGGCGGTTCAGGAGGGGACTCTTCGACGATGCCATGGGACTAAGGGTAGCAAGGTCAGGAAGGCGGCTGGATCTCGCGGGCCTCCACGAAGCCCGCGAGTCGCTCCAGAGCTTCATCCAGCGCCCGTCGCCTGGCCTTGGTGGCCTTGATGCCCGACTCCCACCAGAGGCCCTTGATCTCCAGGAGGGCTCGGTCCCGGTGGAGCTTGGGATCCAGGCGACCCACGAGTCGCTCCCCCTCGAGGATGGGCAGCACGAAATAGCCGTACTGGCGCTTGGGTTCGGGCACGAAGGCTTCGAAGCGGTAGTCAAAGCCGAAGCGGCGCAAGGCCCGCGCGCGGTCCCGGAGGATGGGATCAAAGGGGCAGAGCAGACGGGTGCGCGCTGGGGCCTCTGGCAGCTTGGCCAGCCGAGCCTCCCAGTCCGCCAGGGCGAAGGCGGGGCGCAACTCCCCATCAGCACTTTCGACCTGGACCGGTACGATGCGTCCCGCCTTCAGGGCGGCGGTGCACCACTGCTTGGCCTCCGCGACCTCGAGGCTGGCCCAGAAGTCGGCCAGCTCCTTGGGCGTGAAGACCCATAGCCGCTCGGCAGCGCTGGTGCAGGCCCAGTCCTGGTGCTCGGTCGGGGCAGGGCAGGGCAGGGCGTGGAGTTCCGGGAAGACCCGTTCCGTGAGGTCGTAGAGCTTCTGGAAGCCCTCGCGGCGGGGCACCACCAGCTCGCCCGTGCGCCAGAGGAAGTCCAGGGCGGCCTTTTGCGGCTTCCAACCCCACCAGGGGCCGCGCTTCTCCGAGTGTTCGAAGTCCGAGGAGCGCAGGGGGCCTTCCTCTTCGATGCGCTGCTTCACACCTGCCACCACCTGGGCCCCGTCCGTGCCCCGGAAGTGATGCTGCCACCAGGCGTGGGCCAGGAGGCGCTTCCGGTCCCGCTGGAAGCGGGGCTTCCAGTGGGGGAAGTGGGTCGTGGGAATGGCTGAGGCATCATGCGTGAAGGCTTCGAAGAGGCTGCGCTTTCCCTCCAGCAACTGCTTCAGCTGCTCGGGCCGGTAGCCGTCCAGGCGGCTGAAGAGCGTGAGGTCGTGGGCCCGGGCCAGGACATTGATGGTGTCCACCTGCACAAAGCCCAGGCGCTCCACCAGGGACTGAACGGATGCCGTGGTGGCCCGCCTGGTGGGATCCGCCAGCAGCCCCTGGGCCCCCAGGAGCATACGCCGGGCGGCGGCGGCGGGGATGGTGGGCAGAGGGTTGGACACGGTCCAACACTAACCTACAGCTTGAACCTCTGCACGAGCCCCCGCAGCCGCTCCGAGATCTGGGACAGCTCCTCGGCGGTGTGGCTGATCTCGGTGACGGTGGCGGCGAGTTGATGGGTGGCGGCGGCATTCTGCTGGAGCCGGTCCGAGGTCTCCTCCATGAGGCTGTTCACCTCGCGGCTGGCCTCGCCCTGGCCACGGCTGAGCGCGGCCACATCCGCCACTTGGCTCGTGACTTCCTGGATGCGCTCCCGGATGGAGCCCAGGTGGCCCAGGGTGTTGGCCACGCTTTCGGTGCCCTTGGTCACCGCCTCCTCGGTCTGGTCTGTGAGGCCGCGAATCCTGGTGGCGGCGGTGGCGCAGCGCTCCGCCAGCTTGCGGACTTCCTCGGCTACCACCGTGAAGCCTTTGCCCTGGGCCCCGGCCTTGGCGGCCTCGATGGCAGCGTTGAGGCTCAGGAGGTTGGTCTGGCGGGCGATATCCTGGATGACCTGGACGGCCCCGATGATCTGGCCTGTGGCCTCCCGGATGGCGGCAATGCCCCCCTCCGCATCCTTGCCGGCCCGGGCGCCGTCCTCGGTGTCCTGGGCGGCGGCCTGGGTACGGGCAGCGGTGGCCAGAGCGTTCTCGTCCAAGTGGCTGACGTTGACGCCCAGACGGCGGATGGAGTCCTGCACGCTGGCACCGGCCCGGTTCAGGTCCTCGCCCACCTTGGCCGTGTCCTCCACGGTGCGTGAGATCTGGGTCGCGCTGGCGGCCAGTTCTGTGGCTCCCGAAGCCACCTCGTCGGAGGCAGCCTCCACCTCGCGCAGGGCCTGGTTGAGGCGGCCCACCATGCCATTGAAGAGGGCAGCCTGAGTGGCGATCTCATCGCCGGAGCTGGCCTCGGCGTGCACCGTGAAGTCCCCTTCGGCCACGGCGGCGATGGAGCGACCCAGGGCCTCCATGGGCCGGAGGATGACTCGGCGCATGAAGTAGGCCGTGAGCCCGCCCATGAACAGGAGCGTCACCAGGCCCAGCAGCCCAGAGCCGAGTTGGAAGTCGCGTTTCTGCCGCTCCAGTTCCGCCGTGGACTGGGACATGCCGAAGACAGCCACGAAATCCCCGGACTTGCGGCCGTCGAAGGACGTCATGCCCAGGGCCTGGTGGCAGGCGATGCAGCCGTCCTGGAGGCGGCCCGGGGAAAGCACGTAGGTCCAGGCGGCCCCGTCGGGACCGGCGTAGCTGCCCTTGAAGTCCGTCAGGTCCGGCTGGGCCCGGAAGGCTTCCACAGCGGCCTGTTCGACCGCCCGCTGCCCGGCTGGGCTCTGGGGAATGGCCGTGAGCGCCACCCGGTGGAAGACCATGCCCACCTTCTTGCAGTAGGCCTCTGCCTCCCAGTGCAGCATGAAGCGGGAATTGATGCCCATGGCCCGGAGGTTGTCCTCGAAGGCCAGCCGCAGCCGTGTGGACTGAAGCCCTCCCACCAGGAGGGTGACGCCCAGGAAGAGCAGCGCCAGGGCTGTGCCGAGGGGGACGAAAAACTTGAGGGCGAGGCTGCGCTTGGGCACAGAGTCTCCGAAGAAACGGGGTGGTCAAAGCCTACCTCGGCACTTGGGACATGGATCGTTATTTTCAATCCTCCTGACAGCCCTGCCGCCATTCTGGAGAAGGATGGTGTGAAAGTTTGTCTAGATTTTGGCCGCCAGTTCGGCCCCTTGTCGGATGGCGCGCTGGGCGTCCAGTTCCGCAGCCAACTCGGCGCCGCCGATGAGGTGGACGGGCTTGCCCAGGGCTTGCAGGGGCTCCAAAAGGCTGCGCTCGGAGACCTGCCCGGCGCACAGGATGATGTGGTCCACGGGGAGGCATTTGGAGCCGGCATCCTTGCCGTCCCGGATCCAGAGGCCCGCATCGTCGATGCGCTCGTAGGCGATGCCGCCCTTCATCTTCACCTTCATGGCCTTGAGGTCGGCCCGGTGGATCCAGCCCGTGGTCTTGCCCAGGTCGGCGCCCATGCGCTCGGTACGTCGCTGGAACAGGTACACCGTCCGTTCCGGGGCCGGGGGCTCGGGGCTGGGCAGGAGGCCGCCGCGCTGGCTCAGCAGGCGGTCCACGCCCCAGGTTTTCAGGAAATGGTCGGGATCCGGCGCGGCCTGGGGGTGGACCAGGAACTCCGCTACGTCGAAGCCGATGCCACCGGCGCCGATGACGGCCACCGTCGCCCCGGCCACCGCCCGCCCAGAAAGCAGGTCCGCATAGCTGAGGACCTTGGCATGGTCCACGCCGGGGATGTCCGGCGTGCGGGGCCGGACCCCGGTGGCTAGGATCACCTCATCGAAAGCGTCCAGGCTCTCCACGGTGGCCCGCTCGCCCAGGCGCAGGATGGTGCCGGACTGGGCCAGGCGCCGCCCGAAGTAGCGCAGCAGCTCGTGGAACTCCTCCTTGCCCGGCACCTGCTTGGCCAGGTTGAGCTGGCCACCCAGTTCCGGTGCGGCCTCGAAGAGGGTGACCAGGTGGCCCCGCTCCGCCGCGTGGCAGGCGAAGCTGAGGCCCGCGGCCCCGCCGCCCACCACGGCCAGGCGCTTGGGGACTAGGACTTGCTGGAAGACCAGTTCCGTCTCGAAACAGGCTCGGGGGTTCACCAGGCAGGTGGCCCGCAGCCGCTTGAAGACATGGTCCAGGCAGGCCTGGTTGCAGGCGATGCAGGTATTGATATCCAGGGCGCGGTCCTCCGCCGCCTTGAGCACGAAGTCCGCGTCCGCCAGCAGGGGGCGGGCCATGCTCACCATGTCGGCGCAGCCCGTGGCCAGGATCTCCTCGGCCACCTCGGGCGTGTTGATCCGGTTGGTGGTGATGAGGGGGATCTTCACCTCGGCCTTGAGGCGCTGGGTGACCCAGGCGAAGGCCCCCCGGGGCACCATGGCGCCGATGGTGGGAACCCGGGCCTCGTGCCAGCCGATCCCCGTGTTGAGGATCGTGGCTCCGGCGGCCTCCACAGCCTGGGCCAGCTGGACGACTTCCTCCCAGCTGCTGCCATCCGGCACCAGGTCCAGCATGGAGAGCCTGAAGATGATGATGAAGTCGGCGCCCACGGCGGCGCGCACAGCCTTCACGATCTCTACCGGAAAGCGCATCCGCTGCTCGAAGGAGCCGCCCCAGGCATCCGTGCGCCGGTTGGTTCGGGCCGCGATGAACTGGTTGATGAGGTAGCCCTCGCTGCCCATGATCTCCACGCCGTCATAGCCGGCCCGGCGGGCCAGCACGGCGCAGCGGGCGTAGTCGCGGATGGTGCTCCGCACGCCCCGGTCGCTGAGGGCCCGGGGTTTGAAGGGGGTGATGGGGCTCTTCACCGCAGAAGGGCCCACGCTGAAGGGATGGTAGCTGTAGCGCCCGCCGTGGAGGATCTGCATGGCGATCTTCCCGCCTTCGGCGTGGACCGCCTGGGTCAGCAGGCGGTGCTTGGGCACCTGCCAGGGCCAGGAGAGTTGGCAGCCGAAGGGGCTCAGGCGCCCCTGCAGGTTGGGGGCGATGCCCCCGGTCACGATAAGGCCCACGCCCCCCCTGGCCCGCTCCGCATAGAATGCCGCCAGCTTGGAGAAGCCGCCGCGGGCCTCTTCCAGGTTCGTGTGCATGGAGCCCATGAGGACGCGGTTGCGCAGGGTTGTGAACCCCAGGTCAAGGGGGGCCAGCAGGCTGGGGTAGGACACGGGGGCTCCGGGAGGGTGCGACCAGTGTAGGGCTGAGCGATACCTACCTGGAAAAAGGGCGTATTGGGCCCCAGGGGGCAGCCGACGTCGGGCTCAAATGTTTGTATTATAAATAATTATAAAAGTAATAATTTCTGTATTTAAAAAACATGTAGAAACAATATTAAAGCAATATCAGTTTTTTGGTCACTTTACTAAGCACTTGTAACTAAATTTGTTATTATTTATTCGTTAACTATTTAGAATAAACTAGTTATAACTATTTTATACATCGAATTTTGATGATTTTTGTCAAAATTTAATCTCCGACAATTAATTTAAGTCAATTATCGACAATATTTAAATAATGTGCCCCAGATCACACTGTGTCTGCCGGTAAATCGAGATCGTTGAAAAGCGACAGACAGATCATCAAGATGATGTTTTCAGCACCAGCCTTCAAACACGCCTCGGATTCCTCCGCCTGGGTTTAGACCCAAAGGACGCGCCCCATGGAACTGACCTGGATCACGATCGCCGCCAGCTTGGCGATGGGTTCGGCGGCAGCCTTCTTCTTCATCTACGCGGTCAAGCGGAACTGGATGCAGGATCTCGAGGAGTCGAAGTACCAGGTGTTCTGGTCCGACGCGCAGGACATGAAACGGGTGAAACCCACTCAGGAGACGGCCGATGGCAGTCAATCTAAAGCGAAGTAGCGGGGAGGATTCCGACGGGGGCAAGACCTCCCGTCGACGGATGCTCGGTTGGCTGACCGGCGTGGGCCTCTTCGGTTCCGCAGGCCTCAGCGCCGTGTCCAACTTCGTCTTCATCAAGCCGCGGGCCACCTACGGTCAACCCCAGCGGTTCAGCGTGGGCAAGCCCGAGGACTTCCCGGAAGGCACACGCTCGGTCCTGGGCGCCCGTGGCATCTGCATCGTGCGTGAGGGCACCAAGCTGGCGGCGATCTCCACCACCTGCACCCACCTGGGCTGCACCGTGGCTTCGGCCGAGACCGGCTTCGCCTGCCCCTGCCACGGCTCGCGCTTCGATCCCGATGGCAATGTCACCGGGGGGCCCGCACCGCGGCCGCTGCCCTGGTTCCAGGTCACCCTCGCCCCGAACGGCGAGATCGAAGTGGACAAGGACATTGAAATCACGCCTGGGAGCTACCTGACCCTATGAGCCCTGTGACGCCCCCCAAACCCTCCCCCTTCGCCGCCCTGCTGGAACTCCCCGGCAACGTCTGGAAGTCCATCTTCCGGAACCCGCTCCCGTCCAATGACCTGGAGCGCTCGGCCACCAGCTTCACGAACTTCTTCCTGCACATTCATCCCGTGAAGGTGCACAAGAACTCGCTGCGGCCCACCTACACCTTCGGCCTCGGTCTGGTCTCGTTCTTCCTGTTCGTGATCCTGATCGTGACGGGCATCCTGCTGATGTTCTATTACGTGCCATCCACGACCCAGGCCTACGATCGGATGCTGGATCTGCGAGGTACCGTGGCCTTCGGCACCCTGCTGCGGAACATGCACCGCTGGTCCGCCCATGCCATGGTCGCCGTGGTCTTCCTGCACCTCTGCCGGGTCTTCCTCACGGGCTCCTACAAGAAGCCTCGGGAGTTCAACTGGGTGGTGGGCGTCGTCCTCTTCCTGCTGACGCTCTTCATGAGCTTCACGGGCTACCTGCTGCCCTGGGATCAGCTGGCCTTCTGGGCCATCACGGTGGGCACGGCCATCGCCGGCTACGCTCCCATCGTGGGCAAGGACATGCAGTTCCTGCTCATGGGTGGCACCAGTGTGGGCCAGGAGGCGCTCCTGCGCTTCTACGTGCTCCACGTGGCGGTCCTGCCCTCCGTGCTGATCCTAGCGATCGCCATACACTTCTGGCGCATCCGCAAGGACGGCGGTCTTTCCCGTCCCGAGGACGCGGATCCCACCATCAACCTGGAAGCCATCCCCGCTGTGAAGGCCTCGGTACTGGAGCCCAAGAAGACCTACGGTCTCCAGGGCCTGGTTCGCGGGCCGCTCACCAAGGTGGGCCAGATCCCGGACAACACCGTGTTCTCCTGGCCCAACCTCTTCCTGGCAGAGCTGTTCACCTTCGTGGTGACCCTCTCGGCCATTCTCATCGTCTCGCTGCTCTTCAACGCACCGCTGGAGGAGCCGGTCAACGCCCTGCATCCGCCCAACCCTGCCAAGGCGCCATGGTACTTCCTGGGTCTCCAGGAAATGGTCAGCTACTCGGCCTTCTGGGGCGGCATCGGCGTGCCCACGATCTTCGTCCTGCTGCTGCTGGGCACCCCCTACCTCGACCGGGGCCCCAAGGGTGTGGGCAAGTGGTTCTCCCGGGACCGGCTGCTGGCGAACACGATCTTCATCACCTTCGTGGTGGCGAACATCATCTTCGTGATCATCGGCACCTTCTTCCGCGGGGCCAACTGGTCCTTCGTGACCCCCTGGTGAGGAGCGCGACATGAGACTGGCACTCGCCATTGGTACTTTCTTCATCCTCGTCATCCACGGGATCGTCTTCTATAACCAGTTCGGGCATCCGTGGGAGCGGAACCAGAACACCTACTTCGACCAGGCCAAGGTGCTGGCCAAGACCGACACAGAAAAGGCCGCGCTGGCTGCCCGTCGACCCCGCATCGAGCAGATCGTGGTGAGCAACTTCGGCGAGACCCGCGTGGATCGCTGCACCACCTGCCACATCGCTGCCGACGATCCGCGCTTCTCCTCCCATGCTGAGCCCGTGAAGACTCACCCCTACTCCGCGACCCTGGGCGACTACCAGAAGGACGGCAAGTGGGAGCGTCGCCACAAGTTCGCTGAATTCGGCTGCACGGTGTGCCATGACGGTCAGGGCCGCGGCCTCGATGCCGAATACAGCCACGGCAGGGACGAATACTGGCCGGATCCCCTGCTGGGCTTCACCACCCAGGAGAACTGGCGCAAGGACTTCGCCCCCAAGCTCAAGGGCAAGGAATACATGGAGGCCAACTGCGCCCAGTGCCACACCGACACAGCCTTCGCTGGTACGGCGCTGGTGACCCGCGGACGTGCGCTCTTCTTCGCCACCAACTGCTATGGCTGCCACCGCATTGAAGGCCTTTCGGACGGCACCATCGGTCCCGACCTCTCGGACGTGGGCCGCAAGTGGAAGCTGGACTACCTCTGGGGCCGCATTGCCGATCCCAAGTCCATCCTGGCCACCTCGATCATGCCAAAGTTCAACCTCAAGGATGAGGACATCAAGGCCCTGGTGGTCTTCCTCAAGAGCCGGAAGGGCCGAAACTTCGCCGAGACTGAGATCCAGCGCTTCAAGGTGAAGCTCACGGGCGGCGCCGAGCTGGTCCAGGCCACCATCAAGCCGGTGCAGATCAACCCCAAGGAGATGGTCAAGCAGGGCGAGAAGCTGGTCCTCGACCGGGCCTGCACCGCCTGCCACAAACTCGGCGAGCGGGATGGCGGCATCGCCCCGGACCTCAGCCAGGAAGGCCTCATCAAGGACTCGGAGTGGATCTACGACCACTTCAAGAACCCCAAGTCCACCATGCCCGACTCGATCATGCCCGCCTTCCGCTTCACGGACGACGAGTTCAAGGCCATGACCGCCTACCTGGTCACTCTCAAGGGCGTCACCGCACCCCCGGCGGGCGAAGCCATCTACAAGAATTACTGCCTGCGCTGCCATGGCGAGAAGGGCGACGGTCACGGTCCCATCGCTGAGCACCTGGATCCCTACCCCCGGGACCTCACCAAGGCCGGCTTCATGAACTCCAAGCCCGAGGCGCGGCTCGTCAACTCCGTCCGCAACGGCGTGGCCGGCACCTCCATGCCCGCCTGGGGCAAGCTCCTGAATGAGGAGCAGGCCAAGGCCGTGCTGAGCTACGTGCAGAGCTCCTTCACCAAGGAGCCTCGGCGCGAGGTCAAACCCCACGCCATTCCCGAAAAGAACCCGGTCGCCACCAGCAAGGAATCCGCGAACCGAGGCGAGGCCCTTTTCGTGAACCGCTGCGCCGGCTGTCACGGCAAGAAGGGCGATGGCAAGGGGCCCAATTCCCTGGACATCCTGCCCAAGCCTCGGAACCTCCGGAACAGCTTCTTTGTGAACAGCGTGGACGACAAGCGCCTCTTCGATTCCATCGAATACGGCGTCCAGGGCACGGCCATGCCTTCCTGGATCGACTACGGGCTGACCCACAACGATGTGGGCGACCTCGTGAACTTCATTCGCAGCATCAACCAGAAACCGAAGGGGGGCCAGCATGCAGCCGCAATTCAGTAAGGCCGAGGTGACCAAGGTGCCAGAAGGTGCCCTGGTTCACGAGGACGCCACGGCCAAGTGGTTCCTCATCAGTTCGGTGGCCTATTTCTTCATCGTTGGCATCATCGCCCTGATCATCGCCGCGAAGTTCGTGTGGCCCGACCTCATGGGCTCCATGTCGTGGCTCACCTATGGCCGCCTGCGCCCCCTGCACGTGAATGGCATGCTCTTCGGCTGGCTCTTGGCTGCGGACATGGGCCTGGCCTACTACGTGATCCCCCGCCTCTGCGGCGTGCCGCTCTGGAGCGAGAAGCTGGGGCTCGCCACAGCAGCCCTCTGGAACGTCATCATCCTGGGCGCCGTCGTCACGCTCATGGCCGGCCTGAACCAGGGCTGGGAGTACGCCGAGCTGCCCTGGTACCTCGACATCCTCGTGGTGGTCGCCTGGATCATGTTCGGCATCAATGTCTTCATGACCGTGGCCAGCCGCAAGCACCAGGCCATGTACGTGACCATCTGGTACACCATGGGCTGCATCCTCTGGACGGCCTTCGTCTACCTCACGGGCAACTTCGCCACCCTCTTCGCCACGGGCACCAACCAGGCCAACCTGAACTGGATGTACGTGCATAACGCCGTGGGCCTGATCTTCACGCCTATCGGCCTCGGCATCGCTTACTACTTCATCCCCCGGGCCTCGAACACCCCCCTGCACAGCCACAAGCTGTCCATGATCGGGTTCTGGTCCCTGGCCTTTGTCTACGTCTGGACCGGCGCCCACCACATGCTCCACGGGCCCATCTCCCAGTGGCTGCAGACCATCGCCATCGCCTTCTCGCTCATGCTGCTCATCCCCGTGTGGGCTGTGGTCTACAACCTCTTCGCCACCATGAAGGGCCAGTGGCACCAGCTCCGCGAGAGCGTGCCCCTCAAGTTCCTCATGTCCGGCGTGGTCTTCTACCTGCTCACCTGCTTCCAGGGCCCCATGCACAGCCTGCGCACGGTGAACGCCATCGTCTCCAAGACCGACTGGATCCCCGGCCACGCCCACATGGCCGTGCTGGGCTGCTTCAGCTTCTTCGCCATCGCCGGAACCTACTTCGCCATGCCCAAGATCATGGGCAAGGCGCTGCACTCCCAGTCGCTCGCTAACTGGAGCTACTGGATGCTGATGATCGGCGGCCTGGGCTTCTTCACCACCCTCTGGCTGGGCGGCTTCTGGCAGGGCTGGCAGTGGAACAATGTCAGCATCCCCTTCATCGACACGGTCATCGCCCTGAAGCCCATTTGGATCGTCCGCTTCTTGTCGGGAATCATGATGTTCACGGGCATCGTGTTCTTCGCCTACAACATTCTGGCGACCGCCCTGGGCACCCACGAGGAGGCGGCCGTTTAGGCCGCAGAAAGGAGAGCGACCATGTTCAAAAAAGCTGACAACAACGCCCTTTGGGCCATCGGAATCTCACTCGTCCTGTTCTTCATCGGGGGCCTGCTCACGACGGTGGCGCCGCCTCTCATCGACAAGTCCTGGTCGAAGCCCTTCGAGAACCATGACCCCGCCCAGGGCGTCACAGGCAAGCTCGTCAAACTAAACGAGCAGCAGCTCAAAGGCCGCGCCATCTACGTCCGGGAAGGCTGCTGGTACTGCCACACCCAGCAGATCCGCACCCTCCTGGCCGACACCAAGCGCTACGGCTGGAAGGGCGTCGACGCGCCGATCTCCACCCCGGACGAGTTCGTCTATGACGATCCCCACATGTTCGGCACCAAGCGTACGGGCCCTGACCTCGCCCGCATCGGCGGCAAGTACGACACCCAGTGGCACCGTACCCACTTCCGGAACCCCCGCGATCTTGTGAAGGGCTCCATCATGCCGCCCTACACCTGGATCGTGAACAACCCCGAGGAGTTCAACGCCCTGGTGGCCTACCTCCAGACCCTCGGTCGCGCCAAAGACTGGCGTCCAGCCAACGACTACGAGAAGTAGTTCCATGCCGGCCACCGACTACACCTACCCCAGCGTCTACTTCGCCTACCTCTTCTTCTTCCTCTGCTTCGCCTTGGCGGTGTACTTCTGCTTCAGGTCGCGCCGGGACGGTTACTGGGGCGACGAGGGCGAGGACGCGAAGTTCCAGGTTTTCCAAGATGACGACCCCAAGAGGAGGACCCCATGAGCGACCCGATCAAGAACGGTAAGGAGGAACTCAAGGACTTTGCCGGCGGCTGGATCCAGGAGCGCAAGGGCACTGATGCCCCCGGCTTCCTGAAATTCGTGACTCCCATCATCAGCCTTGGGGGCGCCAGCTACCTGGTGTTCCAGATGTACGGCGATGTGCACCACGCCACCCGGGGACCCTTCGTTGAGCAGTTCAACAAGGTCTCCCAGACCAGCCCCGTCTTCATGTATGTCGTAGCAGGGATGGTTTTCATCTATGCCGTGATCGTTTCTGTATTCGCCTTCCAGAAACCCCATAAGGATTGACGCTGTGGATACCGCCACTTGGCAGTTCAGGGTTCCCGACGACTCACAGTACTGGGTCGAGATGGTCAAGTGCCAGCACGCCTGTCCGGTGCATACGGATGCCTGCGGGTACGTGACGGCCATCGCCGAAGGGCGATACGAGGAAGCCTATCGCATTGCACGTTCCACCAATCCGTTCGCCTCCATCTGCGGACGGGTCTGCGGGGCACCCTGCGAGGCCAACTGCCGACGTGGTTCCCTGGATGAACCCGTGGCGATCCGCGCCCTCAAGCGCTTCGTCACGGACAAGTTCGGCCCGGAGACCGGCGACTACGCCGCCTACCGTGCCGGCAGCAACCAGCGCATGCTTCCTCCCAACCACGGCGACTACGAGCGTGTGGCTGTGGTGGGCGGGGGCGTGAGCGGAATGACTGTGGCCCATGACCTGGTCCAGATGGGCTACAAGGTCACGGTCTTCGAAGCCAACGCCGAGCCCGGTGGCATGCTCATCGCCGGTGTCCCCGTGTTCCGCCTCCCGCGGGACCTGGTGCGCCACGAGATCAACGCCATCCTCTCCATGGGCGTCGAGCTCAAGTGCAACATGAAGCTGGGCCGCGACTTCAGCATTGCGGAACTGCGGGCCCAGGGCTACAAGGGCATCTTCCTGGGCGTGGGCCTGCCCAATGGGCGCAAGCTCTCCCTGCCTGGCGGCGAGACCGAGGGCGTCTTCGACGGCATGGAATTCCTCAAGGCCTTCAACGAAGGCAAACCCCTGCCCATGGGCCGCCGCGTGGTGGTGGTGGGCGGCGGCAACGTGGCCTACGACGTGGCGCGCTCTGCGCTGCGTCCCTTCGAGGCCCTGAACCAGGACGACGCCCTGCTGGAAATGGGACATAGCGAAAAGGTCGCCTACGACGTGGCTCGCTCGGCCCTGCGCATGAGCGGCGACAAGGAGATCCACGTGGTCTGCCTCGAATCCCGGGACGAAATGCCCGCGGACGATGTGGAAGTTGAAGAGGGCGCCGAAGAAGGCATCCACCTGCACAACCGCGTGGGCCCCAAGGAGATCATCGTCGAGAACGGGAAGCTCAAGGGCCTGCGGGTCGTCAAGTGCCTCTCTGTCTTCAACGAGGAGCGCCGCTTCGACCCCAAGTTCGACGAGAATGACCTCACAGACATCCACGCCGACACGGTCATCTTCGCCATCGGCCAGACCTCGGATCTGACCTTCCTCAAGCCCGAGGATGGGGTCGAGGTCAATCGCGGCCTCATCAAGGTCGATCCTGTCACCTACCAGACCACGGCGCCGGATGTCTTCGCCTGCGGCGATGTGGCCCACGGCGCCCGCCTCTTCATCGACGCCATTGCCTCGGCGCACACGGCCGCGCGTTCCATGCACGACTTCCTGCGCGGCACCCGTACCGATGTGGTAGTCCGCAAGCGCTGGCTGCCCGCAGCCTACACCATGGCCGAAGGCTGGCACCGGGCCCCCCGCGAGAACGCCCCCGTGCTCGAGAGCGAGATCCGCGCCACCTCCGTGGAGAACGTGGAACTTAGCTTCCCCGAGGCCACGGCCCGGCAGCAGGGCTCCCGCTGCCTCCGTTGCAACATCAACACCGTCTTCGAGACGGAGCACTGCATCGCCTGCAATGGCTGCGTGGATGTGTGCCCCGAGGACCTCATCAAGCTGGTGGGCATCAGCACCCTCTCGGACTACGACGCCCACGAGCGCCTGGTCCAGGCGGGGGCGGAGTTCAGCCTGGCCGAGTACCAGGCCATGGACCACCAGGAGAAGGACGAACTGGGCGGCATCATGCTGAAGGACGAGAGCACCTGCATCCGCTGCGCCATGTGCGCCTCGCGCTGCCCCACTCACGCCATTCTCATGAAGCGTTTCGAACACTACACGGAATGCGTATCGATTCCGTCGCCGAACCCGAAGATTCTGTATAATAACTGAATGAGCATTCAGTCAGAAGCCGCCGCCAAACCCAAGGTCGAGCGCCTGCCGCCTCTCCCGCCCCCGGAGACGGTCTACAAGCGCATCCGCAAGCGCTTCCACCTGGCCTTCTTCCTGGCCTTCGTGGCGGCACCCTTCTCGAACCTCATGCGTTTCGACATCCCGCGCCAGCGCTTCTACTTCGCTGGTGTGGAACTGTGGATCAGCGAATTTTCCATCATCTTCTTCGCGCTGATGTTTCTCATGTTCGTCATCGCGGCTTCGGCCATCATCCATGGCCGGGTCTACTGCAGCTACGCCTGTCCCCAGATGATCTTCAGCGAGTGGAGCCAGTCCGTGGAGCGCTGGGCCAAGCGCCAGGCCCAGCAGCGGCTCAAGGCGGCTTCGGCCGGATTGAAGGACGCCGTAGCCAAAGGCCTGTTCTACACCATCCTGGCCCTGGCTTCGGTGTTCCTGGCTTTCGTGTTCACCTCGTATTTCCTGCACCCGAAGGATCTGCTGGGGCGCCTGCTGCACTTCGACCTCGTCACCGTGGGCGGCATCACCGGCGCCGTGGTGACCCTTTTCACCTTCCTGGACTTCACCCTGGTGCGACAGAAGTTCTGCACCACCATCTGCCCCTACGGCTACATCCAGGGCATGCTCCAGGACAAGCACACCCTCCTGGTGGCCTACCAGGATGGCGAGGACGAGGCCAAGGACTGCATCGACTGCAAGAAGTGCGTCCGGGTCTGCGAAATGGAAATCGATATCCGGAACTCGCCCTACCAGATCGAGTGCGTCCACTGCGGTGACTGCATCGATGCCTGCGAGGACATTCTTCGCAAGGTTGGCAAGCCGGGCCTCATCCACTACGCTTGGGGCGAGAATCCCAAGGTGGCCACCGGACAGAAGGAGGCCTGGTACCTGCGCTGGGGCTTCCGCGACGCCAAGCGGGTGGTCATCTTCGGCATCATGGCCTGCTACCTGGGTGGCCTAGCCCTGGCCCTCTCACTCCGCCGCCCTGTGCTGGTGGAGATCAACCCTGACCGCGCCACGATGTACAAGCTGCTGGACGACGGCCGCGTGGCCAACATGATCCGCCTCAAGCTGGCCAACCGCACCGGCCGCGACGTCAAGGTGCGCCTCTGGGTTGAAGGTCTTCCCGGTGCCGACCTGGCCCTGCCCGCCAATCCCGTGGCCCTCAAGCCCGGTGAATCCTTCGAACAGACGGTGGAACTCCGGGCCCCCTTCGTGCAGGATGGTGAGGATGTGCACCACATCCGGATCCTGGCCCAGTCCGATGCCGCCCGGAAATCCGACGCCGAAGAGATGACCTTCATCACCCCCATCAAGAGGAAGTGACCCATGAGTGAACCGAAGAAGGGCGGGGGCGCCTTCCTCACCATGTTCTGGCTCATCGGCACCCTGTTTGTGGTCATCCTCGGTGTGGTCTACGTGATCACGAAGAAGGCCAATCCCATCATGCTCGACGAGCAGGGCCGTCCCCAGCAGACCCAGCATTCATGACTTCGGTGATGGTCTGCGAGCTCTGTGGCGCCGGCGCCACGAAGCACCCGCAGGTGCAAGTTTTTCGTGACCAGGAGCTGCGCTTCTGCTGCACCGGCTGCCTGAATGTCTACGCCATCCTGCTGGAGAGCGGGGCCATCGAGGCGGGCGTTGACCTGCGTCAGACAGACCTCTTCCAGGAGAGCCAGCGGCTGGGCCTCCTGGGCGTGGCCGAGCCCCTGCCTGCGGCTCTGCCCGAAGGGGCCGAGACTCGGGAGGCGCTCTACCAGCTGTCTGGCATGTGGTGCGCCGCCTGCGGTTGGGTGGTGGAGCATGGCCTGCGCCAGGAGCCCGGCATCGTGACCGCGGAGGTGTTGTTCACCTCGGACTTGCTGAAGGTCACCTACTGTCCCCAGTTGCTGCCCCCGGATGTGATCCCCGAGCGCGTGAAAGCCCTGGGCTATCGGGCCGCGGAGTTCGGCACTGAGCAGGAGGGGGCGCGCCGCGAGTGGCAGGACATGGTGCTGCGTCTGGGCATCGCCGGAGCCATGTGGATGAACGTGATGCTCTTCAGCCTGGTCATCTACGCCAGCTACTGGGAGCACATCGCCGGCTGGGCCCAGCGCTTCATCCCCTTCATCCTCATGGGCCTGGCCCTGCCAGCGGTGCTCTACTCCGCCTGGCCCATCCACCGCATTGCCTGGTTTGGGCTGAAGCGCGGCACTCTGCGCATGGAGGCCCTCATCTCCACCGGCGTTCTGGCGGCCTTCCTGTACAGCTCTGTGCAGGCCTTCCAGGGCGGGCGACATTACTACTTCGACACGGCCTGCGCTATCGTCACCCTGGTCCTGGCGGGCAAGGCCCTGGAGCGGGGAGCCAAGGACCGCAGTGCCCGCGCCATCGCCATGCTCCACCGCCTACTGCCCCGCAAGGCCCGGCTGCGCATCGAGGGCCAGGAGCGGTTCGTGGCCATCGAGGCCCTGGAGCCAGGCCTGGTCTTCCTCGTGAAGCCCGGTGAGCGCATTCCCGCCGATGGCGTAGTGGTCGCGGGCAGCTCCGCCGTGGACGAGGCCGTGGTCACCGGCGAGGCCGACCCCCGGGCCAAGACCGTGGGCAGCGCCGTGGTCTGCGGCAGCCTCAACACCTCCGGGGTTCTGGAGGTCCGTGTCACCCGGGCCGGCGAGGACTCCACCCTGGCCCAGATCGTGAAGTCCGTGCAGGGGGCCCTGGCCAGCAAGAGCCCCCTGGAACGCACCGTGGACCAGGTCTCCCGCATCTTCATCCCCGTGGTGCTGGGCTTGGCTCTGGCGACGGTGGTCGTCTGCCTGGGCCGGGGACTCCACCCCACCGAGGCCCTGTTGCGGGGCATTGCGGTGCTGGTCATCGCCTGCCCCTGCGCTCTGGGCATCGCCACCCCACTGGCCACCACGGCTGCCATCGGCAGCGCCTCCCGGCAGGGCATCATCATCCGCGATGTGCGTGTGCTGGAGACCTTTCGCAAGGTGGACCTGCTGGTGCTGGACAAGACCGGCACTCTCACCGAAGGCGACTTCCGCGTGCGTCACGCGGCATTGGACCACCTGGACTTGGTAGCTGGTCTGGAATCCTATTCCGAGCACCCCCTGGCCCATGCGATAGGCCGCTATGCCGCCGACCAGGGAGTTGCACGGCTTGACGCCTCGGATATCGAAGTGCGGGCAGGCCTTGGGCTGTCAGGTCGGGTGGCGGATCGTTGCGTCGCCGTGGGCAACCGGAAGCTGTTGGCTGCGGAATGCATTGCCCTGGGACTGGAACTCGACGCCCAGGCCGCGACCTGGGAAGCGGAAGGCCTCACGGTGGCCTTCGCGGCGGTGGATGGCACCTGCGTGGGTGCCCTGGCATTTGGCGACCGCCCCCGTGCCGAGGCGGTTGAGGTCATCGCGGAGCTGCGCGCCCGGGGCATTCGTACCGTGCTCCTGTCCGGCGATTCTCCTGCTACCACCGAGCGTGTGGCCCGCTCCGTGGGTGTGGACGCCTGGGTGGGCGGCGTGGCCCCCGCCGAAAAGGCCGAGGCCGTGCGGCGCTTCCAGGCTGAGGGCAAGGTCGTGGCCATGGTTGGTGACGGAGTGAACGACGCCCCGGCCCTGGCCGCCGCGGACCTGGGCATCGCCATGGGCTCCGGCGCCGACCTGGCCACCCACGCCGCCCCGGTGGTGCTCATGCGGGACTCTCTCAGCCGCATCACCAGCATCTTCCGCCTGGCCACGCTCACGGTACGGGTGCTGAAGCAGAACCTCTTCTGGGCCTTCTTCTACAACACCCTCGGCATCGCCCTGGCCATGACCGGCATCCTCAATCCCATCCTCGCAGCCGGCGCCATGGTGCTGTCCAGCCTCTCCGTCATCGGCAACTCCATGCGGTTGGGACGACAACAGGGTTGAGCCGCACTGCCCTCAGCCCGCCGCCTGAAAGCGCAGCAGGGTCACGGCCTGCCAGAGAATGTAGGCACCCATGCCCGCCACCAGGAGGCCCCCCAGGCGCAGGAGGATGGCCTTCCAGGCCTGGCTGAGGCGGGTGCTGGCGAGGCCCAGGCCCAGCAGGAGGGGGGCGTTGCCTAGGCCGAAGGCGGCCATACCCGCGGCGCCCATTTTCCAGTCCCCAGCATCCAGGGTGCGCAGCAGCATCATGTAGACGAGGCCGCAGGGAATGAGGCCCCAGAGCATGCCCAGGGCGTAGGGCAGGGTGCCCAGGGCGAGGCCCTTGCCCAATAGGCGCTGGAGCACCTTGGGCAGCTTGAACTCCATGAGGGCGTCCGCCCGGCCCCCCAGGGCCATGACCAGTCCCATGAGCAGCATGAGGGCGCCGATGCCCAGCTTCACCCACACCTGCCAGGGCCAGGCCTGGGCGGCGATGAGGGCCGCGCCATCCGGGCGGCAGCAGGCGTGCATGTCCTGAACCGTCTGTAGGCGGGCGAAGCCCCCGAGGAAGCCGATAAGGGCGCCCAGGATCGTGTAGGTGCTGATGCGGCCCAGCTGGAAGCGCAGGTGCCGCGTCCACATGCGGCCGCCCTGCTTGGCCTGGCTCAGCCCGAAGGCCGCCACGATGGGACCGCACATGCCCGCGCAGTGGCCCAGGGAGCCCAGCAGCCCCGCGATCCACATGACCACCAGCCAGGGGGCCGCGTGGGGATGGTTGAGCCAGGCTTCGAGCATGGGCCATGGTCCCGCGTCAGCAGGCCCACCCGCAAGGGACGGCGGTCACCGATGGCCCAAAAAACCGAAGCGCCGCTCAGTCCTCTTCAAGCTTCTCCACACTGACCACCATCCGCGAGGCCACGGCGGCCAGGGCGCCCACGGCGGCGAAGACCGGGAGCAGGGCCGCCCCCACCAGGCCGATGGTGAGCGGGATCTCGATGAGGGTCTTGCCCTCTTCGTTCTTGATCGTGATGCGCCGGATATTGCCCTGGTGGATGAGCTCCTTGATCTTGTCCAGGACCTTGCCCCCCTCCAGCTTGAATTCCTCAGTCCGGGTGGGGCGCTGATTGCCGAGCGTGTTCATGGGATCTCCCTTGAAAGAGGCGGGGCTCAGCTCCGCACCAACAGCTGCTTGGCGAGCCAGACCTGGAAGCGGCCCAGGAGCAGGGCCAGGTGGAGGCTCATAGGCAGGAGGCCCAGGCCCGCCAAGCCGCAGAGCAGGGCGGTGAGGGTGGGGTGTGCAGTGCTCCAGGCCTGGGGGCCAACGTCGAGGCTGATCCCGCCTGTGGCATGGAAGAGGCTGGCGATGGGCACGGCTAGCAGGCCCAGGCCCACGGCGAGCAGCGTGATCAGGCTGGTGAAGTAGGCGATGCCCAGGGGCAGGAGCAGCACAAAGTAGAGCAGGCTGGTCCAGGTGCGGCGGTCCTTGAGGAGGGTGGTCCAGCGGGCCAGGAAGCCCTCCCCTGCGGGCAGGAGGGCTGGCGCCTCCGATGCATCCCGCTCATCCTCGTCAGCCACAAGGATCCTCAAGAGGTGCACCTCACCCACGGCCAGCAGGCGCGTGCCCGCCAGGAAGGTCAGGGCCACGGGAATGCCGATGACGAGGATGGCCAGGCCTAGGCTCAGGGAGAGGCCCGTCACCGCGTAGGTGAAGGCCAGGATGCCCGTGCCCAGGCTGAGCAGCAGGTAGGCCAGGGTGGTGTAGGCCCGGCGCGTGGCCAGAACCTCGAAGAAACCAGGGTGGGTGGGGGCGAGCAGGGACATGGCGACTCCAGGTGTCCCCAAGCTACGGAGCATCGGCTCAGCAGGTGAGCGTCAATCGGCGAACAGTGCCCCCGCACCGGTGAAGCCGTTGGGGCTACCTGCTGAAAACTGAAAACTGGTGGTGATCAGTTGTTTTAATTCAGCCCAGGCTGCGCACGCGCCAGAGGGGCAGTTCATCTCCGACCTTGGGTGCGGGCAGGAGGCCGTTTTCGAAGGCGCCGTCGTCGCTCTCGGGTTCGCAGAGGTAGGCGGCGATGGCGGCCAGGGGTTGGTCCGTGGGGACCAGGGCCCAGCCTGCCGGGGCGGGGCGGGGCTCGGTGTGCCAGGAGACCTCCAGTTCGCCCACCTTGGCGGCCTCTAGGATGGCGCGGCCGCCCTCTGAGCCCAGGCTCTCCACCCGGGGCACTTCCACCTCGAAGGTGCCGATGGCCTCCTGGGCACTCAGCCCGTGCTTGCGCAGGTGGGCGGCCATGGTGGCGGGCACCAGGTAGGCCTCGGGACGGTCAATGATGCGGGTGCCCACGAAGCGGGCGAAGTGGGGGATGGTCACGCGGGTGGGCGCACCTTCCAGTGTGCGGGGCAGGCGGGTGAGGATTTCGATGGGCCGGGCAAAGGTCTCCAGGCCGTAGCGGATGGCCATGCGGTCCCGGGGCACCTGGCTCAGGGCCACGGTCTGCAGCACCTCGTCCCGGTGGGCGGCCACGAAGCGGAAGGTCTCCAGCATGAAGGCGTAGGCGGTGCGGACCCGCTCGGAAAACGGGATGTAGGAGTAACACTCCAGCAGCAGGTCCAGGCGGCTGGTGAGGCCCCGGTAGTTGCCACCGAAGCGGGGGTGGTGGGGGTAGGTCATCCAGCCTTCGCGCACCGGGGCACCGGGTTCCGCATCGCGCTCAGTATCGATGGCGCGCTCGTCCTCCACGAAGTTGCCGTACCAGCCCGAGTCCAGGCCGTGGTTGGCCTTGAGGGCGGCGGTGACCGGCGGCAGCAGGCGCTCCCGCATGAACTCGATGGGTTCTCGGCGGCCCGTTTCAACGGCGTGCGGCACATCGTAGGTCATGGAGAAGCGGTGGATGGAGCCGTTGGTGGCGTGGTTGTCGATGGTGAGGTCCGCGGCCCAGGGCTGGCAGACGCGGCTCTGGAGGAGGCGCATCTCTTCGCCTTCCTGCCGCATGTAGTCGCGGTTCAGGTTGATCTTGGCGGCGTTCACGCGGGTGCCCACGCCGCTGTCCGGACCCAGCTGGCCCTCCAGCTTGGGCAGGTGCAGGCGTCGATTCCCTGGATCGATGGCGTCATTGCCATCGGGGTTGAAGAGGGGCACCACCACCAAGGTGAGGCTGGCCAGGAGCTGATCCGCGTCCAGGCCCGGCTTGTTCTCCAGGAGGTCCCGCACCAGCATGAGGCAGCCCTCCTTGCCCTCCACCTCGCCAGCGTGGATGCCGCTGATGACCAGTACCACGGGCAGGCCCAGGGCCCGGGCCCCCTCGGGTGTGGTGGCCCCATGGGCGGAGAGCACCAGCAGCGGCAGCTCCCGGCCCTGGGGGCTCTCGCCAAAGCTGCTGATGTGCAGGCGACGGTCGCCCTTGGCCGCCAGCCCGGCGATGAAGGTCATGACGTCCGCGTGGCGGCTGGTCTCTTCGTAGCGGGTGGCTTCGGCGCGGGTGAGCAGGCTCATGGGAACTCCTTGGGGCCTCAAAGGCTCCGCTTCAGGACGATCGTGCCCAGGTGGGACACGCGGTAGCAGCCGATGGCCCGCTCGCGGATGAGGTCGTTTCTCTCGAGGTACATCAAGTCCGCGTCCGTGGCCCCGGCTTTCACCAGGTGGTCCCGGGGCACGTCCGGATGCTTGGCCACCACCTGCAGCAGGGTCAGTTGGCGGGGGGTGATGGCATCGGCCACGGGGACTCCTAAACGGGACTAGCTGAGCTGGCGGCGGTAGCTGGGACGGTGGATGTCCGTGATCTGGACCGTGAGGCTGAAGATCCGCTCCGCAAAAGCGAGGGGGAAGTGCCGGGCCAGCACGGGCAGCAGGGACTCCGTGAGCTGGGCCTTCACTTCATCAATGCGGCCGCCCAGAATCTGGACGTTGAGGGTCACGAAGGCCCGCTGGGGATCTCCGTCCCCTACCACGAAGGTGTCATGTCGCAGCAGGCGGCTCTTGATGTCCGCCTCCACGAAGAGTCCTGTGGCCACCAGGGCCTGGTTCACGGAGCCCAGCACCTCCACCCAGTCGGGCTGGTCCGGGAGGTTGGCAGAGGCTTCAAGGAGGCAGTGGGGCATGGGGCACCTGTTCAGGGATCCTAACGCCGAAGGTCCGGCTTGCGGGCAATGCCCTTCTTCTTGTCCCAGTAGCTGGTCTCCTCGGCGAAGCAGATGTTCTCCAGGTCCGTGACCCGCTCCTGGAGGCAGCCCTGGGCGTCACTGATGGCCTGGTTGTAGATGCTGGGGCCGATCTCCTTCAGGCAGAACCGGAGGAAGGTGCTGGCTCCCAGCTCGCCGATGCTTTCGCCGTATTCCTCGGAGACAAAGCGCTGGATGGCGGGCTGCAGGCGCTTTTCGGTGGCGGGGGAGAGCTGGATGTCCATCAAGGGGTCTCCGGTGGATCGTCGGCAGGGGGCGTGGCGGGCGGTGCGGCGGTCGGGTTGGCGAAGCGCTGGGCCCGCAGGTGGAAGTCGTCCGTGAAGGTGCGGCGCACCGGCGGCGGGGGCTCGGCCTCGGCCAGCACCCGCGCTTTGCGCACGCGCCAGAGCCCGAAGGCCGCGGGCAGTAGCAGCAGCCAAGGGTATTCCAGCAGAATGCGCTGGGGGTTCAGGCGGAACTGGGTGGGGCGCAGGTTGTCTTCGTACCAGGCGTCCAGGATCCAGACCTCCTCCTCCGGCTCCAGGCTGGCGGCCTCGGCCTTGGACATGACCAGCACCCGGTTCCGATCGCCCTGCTTGGCGCTGACATAGTCCGTGATGGCGCTGTCCTGATTGCGGTCCACGCTCACCACGCTCAGGTGCGCCACCCGTGGCTTCTGGAGGTGGCAGAAGGGGTTCAGGGCCACCAGGAAGAGCTGCACCGCCGTGAGCCACAGCACTGCGCCCACCAGCCCCCAGAGGAAGGTGAGGGCGGTCCAGCGCAGGGCGGGGCGGGAAAGTGCAGGCATGACTGAAGTATCGCCGATTCCCCCCGGAGCCGGGCCACTGCGAATATCCTGGGAGTCCTTCACCGCAGACCAAATTCCAGGACTGGGCCCGCCCGGTCGACATTGAAGACAACCCCTTCCAACTGGCTTCCGCCATGGCTCCTCCCGAACCTCCAGATCCTCAGACTGCCCAGCTCACTTCGCCAGGCTGGGGCACTTTGCCCCTGGAGTCGGCGCCCATCGGCATCGCCCTCAGCCAGGGGGGCCGGTACCTTCAGGTCAATGCAGCCTATGTGCGCCTCTTTGGGGCGGACAGCCCCGAGGATCTCCTGGGCCATTCCCTGATGGAGAACATTGCCGAAAGCCAACGGGACCTGGTCCGGGCCCGCAACCGGGAGCGGGAACAGGGCGGGCAGGGTCTCCTGGAATACGAGACGCTGGGCCGCCGCCTGGACGGGAGCACCTTCCCCATGAAGGTCCATCCCACCACGGTGCCCCTGGAAGGTGGGCTCGGCACTCTGGCCTTCATCACGGACCTCACGGAGCAGCGGCACATCCAGGAGCAGCTCCTGGGCAGCGAGGCCACCTTTCAGTCCTACGTGGAGCAGTCCATCGATGTGATTTTCGTGCTGGCTGCGAACGGCACCTTCGTCTTCGCCTCCCCAGCCTGGGAGCGGCATTTCGGCTATCCAGTCAGCGCCATTCTTGGACAGCCCTTCGCCCCCTTCGTCCACCCGGAGGACGTGGCGCCCTGTGCCGCCTACCTGGGCCGGATCTTGAGCCGTGGACAAGCGGAGACCAGCCCGCCCTACCGGGTCCGTCATGCAGATGGCAGCTGGCGCTGGTTCCTGGCCAACGGGACCCGGGTCTGCGCCCCGGATGGAAGCCCACAGTTCATGGGAGTGGCCCACGACATCACCGAGACCCGGCGGGCCGAAGAGGCCTTCCGGGAGAACGAGGAGAAGCTGCGGGTCATCTTCGAGGCCTCCAAGGCAGGCATCATCCTGGTGTCGGAACAGGGCGTCATCACCTTCGCCAACCAGTGCATGGCGGACCTCTTCGGCCTGCCCCTGGAAGCCGTCATTGGGACCACCTACCCGGATCACCTGGACCCCTCCGAGAAGGTCACGGGCGACCAGCGCATGCGCATGATAATCACCGGGGAGATCAGCTTCGTGTCCGTGGAGCGGAGGTTCCTGCGGGGGGACGGCACCACCTTCTGGGGCCACCTCTCGGGGCGGCGCATGGAGAACCCCGACGGCAGCCTACGGGCCCTGGTGGGCATCATCACGGATGTCACCAAACGCCGCGAGGCCGAGGAGCAGCAGCGCATCCTCGAGGCCCAGCTGCACCAGGCCCAGAAGATGGAAAGCCTGGGCAGCCTGGCCGGGGGCCTGGCCCATGACATGAACAACGTGCTGGGGGCCATCCTGGGCCTGGCCTCGGCCCACCAGGAGGACCTGCCGCTGGAGAGCCCCGCCCGGGGCGCCTTCGGCACCATCATCCAGGCCGCAGAGCGGGGCGGGAATCTGCTCAAGAGCCTGCTCAGTTTCGCCCGGCAGAACGTGGCGGAGGAGCGGGCCCTGGACCTGAACATCCTCCTCCAGGAGGAAGTCCTCCTGCTGGAGCACACCACCCTGGCCCAGGTCCGCCTCATTCTGGATTTCAGCCCGGACCTGCGCGGCGTCCTGGGAGATGCGGGGGCCCTCACCCACGCCTTCATGAACCTCTGCGTCAATGCCGTGGACGCCATGCCCGAGGGGGGCACCCTCACCCTCCGCACCCGGAACCTCAACCCGGACTGGGTGGAGGTCCAGGTGCAGGACACAGGCATGGGCATGGCCACGGACATCCTGGACAAGGCCCTGGATCCCTTTTTCACCACCAAGGAAGTGGGCAAGGGCACGGGGCTGGGTCTTTCCATCGTGTACCGCACTGTGAAGAACCACCAGGGCGAGATGCAGCTCCACAGTGAGCCCGGCCTGGGCACGTGCGTGACCCTGCGCTTCCCCGCCCAGGACCTGCCTGCAGGCACCCGGGAGAGTTCCGGCGCTCAGGCCGCGGCGGCCTCTCGGGGACGACTGCAGGTGCTGCTGGTGGACGATGACGACCTCATCCAGAGTTCCATCAACAGCATGCTGGGCTTCCTGGGGCACCAGACCACCTCTGCCCTCTGCGGGGAGGAGGCCCTGGCGGCGATCCGGGCCGGGGCCCGGCCCGACCTGGTGATCCTCGACATGAACATGCCGGGCCTGGGTGGGGCCGGTACCCTGCCCATCCTGCGCCAGTTGCTGCCCACGGTGCCGGTGCTCCTGGCCACGGGTCGGGCGGACCAGACTGCCCAGGATCTGGTCCGGGCCCACCCCTTCGTCCACCTGCTCCCCAAGCCCTTCGGCATGAAGGAGCTGCGCGCCAACCTGGAGCCCTTCCTGGGGGACTGAGGTCGCACCTGTTGGGATGGGCCTAGAATGAGCTCCCATGTCCCCTTCCGCCTTGCTCGGTCCTGACGGCCGCCTGCTCTTCCTGGCGCGGGCGGCGCGAATGTTCGCCTACGGTTTCCTCTCCGTGGTACTGGTGCTCTACCTGGCGGGTCTGGGCTTCGGGGAGGGGCGCATCGGCCTGCTCCTCACCCTCACCTTGGTGGGGGATGCCCTCATCTCCCTGGCCATCACCCTGCGGGCGGATCGCCTGGGACGGAAGCGGATGCTGATCCTGGGCGCCCTGCTCATGATCCTGGCAGGCCTGCCCTTCGCCCTCAGCGGCAGTTTCTGGGTGCTGGTGGTGGCGGCCACCCTGGGTGTCATCAGCCCCTCGGGCAACGAGGTGGGTCCATTCCTGGCCATCGAGCAGGCCGCCCTGTCCCAGGTGCTGCTGGAGGAGCGCCGTACGGGCGTCTTCGCCTGGTACCACCTCACCGGCGCCTTCGCCACGGCCCTGGGGGCCCTGGCCGGGGGCTGGTCCGCCCAGGGGCTCCAGGCCCAGGGCCTGGCTCCCGTGGCCAGCTACCGGGTGCTGGTGCTGGCCTACGCCACCGTGGGCCTGCTGCTGGCCCTGCTCTTTGCCTGGCTCTCGCCTCGCATTGAGGCGCCCTCTGCCGATGCCCAGGCCGGGCGCTGGGGCCTGCATGCCTCCAAGGGGGTGGTGCTGCGCCTCTCGGCCCTATTCTCACTGGACGCCTTCGCTGGCGGCTTCGTCATCCAGAGCCTGGTGGCCTACTGGTTCCACAAGCGGTTCGGCACCTCGCCAGGCCAGCTGGGGACCATCTTCTTCGCGGCCAACCTGCTGGCGGGGCTCTCGGCCCTCTATGCCGTGAAGCTGTCGAAGCGCATTGGCCTCATCCGCACCATGGTCTACACGCACATCCCGTCAAATGTGCTGCTGATTCTGGTGCCCCTCATGCCGAACCTGCCCCTGGCCGTGGCCATGCTACTGCTGCGCTTCAGTATTTCTCAGATGGACGTGCCCGTGCGCCAGGCCTACACCATGGCCGTGGTGGCGCCGGACGAGCGCTCCGCCGCTGCGGGGGTCACCGGCATCGCCCGCACCACGGGGGCCGCCATCTCCCCCGTGCTGGCCGCCCCGCTACTCGCCCTACCGGCCCTGGCCGGGGCACCCTTCTTTCTGGCCGGGGGCCTGAAGATCCTCTATGACTTGCTGCTCTACCGGATGTTCAAGACTTCGGACCGCCAGGGGGACTGAAGTTCCATTGATCACAAGGTCCCTGGATGTTTCGCCAGGAAGAGAACAAGCTGGTCGTCAATAGCTCCGAAATCGATCTTCAACCCAGGAGGACTCGCATGAGCACCCGTGATCTCGTCCGCACCACTTTGGCTGCTGCGCTGCTGGCAACCACCGCCCTCGGGGCCGCACCGCCCCCGGAACCCGTGAAGGTGGGCTTCGTCTATGTGGGACCCGTGGGGGACTCGGGCTGGACCTTCCAGCACGACCTGGGGCGCCGGCAGATGGAGGCGAATCTCAAGGGCAAGGTGGTGACCCGCTTCGTGGAGAACGTACCCGAGGGTGCCGACTCCGAGCGTGTGATCCGTGAGATGGCCCAGGGCGGAGCGAAGGTCATCTTCGCCACCTCGTTCGGCTACATGAACCCCTGCCTCAACGTGGCCAAGCAGTTCCCCAACACGGTATTCATGCACGCGACCGGCTACAAGACCGCCCCCAACATGGGCATCTACAACGGCCGCTTCTATGAGGGCCGCTACCTCAACGGCGTTCTGGCGGGCAAGCTCACGAAGACGAACATCGCCGGCTACGTGGCCTCGTATCCCATCCCCGAAGTGGTCATGGGCATCAACGCCTTCCTGCGGGGCATGCGCAGCGTCAACCCCAAGGCCGAGATGCGCGTGGTGTGGGTGAACTCCTGGTTCGACCCGGGCAAGGAGCGCGAGGCGGCCCTGACCCTCATCGCACAGGGCGCGGACATACTCACCCATGAGACCGACTCCGCCGCTGCCAACCAGGCCGCCGAGGAGAAGGGCGTGAAGGTCTTCGCCTACAACTCCGACGAGTCCAAGTACGGCCCCAAGGCCCAGGTGGGCGGCACCATCCTGACCTGGGGTGACTACTACACCAAGGTGGTGGGCGACGTGCTGGCGGGGCAGTGGAAGAGCGGCAGTGTCTGGGGCGGCCTCAAGGACGGCTTCATCAAAATGGGCCCCATGAGCGCCGCGGTGCCCAAGGACGTCCAGGCCATGGTCAAGCACCTGGAGGCCCAGATCGTGGCTGGCAAGCTGCATCCCTTCACGGGCCCCGTGGTGGATCAGGATGGCAAGGTGCGCGTGCCCGCAGGCCAGACCATCTCCGATCACGACCTGGAGAAGATGGACTACTTCGTCCAGGGCGTGGCGTCGAAGCTACCGGGGAAGTAGATCAGAAAAGGGACATCATGGACCTGGAGACGTTCATCCGGCGCCTGCCCAAGGCGGAGCTGCACCTGCACATCGAGGGCTCGCTGGAGCCGGAGCTGATGTTCGAGCTGGCCCGGCGCAACGGCGTGGTACTGCCCTACGGCAGCGTGGAGGAGCTGCGGGCGGCCTACGCTTTCACGGACCTGCAGTCCTTCCTGGACATCTACTACGCCGGGGCGGCGGCCCTCCTCCACGAACAGGACTTCTTCGACCTGGCCATGGCCTACTTCCAGCGGGCCGCAGCGGATGGGGTGGTGCACGCGGAGCTGTTCTTCGATCCCCAGACCCACATGGCCCGGGGCGTCGCCTTCGAGACGGTGCTGGATGGCCTGGAGCGGGCCGCCACCGAGGCCCGGGAGCGCCTGGGCATCACCTCGCGCCTCATCCTCTGTTTCCTGCGCCACCTATCGGAAGCGGAGGCCTTTGAGACTCTGGAGCAGGCCCAGCCCCACCACCACCGCTTCCATGGGGTGGGCTTGGACTCCTCGGAGCTGGGGCATCCGCCTTCCAAGTTCGAGCGGGTCTTCGCCTGCTGCCATGACCTGGGCCTGCGTCTGGTGGCCCATGCGGGCGAGGAGGGCCCCCCGGAGTATGTCTGGGAGGCCCTGGACCTCCTGCGCATCGAGCGAGTGGACCATGGCGTGCGCTCGGCGGAAGATCCGCTCTTGTTGGAGCGCTTGGTGCGGGAGCGAGTGCCCCTCACGGTGTGTCCCCTCTCCAACGTCAAGCTGCGGGTCTTCCCGGAGCTGGCCCAGCACAACCTCAAGGCGCTGCTGGACAAGGGGCTCTGCATCACCCTCAATTCCGACGACCCCGCCTACTTCGGTGGCTACCTCGGTCAGAACTTCCTGGCGAGTGCAGAGGCCCTGGACCTCAGCCGCGCCGACCTGACCACCCTGGCCCGCAACAGCCTCGAAGCCGCCTTCGTGACCCAGGCTGAGCGCGCCCCCTGGCTGGCCGAGCTGGAGTCCGTTGCGGGGCTGGGGTACTGAGAATCCGGGAGTTCAGGGTTTGGCTGGATGAAAAAACGTATCTGATTATCGGCCACCCTCAGTCTAAAGAACAGATGCCTCTGCTCGGGCAACTCCGAGGTCTTTAACCCTTTAGGCACAAGTGGACAGGATGTGTCGCATCCATGACGCGATGTTTTGGCGTGGAGGTGTGCCATGCCGAGATATGACATCCAGTTCCAGAAGGGCCTTTCCCTGCGGGAGTTCATGGCCCGATACGGG
>Ga0118677_10000821_pt1 | contig 67466 bp, 57 predicted proteins | sample AliMusrvi5mmetaG_FD_86154 | JGI IMG/M metagenome (GOLD analysis project Ga0118677, IMG submission 86154) | reverse complement strand
ATGACTAATTTGTTAAATCAGAATAGCGGTAGCGCAATCCGACATCTCAAAGCTCATGTGTCGAGTATCTAAACCAATAGCAACCTAGGTATTGAGCAGGGCAATCGCGCTTAAAAGGACTTGAAAATAAAATTTAAATGAGGTATTAAGCTAATCATTTTTAATTGAAATGACAGTAAAACCAACATCTTCTATTATTCATCACTTTTCAAGCATTGAAGACCCCAGAATAAATAGACAAAAGAAGCATCAACTACAAGATATTTTCTTTATCAGTATCTGCGCGATTATCTGTGGTGCTGATAACTGGGTTGCTGTTGAAGAGTTTGGTGTTGCAAAAGAGGCGTGGTTCACTGAAGTGCTTGGTTTGGAAAATGGTATACCTTCACACGACACCTTTGGTGAAGTTTATGCGGCCATTGATACCGAGCAGTTTAGCATCTGTTTTTCCCGCTGGGTTACCGATCTAGCCAACATAACCGAAGGAGAAGTCATTGCAATTGACGGCAAGTGTTTAAGGCGCAGCATAGACAAGGCTTCAAAAAAAGCCGCCATTTATATGGTCAGCGCTTGGGCACAGCAAAATAATCTGGTTTTAGGTCAGGTTAAAGTCGACGATAAATCCAATGAAATTACGGCCATTCCAAAATTGCTGTCACGTCTTAATATAACCGGTGCTGTGATTACTATCGATGCGATGGGTTGCCAAAAGAAAATTGCTAAACAGATTAAGCAACAAGGCGGTGATTATGTATTTAGTCTTAAAGGTAATCAGGGTAATCTGCATGACGATGTTAAAACCTTTTTCACTTCATCGCTATCTCCGGCAGTGGCCTCTGTTAACTATGATGGTGGTCACGGTCGAATTGAAACACGCTCGATTCGAGCGACTGCCGATATAGCTTGGTTGCAAGAGCGGCATGATTGGAACAGCTTACAAAGCATTATCGCTGTCACTGCTAAAAGAGAAATTGGCGATAAGGTTACTGAAGAAACACGCTATTTCATCAGTAGTCTTGATGCAAATGATCCGAAACGCTTAGAGCGTGTGGTGCGCGCGCATTGGGGTATTGAGAACAATCTTCACTGGGTGCTTGATGTGGCTTTTGATGAAGATAGCAATCGAACTCGTAAAGGCCATAGTGCTTCAAATTTAGCCATTATTCGGCATATTGCTCTGAATCTGATTAAGGCTGAAAAAACATCTAAGGTCGGTGTTAAGATCAAACGATTAAAAGCTGGATGGGATAATGATTATTTACTTCGCATCCTTGGGGTAATTTAAGCGCGATTGCCCTGTACCAGAATTAAAGATGAGTTAGTTGTTTTGATTACGCCAAGGGTGGTCAAAAGCAAGCAAGATTCACAGCAGATTTCTGATGAATTTAAACGTAAATTAACCGGTATTTACCAAAAAGTATCACAGAATGAGCTTTAAGTAACATTGAGCTTAAATAAAGTAAAACATTATTGATTAATACCTTATAGCTTAATAGGGGACATACTTTTGTTACTAGTCAACTATTAAGCTACATAAGTCGTTATCCCAGTATGGATACACGTCAAACTACATAACTTTTGCCTTATGGATCTCAGCACAAATCTGCTCCAAACATATTTGTGCTGAGATCCAGAGATCAAATTGCTACTTTAAGTCCATATCTCTTTCTATATAGCTTATTTCATTCATATTTATTTTCACCTCCATGTAGCTTTGGTTCTTGCTGGCTGACTCATCCACACTACAACATTTCCAGACGGAATGACGGCATATAACTATGCGTAGACACCTGTTGTTGACGATAAACATTATCATCTAAGATAGGTTGACTTGTTTTAAGTGATATTAGTCATTTCTATTGCTTTTGCTATCTAAGATTCTGTAACCGCAAGCATGAAATATAGTGTTATTGTTATAATTTCATTATTTATTTTGTTTTTAGAAAAATAAATATTGAGCTAAATAGTATATTAACTATACAAACCAATTAGTTAGTTATTGTTAGTATTTATACTTAGGTATAATTGCGTATATTTTTTTTATTTTAAAGCTGATTTAATCAAGCTGTCTATGAGATTAGTCGAATAAGTTAGTTAAGCTATTCATTAATATCAAGACCCTGCTTTATTAAAAAACGTATCAATTTCTAATTTTTAAATATTAGTCAACTAAACCTGTTAGTTATATCAAAATAATAGTTTAGCTCTCACTCTATTTAAGCTTTAGCGATTGGTTTATGAAAGCTTATAGGTCTCAAGGGTAAATTAAAATGAAAAACTCTAAATTAGTAACGGGGATGTCGTTGATTATTTTCAGTGCGATATTGGGAATGGGCCTAGCGAATGCAAAAAGCCATAAATCAAGCAGCACTGAAATAACCAACGCAGATCAAATACAGTCACAAAACAAGAGGCATAAGATGCCGCATGGTGATCGTAAGGCGGCGGCTGTTCGTCTAAAACAAACTCATGAGCTACAACATCAGCAGAAACTACTAAACAGTGCACAGCTTGAAAAAGGCTACACTGGCCATGGTCAAAGAGGTGGGCAATGAATTTAACTAAATCAATAAGACAAATACTGTTTGCTTGTGGAACCGCAGCATTTGCGGCAAGTGCACTGGCTACAGTAGGTCTACAAAATCCACCGCCTGGACCCGGACAAATACCCGATTATTTTGGCGTAACTGGCAACTACGCCAACAGCCCTGAACCAATTATGGCTACGGTTGCCATTACTGGTGGAGGCGGCATGGGCGCTGTTGCGGCGGCAAGCACTTATGATTACAACTCTCTTAATCCTGGGGCTTACACCGGTGGGGTCACGGACGTTCAAATTCTGAATGGTGGAACTGGATACGACGCGGGTACGATTATTACCGTAAACGGTGGCGCGGTTGGAGCTACGATTACAGTAACTCCGATAATTGTTAATGGCGTTATTGTCGGTACTCAGGAATTTGATCCCTACACTCGGGATGCGAATGGCGCTCTTACCGCTACAGCTAATCCTAAGTATATCGGTAACTTGACGGTCCCGGTAACTTATCTAGGAACTGGTTTTACGGTTCCCGTCACCGGAACTGGTCTGAAGAAATTTGTCAACTATTTGCCCGGTATTCCAGGTGTTTCATCTTACACATCAGGCCCTGATTACACCAATGGTTTCAATAACCTCGGCCAAGGGTTGCCCGTAGCTGTTGCAGATACCACCACATTTCCCGGTTCTGACTATTATGAAATCGCAGAAACGGCTTACACTCAACAGCTGCACTCCAGTTTGCCAGCGACTCATTTACGTGGCTACAAACAGCTAAACGCACCTGCCGGTAGTGCCTCAGCCAACAACCAATACCTAGGTCCCATCATCATCGCTCAAAAGAACCGCCCCGTGCGAGTGAAGCTAGTTAACCAGTTACCGCTCAAAGGCACTACCAATGGTGATCAATTGCCATTCCCGGTTGACCACACTTATATGGGTGCTACCGGCGCTACTGACACCGACAACCGTACCGCCCTTCACATGCATGGCGGTAACACCCCTTGGATCAGCGACGGTACACCACGCGAGTGGATTAAACCCGCCGGTGAAGTGGGTGCCAACAAAGGTGTCAGTGCAACCAACGTGCCTGATATGTATTTTACCTCTGCCGGGGCAGTTGTGCCTGCCTGTACTGCAACAGTTACCGCTAGTTGTTCATTGCCTGCAAGCCAACCGCAAACCAACCTTCCTGCAGGAGCCACTACCAATCCGGGTGACGGCGCTCTAACTTTCTTTTTTACCAACGAGCAAAGCGCCCGCTTAATGTTCTATCACGATCACGCCGAAGGCTTAACTCGTCTGAACGTCTATGACGGTCTGGCAGCGGGTTTTTTGCTGCAGGATCCGACTGAGCAGGCCATGGTAAGTGGCGGAACACCTGCGGCTGCAGCAAAAGCGATGGGATATTCGCATGCAGATCAAGCTACTTACGATACTGTAACTAGTTATCCGGCAGTCTTACCACCTATTCAGGACACCATTCCCCTAGTGATTCAGGAAAAAACCTTCGTGCCTGATAACACCACCCCGGTATTAAACTTTTATGGCCCATTTGCTTCCCAGCTTAATTCCTCTGATCCAACTTGGCGTTGGGGCAGTGGCGTGGTTGCAACAGGTAGTAACGGTACCGGTGACTTGTGGGTTCCCCACGTGTACATGCCTAACCAAAATCCGGGCGATGTTTCCGGTGCCAACAGTTTCGGGCGCTGGGATTATGGCCCATGGTTTTGGCCACCGTTTACTGGCATTACCCATGGAGCTCTAATTAATCCTTATTACGATGCCAATTGTATCTCTTCAGTAAATAACTATTGCGAAGGTCAGTATGTCCCGGGCGTACCTAATGGTAATAAGCTGTCTTTAACAGATTTAGCTACGCTAAAATATGACCCTACCTTCGCAACCTTAAGTGAACCTACTGGTACACCAGAAGCCATTAATGACACTTCATTGGTCAATGGTACCGCTTATCCGATACTTAAAGTCGACCCTAAGCAGTATAGGTTGCGTATTTTAAGTGTAGGCAATGACCGTATGCTTAACTTGTCGTTAGTTGTGGCAGCAGACAATCGGACCAATACCACTGCACTCCAAAATGAAGCGCCAATTGACCCTACTACCACCCAAACGGTAATGTGCGACGGCAGTTCACAAGTAGATCCGTCATTTTGTACCGAAGCCAGAATGGTGCCATTTAGTTCGGCACAGCATAAGGTTTCGAAATTCCCTAATTGGTGGTATACCGCTCAAAATGGAGGCGTAAGCTTTGATGGTCGTCCCTCTGGCGTATTTGATCCAGCTACTCGTGGTCCTGCAATGGTTCAAATTGGCACTGATGGCGGTTTTTTGTCTACGCCCGTGGTCATTCAAAATCAGCCGGTTAACTTCGAGTACAATCTGAAAAACATCGTTGTTACCAACGTCAAGGAACATGCCTTGTTGCTAGGCCCTGCTGAACGTGCAGATGTGGTGGTGGATTTTAGCAACTTCAAGGGTGCAACCTTGTTAATGTATAACGATGCGCCTGCCCCAATGCCAGCCTTTGATTTACGACTGGATTACTTTACAGGCAATTATGACAACACTGACACCGGTGGTGCCTTCTCGACTCTGCCTGGTTATGGGCCTAACACCCGCACCATTATGCAGATTCAAGTTAGCGGTTCTGGTGGATCTCACCCTGTGGATGATATCGGCACTATTAACATGGCCAATTTGACTACTGCTGTACAAACAGCGTTCAGAACCAGTCAGGAGCCTATTATCGTACCGCAGGCAGCTTACAATGCGGTTTATAATTCGGTAGTCAATGATAGTACGCTGGCCAGCACGACTAATCATAACTTGGCATTAATTCAGGATTACTCTCTGAACTTTACGCCTTATGCTAGTCCAGCAACCAGCGGTGCGGTCACTGCGTCAGTAATCATGGACATGCAACCTAAAACCATCATTGAAATTGGACGATGGATTATGGTCGTATGAACGCGCTGTTAGGTGTGGAAATACCTAAAACCAGTGCCACTACGAATACTGCATTGCCCTTGGGTTACACCGACGCACCTACCGAGTTGGTGAAAATATCGCCTAACGATGGCTCTGCAGTGGGTGCTACTGCGCTGACGGATGGGACTACTTTGTGGAGAATTACCCACAACGGTGTTGACTCCCACGCGATCCACTTTCATTTGTTCCATGTACAAATCGTCAATCGGGTCGGTTGGGATGGTGGGGTGCGTCCAACAGAACCTAACGAACTGGGTTGGAAAGATACCGTGCGTATGAATCCTTTGGAAGATATAGTTGTGGCTCTGCGCCCTAAAGTGATGACTACTTTGCCATTCAAAGTGCCGAATAGTCATCGTCTTTTAGATCCTGCACAGGCCGCTGGTGGTGGAAATGGTTTTTATAATCTAGATCCATCTACGGGTAATGCTTCTACCGTGACTAACGTTAACGTCAATTACGGTTGGGAATACATTTGGCATTGCCATATTTTGGGTCATGAAGAAAACGACATGATGCGTACTATCGTAGTTGCACAAACACCTGATACGCCTACTGCTGTATCAATTACTGGCATTACTGCGGCGACTGTTAACTGGATAGATAACTCCATTATCTCTAATTGGGTAACTATACAACGTTCACTTGATGGTTTAACCAATGCAGATGGTTCATTCACAACGGTCAATGCCACTTTAAATGTACAAGAGCCTGAATGTGCAATTCAGACAGGTTGTGCCAGAAGTTATGTTGATACCACTGCACCGGTAGGTAGCTCGGTTTATTATCGCGTTATGGCTAACAATACAGCCGGTGCGGGTGATGTAAATAACCCGTTGCCTGCTATTGCAGGTGGTACCGTCACGCCGTTAACACCAAGGTTGGCTGGTTACGATAACGTAACGTCACAGTCAGTTTGGTCTAGTGTAGTTTCACGGATTGCTATTCCAATTGCGGGTATCAATAATACTAGTCTGACCTATGCTGCTCAATTGGTAAATACTACGAGTACAGCGCAGTTGGTCACGATTAGTAATACGGGTACTGGAAATCTAATTTTCCCAACATTGGCTGCAGTAAGTACAAACTATGCAATCTCGGCTAATACCTGTACTACAGTTGCACCAGGGGCAAGTTGCGCAATCAGTGTGAGCTTCGCACCGACTACAACTACTGGAGTATTTACGGGTACGTTGACTATTCCCACCAATGATACGGCTCATAATCCTTTGACCGTAGCACTGACGGGGTCTATTGCGGCGTTGAATGCTGCTACAGGCTTAACAGCTAATGCAACCTCAGGTACACAAGTCGCGCTGTCATTTACCAACACGTCTATAGGTCAAACGGGTTATCAGGTGTTAGCGCAACTGCCACCAGTAGCTCCAGGCAATTTGGTAGTAGTAAAAGGAACTGCAGCAGCAAAAACCCTGACCTTCACGTTACCAACTAACAAAGGTTCTGGTTATGCAACAGCGCCGATCGTGTCGATTTCTGGCATGAATGCTAATGTTAATTGTCCGGCGCCAACAACCGTTACGCTAACCAATGGGGCTGTTTCTGCAGTTTCAACGGTGACTTGTACGGGTGGAACTAACGCTAATTGGAACAATGGCTCAACCCCGGTGGCGACCTTTACGGGTGGCACTTCTGCGATGACTGTAATGCCAGCGACTAATGTAAGCCTAACGCCTGCTTTACCTGCACAAAATACTGTGACTAAAGCGATAGTAACAATGCCTAGTGCATTGACGGCTTACAATTATGGCTTCCAAGTAGCACCTTTGTTTAATGCAATAGGGGGTGTGGTAAGTAATACTGCAACTTTGGATATGACAGCGGCACCGCTAGTCCCTGCAAACTTTGCAGCGGTTCAGGGCGGTACTGGCTTGCTTAATCTGTCATGGACCCCTGATGCAAATGCTACGACCTACAATCTGCAATCACGTATTTATACTGCAGGTATCTGGTCAGCTTGGAGTGGCAACACTGTGATCGCAGGTAATGTCGGTAACTATGCTTTCACCGGTACTACTGGAACAATCTATCAGTTCCAAATAAATGCAGTGAATCCTAAGGCTACTTCACTCTATGCAACTTATCCGTCATCAGGCGGTAGCGGTGCGGTATTAAGTGCAGCGACAATTAGTGGCGGTCAAGTGACTAGCAGCTCATTAACTGCGGGTGGTACTGGCTACTTGATGGCTCCGTTAGTTAGCATCACAGGGGGTTCTAACACTAAAGCAAATGCAGTCTTAGGAGCTGTACCAGCACCAAGCGCGACCTACAGTGTGTCAGGTACGATACCCGTCACTAACTCTGGTAATGGTTATTCAATTGCCCCAGTCATAACATTATCAGCGCCTAATGCGTTAACAGCTACAGTGGCAGCAGCGCAAATCAATGCGACCACTAATTGGCAAACAGCTGGTGCGAAGACTGTGACACTAACGGCTGCTAACCAAGGTTCTGGTTATGCCTCTGCTGTGACAACTGCTCAAGTGGGTGTGAGTTGGGCAACGGGTCATGTTGGTACGGTCACCGGTGTGACCATGGGAACCGGTGCTACTGCAGGAAAAGTGATTTCAATAGCAATCACAATGCCTGCTAGCACAACTACCAACGCACTTTCTAGGCCAACGGCGATCACCATTGCCGCGCCTGCTAAGTCGCAAGCCACAGCAACTGCTACAGTGCTTAATAACATCGTGACTGGTGTAACGATCACTAGTGGCGCTGGGTATGTAACGGCACCGACAGTTAGTATTGCAGCGGCAAACTTAACATCTTCTGCGGCTACAGCTACAGCTACTGTTGTCGGTGGTGTGGTAACTAGCATCAACGGTCTGCCATCAGGTAACAATTACACGGTGGCACCGACAGTGACCCTTACTCCGGTTATAGGTATATCTGCACCTTGATTTTGGAGTATGGCTAATAAGCCGCGTAGCTTGGGTTGCGACTACATCGCAACCCAACTTTTCGGGTGGGATGTTGAGTTGACAATAAAATACGGCAAATCAACCTAATTTAATTAAACCGGGCCAGCGGCACTGCCGTTGGCGCACACAAAACACGGTCGGGTGTGATTCCCGACCCCTTTTTTACATAGCATCGAAAGTTTCGGTGTCATGTAAAAAAGGGATTTATAGCAGCATAACAGGAAAGTTAGTTCTAGCAGTGTCAGGTAGACATACCCTTATATGTTTGCCACAAGAGTCACAGTTATTTAGTCCGTATCAGTACTCCAAACATACTGAATAGTTAATTTAATAAACCTGATATTAAGACTTATAAATTTAAACCGAAGCAACGTTATCAGCGTAGACCGGACTAGATTATCACTTTAAAACAACCTTTTAAGAGAAAATAAAGCATGAAAAAAATACAAGATAGAGTAGATAAACCTACTAATTCATTCACTATGCAACTTTTACGTTCATCCACAGTTTTACCTTTAATTGGATTTAACGATGCTAAGCGTAGCGCAGGAAAAGTGTTCGCCGTTGGGACTCTACTGGGTGCCTCGTTGTTTTCGTTATCAGCTGTCGCCAACACGCTTTACTCCCAACCACCTTCTGCTTTTTCTAGCACGATGCTGTCGCAAGCGGATGTGGGTTTTTCGGATGGCTCTGCTTGGGTCAATGACGATTTTATTGCTACCCAATCAGGCGCGATATCAAATATATCCTGGCAGGGTGACGCACAACCTACAGGTAATACTGGGTTTACTATTACCATTATTCCGGTTGTAGATAGTAAGGGTAATGCTTATACACCGACGCTTCCAGAACTCGCAACAGTAACGCCGCTGATGACATTTACTGTACCCGGCAACGCAGGACAGACTTTAAATAACGGTACTTTATATAATTTTAATGCGGTATTGCCGACCCCTTTGAATCTCGTTAAAGGTACTCGTTACTGGATAAATATTGAATCTACAGGACTTAATCCCTGGGGCTGGGCGAATGGTACGGGTGGCAATGCCTCGATTAATTATTGCCAACAAACACCGTATAGATGTGATTTAGGCGTAAGTGACCGGGCTTTTTCACTTAACGACACTACCGTTACTGCCAGTTTAGTTTCGGGTGAAGTTAACGTGGCTTACCCTGTTACGGCCTTAGCGGGTACTATCTCAGGCAATAGTTTATTAGATATTACTACCGTGCCACCGGGCATGATAGTTAATCAGAGTACTGTGCCTTGGACTGTTTCCGGTACACCCACTCAGACGGGCAACTACACGTTCACAGTCATCGGAAATGCCACGGATGATATTTTTAATATCACGATTGCAAGTCCTGTTGCTCTGACTTCGACTACGCTGGCTAACGGTACTGTTGGCACTGTTTATTCAGCGACTGTCTCCGCCACTGGCGGGTCAACGCCTTATCACTGGTCTGTTACTGGTTTGCCTGCAGGCTTAACGTATGCCGTTTCTACTGATACTAAGACCGTAACACTTTCCGGTACACCTGCTGTAGGATCTGCAGGCCTAAATAACGTGGCTTTCACGATCACTGACGCTGCAGGAGCCGCTATTAGCCCTACGCCAATCTTAGCTTTAACCATTGGGGCTGCACCAGTAGCTGTAATTCCCGTTGTTATTTCCACCAGTTCGCTATCTTCCGGCACTGAAAACACCGTATATTCGACTACGCTTTCCGCAAGCGGCGGAACAGCGCCGTTTAGATGGGTCGTGACAGGGGCTTTGCCCGTTGGCTTAACATTAGATACTACGGGAAAACTTTCTGGTACACCTGCGACTGGAACTGTGGGGGCATATAGTCCAACATTTACCGCTACTGACAGTAAAAATGCAAGTAGCCAAAAAAATCTTAGCTTAACAATTAAAGCAGCAAGCAGTTCCAACCCAAGCACAACTTGCCCTACTGTAAACAATACACAAAATGGCTCAGCCAAAATTACTGAAGTTGAGGATCATTATATTTTGGTAGGAAAAACTAAGGTTGCAATTTCTAAGTGCACCCAATTAACCTTCGCTCAGGGGGCCACTAAGCTTAAAGTGGGCGAAACTGTTAACTGGACTGGCAGTAATATTGGAGGCGTCATTACTGCTAGCAGTATGACCATAACACCATAAACCACTTTGACTAAAGTCGATACGGGGTATCAAGCTTAGATCTATGAGAAATTATATCCTTACTTGTAGCAAGCCCATTGTGCCCTAGGGCAGATAAACATTTCGTGCATCTTCTCACATGATAATTAAATGTACTAAGAATGAACTGTAAGGCAGAAAGCCAATATATTTCATCCGGATTATACAAATAATCCGGATTTTATTTTCAAACTTAACTTTAAAAGGTTCCATCAATGATACATAACAAATTGAACGGATTAGCGGCTTTATTAATGAGCTGCGCTATTTTACCTGCGGCGAATGCTAAAGAAGCACACGAGACAAAATATACCAAGGAAGCAGTACAAAGCGCTTCGACTAGGGATGACAAGTCAGATAAAAAGAAGGTTAGCTATGGTATCGGTGTCGATATAGGGCGTAATTTTAAACGATTGGATCTGGATTTAGATCTTGATGCCCTAAGCAAAGGCCTTAAAGATGCAAATACCGGAAAAACTCTAGATCTTACTGAGGATGACTTGCGTAGCATCATGAGCAATTATCAAAATGAGCTTAAGCAAAAGCAGGTCATTGCCTTGAAAACGATAGGCGATGCTAATCAAAAATCAGGGGAGGCTTTCTTGATAGAAAATGCGAAGAAAGAAGGTGTGGTAAGTCTTCCCAGTGGTTTACAGTATAAGATTTTAACAAAAGGGGAGGGAGATGTACCCGGTGCTGAGGATACGGTTTCCTGCTATTATCGTGGCTCCCTACTTAATGGAACTGTGTTTGACAGTTCGTCTAAAACTGGTAAACCTGCCTTATTTAAAGTCAGCGGTGTTATCCCAGGTTGGCAAGAAGCCTTAAAGCTGATGCCATTAGGCTCTAAATGGCAGATATTTATACCCTCACAACTTGCTTATGGTCAACGGGGGGCCGGACGCGACATTGGCCCTAACTCGACGTTGGTCTTTGAAGTGGAGTTGATCTCTGCACAAAAAGAATCGGCTGTACCAGCGGCATCTTAAGTTTTAAGCGATATTATTGCATTTTTATAGGATGTGATGAACGACAGTGAAGTGCATCATTTCTGATAAATTGATGCGCTTCGTAGATCCTATTCGGATGTTTTATTTATTGCGAGTTACTTCACCTTAATTTAAATTCATTTCGAGATTTATATGATTCCACATTCTTCTTCTTTTAAAGATACGCGCTGGGATACTTCTAAGCGTATATCAAGCCGCCAGTTAATTTGTTTATGTCTGATGACCCTTGCATTTACTGCAAATGCCGAACCGCTTCTTAGCAGTAGCGAGGATGTAGAGTTGGGTAGACGAATTTATATGGAAGGTATTTTACCATCGGGTGAGTCATTGAAAGGTCAACGCATGAATGCCATCAATGTTGAAGGGGCAACCGCTGCCTGTGAAACCTGTCATCGACGAAGCGGTATGGGTAGCCTAGAGGGTAATATTGCAATAACGCCGATTACGGGCCGTTTTTTATTTGCCACGGAGGACAACAGACCCCTTGCGTTAGTTGATCCGCGTGCAGCAAAAAACTTAACTAGAGCACATGCACCTTATACAGAAGCAACTCTGGGTAATGCACTCCGTGAGGGCGTTAATGTTAATGGACAATCATTAAGTCCTTTAATGCCAAAATATATTTTAAGTGATGCTGAGCTTAAGGCGGTAACGGCTTATTTACGCCAACTATCAGCAGAGGTTTCGCCCGGAGTCGATGCGGATACTCTGCATTTTGCGACTATCGTTACGGCAGGGGTTGATCCTAAACAGCGTGAAGTAATTGTGAACATGATGCGCGCAGCTTTTGCTCAGCGCAATGCTAGTCAGCAAACATACTCTGGACGTATGCGTTCACCTCTGGATCTTATACCTAGAACTTTGCGCAATTGGGAGTTATCTGTTTGGGAGCTTCAGGGATCACCGGAGACTTGGTCGGCACAACTGATTGAAATGTATAGAAAAGAGCCTGTTTTTGCAGTGATTTCTGGGCTTTCAAATACTACTTGGGCGCCGGTAGATGCTTTTTGTCAGAAGGAAAAATTACCCTGTTTGTTTCCTAGTGTTAGTTTACCGCCTGCTCAATCGGATTTTTATTCGCTGTATTATTCTAAAGGCGTGACCTTGGAAGCAAATGTGCTTGGCAAGTATTTTCGCAATCTTGGTGACAAAGCTCCTCATCGATTACTTCAAGTTTACCGAGACGATGAACTGGGTCGAGGCGCGGCTTTGGCCTTAACAGAAGCGTTGAAAGGTATGGCTATTACCGTTGAAAATCGTGCACTTACCAGTCAGGAACCGGCTGATGTGAAAGTGGCATTAAAAGGCCTTTCCAGTAAAGATGCGGTCATGATGTGGTTGCGTCCGGCGGATTTGTCTACTGCCTTCAAATCAGTACCTAGGCAAGTCCCTGCCAATGCTTATGTATCTGGGTTTTTGGCTGAAGATGCTGTCAGCGTTGTTTCAAAAGCTTGGAAGCCTTATGTACGTGTAGTTTACCCTTATGAATTGGGTGCTAAACGTCAGAAAAACGCAACAGCGCTGAAAGAATGGTTAAAAACTTGGCAACTGCCGCTGGTTGCAGAGTTGGTACAGTCAGAGGTATTTTTCAATCTGCTATTCATGACAGATCTTGTCTCCCAAATGCTGGATAATCTTTATCGCGATTATATGATAGAGCGAGCGGAAGATATGTTGAGCCAAGGTTCCAATGTTTCGGCTTATCCGTACTTAAGCTTAGCACGTGGACAACGTTTTGCTTCAAAGGGTGCTTATATTGCGCGCTTTGCTGGAGATGACAAGTTGGTAGCTGATACCGAGTGGATTGCACCTTAACTTACAGGCAATATTATGTATCACTCTAATCTAACACGACATTTAATAGGATCAGGGCTTATTCTGTTTATGTTGGTTTTTTCGGGATCATTGCTGGCAGTTGAGGCTAGCAATGTGGGCCAGGGTATTAATAGTCCTGAATATACACGTACGATGGCTCATTATAAAGTACCTGACGTGGCAATAATGCGTCAGGATGGTAAGCTGTTATCCTCTCTGCTAGAGCTAGACGATGGTCGGCCTGTAATCCTAAATTTTGTGTTTGTGTCTTGCACAGCTATATGCCCGATGCTAAGTCATGTGCTTTCAAAAGTACAAAGCAAATTAAACAAAGACAAGCAAAGCTTTCACTTAGTGTCTATTTCCATAGATCCAGAAAATGACACGCCCACACAATTAATTGAATATGCTAAAAAATTTGGGGCAGGGGATAATTGGGATTTCTACACCGGTACACGGAAAAATAGCCTTGTTTTACAAAAAACATTCGATGCGTATCGAGGTGACAAAATGAACCATCAATCTGTTATTTTAATGCGTGCAAAGCCAGGTGAATCTTGGATTCGATTTGAGGGCTTTATGAGCCCTGATGTCGTCTTTAATGAATACAATGCTATGCTTCAACAAGCCATTATTGAATAAATCTAGATATTCCGTTGGGTGTTAGCTGCTAATTCTGTTTAACAAAAATCAGTTGATTAGTCTCAAAACCAAAGGCCTTGGCTTTTTCAAGCAAGGCCTGCATAGTCGTTTCGGATAATTGTTTTGTTCTAGATAATATCCAGAAATAAGATCGGTCTGGGCCAGTGATCATCGCATAACTATAATCTTTTTTATCCAGCTCAATAATATTGTAAGCACCATAAAAAGGGCCAAAAAAAGACACTTCTAGCATGCCTTTGTTAGCTTGTTCTACAAAATAAGCCTTACCTAGGGCTTGGTGATATTTATTAGCGTTGGTATCCCAACCTTTATTAAGCACATCAACGCCGCCATCGGCACGCAAGCTATAATTAGCGGAAATATTTTCTAGTCCCCTTTCAAACCGATGGTCCAGTCTTGCTACTTCGTACCATGTACCCATATAGCGATTAACTTCAAAGCCATCGATGGCTACGAGCCCTTCAGGAATCCCTGTGCAACTAGTTAAAACAAAAGTTATCAGTAGGAAAAAGTGTTTCATAGCCGCTTGTTTGAAAGTTATTTAAAGTATAAATTAGTGTTTATAGATTAATTTATTGAGGACTATTGGAGCCTTGAATTGTTAGAACTTTATACATGAAACACAGAGTCAACTTAAGTTAATACTCAGGTTTTTGTTCGCGACCTAATAAGTTATGTACAGCTGTAAGCGGCGCCAAGCCTTCATAAAGTACTTTATAGGTTTGTTCGATAATGGGCATATCGATAGCGTATTTTTTTGCTAGCAAGTAGGTTTCTTTAGCGGCAGAAATACCTTCTATTTCTTGGCCAATTTCTAGTGTAGCGGTTGCTTGATCTTTACCTACCCCTAACGCTAAACCAAAGCGCCGATTTCTGGATTGGTTATCAGTGCAGGTTAAAATAAGATCACCTAAACCAGCAAGACCCATAAAGGTTTCCGGGTTGCCACCCAATTTAATACCTAAGCGAATAATTTCATTAAGACCACGCGTAATCAATGCGGCACGCGTATTTGCACCAAAACCTAAGCCATCGGCAATACCTGCCGCAATAGCCAGTACATTTTTAACAGCGCCACCGACTTCAACCCCTATTACATCAGAACTGGTATACGTTCTAAAAAGATCGCTATGTAAAATATTAGATAATTCTTTAGCAAAGGCGGTTTGCGTAGAAGCGATGGTAATAGCCGTTGGTAAATTATTAGCAACTTCAAGCGCAAAAGTAGGGCCTGAAAGGATAGCAGCAGGTGTTTGAACTGAAAACAAGTCGGCAACTATTTGATGTAATAAACTACCATCATCTGGATTAAAGCCTTTACTGGCCCAGGCAACTTTTACATGACTAGATACATGAGGCTTAAGTTGTATCAGAGTATTTTTAAAGGCATGACTAGGCACGCAAACCAAAATTAAGTCAGTGAATGCACCTATCTCAGCAAGTTCAGCGGTTACACTGAGGTTTTCAGGGAAAGGGTGGTTGGGTAAATAACGTTGGTTTTTTCGTAGCTTAGCCATCATAGCTATCTGCTCTTTATTATGTCCCCACAATAAAGTTTGGCAGCCATTTCTGGCCGCTAAGAGTGCAAGCGCAGTACCCCATGAGCCTGCGCCTAAGATGGCTATTTTATTCATCTAAGAAAATTAATTGATAGCGTCAGAGCCGGGCATTTGTTGTTGAGCATGCTGTAATTGTTGAGCATACATAGCATCAAAATTAACCGGCGCTAACAATAATTGTGGAAAACCACCTTTAGCCACTAAATCAGAAACTGCTTCACGTGCGTAAGGGAACAGTATATTAGGACAAAAACTACCGAGCATAGGGCCCATTTCTTCTTCAGTAAAACCACTTAAAGTAAAGATACCTGCTTGACTGACTTCTACCAGATAAGCTATGGCCTCAATGCTTTTTACCGTGATGGTAATGGTTAGAGCGACTTCATATAATGATTGTTCTAATGGTTGTACTTGAGTGCTAAGATTAAGCTCTACCGTAGGCTCCCATTTTTCAGTAAATATTTTAGGCGAACTAGGGGTCTCAAAAGACAAGTCTTTAGTATATATTTTTTGTATAGAAAACTGTTTTTCTGGTGTTTGTTGTTCTTCAGCCATGAGTTGAGGTAGTTATTATAGGTTAATTAAATATTATTCAGAGACAACAATAACATTGCTGCCTTTTATTTTTGTTTGTTTTTTACTGCTGTTCTTAATGGGTAGTTTGTAGTCATTTTCCCATGCTTGCATGCCACCAGTAATAACAAAAACTTGCTCAAAACCGGCTTTAGTTAAGATCTTTCCTGCAGACGCCGAGCGCGTACCATTTAAGCAAGCAATTAACACTGGTTTGTTTTTATGCTCAGAAATTTTAGAAATATCTTCTGCTAACTTACCTAAAGGCATACTGATGGCTTGCTCAATATGACTAGGCGCAAAATCGGTGGCATCACGGACATCAATAACCAAGGTGTCAGAATCATTCATCTTTGCAACCGCTAATAGCGGTGATATGCCTGTGAATTTCTTAAAGGCAGCATCAAATAATTCTTGAATTAATAGATAAGTAACGACGGCAAGTGCCAGTGATAAAATATAGTGATTTAATATAAAGTCTAAGTAACGTTCCATGGAATATCTATTAAGTTAAGTGGATGAAAAAAATTAGTCTTTGAGCGATAAAAAATAGTGAAAATCAAAATATTGGGACAGCTTGTTTTTCAATATTTTTGACTACTCAACGTACCAGAAAGTTATAGCTAAGTAATTATTTATACACAACTGCTAGCAACGTGTATTAATATAATGATTACCTGCTGTTCATCAAAGCCGACCATTCAATGAAAATGATACCTTCTTTTATTGAATTTGGGTAATGCTTAATACAGACTTGTTTATTATTGATACCCTTTTATTAATTGATAAAGGGTTTTATTGTTAGTGCCTGGAGATAAATTGAAAATGTTGAACAAACCAAAACCTTTAGTATTATTGATTCTTGATGGATTCGGTTACACGTTGGAGCAGGAAAATAATGCTATTGCTATGGCTAATACACCTTGCTGGGATCAGTTACAAAAAGACTATCCTATGACTTTACTTAATTGTTCGGGTCGTTCAGTGGGTTTGCCTGATGATCAAATGGGTAATTCCGAAGTTGGGCATATTCATATAGGTACAGGGCGTTATGTTCCCCAAGATTTTTCTAAGGTTAATGATGCTATTGAAGATGCCAGTTTCTTTACTAATTCAACATTATGTCGCGCCGTAGATTTAGCAAAAGACAAAGGTAAGGCTCTACATATTATGGGCTTGTTGTCAGCAGGTGGCGTACATAGTCACGAACTACAAATTTTAGCTATGATTGAATTAGCTGCAGCACGCGGCTTAACTAAAATCTATTTACATGCTTTTTTAGATGGACGTGATGTTCCACCTAAGAGTGCTACATCGTCTATCGAATTAATTGAAGCCAAGTTTGCAGAGTTAGGTGTAGGCCGAATTGTTTCAATCACCGGTCGTTTTTATGCGATGGACAGAGATAATCGTTGGGATAGAGTCAAACTAGCTTATGACCTGATTGTTAAAGGTGATGCGAGTGTTAAAGAAACTTCAGCATTAGCCGGTTTAGCGCGAGCTTATGAAAAAGGTGATACCGATGAGTTTGTATTACCTACCGCCATTTTAGATGCTCAAGGCAAAGTCGTTGCTCTTGATCCTGAGGACTCTATTGTATTTATGAATTTTAGAGCAGATCGCGCTAGAGAAATTTCTCAAGCCATAACTTTGCCTAACTTTACTGCTTTTGATAGACAGCATCCAGCTCATAATGGTTATTTTTGTACATTAACCGAGTACCATCAAGATTTTGGTTATGATATCGCTTTCCCATCTGTTGATATTAAAAATGGTCTAGGTGAATATTTGTCAATTTTAGGCATGAAGCAACTACGTTTAGCTGAAACCGAAAAATATGCGCATGTTACTTTCTTTCTTAATGGTGGGATTGATAAACCATTTCCTGGAGAAGATCGTATCTTAGTGCCTTCTCCCCAAGTTAGAACCTATGATTTACAACCAGAAATGAATGCGGCCGAAGTCACCGATCATTTAGTTGATGCTATTACTGGTGGTAAATACGATGTTATTATTTGTAACTATGCCAATTGCGATATGGTCGGCCATACGGGCATTATTCCTGCCGCAGTATTAGCTGTTGAAGCCGTTGATAGATGCTTAATCCGCATTGTTGCAGCTTTAAAAACAGTGGGTGGGCAACTTTTGTTGACGGCCGATCATGGTAATATCGAGCAAATGGTTGATAAGAATAGTGGTCAACCGCATACCGCACATACCGTTAATCAAGTGCCTTTAGTTTATGTTTGTGGTGACAAACCCTTAGCTGATGGTGGCGGCTTATCAGATTTAGCACCTACCATGCTTGCTATTTTAGGTGTACCTCAACCCGAAGAAATGACTGGTAGATCGCTCATTATTACTCAATAATAAGTAATGAAAATAACACTGTGCTTATTCATAATGCTGGTCTTTGGGTATAGATCAGCTTATGCCGAGGATTTACAAGCTAATCCTCAGTTTAATAAAGTTGAATCTGATATTGTTGATGTCAAACAAGATATGCAGCGCCTTTCGGAACAGAAAAGCGGCATGGAAGGTATGTTGGCTGATATAGAAAAACACTACGGTGAAACAGCAACTTCATTAAAAGCACAGCTGTCTATTATTGACCAACACCGACAAGGTATAGCGCGAATTCAGCAAGAGATCAAAATCTATAAGCGTGAAATTGAGGTTCTAAATAAAGAATTAGTAGGGCAGGTACGAGCGGCTTATTTAATGGGCCATGAACAACGCTTAAAATTAATACTTAACCAGCAAGATCCCGTGCTTTCAGCACGAATAATGATTTATTTTAATTACATTAATAAAGAGCGCTTAAAAAATCTGAGTAATAAGGAAGCAGCTGTAAAACTGTTAAGTCAACTTGACCAACAAAAGAAAACTGAAACAGAATTATTACAACAAACTCTTGAAGAAAAAAGGACTGAGCAATCGCTATTAGATCAAGATAGAAAACAAAGAAACGCTTTGCTTACAAAAATAAAGCAAGATTATTCCAGTAATGAACATCAATTAACTCAGTTACAGGAAAATGAAATCAGCCTTAAAAACTTAATGAGTTCTTTGCCTATTACTGATGAAGAGCTTGCCGTAAACGTAGGGCAAAACAAAGAGAAAATTCAAGGCAATACTGAGTTTAAAGGCGATTTCACTACACTTAAGGGTAGTTTGCCTTGGCCAGTTAAAGGACGTTTGGCTCAAACCTTTGGTAGTCCTCGTGCGGATAGTCATTGGGATGGCGTGCTAATTGAAGCTAATGAAGGCACCGACATCAAAGCGGTGACGGAAGGTAAAGTCGTTTATGCCGAGTGGAAAATGGGCTACGGTATGTTACTTATTATTGACCACGGCCATGGCTATATGACCCTGTATGCTTTTAATCAAAGCCTTTACAAACATGAAGGTGATTGGGTAGAAGCGGGTGATGTTATTGCTACCGTAGGGCAGAGTGGTGGTCGTAGTCAAGCGGGTTTATATTTTGGTATACGCCAGAATGGTACTCCAGTAGATCCACTGGAATGGTGTCATCGTTAAGTTGCTCTCAATAAATGAATTTTTAAATGATAGAATGTAAAAAAAACCGTAGATTTGGAGTTTCAAGGAATATGCTAAAAAAGAAAGCTGTTTTTATTTTATCCTTAGGGATAATGTTAGGTACTTGTATTGGTATTTCTAGTACCGTATTAGCAGGGAAAGATAAGGCTGATACAGTGAGTGATAGCGAAACTTTGCCTTATGAAGATTTACGAACATTCACAGAAATATTCGGTCGTATAAAAAGAGATTATGTGGAGCCTGTTTCTGATAAGAAATTATTGGAAGATGCTATTCGTGGCATGTTAAGTGGGCTTGATCCACATTCAGCCTATTTGATAGGAGAAGAATATCAAGAATTAAAAGAAGGTACTACCGGTCAGTTTGGTGGCTTAGGTATAGAAGTCACCATGGAAAACGGCTTTATTAAAGTAGTTTCACCTATTGATGATACGCCCGCACAAAAGGCCGGTATTAAAGCTGGTGATCTTATTATCAAGCTAGATGATAAGCCGGTAAAAGGCATGACTTTAAATGACTCTGTTAAGTTAATGCGCGGTGAACCCGGTAGCAAAATAGTTCTGACTATTGTCCGTGAGGGAGAAGAAGCGCCACTAAAGTTAACCTTAGCTAGAGACATTATTAAAGTTAAAAGTGTTAAAAGTCGAAGCTTAGATAAAGGTTACGGCTATGTTCGTATTAGTAGTTTTCAATCAGGTACGGGTGATAGTCTTAAAGAAGCCCTTGCTACTTTGAAAAAAGAAAATGGAGGCGCATTAAAGGGCTTGGTTCTGGATTTAAGAAACAACCCCGGTGGTGTATTAAATGCAGCGGTTGAAGTAAGTGATGCTTTTATAAAAAGCGGCTTGATTGTTTATACGCAAGGTCGTATTGAAAATTCTGAAATGCGCTTTAATGCTGCAGGTGAAGATCTAATTAATGGTGCACCTATCGTCGTATTAATTAATGCAGGTTCTGCCTCAGCTTCTGAAATTGTTGCGGGTGCTTTGCAGGATCAAAAGCGCGCGGTCATTATGGGTGAAAAATCCTTTGGTAAAGGTTCGGTACAAACTATTTTACCGACCAGTAATGGTGCTGCAGTGAAGTTAACGACTGCACGTTATTACACGCCTTCTGGTCGCTCAATACAGGCTGAAGGTATAGAGCCCGACATCGCTTTGTCACGTGTAAAACTAGAAGCTTTAGATAAAACGGACTTTACACCTATAAAAGAAGCCGATTTGACCCACCATTTGCAAAATAGCAAAGCCGCCAATGATATTAAGCAAGAGGGTGGAAAAGATAAAGACGTTGCAGAGACCCAAGATTATGCCTTGCATGAGGCTTTGAATCTATTAAAGGGTATTAGTATTATCAAAAAGTAAGATCGCATTATACTAAGCGCCATATCAATTTCATTGATATGGCGCTTTTTTATGTCTGATGATTTTTATTTAAATTAAAAAGTGAATATTAAAAATGTTACTTAATGTGTCTCAGATGACGGCTCTGTAATTTTTCTATACAAACATCCATTGGATTTTCGCGTCTGAACGAAGCTTATGTGCCAAAGTAAACAATGCTTGGATGCTAATCAGATTTTCCAACCATAATTTAATAGCCGTGAGTTTGGGTTGAGGTTCAAAAAGAGACTCTGATAAACACACCACGTTAACATGCACTTAAATTGAAGAAAAAAGCCAATGCGGAGTTTTTTCTCAACAATAACTCATAAAATATACCGGTCTATTTTATGTGCTAACCATAAGCCATGACCTGATCACCGGTATTCAGATCATAAATACTACATGGCATACCATGCTAACCTAGATTCACATCTAGAATACCGGTATACAACAGATATATACCCAGCTTCTTACTATGAACAGTCCATTGCAAACCTTGCCAACCTAGATTCACATCTAGAATACCGGTATACAACAGATATATACCCAGCTTCCTACCATGAATAGTCCATTGCAAACCTTGACAACCTAGCTACACATCTCGGCTATCGGTAGTCATTAAGTGGATAGTCATCGCCATACTACTACGAACAGTGCATCATTCACTATGAACAGTCAGCTCCATATCAGTAAGAGCTAATAGCAAGGTGCAAATAGCTGGCTATTAGCTAAGCAATAGACTCTTTAAATAGTAAAATTAGGTAGTCGTGGTATTAAGAGTCCATTAACGGGGGGCAATAGGCAAATAAATAGAAACCTAAAGATACTTGACGAATTTAATTTAGGTCTCTAATAAAAATTATTTACCTTTTACTCCGTACTAATGGGCAATAAGACACTGCGATTGTATATTAGACAATTGAGTTGATTGGGGAATTGTTTAACTCATGACTGTTATTATCAATAACGGTCGGAAATGTTAGTTTTTTTTAAGAGAATAGTATGTTGTGTTATAAAATAGGAAATATAATTTTTATTTATGAATAGACTTCTGTTTTTATTAATAAAACGAGTCATCGCTACGCAATGGAGACAACAATGCGCATCATCTTATTAGGAAGTCCTGGATCTGGAAAAGGAACTCAGGCTCAATTTATTACCCAAAAATATGCCATCGTGCAGATTTCAACAGGGGACATGTTACGTGCTGCCGTCCGTGCAGGTACGCCTATGGGCATAGCCGCTAAACAGGTGATGGATGCAGGTGGTTTAGTGTCTGATGACATTATCTTGGGACTGATTAAAGAGCGAATTGCACAAGCAGATTGTGTAAACGGCTTTTTGTTAGATGGTTTTCCTAGAACCATTGCCCAAGCTGAAGGCTTGGCTGCCATGGGCGTTAAAATTGATACAGTTATTGAAATTAATGTCGCTGATGAAGAAATCATAAAGCGTATGGCAGGAAGACGAGTCCATCTGTCATCAGGTCGTACTTATCATATCGAATTTAACCCACCTAAAGTGGCGGGAATTGATGATGTTTCTGGTGAAGCCTTGATACAACGAGACGACGATAAAGAAGAAACTGTGCGCACTAGACTCAACGTATATCATGAGCAAACTAAACCTTTGGTCGCTTATTATTCGGCAGCCAAGCAACAAGTTAAATTTACTTCTATTGCTGGTGTAGGTAGTGTCGATGAGATTACCCAAAAAGTATTTGCTATTCTCGATTGAATCTAGCTTGAACATTATTTTAAACAATATTTGATGTATAAAAGGTAAGCCTAAATGACTAAAGTTTATAACGTTGCAGTTGTGGGTGCGACGGGTGCTGTTGGTGAAGCAATGTTATCCATATTGGAAGAGAGACAATTTCCAGTAGGTGAAGTTTATGCGCTGGCGAGCAGTAATTCAGTGGGTAAACGTATTCCATTTAGGGGAGAGTCATTAAAGGTTCAAGATTTAGCGACGTTTGACTTTTCTAAGGCACAAATTGGTTTGTTTTCCCCTGGTGCCTCCATTTCTGAAATTTATGCCCCTATAGCGGCTGCTGCGGGTTGTATAGTCATCGATAATACCTCTCAATTTCGTTATGACGATGATATTCCCTTGATTATCCCTGAAGTTAATCCAGAAAGAATCGTTGATTACAAAAAACGCGGCATTATTGCTAATCCAAATTGCTCAACCATACAAATGCTAGTGGCCTTAAAACCGATTTATGATGCGGCTGGTATCACAAGAATTAATGTCTGTACCTACCAAGCTGTTTCTGGAACCGGTAAAGAAGCCATAGAAGAATTAGGTAAACAAACGCTTAATCTTCTTAATCTGCAAGCTATTAGCCCTAGCGTGTATCCTAAACAAATCGCCTTCAATGTATTGCCACAAATTGATGTCTTTATGGACAATGGTTATACCAAAGAAGAAATGAAGATGGTTTGGGAAACACAAAAGATTCTCGGCGATGATAGCGTTCAAGTAAATGCAACTGCGGTTAGAGTTCCCGTGTTTTTTGGGCATTCTGAGGCGGTACATATTGAGACTCGCACAAAAATAAGCGCAGACGCAGTAAAAGCTTTATTAGAAAAAGCACCAGGGGTTACTGTACTCGATACACGTAAAGATGGTGGCTATCCTACCGCAGTAACTGAGTCATCTGGCAATGATGATGTATTTGTTGGACGCATAAGAGAAGATATTTCTCACCCGCAAGGTATTGATTTATGGGTAGTTGGTGACAATGTTCGTAAAGGTGCCGCTTTAAATAGTGTACAAATTGCAGAATTATTAATAAAAAACTACATCTAAGTTCAGTTTCTTCTGGTATGATGTCACCCAGACATTCGGTACCAGGAGAGCATTGTTTTTATTCTAGCTAATCTAGTAATAAGTTTAGTCTTATTGTTTCCTGTTAGTGTTTATGCTCTAGGTATTGGTAATATCACACTGTATTCAGAACTTAATCAGAATTTACATGCTGATATTTTATTAGTGGTCTCAGAAGGTGAAAATCCAGCAGATATAAAAGCTAATTTAGCCTCTCAATCTAAATTTAATGAAGCAGGTTTAATTTGGAAACCTTTTTTGTCAAAAATAAATTTTTCGACAAAAGCTTTACCCAACGGATCATTTTATATTACATTAAGCACCAAAGAAGTCGTAAAAGAACCATCATTGCATTTTATACTTGAGGTAAGTGGCCCTAAAAGTACTTTATATAGAGAATTTACTCTCTTAATTGAACCACCTGCGGCTTACTATAAAATGCGGTATTAATGTTTTATTAATTACAGTTTTTTAAACCTAATTATTTGATCCAAACACTAAACTTTATAAAAAATAAACAACTACTGCGCATCAACCTATGCGCTACCTAATGTAAAGTATTAAGCAACTAACGACAATTGTGTAGATAAGCTTGTTACCTTTTGGCACATGTTCTAGTTACACAAATAAATCAACGTTATTTTTAATAAGACTAGACCTCACTTAAAACAATATTTTACTATTTATAGCAGGTTAAATAGAATTATGACTTTATCTCTAAAAGAAATTAGTTTTTTACCCTTAACAAAGTCATATACGCTAATGATACTGACTTTGATCATAGTGGGCTGTACTGATCAAAAAGATAAAGCTAGCGATCATATATCAAAAAGTGCGGAGTACATCAATAAAGGGGAGCTAGAAAAAGCGAGGATAGAGCTAAAAGCTTCAAGTCAATCAGGCAAAGATACCGCTGAAACTTATTACTACATGGCCTTATTAAATGAAAAAAAAAGGCAATTCAAAGAAATGAAGGAGAACTTGCTAAAAACCGTTGAGTTAGCGCCTTCCTTTATCGACGCAAGATTAAAGCTAGGGAAAGTACAGCTATTATTTGAAGATAGTGCCGAGGCAATGACCCAAGCAGAATATGTACTTAAAGAAGCTAGTCAAAATATTGAAGCCTTAACTTTAAAAGCATCTGTGCTAATTAAACAAAAAAAAACAACGGAAGCACTTGCTATTATTGATGACATTTTGCGTGAGCATCCAGACAATACAGATGCCTTATCATTAAAATCATTAATCTTTATGGAAAAAGGTGATTTTTCTCAAGCATTATCTTTAATTGAATCAGCAAAGAAATCAGATGCAAGTAACATAGGGTTAGATTTTTTTAAAATTCAACTTGATGCAAAAAATAAAAACCCTGATGCTGTGATTGCAGATTATCAAAATCTAGTAGCCACTTATCCAAAAAATAATGAATTTAAAGTTACCTTAGCTAAAATTTATACGCAAACCGGTAAAACGCCTGAAGCTGAAGCGTTGTTACAAAATATTATTGATGCTGAGCCCAATAATATCCAATCCATACTTCTATATTTAGATTTTATCGCCGCCACCAATAAAGAAAAATTGATTGAAAAATACACGCTATTTACTGAGCTTCATAAAGAGCAGCCTCGCATACTGCTTGACTTAGCCAGCTGGATGATAGCCCGAAAAAACTTTGATGAAGCCAAGAATAATCTAAATCAAGTTATAAAATTAGAGAAAAACTCCAAAGTAGGTTTGTCGGCTAAAATTGAATTAGCAAAAATCGCACTTGATACTGGAAAACTCGAAGAATCAAAGAAAATTATTGATGATATTTTAGCAATCAATTCTAGTTATGATGATGCCAATGTATTAAAAGCAAGACTATTGCTTACACAAAATAATTCCGACGAAGCAATTACTTTTTTAAATAAGGTCATTTGGAGCAAGGAAAACTCTGAAGAAGCGCAAATGCTACTGGCACAAATTTATCGCATAAAAGGTGACCTGAAACAAGCTGATGCACATTTCTCAAGTACGCTTGCAGCAAATCCAGCAAACCCACCGGCAGTTATGAATAGTTATGATAAAGCATTAACATCTAACGATCTTAAATTAGCAAAAGATATCATTCAAAAAGCATTAAATAGTGCGCCTAATAATATTCAATTTTTAGAAAAAATGGCCAATCTAAATATAATGGAAAGTGATTGGAATACTGCAAAAGTGACTGTACAGAAAATCACAAACACAGCTAGTCCTTTAGCCTATGATCTTGCCAGTTATTTTCTAGGTCAGATACATCAAGGTGAGGGAGATTTTACTAAGGCTATAGAAATTTACGCAGAGCTATTAGAAAGACTACCTGACAACAGCGATATTTTAACTAATATTGCTCAGTGTTATGAAAAGTTAAATAATCGAAACCAGTTAATAACGTTTTTAACTAATCTACGGGTAAAGAATCCAAAAAATATAATGGCAGGGATTATTCTTGCAGAGACCTATATAGCTAATAAAAATGCTGATACCGCTAAGAGCTTATTAACGAATATGATTAATGATAAATTAACTAACCCTCAAGTTTATGCTTTATTGGCTAATGTTAAATTAGCTATAAATGATAACCAAGGGGCTTTAGAAACTTATCTAGATGGACTTAAAATCTACCCTGACAATATAAAGCTGTCTACATCACTCGCTAACTTATATGTAAAACTTGGCAATTATGATACAGCCGTTACTTACTATGATGCATTACTTAATAAAAATAAGAACCTAGATATAGCAACTAACAACTTAGCGATAATATTAGCCGAAAATTATAGTAGTGCTGATAAATTGAACCGGGCGGGTCTTTTAGCTGATAATTTTAAAGACTCTTCACAGCCTTATTATAAGGACACCTATGCTTGGGTTTTAATTAAACAAGGAAAAGTTAACGAAGGTATAAAAATACTCAATAAATTAGTAATGACTAAACCTAATATACCCATATTTAGATATCATCTAGGAGTCGCCTATTACAAAATAGGCAATAACAGTTCTGCTATCAATGAAATTAAACAAGCACTAGAGTTAGCTAAAAAAACAGATGATCCTTTTGATAAGAAATCAGCAGAATTACTCTTAGCCGATATCATAGAAAAAACCAGAGGACATGCACTATAAGTCATTTAATTTAAAACCTGCACTGCAACATATCTTTTTAGTTAGATATAAACTGGTTAGTAGTTTGGTTTAATAAGTCTCCTAGCTTATACAGTATCGTAATTCTACAGATTAATTTAATTTTCACCCTATGGAGGTGGTATGAAGACTATTAAGGTAACTAATAAAATTGTATTTTTATTTGTTGTTGCGCTTATTTCTGCGTGTGGATATCCACAATTAACTCAGGAAGATGATGCCGTTATTTCTTCAGATTACACTTATATTATTGGCCCTGGTGATAGTGTCAGTATATTTGTGTGGGGGAATCCTGATATATCAACAACAGCTCACGTGAGGCCTGATGGAAAAATCACTATTCCACTGGCAGAAGATTTATTAGCCAGTGGAAAAACACCATCGCAATTAGCTAGAGTTATGGAAAAAGCTTTATCTAAATATGTTAGAGATCCACAGGTCGTTATTATGGTGTCAGGTGGGCAAGGTGTTTATAGTCAACAGGTCAGAGTCATTGGGCAAATAAGTGGCGGTAGTTCAGGTGGTACTGGTAGTTCTGGGGGCGGTGCGGCTGCACATTATTCAGCGAAAGCTTTCCCTTATAAAAAAGATATGACTTTACTGGATTTAATAATACAACTGGGTGGCTTGGGACAGTATGCTGATGGCAACGGTGCAAGTATTATTCGAAACATTGATGGGGAACCACAACATTTTGGAATCAGAATTGACGACTTAGTCGATAATGCTGATTTAACTGCTAATGTAAAAATATTGCCCGGCGATATATTAATTATACCTCAAGCATTTTTTTGATTATTAACTACGGCTTCAAGTACAGGTTAAAAAACGGCTATGCAAGAGCAATTATCTGAAATCCTTTATTTCCTTAAAGGTGCCTTAAAATACAAATGGACAGCATTGATTATGACATGGGTGTTATCTATATGCGGATGGACCTATGTTTCAATGATGCCTGACAAATATACTTCTGTAGCTAAGGTGCACGTTGAAACAAGAACCATGTTGCAACCATTGTTGTCAGGTATGGCCATTGAAGCCGATGTTAGGGGGTTGCTGCGTGTTATGCAGCAGTTAATGTTTACTAAAGGTAATTTAGAACAAATCACCAAGTTATCTGATTTAGATAAAACCATAAGAACACCAACAGAACAAGAAGAGCTCATTAATGATTTAAAAAAAGACATACACATTAATGGCGGCACTGAAGATATTTTTACCATTCAATATGAAGCCAGCAGTCCCGATATGGCTAAAAATGTTGTTCAAGCTGTATTAACAGTATTTTCAGAGCAAACTCAATTATCTACGCATGGAAACTCTGATAGTGCGCAGCGTTTTATAGATGAGCAAATACAAGAATATGAAATGCGCTTAAGAAATGGTGAAAAAGCACGAGAGAATTTTAAGCGTACAAATTTAGGCCTATTACCAGGTCAAGGTGGTGATCAAATAGGCAAGATACAAGCTATGAGTAAAGAGTTAGAAGATGCTAAGCTAGGTCTAAAAGAAGCTATATCAAGAAAAGCAAAATTAACCGAACAACTAGAGGAATCATTAACATCGGATGACAATGATGATGAATGGAAAAGTTCAACAGAGGTTGCTTCTGTAGAAGATGATGTACAAATTGCTAATCTTAAGCAAAGAAAAAATGAACTGCTCATTAAATTTACAGAAAATCATCCAGAAGTTTCCCATATTAATAAAACAATTAAGGAATTACAGATTCGCAATGCTGTAAAGCAGGCAAAAGTTGTAGATGCTGGAGGGCTAGATACTGCGGTACTAAATAATCCATACGTTCAAAGTATAAAAGTTGCTATTAATGAGGTAGATGCCAATATTGCTTCAATTAACTCTCGAATTGAAATATTCCAACAGCGCTTAGTAAAAGAACAAGAAGAGCTAAACTCAAGACTTTCTATCGAAACAGAAATAGAAAATTTAAATCGTGATTATTCTCAAATCAAAAACAATTATGACCGATTACTTTCTAGTCGCGAGACAGCTGTTATGTCAGAAAAAGTAGACAATCAAGCAGAAGCATTAAAGTTTAAGATTGCAGATGCACCAAATATGCCACTAAAGGCGTCTTCACCTAAACGTAAATTATTATATTCTGGGGTTTTAGTAGTGAGCATAATTATTAGTTTAGCTGTTGCGGTATTACTCTATCTAATAAGACCTACTTTCATGTCTATATCGCAACTGCGACAATTTACCGGTTTACCCATTTTAGGCAGTATATCTATGAAATATAGACCTGAAGAACTCATTAAATATAGAAATGAGATGTTTAAATATGGGGCCGGCGTCTTATGTCTTTTTGTTATTTATCTTGGTTTTATGACGGCTGATATAGTAAAGATAAATCTTCTGGGTCTGTCTGTTTTTAGTTAAAGACATAGTCCTTTATAGAGAGGTATAAATGAGCATTATTGAAAAGGCATTAAATAAATCTAACAATGAAGAGATAGAAGTAAATACTATTTTAACTTGTAAATCTAAGGTAACTAACGAAGATAATATTAGTGTTGTAACTGACGACATTATAAATACGAATAAAGTAACTCCTAACCTTAATGATGATAAAAATATCGTCGTAGATATAGATTGGAAAAGATTATCAGATTTAGGATTTGCAGCGCCAGGTAGTTTAAACACAGAAGCCATAGAAGAATACAGAAATATAAAGCGTCCTTTAGTCAACAATGCTTTTGGGAATGGTCACAACGGCATAGCTAGAGCAAATCTTATTTTAATAACGAGCAGTCTGCCTGGTGAGGGAAAAACCTTTACAGCCATAAATTTAGCTTTAAGTATTGCTAATGAACGTGATAAAAAAGTGTTACTCATCGATGCCGATGTTGCAAGACCCTCTATATCAAAAGTTTTAGGAATTAATGATTCTCCTGGATTAATTGAATATCTTGATGGTGCAGATATAAACTTCTCTGACATTATTATTAAAACCAGTATTCCTGGATTAGGTGTTATTCCTGCAGGAAAACTACATGATTACTCTACCGAATTATTATCAAGTAATAAAATGGCTTTATTTGTTGAAGAATTAAGTAATCGGTATCCCGACAGAATTGTGATTTTCGATTCGCCACCCTTATTAGCAGCAACTCAAGGTGAAGTTTTAGCTAGATTGGTAGGTCAAGTCGTTTTAGTTATTGAAGCTGAAAAAACCATGCAAAATGTAGTCATGGAATCAGTTGCAAAGCTTGCTACTTGTGATGTTGTTTTAGCTTTATTTAACAAAACTAAAAGAAATATGGATATTAATTACTATGGTTATGGCTACGGATATGGTCAATATGCGCATTGATATGTCTTGCGCTGCATGTATAAACAATAATTCACTATAATCAAATATGAGATCACAATCAAAAATGCCTGTTCGCATACATAATTGTAAATTACTGTCATTTCGGCTGATTATTACTATGGCTAATTTATGTATAGTATTTTTGAGTCATCAAGCTCATGCAATTAGTTGGACTATTAATAAAACGATTCAGGCTCAAGAAATTTATTCTGACAATATTGCTTTAGCGCCTTCTGGCAGTCAGCAAGGTGCTTTCGTTGAAGCGATTAATCCAGGTGTACTAATTACCGGACAATCCCCTTTATCGACTATGAATCTTAATTATAGAATGCAAAATTTATATAATGCTGGTGGCAATAACAGCCTCAATATCTATAATCAATTGCAGTCTAGTTCTCGTAGTACATTTATTCCCAATACCTTATTCCTTAATTCTACAAGCTCTATCAGCCAACAAAACATTAATAATAACCTGATAGGTGCAAGTAATATAAATGGCTCTAGCAATAGCAGCAATGTTTATACTTTCGGCCTTGCGCCTATTTGGACACCCCATATTTCAAATTATGCTAATGGTATTTTTCAGGTCAATGCCAACACCATAGCAACCAGTTCTAATGCAAGTTCGTCTTCCAATAGTTCCTTAGCACCTATTTCAAATACTTTTAATTTGGTAGAAACCATGGGACTAAACAGTGGGACTTATTTTCAGCGTGTCAGATGGAATCTAGCCTTTAATAACAATGAAAGCTATGTTGCGACTGGCCAAAATGTAAGTTATCAGAATTCTAGTGCTAGAGTGAGTGTTCCAATTAATGCTTATTTTAATGTCTTTACCCAAGGTGGTTATAGCAACACGAGTTATCAATCTTCAACCAGTTCTGGAAATAACGGCGCCTATTACACTGCCGGTGGACAATGGCAACCAAGTCAACGCTTTAGTGTTACTGTAGGAGCAGGTAATAATAGTTTTGCTACCGTTTTTATTTCACCTATGACTCGCTTAACGTGGACAACTACCTATAGTGATAATTCTGTAGGAACCAGTTTTGGACAATCATCTACTACAACATCTACAGCAAATACAACTAATTCAAGCACAAATACTGGAGCAACTTCAGGTATAGGAGGTAGCGGAAATTCTGGACAAAACTGGCAAACAGCCTTGCATTATCAAGCGCCTAGGTCAACATGGAGCCTAACGCACATTAATACCACCACGACATCACAGCAAATATTAGTTCAAAACCAACAGTTAATTAATCCTGTCACTAATCAGGGTCCCAATCAGTTCATTATTAATAACCCAATCTTAACTAATAATGTCATCGTTTCAAAAGCGTGGAATTTATCTGTTTCTTTTAATCCTGGAAAAAGCAATGTCACACTCAATGCTTATGATCAAGATTATACTTATTTAAATAGTAATGGAAATAATCAAAAGGTCATTGGGGTTAGTGGTAACTGGAGTTGGCCATTTGCGAGTAAAACAAGTTTATACCTTAGACCAACATGGCAAACTATTTCTAATCAAGGTTCAGCTAATAGTCAATATTACATGGCTCTAGTTGGGTTGAATCGTGCCATTACCCCTAATTTAAATGGCATAGTTGAATTCCAACATATGAATCATTCATCTAGCATCGGTACTATTAATCAGTTAATCCCAATAAATGGCTATGAAGATAATAGGGTAACTGCGACACTTTCTATGAGATTTTAATTATGTATGATGGTTTCTATAATTTAAGTAAAAAGCCTTTTCAGTTGACTGCTGATAGTGACTTTTTTTTTAATAGCGCTGTACATAAACGAGCATTAGCTTATATGCGCTATGGATTAACTCAAGGTGAAGGTTTTGTGGTGGTTACTGGTAAACCAGGAACTGGTAAAACCATGTTGGTTAAACAATTAGTTACTAGTTTAAATAATGAAAACATAACGATCGGCATTATGGTGTCATCTCAGGTAGGTGCAGACGATTTATTAAAAATAATATCTGCTACCTTTGGTCTTTCTTATGAAGGTGAAGATAAATCGACGCTCTTAACACGCATTGAATGTTTTTTTATTCAACAAGCGATGGAAGGAAAGAGAGTGTTGATGATAGTGGATGAAGCACAAAACCTTCCTAAAGATGCTTTAGAAGAATTACGTATGTTATCTAATTTTGAGTTATCAGGAAAATCACTTTTTCAGACCTTTTTGATAGGTCAACAACAATTGAGTGATGCATTATTATTACCTGAAATGGAACAGTTAAAACAACGCATAGTAGCCACCTATCAATTAAAAGCTTTAAATGCAGATGAAACAAAAAACTATATTTTATTTCGATTAGAAAAAGCAGGGTGGCAAAATACGCCTCAGTTTGAAGATGATGTTTTTAATACTATTTTTTCATACACTCAAGGTATACCTCGATGTATTAATACGTTATGCGATAGAGTGTTGTTATTTGGTTATCTTGACGAATTAAAAGTTATTAACTTATCCGCTATTGAAAAAGTCATCGCAGATATTGAAGATGAATCATCCTTGACTACCCATGAAATCCAAAATATCACTACTAAAACTAGCACCATAAAAAATACATTTGAAGAGCGAATTTCCAGTTTAGAAAAGACCGTTATTGATTTGCAAAAAACAATAGCTAAGGAGCGTATTTTATTGCGTAAAGCGATTTTATTACAACTGGACATGGACACTATTTATAACGAAACGCTATAAATTATAACTATTGGTATTAGGTAGCTATGAAAAAATGCATATTAAATGCTCTAACTATTGATGTAGAAGATTACTTTCAAGTATCAGCTTTTGAATCTTATATTTCTAAAAATCAATGGGGAAGCATCCCGCATAGAGTTGAAAGTAACACTCATAAAATATTGGATATGTTAAATGAGAAACAAGTAAAGGCTACTTTTTTTACCTTAGGTTGGATTGCTGAGCGATATCCAGAAATGGTTAAGCGTATCGTATCAGATGGACATGAATTGGCTTGTCATGGTTATGAACATATCAGAGTTACTGAACAAACACCTGAGCAATTCAGATCAGATGTTTATAAAGCAAAAAATATCCTAGAACAATTTACCGGAAAACAAATTAAAGGATATCGAGCGGCCAGTTATTCAATTAATGCCAGTAATCTATGGGCTTTAAATGTGCTGCAAGAACTAGGCTTTAAATATAGCTCCAGTATTTATCCAGTTAAACATGATCTATATGGCATGCCTGATGGACCTAGATTTATGTATGAACCAATAAAACATAAGAAATTTAAAGAAATTCCTATTACTACGATTCGATTTGGTAATAAAAATTGGCCATGTGGAGGAGGGGGGTTCTTTAGATTTTATCCTTATGCCGTTTCAAAATGGGCGCTGAATAGAGTTAACAATCAAGAACAACAATCGGCTATTTTCTATTTTCATCCATGGGAAATCGATCCTAAGCAACCTAGGCAATCAGGCTTAAGTTTAAAAACACGCACACGACATTATCTGAATTTAGAGAAAATGGAATTTAGAATATACCAGCTATTAACTGATTTTAAGTGGGATACGATGGAAAATGTATTCCATATGAACCAAAGTCAAAACTATGATTAAAACACTGACTATTGAAGATTATTCGCGCTGGGATGACTTTGTTAAAGCTAATAATGAAGCTACTTTTTTTCATCAGGCCGGCTGGAAAGAAGTTATAAGTAAAGCCTTTGGACATGATACCTATTATATTTATGTTGAACATAATGGCCTTATTACCGGAATATTGCCTTTGGTACATATTAAGAGTTTATTTTTTGGTAATAGCCTAGTTTCAATTGCACCTTGTGTTTATGGCGGCATAGTCGCTAATGATGAAGAATCTTATATTACACTCGATGAAGAATCTTGCCGCTTGGCTACTGTGCTAGGGGTAGATTATTTAGAAATGAGAAACCAAGTTCAGAAAACACCTGAAAGACCTCACAAAGAACTTTATGTTTCTTTTAGAAAAAAGTTAGATTCTGACGTTGAAAAAAACTTTTTAGCAATACCTAGAAAACAACGAGCGATGGTAAGAAAAGGTATAGAGGCTGGATTAAATAGCGTGATAGATAACGATGTTAATAGGCTATATCGAGCTTACTCCGAGAGCGTTAGAAATCTTGGGACACCGGTTTTTTCAAAAAAATATTTTCAAATCCTTAAAGAAGTTTTTGCAGATCAATGTGAAATACTCACTGTGCTACATAATGGTTATTTAGTTGCCAGCGTCATGAATTTTTATTTTAAAGATCAAGTATTACCTTACTATGGTGGCGGAACTGATTTAGCACGAAATCTGAAAGGCAATGATTTTATGTATTGGGAAGTCATGCGCCGTGCAGTAGAAAAAGGCTGTAAAGTATTTGATTATGGGCGTAGTAAAATTGGTACCGGCTCTTATAGTTTTAAAAAGAATTGGGGCTTTAACCCCAAGCCTATGTTTTATGAGTTTTATCTAGTAAATGCCAAGACCATACCCGACATTAATCCACTTAATCCTAAATATAAATACTTTATCGCTGCTTGGAAACACTTGCCTTTAGCAGTTAGTCAATGGGTCGGTCCTTGGTTATCTAAAGATTTAAGTTAAACTCAACTTATCGTTAAATTATGCAAGATTTATTGTTTCTGGCCCATCGCATCCCTTATCCACCTAATAAAGGCGACAAGATACGATCCTATCATTTATTAAAGTATTTAAGCTTAAACTTTAAGATACATCTGGGTACCTTTATTGATGACCCTAATGATTGGCAGTACACCGACAAACTCGATGATCAATGTGAAAGTACTTGTTATATAGAGCTTAACTCATTACTAGCTAAAATAAAAAGCCTGCAGGGTTTAGTAACAGGCGAACCACTCAGCCTACCTTATTATAAGAATAAGCGTATGCAAGAGTGGATAAATCAAACAATAAGCGCTCATTCGATTACTAAGATATTGATATTTTCATCGGTTATGGCGCAATTTATTAACGATGATCAGAGTATTGACATAATTGTTGATTTTGTTGATGTGGACTCTGACAAGTGGCGGCAATATGCACAGCGTTGTAAAGGCCTTAAGCACTGGATTTATCAACGTGAAGCTCATTATTTATTGAACTATGAAAAAATTATAGCTGAGCAGGCTAGGGCGAGTATTTTTGTTTCGGAACAAGAAGTCGAATTATTTAAAACACTGGCACCTGAAGTTAGCCATAAAGTTACTCATATTAATAATGGCGTAGATACTGAGTATTTTTCGTCCGAACTAAGTTTTAGTTCACCTTATGCCAAAGATGATCAGATTATTGTCTTTACAGGTGCTATGGATTATTGGGCAAACGTAGATGCTGTACTATGGTTTGCGAATGCAATTTTTCCATTAATCATTCAACAACTGACATCTGTAAAATTTTATATAGTCGGGTCAAAGCCGACTAAAGAGGTATTATCCTTAGCGAATAATACCATCGTAGTGACGGGAGCCGTTGATGATATTAGACCCTATCTTGCGCATGCCCACTTAGTGGTGGCACCCTTAAGAATAGCACGAGGCATACAGAATAAAGTTTTAGAAGCTATGGCCATGGAAAAATATGTAGTGGCTACAACGGCTGCTATGGAAGGTATAGCTTATCAACAAGAGCTTGCTGTTACAGTGGCTGATAGCATTGAACTTATAGCCCGTGAAATTATTGTGCAATTACAAAAAAACGAATCCGCACATCAAAATCGTGATTTTGTACAAAAGATGTTTAGCTGGGAGCATAACGTCAAGCAGTTGTTAAGCTTATTGCAAAATTAGTAGGGCATCACCGATGATGGCTCAGTAAAGTGATCATGGCATTAGTAACAATCAAACAGGAATAGCAACTATGTGTGGAATTGTTGGCATCTTTGATCTCAAAGGAAAGCGAGAAATTAATCGAGATTTACTCTCGCGAATGAATGAAAGCCAACATCATCGTGGTCCCGATGAGGGCAATCTTCATATAGAAGCGGGCCTAGGCTTCGGTCATAGACGATTATCTATTATTGATTTAAGCAGTGGCCAGCAACCCATGATCAGTAATGATAATAATGTTGTGCTTACTTATAATGGTGAAGTCTATAACTTCTTAGATTTAAAAAAAGAGCTAGAAGAGCTAGGCTATCACTTTAAAACTCATTGTGATACTGAAGTAATATTATATGCATGGCAAGCCTGGGGTGAAGACTGTGTAGAGCGATTTCGCGGTATGTTTGCTTTTGCGGTTTGGGACAAAAATCAACAAAATTTATTTCTGGCAAGAGATCGCTTAGGAGTTAAACCCTTATATTATGCAGAATTAACCAGCGGTTACTTTATTTTCAGTTCAGAATTAAAAGCTCTTAAAAAACATCCTGATTTACCAAAAATATTTGATGCTACGGCTATCGAAGATTATTTTGGTTTTGGTTATATTCCTGATCCAAAAACCATCTATAAAAACGTTTTTAAATTAGAACCTGGTTTTTGTTTAACCTTGAAGCGTGGTCAGCCTAACTATAAGCCTAGACAATATTGGAACCTTAGTTTTACACCTAGACCTGCACAAGATGAACAAGCAACAGGTGAAGAACTGATAACACGCTTACGCGAAGCCGTTAAAATAAGAATGGTTGCAGACGTACCTTTAGGTGCTTTTTTATCGGGCGGCGTCGATTCCAGTGCTATCGTCGCAATGATGGCAGGATTATCAAAAGATCCTGTTAATACTTGTTCTATATCTTTTGGTGATCCTGCCTATAATGAATCAAAATTTGCTGCGCAAGTGGCAGAACGTTATCACACGCAGCATCGTGTAGAACAAGTTAATGCCGATGATTTAAGTTTAATCGATCAATTGGCAGATCTCTATGATGAACCTTATGCGGATAGTTCGGCATTGCCGACATATAAAGTTTGTGAACTAGCTAAAAAACAAGTAACCGTGGTGTTATCAGGTGATGGCGGTGATGAAAATTTAGCCGGTTATCGACGATATCGTTGGCATAAATACGAAGAACAAATGCGCTCTTGGTTACCTACAAACATTAGAAAACCTGTGTTTGGAATGTTAGGGCAGATTTATCCTAAAGCAGATTGGGCACCTAAACTGTTTAGAGCAAAATCAACGTTTGAGTCAATCTCGAGAGATTCATTAGAAGGTTATTTTCATAGTGTTTCGACCTTAACTAATGAAATACGTAATAACTTGTTTAGTCCGCAATTAAAACAAGAATTACAAGGTTATCAAGCTATTGAAGTTTTTAGGCGACATGCCGCTAATTCACAAACGGACAATCCATTATCATTAGTGCAGTATCTTGATATCAAAACTTATTTGCCCGGAGATATTCTGACTAAAGTCGACAGAGCTAGCATGGCTCATGCCTTGGAAGTTAGAGTGCCGTTATTAGATCATCAATTAGTAGAATGGATAGCGGGTTTACCACCCGACATGAAACTTAAAGGACGAGTCGGTAAATATATCTTTAAAAAATCCTTAGAAACCTATTTACCAGACGATATTTTATATCGACCAAAAATGGGCTTTGCCGTACCTTTAGATGCTTGGTTTAAAGGACCATTAAAAGAAAAAGTCAGAGAGGCGTTACTGGGTGAAACTATCAAGCAATGTGGTTTGTTTAATCAAACTTTTATAGCGCACATGCTCAATCAACATCAAAGTGGATTAAAAGATTACAGCACACCGATTTGGTCATTACTGATGTTCGAAGCATTTTTAAGAACTAATAATTAAATGGTTTTAGCTGAGATAGCATTAGGAGTAGGTTTCTTCATGGATATGTAATAATGCTAATATTATATTAATTTAACATAATATACATTATGCGAAACATTATATTATGGCTTTAAAGTAGTCACGCCTAGGCCAGCAATGTGTAAATCAATTTTTAAGATTCGTTATAGCTTTGGAGATTTATTATGAGTAATTTAGCCTTTGAGATTGGCTTTGATCATTATCGTTTTGATTTAGCCTTAGACCTAAGTAGGTTTAGCGAGGAACATCTACAGCAAGTCCAGTACGGATTTGAAGCGGGAAAAATTCAAAATGTATCAAAACAACACATTAACAAGTTTGAGAAAAAAATACTGAGTATCAGAGATCGCTGTTTAAAAAATGGCTATGAGGTCACTATTACGGCTAATGACTTAATAGAAAAGTTACAGCAAACTAACGGTGTTTGTCCCATTACTGAAGAACCTTTTACCTTTGCTCATCAGGAGATGACGGATTGGTCTGTTGATAGAGTTGATAACACGCGTGGATATTGTCCTGATAATATTGAGATTGTCTCTGTAAAGGCTAATAAAGCCAAAGGTGATTTAGACTTGGAGCATATCATTGAGCAAGCGGTGTGCAAGTATAATCCGAATAGTTTACTAAGTCAGAGACAGTGGTATTTGCTGGGGCAATTTTATTATCGTCGATTAACGCTAACAGAACCAGTGTGTATGACTGACATATTACTATCATCTCCTGTTGTTTTTTTTAAAGTGCTTTGCCTACCGTTTTATATGCCCAAGGAGAATTGCAGCAAAACTTTATTAAACTTACTCTCTAAATACGGCAGCAATGAAACAGTCATAAGAACCCAAAAACTACTTACTAAACGACGCAAAAAACATCCTTATAAAGGCCTGCATTTGGTAGTGAGCAGCCCTAAATTAAGTGACGCTATCTTTTCTTTTTTTACAGTTATCGCTGAGAATTATTTAGCATTTGATGAGGTATTAACGACCATCTTTTTTCATATGAACCCCGATATAATTTCTGAAGAACCTTATCAACCTTTTAAAGATAAATATAAACACTCAGAAATACCCAATAGTTAAATGCTTACAGAACAACAAAGCCTCAACTAGCCATAAATAGGTTAAAATAACCGCGTAGCAGCGCCTAATAATCAAGCATATTTAGACGATAGCCCCACTCTCTCCCCTGCCCTTGCCTTGTTACGCATGACGCTTGATTGGTAAAGTTAGCAGTAAAATCTTAAAGGATGATAAACCTATGACTCAGAATGAATGTTTCCAAATTGCAAAATTAGCACTATTTAATGTAAAACTACTTAATGAACTAGAAAATATAGGGCATGAAGAACTAAAAAACCTCATTAAAGACGTCCATGAAAAATTAAGCATAGAAGAAAAGCCCGCCTTAATTAATCAAAGTACCTATTTGCAATTTGCTTATGTCACCTTAGTTTGGCTCTGGGAATCAATCAATATTAAAGATAAAGATGACTTTTTTATCAAACTGAAAGCACGGGCAAATAAAAGAGAGTTGGCGTTTCCTGATGCCAGTCAAATCAATGGTGAGCGTGTAATTTCAGATTGGAAGATGCTGGTTTCGCTAATAAGAAATGCACTGAGTCAAGGTAGCGTTGAAATAACCGATGATGCCTTTATCTTTTCAGATCAAAAAAAGTTTGGCAAAAGAAAAGAAATAGTACCAACAACAATTACCATGAGTGCGGCAGAATTAACCAATATCAGTGAAACGTTATTTTGGACAATTAATGAAATAATAGTGCCAACATCAAAATAAAAAATCGTATCAGTTACGCTTTATAATAAATGTAGCGGCATTTATTATCCAACGCACAAGAAATATCAACTTTAAAGCATATTCCATAGACCAGCATTAACTAGGTACTTTTGCTGATCTATGGATTTACGTGGTGCTTAGACCCCCGCTTTACATAAAGAAAAAGGTGTTTTTAGTCACCGCTACGATGCCGATATAAACTATACAAGCCATCGCTGCTATAAACGCTAGCCATTTTGCAGCACCATGACGTTTCATTACAAACACACCTAAACCTATATAGCCGAGTAAAACTAAAAGCTTAGCAATTATCCAGCCGTATTCACCAGATAGCCAACCACCTTGAATAACTAAAGCAAATCCACTTCCTATTAATAGTGTATTAATGATATGAGGTGTGATGTTAAACACTTTACGTTTAAGTAAGATTGGATTAATTTCTGACAAAATCACCCTACCCACAAAACTGATTAAAGACAAAATTATAAAGGTTAAATGTAAAGTTTTAAGCATAAAAATTCTCAATGTAAAATGGCTAAAGCAGCATTATAAAGGCTACTAGTGGAAGTATCGCTACTAAGAAGGATACCGTTATTTTGTTGTATTAAGATACTGAGTTATGACACTTTGTAACTGTTCTTTATTAAGCACCTGATTATCCACTTTAAGATAAGCAACGGCCTCATCGCTGTGCAAAGTCACTTCTTCTACTCCATTCAGAGTTAATATCTCGGCGGCAAAGGCATCGGCCTCTTGTGTATTGAGCTGTTCAAGTGAGATCAGTAAGTTTGCCCAGTAACGCGGCGGAGTCATACTGAATGATAACAGCAACCAGCTTGCGGCAATCGCGGCACAAAATATAAAGACACCACTGGCACCATAAACACCATAACACCAACCACCGATTCCACCACCAATGCCAGCACCTAAGAATTGACAAGTAGAATAAACGCCCATAGCGGTACCTCTTAAATCACCTGGTGCTGTTTTAGAAATTAAAGACGGCAACGTAGCTTCTAATAAATTAAAGCCGGTAAAAAATAACCAAAGAAAACCAACTATGCCGACTAAGCTTGAATGAAATTGCATGAGTCCCAAATCAGCAATGACTAAAGCTGCGATAGCGCCTATAAAAACCGGCTTCATTTTGCGCTTTTTCTCTGCCAAAATGATAAAAGGAATGATGGCGACCATTGAAATCACAAAAACCGGCAAATAGACCTGCCAATGCAGTGCAGGTAATAGTCCTGCATCTCTCAATAACAAAGGTACGACTACAAAACTGGCCGTTAAAATGGCGTGTAAAACAAAAATTCCATAATCTAAACGCAGTAAGTTTGGATTATTTAATATCTTGAAAAACTGTCCAGGCACCAACTCTGCATCTCGGTGTTTTTTTGATTGTTTAGGATTAGGTACTTTATAAAGTATAACTAAAATAGCCAACAAAGAGAGTCCAGCAATCAGCCAAAATATACCGTGCACACCAATAAAACCTGCGATTACAGGACCTGCGGTAATCGCTATACCAAACGAAACGCCGATACTAAGACCGATAATAGCCATCGCTTTAGTACGATGTACTTCTTGAGTTAAATCTGCGACTAAGGCCATGATCGGAGCAGCAATGGCGCCAGACCCTTGTATGGCTCGTCCTAATAACACGCCATATATACTGGTGGAAATCGCCGCCACCACACTACCGGCAAAGAACAGTAGTAAGCCAATAATAATGAGTTTTTTTCTACCATAACGGTCCGACATCAAGCCGAAAGGAATCTGTAAAATAGCCTGACTAATCCCGTAAACACCAATCGCCATACCAATTAATGATGGCGTTGAGCCATCCAATTGTTCAGCAAATAACGATAACACTGGCATAATCAGAAATAGCCCCAGCATACGCAAGGCGTAAATACTAGCTAAAGAACCAATGGCACGTTTTTCCGATGGTGTCATCGGACTAGTAATATCCTGCATGTTTGTCAAAACCGGTCGCTCCTTTGCGCCTAAATATATAAGTGATTATGCGTTGCCAGAACAACGCTTGTAGATAATAGTATGTTCATTATACTAATAATAAACTAAGTGCTGCTTTGAAACTCACTTAAGCTAAATGTTTTCATAGTAGCGTTTTAAGTAAAACCCCGTATAGGAAGCAGCACATTCAGAAACTTTCTGAGGTGTGCCCTCGGCAACTAAGGTACCTCCCCCATCACCACCTTCTGGCCCCATATCAATGACCCAGTCCGCCGTTTTAATGACATCTAAATTGTGTTCGATAATAATGACCGTATTGCCGTGATCACGTAAGGTATGTAAAACGCCCAATAATTGCTTTATATCATGAAAGTGCAAGCCGGTCGTAGGTTCATCTAAAATGTATAAGGTTCTTCCCGTGTCGCGTTTAGATAGTTCTTTAGCTAATTTAACGCGCTGCGCTTCGCCTCCTGACAAGGTTGTCGCGTTTTGACCTAAAGTAATATAACTTAAACCGACTTGAGTGAGGGTTTGTACTTTTCTTGCTAAGGTTGGTACCGCGCTAAAAAACGAGCAGGCATCTTCAACTGTCATATCCAAGACTTGATTGATGGTTTTGCCTTTATAGCGTATTTCTAAAGTTTCGCGATTATAACGCTTACCATTACAAGCATCACAATGCACAAAAATATCAGGTAAAAAGTGCATTTCTACTTTAATAACGCCATCACCTTTACAGGCTTCACAGCGACCGCCTTTAACATTAAAGCTAAAACGTCCTGGTGTATAACCGCGTGAGCGTGATTCTGGCGTGGCAGAGAATAATTCTCTTATCGGTGTAAACAAGCCTGTGTAAGTCGCAGGATTAGAACGAGGCGTACGTCCAATAGGGCTTTGATCAATATCAACGACTTTATCAAAATGCTCCATACCTTCAATGGCCGAGCAAGGCGCAGGAATAACACCGGCACGGTTAATCATTCTTGCTGCATAGCGGTACAAAGTATCATTAACTAAGGTTGATTTTCCTGAACCAGACACGCCCGTTACACAAGTCAATAAGCCTACTGGAAAAGAAATATCGACATTTTTTAAATTATTGCCATGCGCATTACGTAGGGTTATAAGCTTATCTTTATCTACTGGTGTTAAGGTCTCTGGAATAGTAATACCGAGTTTACCCGATAAATATCTACCCGTTAATGAGTCTTCATTGTTAAGTATATCTTCTAAGGTGCCTTGTGCGATAATCTGACCACCATGAACTCCAGCACCGGGACCAATATCAACGATATGTTGTGCCGCACGTATAGCATCTTCATCATGCTCTACAACAATCACGGTATTGCCTAAATCTCGCAAATGAAACAAGGTATTAAGTAAGCGCTGGTTATCACGTTGATGTAAGCCTATTGAAGGTTCGTCCAATACATACATCACTCCCACTAAACCTGCGCCAATTTGACTGGCCAGACGAATACGCTGAGCTTCACCACCCGACAAGGTATCAGCACTACGATCTAAGGTTAAATAATTAAGCCCTACATTAACCAAAAATTCTAAACGTGCTTCAATTTCTTTAATAATCTTAACTGAAATTTCACCGCGCTGACCTGGCAAACTCAATTGTTGAAAAAAACTCAATGACTTACGAATAGGTAGCTTAGTAAGTTCATGTATGGCCAATTCGTCTATAAAGACATTACGGGCAGCAGCATTGAGTCGTGCGCCATCACAGACATTACAAGGTTTATGAGACTGATATTTTGCCAGTTCTTCCCGCACCGAAGTGGAGTCGGTTTCATGATAACGTCGCTCCATATTGGCAATAATGCCTTCAAAACGATGGCGCTTTTTTTTCACCGAACCAGAGCCTGACATGAATTTAAAATCAATTGCCGCACTACCACTACCATACAGTACAGCGTCTTGGGCTTCTTTAGTTAATTCCGAAAAAGGCAGTTCTGGATCAAAATCATAATGTTCTGCCAATGAGCAAATGATTTGATAATAGTAAGCATTACGTCTATCCCAGCCACGTACCGCACCAGCGGCTAAACTAATATCTGGATTATGAACCACCAATTCTGCATCAAAATGCTGTCTTACCCCTAAACCATCGCAACTAGAACATGCGCCTTTAGGATTATTAAAAGAAAAGATACGTGGTTCTAATTCACTTAAGCTATAACCGCAATGCGCACAAGCAAAGCGCTCAGAAAAAAGCAACTCTGTCGCATCATCTAAGCAAGCAGCAATAGCAATACCATCGGCAAGACGTAACGCGGTTTCAAATGATTCAGATAAACGTAGGGCTATGTCGCTACGAATTTTAATTCGATCAACGACCACCTCAATACTATGTTTCTTTTTTAAATCTAAAGCGGGTGCATCATCTAAATCATAAACTTTGCCATCAATTCGGGCACGGATAAAACCTTGAGCACGTAAATCATCAATGAGTTGACTATGTTCGCCTTTACGATCAATCACCACGGGAGCTAATAACATCCAGCGTTGATCCTGAGGTTGTGCAAGTAAATGGTCGACCATTTGACTCACGGTTTGAGCTTCTAGTGAAGTGTGATGCTCAGGACAGCGTGGCGTGCCAGCACGCGCATACAGCAATCTTAGATAATCATAAATTTCGGTAATCGTACCTACCGTTGAACGAGGATTATGCGAAGTAGATTTTTGTTCGATAGAAATTGCAGGCGATAAGCCTTCAATATGATCAACATCCGGTTTTTCCATAATGGATAAAAACTGACGTGCGTAAGCAGAAAGAGACTCTACATAGCGCCGTTGTCCTTCAGCATAAATAGTATCAAACGCCAATGATGATTTTCCAGAACCCGATAAGCCGGTAATAACAATGAGTTTGTCTCTTGGAAGATCAATATCAATGTTTTTTAGGTTATGCGTTCTAGCACCACGGATGCTAATAGTATCCATTAAATAATTCCGGCCATTAGGTTAATTTTAATAATGTAGATCTAAAATAATACAAACCCAAGCAAACCTAAAGTTAGGAACTACTTGGGTTAAATCGCCAGAAAACTAAATTTGATTATATTTTCACTAACACTTCGCCACGTCCCATTTCTGACATATCGCCAGCATAACGTTGAACACGGCTAAATGACTGTGCCATATCTGCAAAGCTAGAGTTTAGTGAACTAAATGATGCGAATAATATAGGTAAAAAAGCTAAGGTATGTGCACCGCAATCATTAAAACTGGCCGACAATTGAGGCTGATTCCATAATAATAAAGTGCCTCTACGCATTGCATAACCTAAATAACGACCTGTTTGCCCCATAACGGCGATAGTTCCTGCCGTCATACGTGATCCACAATAATCGCCAGCATTGCCTTCGATTAAAATATTACCGCGTCTCATATGATCACCGGCGCGTTGGCCTACATTACCTTTAACCAGAATCGTGCCGCCCTTCATGCCCATTTTGTTACCTGGCAAGGCTGCGCCTAAAAAGTCACCGACATTACCGGAGATTTCTAAATATCCTTTTTTCATTTCACAAGCGGTATACAAGCCAGCATTACCGGATACTTTAATGTCACCGGCTTTCATACCCATGGCTAAATAAGCGCCGGCATTGCCATCAATACTGATACTGCCGCCATCTAAATCTTTACCGATGAAATCAAGTTTTTCATGACTGTTTTTAATGATAAGTTGTTGGCTATCTGAGCCCTCAATCGTAAATAACTCATCCACTCGCAGCTTACGTTTGCCACTTTGCAAGGTTAAGGCGGCAATATCTTCTACTGCTAAAGTCTTTAATAAATGGCAGACCAGCGGTGACATATCAATACGTTGTTCAGGACTATTTTTCAAGGTTAATGTTAAAGCGCTCATGCCATAATCTCCTGCAAGTGAAAGTGGAATGGCCCTAATTTACCGCCATAATTACCCGCACTAATGCGTTTAATACCATTTTTGGCGCCCAAATCACAGACTGTCTGGATACCCACGCGCATGGCTTTATCGATGTCTTCTTTCGTTAAACCATCAATAACTATTTCCATCACCGATTCAATTTCAGGTGACAAATCGGTCCGAGTCGCGCCTTTTAAAGTAGGGCAAAAAGCATCGTTAGTCGAGGCTCCCAAGGTTTTATATTTTGAACCAACCTTAGAGCCTGAGCGCACCACACCACCAGGAAAAGGCATAATAACATTAGGGATTTTGCGCATTTCTTCAATAGCCGCTTCACAAGCGGCTAAAGCCTGCGGTTGCGATTCGGCTAAGACTAAAAAGTTACCGCCACCAATAGCATCAACTTGCCCCGTAGTCGCTTCAGCTAAAAATTCACCATCCATAACAGGAATACGCCAATACCGTTTACCTGAGATCAATTTAGAACTTTGAAAGCCATCACCAAAATAGCGTAAGTTTTTACCCAGAGGAATTCTAATGCCGCCATCGATACCAGCAAATAGCGCAGAAGTAGGCGACGTTAATACACACTGCCCTGCCCTAGTTTCCAATTGTTTAGCCAAGCCTTTGCCACCCATAGCAAAAAACATAACTGCTACGCCAGGACGACCATCAGGCGTTTCTGAAGGATCTAATACGCGCTCAATAGCGCCTTCGCAACCACAAGCAATAACCGAGGTTGCAAAACCTGTCATAGCTTGAGCTGAAATCATCGCCCATTTTTTGTTTTGCGCAGTAATAATGGCGCGGGTTGCTTTCATAGGAAACGCTTCAGCGAAGGTTGCGTCTATGCTTACACCGTTAATAATCATATTGTTATGCTCATTGTTAATATAGATAGCTGATAAATTTTACAGCAATGGATTAATGACCTTAAGATCTTCAATCCATTCGAAATCGGCAATATTGCGCGTAGCCAGAGTTTTATTATATTCAATACACGTTGCTGCTATCAGTGCATCACCTAAAGACATTCGTCTCTGTTGTTTTAAGATAATGGCAAGTTCATAGCAAGCAAGATTGAGATAAATAATTTCCATATTATTCAACAAGTCGGTAACAACTTGTTTTTCAATAGGCTTTATTCTTGCAAAACCTAACACTTCAACACGGCTAATAATCGAATATTTTGGATCTGTATCAACAATCCATTGCCGCAAGTTTTTATACTCGGCCTGTACAGCGTAAATAATTAAATTACTATCAATCAGCGTCATTCTTCGTAACCAATGTTACGATCTTGTCGTTGTTCATTCTGCCAGACAACACCATCAATACCCTCGAAAACGCGTAGCTCAACAGCATTATCCAACGCTTTTTTTAACTGCTCTTTACGGAGTAGTTGATCAGTCATTAAAAATTTATTAGCCTGTTTTTGCTCTAAAAATAAAACAAAATCAAAAACTTCAGCTTGAAGTGCCTGCGGCAATGCTTTGGTATGTTGTTGTATTATTTCATCTAAACGCATGATACTTACTCGTTATTGTTGAACGGCATGAACTTCTCGTTCTTGAATTTAACTCTTACTAAAGAAAATCCATTCTAAGTTAACGCAACAGCTTTGCTTAATGTTAAATCAAAATAAACATCAACTGCTTAACGGATGTACCGTAATACTTCCACGACCATCTTCAATAATCTCTTCATCACTGATTTTAAAATTACCTAATTTCATGGTCAGATAGCGATCAAAGTAATCTTTTAAGCCTTTCTCTACCGAAGGATCAAAGTCTGGTTTAACGACGTGTGTAGTGCCCCATTTAGTTGAAACAACTTTGCCATTAACGACCACTAATTGGCCGTCTTTAAAAACATAGTCAGGTTTTTCAAACATTTTTTGTCGATCAGTGTTGTCTGTGTAAATAGTAATATCAGCAAAGTTTCCGGCACTTAAACCACCGCGATCTTTTAAGCCAATTAATTTTGCAGCGCCAGCACGGGTCATAATAGCGATTTCTTGTAACGTATATTCACGATCTATAGACGCTAAGGTTGTCATCTTTTGAGCTTCAGGATGAATGGTCGACAACATATCATTACGGAAACTACGATCCATTAATAAACGGATCAAATGCGGATAACTGGTAAAAGGTGCACCATTAGGATGATCAGTTGTTAAGAAAATACGCCAAGGATCATTAACCAATAAAAAGGTTTCTAAACCGATGGCCCATTGCAATGCATTAACAAAGTTTTGATCTTTATATTTAAAGGGTACTACACCACAACCCGCATCACATTCAATATCCATGACCACCCATTTATTAGGGCTGGCATGTTTGTGATTGGCATGTTGGCGCATATTATCGCCCGATGCAGTGACTGTTTGACCAAACAAAATTTGACCAACATCAATGGTGATATTTTTATTGTTGTTAATCGCTTCAGCGATTTGGGCTGCTCCTGAAGAGAACTTAAAATCACCTTCAGTGCCGTAGCTATGAAATTGAATATGCGTTAAGTGCATAGGCAAACCACCGATACCTTGAATGGTATCTAAAGTGGTTTGTACATTGCCAGGCACACCTAAATTACAACCGTGTACATGTAAAGGATGTGGCACACCCAGTTCTTTAACCGCTGTTGCTAGCACACGCAAAATGTCACGCGGCGTTACACCATAATGTGCGTTTTGTTCATCTAAATCGAGCTTGCGTTGATTAAATTTAAAGGCATTAATTCCACCGGGATTAACGACTTTAACGCCTATGGCTTTGGCGGTATGCATAGTCCAAGCGACATAATCATTAATGGCTTTTTGATCTTTTTTAGCTGTGAGTAAGCGCAGTAAATAATCATCACTGCCCAACATGACGTATCCGCCTTTGTCCAAAATGGGAATGTCACCCATTTCCATATGGGCTTGGCGAGCATTAATAGGTAACAAGGCTGGCTCAAAACCTGCGGTATAACCCATTTCTGCGTAGCGGTAACCGGTTACAAAAGTACTAGGCATAGCATGTCCGCAACCAGAACGAGTAATGTCACTACGATGCACAGGATCTTGACGATGATCCTCAGGTAATAAGGTACGTGCGATATTACCTTTACCACCGCCAATGTGGGTGTGCATATCAATAGCGCCCGACATCACCACTTTGCCTTTTAGATCGTATTCTTGATCGACTTTGAATTCACCTTGAGGCTTATCAATAATTCGGTCATCTTGAATATAAATATCTTGCAGCTGTCCATCAATGCCACTGGCTGGATCGTAAACGGTACCACCGGTTAATCTAATTAACATTTTTTATCCTACAAAGCTTGTTCAATGGCATTCAGTACGTCAGCGGTACTGGGTAATCCGGAATCACGTAATTTTTTTAATCGTATAGCGACCACGTTATCCATGCGATAAGCATGACCAGCATGATCAATACCTGGCGTACCTACAGGAATAAAAACCTCTGGCTCTTTAGAGAACACCATACCTGAACGCGCGACGACTATCGTGGGCAATAAAGTTTCTGGCGGTATTGATTTGCAATTAAAGGCTTGCACCCAAACCAAAGCATCGGCCTCACCGTTTGCTAATAATAGTTTAGTGTCGTTTAAGAAAGGATCATATTCTGGAAAGCCAGAACTAAAGCGAGTTCGTGCAGGATAACCTGTCGTCCAACCGCAAACCTGATTAGCCGTTTGATCACCTTCTTTACCCGCTAAAGGCAAACCTGAACTACGAGTATTTTGATTATTCAGATCTTTAATCATTTCTGACAACTGTTGCACAGTCAATTCAGCTTGGGCGTAAGCTAAAGCACCTGCAGCCCAAGTGACTACACTATATTTCGCCGCTTTAAACTTATCTGCCAAAACTTGTAAGTCTGAAACAGCGATACCACAAACATGGCTTGCTGTTATAGGCTGACCTTTTACCAAGGCTCTTAATACCGCAATGACTTCAGGTAAATCTTCAGTGGCACAGGGTAATACTTGCGCTTGTTTACCGGAAGGCGACGTAGAGGCTGATCCAGAAGGTGCTTTTCCTAAACAAATGATGTCCCTAGCGCCAGTATCAGCAAGAAACATAGCTTCTTTGTTCCATAAATAACGTTCAAAAAAGCGTGGAGCAAAGGCTTCTAAATCAGTACCGACCACTAATAACAAATCACAGCGATTTTTAACCTCTGCCAGTGTGGTATTCATCCAGCCAGAATCTTGCAATGCCAAAAAATTATTTCGAGCGCCAGTAAAATTCATATTATCGACAACAGCACCTGCGCGATCTGCCAGTGCGAGCAAACCTCTCATACCATTGACATCAGTAGCACAACCACCTATCACAGGTAAACGTGTGTCTTTTAATAAAGCGGCAGCGGCTTTTATAGCTTCCTCTAGGCTTACTTCCTGACCATTTACTCTGGGGTGGGTATCGGTTATTACTTGCTCAAAGGCTGGCGTGTTTACCGCACAACCATTTTCAATGACTTTTAGCGACACACCTTCAACCCTAATGGTTAAATCGTCCGTGCCTATACCGCAAAATGGACTCGGTACTTCAGTTATTTCAATCACTTTACTGTCCTATGATTAGCATTAATTCGTACACTGAGTATGGTTATACACAGTGACAATGTGCCGATATTCTAACCTTAAAACAGGGTGCTGTCTCAATAAACACCTGCATTGAGTAATACAAAATACGAATGAATTTTCCTGAGTTTTATTTTAGGCAATATTGCTTAGGAATAAAATGCTATCCACTAACGTTTAGCGCAACTGCATAATGTCATAGAAAGTGATGAATGCTGTTAATTAGTAAGAGACAACATCGCCAAACCTATTAAGTTATCGAAAAATTCAAAGCCCGAAACAAAGCGATAATTTCACGCAAGCTGATACGTGATGATTGAAATACAAGGTACATCGGTTCTTTACCCGTAATATGAAACTTATCCCAACATTCAGTCCTACCCTTTAGATTAAGTATCCTTGAAGCCAATTGGTAGAGTCTTCGTGACAGGAACTCGGTAAAGCTATCAGTACCTTCAATCTGCCCTAGCATTTCTAATGGGCCTACACCAAGGCAAACTGCTTTTATATCCTCTTTGCGTAATGCTTGTAGAGCAGTGACTATCAAAAGTTCATTGGTATAAAGTGGCGCTACAGGAGACGAGAACACATGATTGATTAAATAATCGCATTCAAAACAGCCAATTTTAAGCATGGATAGCATTCCGACCACACGACCATTATGTTCAGCAATAAACCAGCGCCGGCCAACTCTGTCATCGAACAGACGTGGATGATCCAAATACATTTGTAGACCATGGCGAGCCTTCAGCCATTGTTCGCAAGTCTCCGCTACCTGGGCTTCCACTTGGACATTAGGGCTTGTTTCTCCCAAGTACTCTCGCACCGACATTCCAGATCGACGCGTGTTATTAAGATGTTGTCGTAGATGGTGACCCTGATGACCAAGTTCCGGATCGTCTTGGGGATCTGCTATTAACAAAGCTGCAAACTCCATCATGGCATGACCACCTTTCATTGCATAAGTGTGCATATCTTCTGTGACAGACGTATACAAGAAGTTCCAGCCATTATTAGTACAATAGCTTGCAAAAGCTTCAGCCAACTCCGTTTTATACTCAGACGCGCAGACTGGGTCGCCTTGGACTACAGCGCATCGATGTACTAATTGATATCCAATGATTCCATCAATGTTGGGGGTGCGAAATAGGCTAAGTGAGGGGTTTAATGCAGCGTGAGATACCGGGCCACCATAACGTCTAACCAGTTCAACAGCAGGAGATAGCGGATTAGTCATAGAGATGATTCTATTGTTAGGGTGTTTTGGATAAAGACAGACATTGAAAGTTTTATCAAAAAATCATGATATCTATTAAGAGCTCCTCTGACTCATTAATTGCGAATTAATATGATGTGGAATTAATAATATTTTTTCGAAACTCCTCACTATACGTAAACAATATTGAGTTGGAGCAGCGTCAACCTATGCATAACTCCGCATAGGTTGACGCTCAATTTGGAGTCAAATTTAAAACTTAAGGCAACAATTCCCAAGTACTTTTATAGCCAGTATCTTTTTTAAAGTTTTGCCAAACAAATTCTGGACTGATCATCGGCTTAGTTGGAATCATAAAAGTCACTAAATCTGCAGCGCCGCATAAAGTACGTCCCATCATATGAACCATACCAGTCATAAGGCCAGCTGTTGCAGCATAAGTTGCGCCGTGTTTACGATTACCATTGATTATGCCTTTGGGGATTTCTCCAATACCAGTAAGCATGTTAGCCATACTATTACCAAGTTTGATTCCCATTCTATCTGGATAAGTAGTTGTGCCAGCCATTTCCTGAGATGTGCCGCCCGTTCTATTTGGATAAGAGGTAGTACTATCAGGATAAGGGGTCGTATTAACTGTATCAGGCGTTGCACTGGCCATATGAGGCGTCAATAAGCAAAGTGTAAATACGACTAGTAATGTTTTTAATGACTGCTTCATGGGTTACTCCATTTAAGGTTTTAAAAAAGAGGCGTTGCAAGCGTTAAATACTATCATACTGCCGACATGATGTGCAAAAGACTATTAAGTTTTAATGGGCTTAATAAATACGCCATATTTCAATAATATGGCGGGTAACAAACATAAATTCAATAGAGTTGATGATGTTAAGCCACCAATAATAATAGCAGCCATAGGCCCCATAATTTCTCTACCTGGATTATCACTGTTAAAAGCGATAGGAAACATAGCTAAAGCCGTTACTAAGGCAGTCATCAATATTGAAGGTAAGCGTTCTTGAGCCCCGAGTATAACGGTTTCCTTATTCCATAGCCTGCCCTCAACTTCTACTAAATATCGGTAATGAGATACGAGCATAATACTGTTTCTAACGGTGATGCCAAATAAGGTGATAAAACCAACGATTGAACCTACTGATAAAGTAGCCCCTGTAATGACGACAGCCAATATTCCACCGATTAATGCAAAAGGAAGATTAACCAGTGCAAGCGCAGTATTACGTAAACTGCTGATTGCGATATAAATAAAAATTAGCACGCCAATGCCTGCCAACAACGAATGCAATATTAATTCTTTTCGTGCCTGTGCTTGTTCAACACCTGCCCCCGTAAATTCAGGAATACTCCCTGCTGAAGCAGGGATTTCTTTAAGTACACGCGCTTTTAATTCCTCCATAAACGCATCCATATCTCTATTTAAAACAGTACAAGTAACAGATTGGCGACGCTGCGATCCTTGATGCAATATATTGTAGCGACTAGCCGTATGTCTTATTTCAGCGACTTGCTCTAAGCGGATTAAGGTGCCATCTTCCGTTCGAATAGGTAGTTGAGCAATAACTTCAGGCTGTAAGCGTAACTCTGGAGCCAAAGCAACAGCAATATTAATCAGCTTATTGCCTATAAACTGTTTACCAACGACTTGGGTTTCATAAGCGGCTTGTATCGTATTAACGACCTGAGCTGGCATAACCCCAAAAAAACCTAACTGATCTAAGTTTAAGTCGATTTGCATTAATGGTGTGCCTAAAGGAGAGCGCATTTGTACATCCGCAGCCCCAGGTATTTCCTGCATAATTTTAGCTAGCGATTGTGCTTTAGTATCGAGTTCATTTAAATCATTACCATATAAATTAACGACCACTGGCGCTGTATAACCAGAAATCGTTTCATCGATACGTTCGGTTAAAAAAGTATTAGCTTCGTACAGTATGCCCGGGAATTGACTGAGTTTTTCCCTTAATTGATCAAGTATCTGTTGTTGCCCTGCACCCGACAAAGGCTCTAAGCGAACTTCATATTCACTGTAATGACTGCCATAAGTATCTGCTCCTCGTTGCGCGCGTCCAGCCCATTGTGAAACGGATTGTACGCCAGGAACTTCCATAAACTGTTGCGTTAATTGACTACCGATTCTTAATGATTCCTGTAAAGATGTACCTGGTAGACTGGTGGTATGGACAATATAATGACCTTCACGCAGCTCAGGCAAAAACTTACTATCAAGCTTAGAAAAGGTTAGTAGGCTTAACAGGCAGACAACAATACTAATCAGAGAGATTTTATTTGTATGATTAAAAACCAAGACTAATAATTTCTGATATAGGGGCTTGAGATACCTGATTAAGGGAGGATCTTGTGTATTATTTAGCTTATGACCCAATGAAATAAAACATAATGCAGGCGTCAAGGTCAGCGCCACCAACAACGAGACTAGAATAGCTAATATATAAGAATAGCCCAAAGGTGCAAATAATCGCCCTGCTACGCCATTCAAGGTTAATAAAGGCACGAAAGCGAGTGCGACGATAAAACTGGCATACACCACGGAACTACGAACTTCTAAAGAAGCGTTGTAAACCACGGTAGCAATGGACTTGGGCTTAGTTAACAGACCGTTTTCTCGTAAACGTCGAAAAATATTTTCAGTATCAATAATGGCATCATCAACCACTTCGCCTAAAGCAATCGCTAAACCACCTAATACCATAATATTTAAATTAACGCCGGTTTCTAGCAGCACGATTACAGCCCCCATGAGAGAGACAGGAATAGCTAAAGCAGAAATAAATGCAGTACGAAAATTATATAAAAACAGATATAAAACAATTAGAACGAATAAACCACCTATCAGTAAATGTCCTGATAAATTTGTTAAAGATCGTTCTATATAGTCGGCGGGACGAAATAAATGCTGAAAAAAAGTAATCGCCTCATGATTAAACAGAGGTTCAAATTCTTTTAAGGCGAGTTCGACTTGTTTTGATACCGTTAGAGTATTAGCTCCGTATTGACCAATAATCATCAACACGATACCTTGCTTACCCCCAATTTGCGCAGCACCTATAGCAGGTTCTGCGGCATATTGCAGAGTTGTTACTTCCCCCAAAGTAATATTTCGACCTTGTTCACGCTTAACGATAATCTTGGAAAATTGTTCTGGCGTAGTTGGAAGGCCAGTCACTTGTAAGGTAAAGCGCTGATTTTTATTTTCAATAAAACCCCCACCTTGAATTACACCGGCCTGCGAGGCGGCTTGAGCAATATCTTCAATGGCTAAGTTAAAACGATTTAACTGTATTGGATCAACTTGAATTTGCAGTTGTGTGACTTCACCACCAAACACATTAACATCAGCAACACCTGGCACCGTTAATAAGCGTGGCACGATAGTCCAATCAACCAAACTCCTTAAAGCCATTAAATCTTTAGTATCGGAATTTAAACCTATGGTCAACACGGTGGCTGAAGAAGAAGATAAGGGTATAGCAAGCGACGTAATACCGGCAGGTAAATGAGCTGCTAAACCGGTTAATCTTTCGTTAATGAGTTGGCGATTTCGATAGATATCACTCTTTTCATTAAATGTCGCCGTGACGATCGATAAGCCTTGTATAGATTCTGAGCGTACTGACTCTAAACCCACCAAGCCACTAATAGAGACTTCAATCTGCCGAGTGACTAATAATTCAACTTGTTGAGATGAAAGGCCAGGTGATTCACTCTGAATAATGACCCGCTTAGGTGCAAATTCAGGAAAAATATCCAAGCCTGCGGTAGTGAACCTATAACTACCGTAGATCAATACCAATAAAGCGAGAGCAATAACAATACCGTAAAAACGTATTGAAAAACGAATTAAATAACTGAGCATGGGTGTGTTAAATAGATACGTTAATTTCGTATCCAGAATACTTACGAATATTGATAACGCCCGTATCTAGCAGTAAATACTGCCCTTTAATTCCATGTAATACCCCCTGCACTTCAGGCTCTTTATCTAAATTTAAAGATTTAACCTTAACGGGGTAATGATCGACGGGGAACAGTATATCCACCATCGGTTCTTCAGATAAAAAGGTAATAGCAGATTGGCCAAAACGCTGAATAATTGCATCCAGCTCGACCTGACAAAGCTTTACTAATTGGTCTCTTTTTTCTGCTAAATCGATAGGCTGCACATGGTTTTTAAGCATTTGTTGCCAACTGGTTTTATCGCTGACGTGCTTAGCAATCACCACTTCAATTAAGCCAGAGATATAGCGTGATTGAACGCTAAATATCGGCAATGCTTGTATGGCACCTTGATCTATCCAGCGGGTTGGTATTTGTGTTTGCCTAGTAATACCGACTTTAATGCCGCTAGAATTTGCCAAATAAACGGTATGCGGCTTTAGGCAAAACGCCTCGCCCCAGCTAGGTTCTCTGCAGGTACCAGCATCATAATGACAAGTTTCTGGCTTCATAATGCACATATCACATTCTGCCAAAGAGATAAAACAAGGATAACAATAACCTTGATTAAAGTTCTTTTTAATCGATCGATTGCAATTTACACAAAAAATACGCCCGGTATAAGTAAATTTTAAAGACTTACCTATTAATGGGTTTAAGGCTAAACGCTGATCACCAACGACTAACTCATATTGCACAGGACTTTCTAAACGAACCTGCATTTTTGATAATATTCCCTGCACTATTTCTTCCTATTAATCCATTAAAGAGATTAGTTTGTTAACCAATTTTGAGGCTTTAAATAACGTTCATAAAGCACAGCTTCTGAGCTACCAGGCTCTGGTTGCCAATTGTATTTCCATTTAGCTGCTGGCGGCATAGACATTAATATCGATTCGGTACGACCACCGGATTGCAAGCCAAACAAAGTGCCACGATCATAAACTAAGTTAAATTCAACATACCGACCTCTACGATACAATTGAAAATCTCGTTCTCTTTCACCGTAAGGCGTGTCTTTTCGTTTCTCTACGATAGGCAAATAGGCATCAATATAATGATCACCTACGCTTTGCATAAAAGCGAAGCAACGTTCAAATGACCACTCATTCAAATCATCAAAAAATAAACCACCCACGCCACGCGTTTCTTCTCTATGTGGTAAAAAGAAATATTCGTCACACCATTGCTTATAGGTCGCATAAATATCGTCACCAAAAGGAAGACAAGCCTTCTTTGCTGTTTGATGCCAATGTATGACATCTTCTTCAAAGGGATAGAAAGGTGTTAAATCAAAGCCACCACCAAACCACCAAATAGCGGGTGAGCCAGGTTTTTCTGCAATCAGAAAGCGCACATTGGCATGAGAAGTAGGCACGTAAGGATTTTTTGGATGAATAACTAATGACACTCCCATCGCATGAAACTGTCGATTAGCCAATTCAGGTCTTTTGGCCGTTGCAGAAGCCGGCAAACTAATTCCGCGTACATAAGAGAAATTGACGCCACCCTGCTCGATAACCTGACCATTTTCTATGACACGACTGCGACCACCACCGCCTTCAGCACGATCCCAGATATCTTCAATAAAACTAGCTTCAGGTTCTACGCTCTCTAAAGCCTTACAAATTTGATCTTGTAAATTGAGTAGATAGTTTTTTACTTTGGTAATGTCATCAGTATTCATAGTTCTTCGGTCGTATTTAATGTTTATTTCTTAAACTAGGCTCTCAGAGCGGGTATCAAAACAGCATTCTAAGCTTTTATCATTCGCACCCTCTACGCTCATCGTTATATACACTCTGAATACTCGTCATTCCAACTAGGACTTCCGGAATCTAAGCTACATGGACGTAAAAAGATTACCATCCATGGCCCTGGATACCGGCTTGCCGGCCGGTATGACGAGTTACTTGTGTATAGCCATGAGTTGAACGCGGAAATAACAGACTATTCTTGCTGTACTGTCTTAAGTTGGCAACCTTCATGTAAAACAGTTAAAACATCTTCGCAATGATTTTTAACTTTAACTTTTCGCCATTCATGTATCAGCACGCCATTAGGATCGATTATAAAAGTACTGCGTTCTATGCCTCTAACCTGCTTGCCGTACATAGCCTTCATTTTAATGACATCAAACAAAGTACACAGCGCTTCATCAGGGTCTGAAAGTAAATCAAAAGGAAAGGCCTGTTTTACTTTAAAGCCTTCGTGCATTTTAATACTGTCTCTGGATACACCCAAAATTACGGCATTTAAAGCCGTAAATTTCTCATACGCCTCACGAAAAGCGAGTCCTTCTTGAGTACAGCCGGGTGTATTGTCTTTAGGATAGAAATAAATGACGAGGAATTGTCCACGAAAATCTGAAAGCTTGAATTCTTTAGCGCCGGTAGATAAAGCTACAAAATCAGTAACGGCATCGCCAATATTAATAAGACTCATAGTACCTAACGTTTTACAGGTTCAAGTATGGCATCAATATTTAATTGATCACAAAAATCTAAAAACTCTTCTCTTAAAGTTAATAATGGCAATTGCGAGGGAATTAATATGATAAATTTGGTTGAAAATACCGCAGATTGTATATAAGCCGCTTGATATGAACTTCCGGAAATTTCTTCAATAGAAATTTCACGATCAAACAGAAAAGAAGTAATAGATTCTACGACATTGTCCCTATCCAAAGAGATGGTTTCAAGTGAGTAAGGTAAGCAATCTTTATCCCTTTCTTTTTCTTTATCCTTTTCTTTGTCTTTTTGCTCAGGACGCAATACATTAAGTTTTATATCCAAACGCTTTTGAATGATATCTAAAGTCGACTCAAGTTTTGCGATTTGATTCCAATTGCCCTGCACCAACAAATAAGCGGCTGCAGATTTGCCTAGACGAGAGGATCTTATTTCTAAAATACTACAATTACAATCGCGTATAGCCGGCAAAATTTCTACAATAAAATTGATTTGGTTGCTACCTAAAGCAGTAATGGATAGTTGCATGTTATTATATATAATAGTTTTTTTATGAGTTTAGCATTAAATTTAATGAACCTTTACCAAAATTAAGTATTTGCACTATTAAAATACCTGCTTTAATTAAATAAACGCCCTTTAACCTTTGATTAATTTCGCACTTTCAAATACCTACCCCTACCTAATAATGACTAAAAACCGTACTTCTAGAACTAACAATTCATTCGTTGCTAATAACGAGCCATCCGAAGAACTTATTTTGGCCGATTTAGATTTAATGCGCGAAGATTGGGAACTTGCCCCTGTTTCATTAACGGATGCTATGGATGATCATCAAGTCGTTGCTAATGAAGAATTTGTAATGCCTGTTGATTATGATCCTATGGCTTCAGGCTCAACGTCCTTCGATAACACGAGTCATAACGCGATAAGTGCCGAAGACCTTGATGACAAAGAAAAGCTAAATATAACTAAGCCTGATGTATTAGATCAAATAAATTTTACTGAAGATCTTAATGCGCTTGATGAAATTGTTATAGAACCCATTAATTTAGACATAACAACAACCGAAATCTCGACGCCCAGCATCATTGAAAACATTGAAACACCAAGTCATGAACCATCCATAATAGCCATAAAAACATCCTTGGCTGATGACCTACCTGAACTCATAAACATCGACATTGCAAAAGAACCTACTTTAGTCAGTGAACAAATCAGTGCCTCGTCTAAGGTTGACATGACTGATGAAGAAAGTAAGGTTAAGAAAGCTCGCTTAATATCTTATGCGGCACTTGGACTGAGTGTGTCCGCCTTAGTAGCCATGTCGTTCTTAAGTATCTTGGTTTTTAACACTAAAATCAGCAACGCAAAATTAACAGATTTAGTCTCTATTCTTCAAGAAGATGTTAAGGATTTAACGATTAAATATGAAGGCTTGGAAAATAGTAGCAAAGACGCAAGTATAGATTCGATCAACCCGCAAGCGCTTGAGAACACTATAGAGGCGACAAACCCCGTTGCAGCGCCTACAAAAAACAAAATAATACACACAGTTGTAAAATCTTTGCCGCTAAAAAAAGTCGATCTTCAAAGCCATCCGATTAAACATTCATCGATGGTATTAGATGGCAACAAAAAAATTAAAGCGCATTAAATGGCTTGCTCTATTGTTTTAATAGCTAAAAATAAAGGCTGTGGCTGCGGCCTATCACCTAGCTCTCCTGACAAAGTCGCCAAAGGAATAAACCCCATTTGTTGATAAAAAATGAGGCTTTCTGGCTTCGCATCGACCACAACTCCTACGCAGCCATAACGAGATTTCATTTCTAATGCCAGCTTAAAACTTGCACGTAATAGTTTTTTACCCAGCCCTAAACCTTGAAACTGTTTATCAATGGCTAATCGGGCAATACGCATTATGGGTAATGGAAACTCAGGCAAACGAATACGTATATCTGTTGGCAGTTTTTCAGATGTTATTTCGCCAGCAGATACCGTTACAAAGCCAGTAATTGTGCTTTTATTTACCAAAACATAAGTTATGCCAATATGATGCCGGAATTGATTTTGTCCAGCATATTGTTGAAAGAATCGATCTAATTCAATCGAACCACAACAAAAGTTTTTTCTGTTATCTTGAACATCTAATACCCTAAACTCAAGATCCAGCTCAATCATCACGCATCAGTTCAGTTAATGCTGGCGTTGGCTGTTGAGGGTTTGCGACCAGATTAATTATTTGGCTCATGCTTTTTTCAGTAAGCATTATTTTCGCTGGAATAATAATATCTGCTGGTAATTCTTTCAACGCTTGCAAATGATGCAATAAGGCTTCTTCGATTAAAAAACCTTTTTTAACGCCACTTTTTTTAGAGTAATTTTCAACTAAGGACTTGGTGTCGCTAGAAATAGTAGCTGAAATGTGTGTTGCAGACATTGTTTAACCCTTTGATGAAAGATGTCAGTAATGATTCCATTGAATTAGCATATGGTTGGCATAATTATGATGCCTATTATTACAAGCACTGGTTACGAATTACTTTTACTTAAATTCGTGCGACGAAGCTTTTTCAATGGCTATAATCAAGTAATCTTTATATTGTGCTTGTAAATTTATCAATTCATAAACAATGGTCACTTTAGCACTAAATTGGCCATCAACCTCTAAAATTGACCTACATAATCCATCTTACCGACATCTACACCCAGATGTCTTAGAATGGCATAAGTCGTGGTCAGATGAAAATGGAAATTAGGCAACACAAAGTCCAACAGATAAGGCAAACCTAAAAAATTCATTTCAGTGCGACCAAACTTTAAATGTATAGCTATTTGTTCATTACCATCAATTTGCTCTGGCCTCAGCGTTTGTAAAAAAGCGATGGTTTTTGCAATACGCGCTTGTAACTCAGCAAAACTACTTTCGTTATCTTCATAATTAGGTACTTCTACACCTGCCAAACGAGCCCCACAGCCTTTAACCATATCAGTAGCAATTTGTACCTGACGGCTTAGGGGAAACATATCTGGCGCTAATCGCCCATTAATAAAAATGCTTGGATCAATCTTTTTTGCTTCTGCATGTACTGCGGCTTTATTCAATATTTCAGATAGATTGGTCAACATACGCACAAACGAAGGCACAGAGGCTTGATACAAAGAAATAGACATAAGAACTCCAATAAATTAATGAATTTTAGAATTAGATTAAACCATAACATGATCTGCTTTTAAAAGAGTATCTCTAAAACGAGATGCCTAGTTGGGAGTGTTAGGTTAACAATCGAGTTGTAAACTCGCACGCTGGGTGGGGATTGTAACCCCACACCAAACGATTGATACTGCCACTATCTTTGAAAAATATGTGGATACAAATATACCCATTACAGCTATTGAAAATCAGAGCCTGTTGACCCTGCTTGTTTTTTTAGCGCAGCTTAATTAAGATGACTTAAAAACTTTAGGGATAGAGTTACAATCTCTGCACCCAATGAGGAATATTAATATTATTGTTGGACACCATTAATAAGTTCAAATCTTATAGGGTAGCCATGCTGGTTCGGTTGAACAACTCTTTCTATTGTTTTTGTTGATACAATTTTTCCAGACGCATCTTTAGTCACTTCTATGGATTTTTCGTAGTGGCTTGGAATACAACCAGATAAAAGTATTGTAGTAATGAATAATATGAATAATTTAATTTTCATTGGATTTCCATTTTATTTTTATTTGAATAGCAATAATACCAGAATAGTTATATTGAGACCTTTGCACGATGAAATTTCATTAGTCCAGCTATAATATATAGTAATTCTCATAAGGATACTGTTAACAATTATTAAGGGACCTATACACGAACTCAGTAAAAATCTCATAGAAATGAAATTCTTACATCATAGAAAATCATCTGAAATAAGTAATTAAAATGGCGTGAAAAAACGTACTCCGAAAGACATTGGTTGATGCAATGTTGATTCTGATGGGAAAAGCCCGTTATTTTGGCTTAGGACGAAATCAAACACGTACCCGTACCCGGGGAGAACTAATGTGCGTTGTTCATAATATTAAGAGGGGTGGCTATCGAGGAGTACATAGGTTTTTAATTCATGACACCTATTTCACTATTTGTTAAAGCACGTGTAAATTGCCTTAACCATTGACTGTTACTCGTGATTTTTATATTCGATTATTTTTGAAGTTGCGTGTCTAAGGTGAGCCTCAATGAACCACAGAGGAATCAAAGCCACTTGCCTTTTGTGGTCTTTCTTAGGGGATCAAGCAGAGCTGTCAATCCGTTATGATCAATCTCTTGCATCAGTGCTAATAGCTGGCCTAACTCATTATTAGGAAATCCTTCTCTGGCAAACCAATTAAGATAATGACCAGGTAAATCGGCAAGAACACGCCCTTTATATTTGCCGTAAGGCATGACAAACGTCACTAATTTTGGTAAATCTTCAGCTTTCATCGGGAAATTTAATTTAGAAATATAATATGAGAGATTCAAGTAAAACAGCTAGTAGTCTCGATAAAGCAAAGCGAAATCAAGACTACTTACTAACCAGATGACCCATTTTATTATCCAACAAAGCAAAAGCATAATCTGCTATTACACCATTTTCCATGATAAAACTGGTATTCAATTTTTCGCCCATCATGGATGGGACAGAGTATCGGCAGTTTTAGTTTTTATAGCAATTCACCATTTTTTGTTATTTCTGGCTTATTTTTATCAGGCTTAACACTTCAGCCAATATATCCAATAAACCATCGAAATACCTAAAAGGATACAAAATTTAGTAAAAAAATTGATATCTCGATTATTAAGGGGTGATTTATTTAATAGCTTATGTTCAACAATATCTGTGCCCACTAATATTGGACTTTCTTGATTTTCTAGATTAAAGGCAACCTGATTAATCGCAGGTATTTGATTAAGGCTAACATTTCTAGCGTATTCTTTATTTTCAATTCCATTGGCATTAAATGCGAAAAGGATTGCTGATATGCATATTGCGATAGTTGTTATTTTCATTATGTACTTACTCGCAGCTTGATAATTGTTTCTGTTGTTCTCGCTTAGTTCGGTTAGCTTTTGCCTGGCAACATGCCTACCGATCCTGGTTTAATGCGTTTGCAAGTAACAACCACATCTTCAAGATGGCACTTTTTCATTCCACTATTAGAATTGCCGCATTCGTTACAAATGGCCTTGCCGTTATCTTTCACTGCTTCAACATGCCAACCATAACCTTGTGACTGGCAAAATCTTTTACTGTAATTTTTAATATTATTGGGTTTTGAAGCTGCTGCAATGGCCTCGGATTCAATAGCACAGACTGACGACGGCAGGGTATTTGCCATAAGATCTCTGTAAATATATTCTGTTGCCAATACAGTACTTGAAAAAAAAGTTAGCCCTATAAATAGACCTAGCAAATTAAATTTCATGGGTTCTCTCCCGGTTATTATTGTTATAAATTTAAACGGTTGCTATTACTTATGGTGATAGCCTCTGAAGTTAGAAAGGCACAGTCATCATTATCTGAAGTCCTAAAACATTAAACAGTAGTTGTAAAATTCATCAGACCAAAGAACATTGACCCTAACTAAAAATATTGAACAAAGAAGCTTTTGAACTTAGTTCAAAACCCTAATATTCATTTGAGCATTTTCTTCCGCTACCTGCTGCTTAATCGGTGCGAATTTTTCGTTTTCACTTTGTTTAATCAATAAAATACCTGTCACTATGACAAATACTGTAATACCTACATATAGCCAGAATTGGTCTTTTTGTTGTGATTCTTTCTTCATTTTTTTAGCCTTTTATTATTATTTTAAGTCATCAATTGATGCGCCAAATTTGATATGAAAAACCTACCCATTTAATACCAATGCCGGAACTGATGTCACCCCTGCTCTGTTTCAAAACAAACAGGGCAAGCAGCCTGATAAAAAATGTTATTACTTATATTAATTTCCCTTTAAGACTTATATCGAGTCGAAACTATATAGGCGGCCTAAAGGTCATGTCAATATATTTTTGATTCGCTACTAATAAATAAAAACAAACTTCCTTAAAATTAAATTGTATTCACTTTAGGGAATAGTTGCTGATGTGTAAAAAGCGAAGAATACGTGTTTTCACGAAGCTTTAATATTTTGAAAATGCAGACTTTACGAATTTGCGGCGAATCATTGGAGATCATCTAAGCTAAGGGTATGCCTCCATCAAGCCTCTGGTAGCTTGGGAAGCTTTACATTAAACGCATATCGCTACAGTGCTGATCGTTGCAATATATCACCAAGAAAAATGTATTTGGTATAATGCAGGCATTATTAGCAATCTAGCTAAGCTAGTTTCGCTTTTTCGATACCGACATCTTGCTAGTTACTATTTCTAGAAACCCGGAGCGCTTTACTATTTCACATTATCAAATAATTGCACAAAAAAACCTCATCAAACCCATAAGGTTTTTTTCAATAGGCTTTACTCATGCATTAGATAAGCTATAGCCACTATGGAAAAAGTAGACTTATTCGATTTGATTGAGCGTATTGCGGCTTTAATTCGTTCAGAAGAACGAAAAAAATGTACGGCAGTTGGTTTGCAAACAGTACATTTACAAGCCCTAAATTACTTATCGCGCTGCAATAAATACAGTAATACTCCTGGAGCGTTAACAAATTATCTTGGTATGACCAGAGGCACTGTTTCTCAGAGTTTGTCGTTATTGGAGAAAAAAGGTTATATAAAAAAAACAGCCAACATAAATGATCGACGCGTTATCCATCTTGAGTTATTACCGGAAGGCAAAACAATTTTAGAACAAGCCCAGCCGGCTGAATTGTTTATTAAAGCGGCCGCCATGATGGAGAAAAAAGGAGACATAATAAATTACGAAACAGCTTTTGCTAACATGCTGACGGCATTGCAGAAAGCTAATCAATCACAATCGTTTGGTATCTGCAAAACTTGTCATTATTTTACGACTATGGATGACAGTTTTTTATGCGGTTTAACCAAAGAACAGCTATCCGAAAGTGACAGTGAAAAAATCTGCCAAGAACATACTGTGGTGTTATGGCAATTCTGAATAGGTTATGTAGCTATAACAGCAATAACTCGCCCTTTATATTTACCGTAAGTCATAACAAATATAAATAATTTTGGTAAATCTTCAGCTTTCATCGGGACGTTGAACTCAGGTTCGTCGTTGTTATATTTAGCTCAGTTAAAAGCAGACAAATATCATCAAATAATGGCCGATTCTGACTTTCATCTGCCAAACAGGCTACTTTCAAATTAATGAGCTCGTTAAGCGCCTTAATTTCTTCAGGAAATGCTTGGCATCGGTCAATCAACTCCTCCAATACACAACCAAAAGCCCTAACCTCAAGCCTCTCTAAGCCTTCAGAAATAAACACATCATCGTTTGAGTAAAAAGAAGCTGCACCGAAATCCCCAAGCAATGCTCGACCTTTTCCACAATGCAGAATGTTATGTGCATAGAAATCTCCATGCATGATCCCAAGCTTGTGCAAATACTGAGCAGCAGATGCCATGCTATAGGCAATATTCAACACCCTTGATAAATCAAAACAGGTCGCTGACGAGTAGATGTCTCGAGTACAAGATTCCAAGCTAGGCGGGCCAGCAAGACTTATAAAATCTGAGCTAATGAGTTCCATCACCAAGCCTTGACTACCCAAGGGATGATCTTGCACGCGACCATACACCTTGATTAAATTCGGATGCTTTCCAGCCCCCATAGCCGCAGCCATTTCAGAATGAGGTAAACCATCACTCGTTACTGCGCCCTTAAACAATTTAACCGCAACCCCATGAGTTTCAGCATCAGTAACGCTATACTTTGCCTGATGAATTATCCCAGAAGCGCCTTCTCCGATAACATGCAACAGCTTAAGACGATTCCAAGGGATATCAGCCAGTAAAACATTAGACATCGCCTCAGCTTCAAAACCTGCACTGAATGGATTTCCAGAATAGGCCAGCCAGGTCAATCGAGGTAAAGACAGTAACCAACTTGGGAACTCGGTAAGTTGATTGGCTGCAACCCGCAGTAATTCAAGACGACTACACTGGGCTAATGAAACAGGTAAGCTCTGTAACCTATTCCCTGCCAACATTAACTTTTGCAGTTGAGCGCAATTTCCAATTTCTTCAGGTAGCTCTTCTAGGTCATTATCAGTCAGAATCAACCAGCGTAATTTGATGGGTATAGCCTTAGCGGATACTTTATTAATAAGATTGGCTTTGAAGCCCACCATGCTTAATTCAGGACAACGCCCTAAAACCTCTGGTAACTCTGTAAAATCATTATTTGAGCAAAAAATGATACGTAACTTAGTCAGCCGTGAGATATCATCTGGGAGTGATGATAATGAATTACCGGATAAATCTAGAGTTTCTAAGGTATCTGCTAAATCAATAATCTCACTTGGAAAGTGGGTTAAGCCACAAGATAACTTTAGATGCCGAATGCCAATGAGCTCACCGGAAAGTAACTGTTCGATAGTTTGCAAATGAACCTCAATAGATTATTCGTTAGTGAAAATGTTGTATGGGGGAAATATTACGTCAAATAAGGACTAAAATTAGGTAGATTAAGGCGGATTCGCAAAGACTACCTAGATTCCTTTGCGTTTCATAGAGGCTACTTGCTTGCTAATACATAAATTTACAAGGACTCAAAAATCCAAGGGTTAATGATATCAACCCCACTATCTATAAAATCATTAGTGTTTCGGGTGGCGACTATCCAGTTATTTACTCTTGCCGTGCTCGCAATTAAAGCATCCGCCAAATGAACTATACGTCCTTCTTGCTTGGCATCGGCGCGTAATAGAGCTGCTTGAAGTGCTATCGCCTGATTAACGGGTATTATGTAGTCGTTATAGTAAGTGAGCAGGTTTTGTAATTTATTAGCTATTGAGTTGCGCCTTTGTCCTTCTGGCAGAAGCTGTAAGCCATACTGCAACTCATGCAGCGTAATAACCGATAAATAACTCTCTTTTAAATGACCCGAATTCATATAATAAGTGCAACACCCTTTAAAAAGGTTAGATGGTATAGTTTCCGTCGACCAAAACAAAAAACTAAAGAGGTGTCCAATGCGAA
>Ga0118677_10000819_pt1 | contig 67483 bp, 32 predicted proteins | sample AliMusrvi5mmetaG_FD_86154 | JGI IMG/M metagenome (GOLD analysis project Ga0118677, IMG submission 86154) | reverse complement strand
CGGTGCGGGCAGCCTGGCGAACACCGCCACGGGCACGCTGAACCTCGGCGGGACGGTCGGGATCACCACGCTGACGGCCACGGCCGTCGGCAACACGGTCAATTACACCGGCAGCAGCCAGGCGCTGAAAGTGGTCGCCTACCACCACCTGATCCTGAGCGGCGGCGCCGAGACCTTCGGCGCGATCGCCACGGTCAACGGCAACCTGACGCTGACGAACACGGCGACCGCGACCACCGCCGCCGCCCTGGCGGTCGGCGGTAATCTGAACATCAGCGACGGCACGACCTTGACGGTTCCCGGCGCATATACGCTGGGCGTGACCGGCACCACCACGATCGGCAACGGCGTGAGCGGCACGCTGGCCAGCACCGGCACCGGCACCAAGACCTTCACCGGCTCGGTCCTGATCAAGAACGGCGCCTCATTGACCGAGTCGGCCATCGCCACGTTGACGTTCAGCAATGACGTGACGGTCAACAACGGCGGCACGCTGACGGAGTTCTCCACGTCGCCGGTCGGCTTTGCGGGCAGCCTGCAGGTGGACGGCGGCTACACCGCCAGCTCGGGCCTGCACACCTTCAGCGGGACCTCCGAGGCCCTCGGCGGCAACACCACGATTTCGATCCCGACCATTACCATGACCGGGACGTACACGAACAACGGCACGCTCACCGTGGCGACGCTGTTGACGGTCAACTCGCCGGGCGTGCTGTCGAACAACGGCACCATCACGGCCACCACCGCGCTGTCCGGGACCGGCGGGCTGACCCAGCTGGCCAATTCCACGCTGAACATCGGCGGCGCATCCGTCATCGCGACCCTGACGGCCTCGGCCAACAACAACACCGTCAACTACAACGGCGGCGTGCAGACCGCCAAGGGCCTGAACTACTACCACCTCAATTTGAGCGGCAGCGGCGCCAAGACACTGCTCGTTGGAACCACCGCCATTAACGGGAACCTGACGCTCAGCGGCACCGCGACGGCGACAGCGGTTGCGAACCTCTCCATCGCCGGCGATCTGAACATCGGCGCCGGCACGACGCTGGACCTGGGCGCGTATACGGCGGACCGCACCTCGGGCGGCGGCACCTTGACGGTGGGCAGCGGGGCCCTGCTGAAGATCGGCGCCATGGGCATGCTGCCGGCTAACTACGCCGCGAATGCGCTCGACGCGGCCGGCACCATTGAATACAGCGGCACGGATCAGGACATTGCGGTGCCCGTCGGGAACAACTATGGCAACCTGACGATGTCCGGCTCGGGCACCAAGAACCTGCTGGGCGCCATCGGCGTGGCGGGCAACCTGACGCTCAACGGCGGCACGTTCGACCTGAACGCGTTCACGGCCAACCGCACCACGGCCGGCGGCACCCTGGCGCTGGCCAGCGGCGCGGGCCTGAGGATCGGCGGGAACAACACGCTGCCGTCCGGCTACAGCACGCATTCAATTAACGCGATGAGCACCGTTGAATACGACGGCGCGGCCCAGAGCGTGGCGCTCCCCAACAGCTCGCAGAACTACGGCACCCTGGTCCTTTCCGGCAGCGGCGCCAAGACCCTGCCGGCGCTGGCCACCATTTCCAGCAACCTGACGCTCAGCGGCACCGCGAGCGCGGCCACGGTCGCCGCCCTGGCGGTCGGCGGCAACCTGAACATCGGCGACGGCGCGGCCTTGACGGTCCCCGGCTATACGATTGGCGTCACCGGCTCCACGACGGTCGGCGGCGGCGCCAGCGGCGCGCTCTCCATCACCTCCGCCACCGGCGCCAAGACCTTCACCGGCCCGGTCACGATCAATAACGGCGCCTCGTTGGCCGAGACGTCGGGCTCCGCGGCGGCGCTGACGTTCGGCAGCAACGTGACGGTCAACGCCGGCGGCACGCTGACGGAGGACGGCGCGGCGGTGGTCGGCATCGCGGGCAGCCTGCAGGTTGACGGAACCTACAACGCCAGCACGGGCGTGCACACGTTTTCGGGCGCGGCCACCAAGACCATCAGCGGGGCCACCGCGCTGGCGATCCCGAGCGTGACGGTCACCGGCGTGTACCAGAACAACGGCACGCTGACCGTCAATACGGCGCTGGCCGGTGCGGGCAGCCTGGCGAACACCGCCACGGGCACGCTGAACCTCGGCGGGACGGTCGGGATCACCACGCTGACGGCCACGGCCGTCGGCAACACGGTCAATTACACCGGCAGCAGCCAGACGCTGAAAGTGGTCGCCTACCACCACCTGATCCTGAGCGGCGGCGCCGAGACCTTCGGCGCGATCACCACGGTTGCCGGCAACCTGACGCTGACGAACACGGCGACCGCGAGCGCGGGCGCCAACCTGGCGGTCACCGGCAACCTGAATATTAATGACGGCACGACCTTGACGGTGCCCAGCACGTTTACGCTGGCCGTGACCGGCGCCACCACGATCGGCAACGGCGTGAGCGGCACGCTGGCCAGCACCGGCACCGGTGCCAGGACCTTCACCGGCGCGCTCCTGATCAGGAACGGCGCCGCATTGACCGAGTCGGCCATTGCCGCGTTGACGTTTGGCGCCGGGGGCGTGACGGTCAACAGCGGTGGCACGCTGACGGAGTACTCCTCGTCCACGGTCGGCTTTGCGGGAGGCCTGCAGGTTGACGGCGCCTACACCGCCAGCACGGGTGCGCATACCTTCACCGGGACCTCCAAGGTCATCGGCGGTGCCACCCCGATTTCGATCCCGAGCTTCACCATGACCGGGTCGTGGACGAACAACGGCACGCTGACGATCACCACCACGGGCGCCGGCGCCGGCACGCTGACCCAGGCCGCCAACGCCACCTTGAATATCGCGGCGGCGCCGACCACCGCGTTCACCCTCGTGGCCACGGCCACCGGCAACACGGTCAACTACACGGGTGTGGCGCAGACCGTCAAGAACGTGAATTACTACAACCTCGGGCTGGGCGGCAGCGGCGTCAAGACCCTGCAGACCGGCACCACCGCGATCGGTGGGAACCTGGTCTTCAGCGGCACGGCCACGGCCACGACCGTGGTCGGCCTGTCGGTCTCCGGCAATATGAATGTGGCCGCCAACACGGCCTTGACGGTGGGCGCGTTCAACATGTCCGTCAGCGGGGTGGCGACGATGAACGGCACGGTCACGGTCAACGCCGGCGGCGTGCTGCACCTCTACCAGAGCAACGGCTCGGATGCCGGGACCCTCAAGATCCTGACCACCGGCAATGTGCAGCTCGAATCCGGCGTCACGCAGAGCGTCATGGGGCTGCTCATCAATGGCATTCCCCAGGAGTCGGGCCTGTGGGGCAGCACCTCCAGCGCCGCGCCGGCGTCGCATCAGGACAATACCCATTTCTCGCTTTCGGGCGTGGTCAGCGTGGGGCGGGGCATCGCGGGCGGCGCCTATCTGGTCAATCCGGACGCCACGGCCACGCCGCACGACGGCTTGACGTGGAATAGCGGCTTCCTGACGCTGGACGCGGCGCTGGCGGTGCCGCCGGCCAGCGGCGCGCAGGTCTGGGTCAAGGGCGCGGTCGGCGCCGGCAAGACCTATGTGTCGGCCACCACGAACACCGTCCCGTCGGGCGTCGGCCTGTATGGCGGCTTTGCCGGCACGGAGGCCACCACGGCCGACCGCGACGCCCGGCCCTTCAGGACGTATATCTCGATCCTCAGCGGCGACGTGGGCGGCAATGACACCGCGCACAACCTCACCCTCAATAAGGGTGACAACCGGGCCCGCATCGTCACGCTCGCGGGGAGCACCGTGCTGGACGGCTTCCGCATCAAGGGCGCCAATCTTACCACGCAGGATGGCGCTGTGAACGTCAATGGCGCCGGCGTCACGGTGCGGCATTGCGTGTTCATCGACAACAAGAACACCGGCGGCTATGGCACCGGCGGCATCTATGCCGGCGCCAACACGCCCGTCATCGACAGTTGCGCCTTTTACTACAACTTCGCGGAAGGGGCATCTGTCGGTGGCGGCGGTGCGGTCTCCATGGTGTATACGGCGGGCGGGTCCGTCAGCATCACCAACTGCCTGTTTTCCGGAAACTCCGGTTATTGCGGCGCCGTCGGCGGCCGGGGAATCAACGTCAAGCTCATGAACTGCACCTTCAACAATAACAGTTCCGGCGTGTACGGCGCCAACAATGATATCGTCGGGACATGGGCGAACCCCAGTATTGTAAACGCGTGCAACTGCATCTTCTGGGGGGCCACCGCGCCGGCCATTTCGGCAAAACCCCAGGATTCCGGGAGCTCCATATCTGTGCAGTACTGCGACATAAAAGGCGGGATCGCCAGCGGTGTATATTCATATGCGACCAATGATCTCGGGCACAACATCTCGGGTGACCCGCTGTTTGTGAACGCCCTTGGCGCCGACGGCCTTGCAGGCACGCTGGACGACGATCTGCTGATCTCCAGTTCGAGTCCGAGCATCGATGCGGGCACCGATGTGGGCGCGCCGGCCATTGACTACGCGGGCGCGTCGCGTCCGCTCGACGGCAACGGCGACGGAAACAGTTATTATGACATCGGCGCCTACGAGCGCCTCTTCACCTGGGATTGCCTCGCCACGGTCGGCGACAACGGCGGCACGGTGGACAGCGTTCCGGCCGACGGCAGCGTGCTGCCCGGCAATTCGATCACCTTCACCGCGCATCCCCATCCGGGCCTCGTGGTGGACCGGTGGGAGGATCCTGTGGGCTCCGTCGCCCAGTCCGGCGGCGCCACCTACACCATCAACAACGTCCTGGCCTCCCATGCGGTCGTCGTGTTCTTCAAGGCCGATACGGGCAATGCCAGGATCAGCGTGCAGACAGCTCCCGCAGGCGTCGGCCTGGCCTTCATGGCCGGGGCTGACCTGGGCAACCTGGTCACCTATAACGGGGCCTACGATTTCGGCTGGGCCACCGGCTCCTCACATGCGCTGAAGGTGGATGATTCGACGCCCCAGATGATCTCGGGCAGCCAGTACAACTTCACCGGCTGGTCGAGCGGCGCCAATCCCCAGACCTACATCGCGTCCGGCGACGCGACGCTGACGGCGAACTTCGCCGTGGCGTACGGCCTCTCCTTGTCGGTCAATTCGGCCTTTGGAACGGTCTCCTCGACCTACAGCGGCACGACGCTGCCGGGTCCGGGCCCGAACTATTATCCCCCCAGCCAGGATGTGACGATCACCGCGACCCCCGTGGCGGGTTCAGTGTTTACCGGCTGGTCCGGCGATACCGTGGCCAATGCGACCAATGCCACCACGCTCATCAATATGGGCACCGGCCCGAAGTCGGTCACGGCCAACTTCACGAAGGTCATCCGGGTGGATGCCGCGCAGGCCAGCGATGGCGACGGCACGGGCTGGGGGACGTCCGCCTACAAGTATCTGGCGAACGCCCTGGCGGCCGCCTCGGACGGCGATGAGGTCTGGGTCAGGGCTGGCACCTACTACCCCGCCACTTCCGACACGCTGAGCATTCCCGCCAACGTCGATGTGTATGGCGGATTCTCCGGTGACGAGCTGAAGCGCGACCAGCGCCACGACCCCACGGACGCCAGCTACCAGACCATCCTGAGCGGCGATATTGACGGTGATACCGTGGTGAATTCGGGCAACTCCCGCAAGATCGTCCTCATGGCTGGCGACGGCGCCACGCTCGACGGGTTCATCGTCGAGAAGGCTTATGACAGCACCGGTGACGCCACGCTGACCGGCAAGGGCGTGGACTTGGCCGCCAACAACCTGACTGTGCGCAACTGCATCATCCGGAACTGCACCGCCGAGCGCGGCGCGCTCATCGGCGGTGCTCCGGGCTCGCTCAAGACGGGCATCCTGGTCGAGAACTGCATCCTCACCGGCGCCCGCAAATACAGCAGCGGCAATGACACCGCGGCTTATTTGTATAACCTGACCATGACGATCAATAACTGCGTGTTCTACGACAATGACGCCGGCACCGCCCATGACGGCGCGTCTTGGGAATTTCGCCATTATGGCGATCTGACCCTCCAGAACACGATCCTGTGGGATGTCACCTCCAGCACCAGCTGGCATGGCGGCTTCAAGCGCAATGATGCGGATAGTCCGGGGCTCACGGTCAATGCGTATAACTGCGATGTCAAGGACGGCTGGGTGGAAGGCACGGCCGCCTTCTATCAGGGCACCAGCCATGGTGGCATGCTGAGCGGCGATCCGATGTTCAAGAACGCGGCCGCGGCCGACTTCCGTCTCACCGGCGCCAGCCCGTGCCTGGAGGCCGCCTCCAACACCCTCGCCGCCGCCACGGACATCCGCGGGATTGCGCGGCCGCAGCCGGCTGGCATGCTGTCGGACATCGGCGCGTACGAAATGGTCCTGCCGGTTATTTCCAACACGCCCGCCACGGCGGTCACGGCCGCCGGCGCCACGCTGAACGGGCACCTGTACTCCACCGGCGGCGGTTCGCCCGCCGTGGAGGTGTACTACGGCACGATCGACCGCGGCATGACCACGCTGGTGGACAGCGATGTCAGCGGCTGGCTGGGCAAGGTCACCTTGTCCGGCGGCCAGTCCGTCGGCGACAAGTCGGCCGCGGTCAGCCTCGCGGTGGCCACCAACTACTACTACCGCTATTTCGCCACCAATGCCGCCTCCGGCGACGTCTACTGGAGCCGTCCGGCTATGTACTTTGTGATGCCGGGCACATATTCCAGGGGGTATAACCTCGACTTCGAGCTGGGCACCGGCGCCGGCTGGGTCAACGATGGTGGCAAGGGCACGTTTGGCGTCAATCAGCTCCAGGGTTGGGGCGGGCCCCCATACGTGACGGCGATCTCGGACAACGGGCATCAGTACATGTTTAACCCGTACGCGCCTAATGGGAGCAGCGTCTCGCATAACTATACGACATCGGACAACATGGACTTCTCGGTGTTCGCATATCAGGTGCAGCAGGGCGCGAGTTACCGGTTCAGCGGCTACTACAACCGCGTGACGAGCGATTCACACACCGATAACCCCATTAACTACTTGCGGGTCAGATTCTATGACAGCGCCGGGGTCCTGTGTTCGGGTGGGCCGGCGGACCTGACGAGCATCGTGGTGGACGCCGACGAAAGCACATGGGAGCCATTCACCTTCGCGGGAAGCATACCTGTCAATGCCGTGCGGGCGGTGTTCGAGTTCGAGTGGCAGACGGACTCCAGTAGCGGCCGGTGGGTTCGTGGTGCGATCGACGACTGCAGCTTCACCGTCACCGCATACCGGTCGGACGCGCAGGCCTTCACATGGAGCGCAAGCCCCTCGGCGGCCGGATCGGTCACCGTGAATGGGAACGCCGTGTCCCAGACCGGGACGCGGCAGGGTGGCGATATCGTTGTGAATGCGGCGCCCATCGACGGGTACCGTTTCGTGAGCTGGTCGGGCGACGTGCCGGCCGCGCACACCAACGACCAGTCCTTCACGCTCACCATGGACAGCGCCAAGAATATTGCGGCGACCTTCGCGCTCGATGTGGCCAACAAGAAGACCTGGCATGTCGACGGCAGCGTCTCGTCGAGCGGCGACGGGTACACCTCGTGGGCCACGGCCTTCAAGACCTTGCAGGAGGCTCTGACGGCCTCCCGGCCGGGCGATGACATCCTGGTGGCCGCGGGCACCTACAAGCCGGCGAGCCAGGTCGTCCCGTTCCAGATGGCGAAGCCCTATGTCAATATCTACGGTGGCTATCCCGTCGGTGGCGGCACGCGTGATTCGGCCGCCAATCTGACCATCCTCAGCGGCGACCTCAATAATGACGATGCGGCCGGCCACGCGAGCAGCGGGACCCGCGCCGAAAACGCGGACACCATCGTGTATGTGAATGCCCCGGTCACGCTGGACGGATTTGTCATCAGCGGCGGCGGCTACAATGAGAACAATACCGACTCCACCGGCGGCGGCGGCATGATCGTGGACAGTGCCGCGGGCACGCCGGTCATCCGCAACTGTATGTTTGTTGACAACATCGCGGGGACGTATGCCGGCGCGGTGCTGGTCAACACCCCGGCCGAGCCGGACTTTGTCAATTGCCAGTTCCTGGACAACTGCCAGGAGCGTGTTTCGACGGCCCCGATGGCCGGGGCCGCCGTCTATGTCGCGTCAGGCTCCACCGTGGGTACGATTTTTGACCGGTGCACGTTTGCCGGCAACAATTCGAGTGGCGATAATGGCGGTTCGGGCGTGTATGTCCTCTCGGGCCTGGCCAGCTTCACGAATTGTCTGGTTGTGGGCAACCTGAGCGGTTCCGGGTCCGGCGGCGGCATCAAGGTGGCTGCCGGCACCGTGAACATCGTGAACAGCACCTTGGGCGGCAATAGCGGGGTGACATCGGGCGGCGCCATCCAGAACGCCGGCACGATGACCGTGAAAAACAGCATCCTGTGGGGTGACACCACGGAGATCGGCGGCACCGCGCCGACCGTCAGCTACAGCGACGTCAGCGGCGGCTACGCGGGCACGGCGAACCTCAATGCGGATCCCCTGTTTGCGTACAAACTGTCCGGCACCTACTCTTCCGGGTCCACCTATATCCGCAGCCCGCGCCAGACGACCTACACGGTCGGCAACACCCTGGTGCCGAATGCGTACAAGGGGATGCTCCTGAATCCGAACACCGCGCAGAACCGCAGGTTCCTGGTCGCGAGCAACGGCGTCAACACCATCACCATCTGGGGTGATGCGGCCGCCAATAGCGGTACCGCGTTCCGGATCGACGACTACAAGCTGGTCAGCGGCAGCCCGTGTGTGGACGCGGCTACCACCTCCGGCGCGCCGGGCGTTGACCTGGCCGGGACCACGCGGACGGCACCGTACGACATGGGCGCCTATGAGGGCGCAGTGTCCAAGTTCACGGGCGCGACCATGTATGTCAAGACGACCGGCACGGGCAGCGGCGCCTCCTGGGCGGATGCCGCCAGCCTCCAGTCGGCGCTGGCCGCGTCCGCGACCCATCCGCAGGAAATCTGGGTGGCCGCGGGCACCTACAAGCCCGGCGCCGCCAATACGGACACCTTCACCCTGCCGGCGTCGGCCGAGTTGTACGGCGGCTTCGCCGGCACGGAAAGCGCGCGCACGTCGCGTAATCCGGCGGTGAATTTCACGATCCTCAGCGGCGACCTGAACCGGCTCGACACCGTCGGCTGGGGCAACCGGTCTGAAAACGTCGTGCACGTCGTCTCCGTCAGTGCCGCCTACGTCGGGCTGGACGGGTTCGTGATCAGCGGCGGCTACGGGGTCGGTTGCGCCTTGAATATCGTCGGCGTCTCACCGACGGTGAAAAACACCGTTATCTGCAACAACTACAATTATGGCACCGGCGGTGATGGTGGTGCGGTCGAAATCACGGGCGGTTCGCCGGTCTTCGACCATTGTGTGTTTGCGGACAACAAGACCAAGACGACCGCGGGTGCGGTGCACACGACGGCGGGTTCCACGACCGCGGCCGTGTTCAGCAACTGCGTCTTCTGCGCCGATGCGGCCGCCTGGAAAGGTGGTGCCTGCTACTTTGAGGGCAACAGCACCCCGTATATTGTCAACTGCCTCTTTGCGGGCAACGGGGCCTACAGTCCCGCCTACGGTGGTGCCATTGCGTGCGAAGCCGGCAACGGAATGACCATCAATGCCCAGATCGTCAACTCGACCTTCAGCGGCAACGCGGGTGATGGCGCGGTGCATGCCTATAATAACACGGGGTCGGCCAACGCGAACCTCCTGAACTGCATCGTGTGGACCAACGATTCCTCGATAGTTCAGCGGACCGGGGGGAATGTGACGGCCGCCTATTCCGACGTGCAGGGCGGCTGGGCGGGCGGCGCCGGTATGAAGAACGCCGATCCGTTGTTCGTCACCATCGGCTCGTGGACTGGTGCCGGCACCTACGATGGCAACACCCGGCAGACCCGGCTGACCGTCAGCGGCGTCAACTGGACGCCGAATGCGTATGCGGGCAAGCTGCTCAGGGTGACTTCGTCGGCCCTGCAGTACTACATTGTGACCAATGACGCCACCAGCGTGACGGTCTGGGGCGATGCCGCGGCCGGCGCGTTCCAGGTGTATGATTACCGCCTGAAGGGCGGTAGCCCCGGCATCGATGCGGGCAGCAACAGCGGTGCGCCGGCGACCGATATACGCGGCGCCACGCGGTCTGGAACCGTCGATATGGGTGCCTATGAGGGCTCGGTCTACAAGGTGACGGTCACCCCGAGCATCGCGGGTCGTGCGATTGTGTTTGATGGCCTGGCCGTTACGGCCGCGACCGACATCTATAAGGAGTCGGGCGCCTCTTATACGGCATCGGCGAGCGCGACCGAGTCTGCGGGTTCCGGATCGCAGTATGTGTTTAAACATTGGAACCTGGATGGCGGTTCGGATGTGTTGACGACGAGCATCAGTGTCTCGGTCGGTTCGGCCAACCGCACGCTGACGGGCACGTTCGGGGCCCAGTATCAGCTCTCGCTGGCCACGAGCGGCAGCGGCACCGTGAGCGGCGGTGTCGATGGCAGCTGGTACGACAGCGGCACGACCCTGACCCTGACGCCTTCGGGGATCGGTGGTTGGCAGTTCGTCGGCTGGAGCGGTGATTTGACCGGTACGACTCGTCCGGCCGGCTTGCTGATGGATGCGGCCAAGAGCGTGACGGCCACGTTCTCGCTGGACTTGCCCGGCACCTCGGTTATATTCCAGTAAGGTTGTGATTGGAAACCGCAACGGGGCATGGCCGCAACGCCATGCCCCGTTTGTTTTCAACCGCTCCGCGGCTCAGGGTCTTTGAAATCTTAAATCTTAATTTAAAAATGTGGGGAGAGACCTCCGGGCGCGCCGTGGCCAATCTTTTCGTAATCCTGTCCATCCTGTATATCCATGTGAAATGCCTCGCCCTGTTATTTCCTGATATTTAATGCGCGATTTCGGCATAAAAATCTGTTGATGAACATGATACATCTGAAAACGCATCATCGGAAAACCGGCAAAAACCCCGGAAAAACCCTCGAAAACGCCTGTTATGCAGGGTCTTTTCCATTGTTAATTCCCCGGGTTTCCCTGCCGGTTGACGTGGATAGTCTGTAGTCTGTTAGCCTGTAGGTGAAACTCGGCGCCCACATTCCGGTGCCTTGCCTTTCAGTTTTGGGTAGGGCGAACTCTCCGAGTGAGCCGTCTGCCTGACAGTCTAATAGCCTTTCCTTTTGGCGCGATTTTATCTCTTTTACCGCTGTTTTTTTTCAGGGGTTATGGTAAAAATCAAACGTCGACAATATGAAAACATACAAGAGGATAGCCAGCCGCGTTTGTTGTCCTGATTTGATTTTTCAAATTCAGTCAGTATGGAAACTCGTCAAAGGAGCCGTGTCGTGAAACTTGTCAGGTCTTCATTCCTGTGGCCGGTTATTCTCTCCGCGCTTCTGCCATTTGCCGCGCAGGCGGCCACTTACACCTGGACCAACCAGATGGTGGTGGGCGGCGCTTTTGCGGAAACTTCGGGCTGGACCAACGGCATTGCGCCCACGAACACGGCCGATGGCGACATCCTCGATTTCAGCACCCGTGACATCTCATCCGGCAGGCTGATCACCAACGACATATCAGGCGTCATCGCCGGCGCCATCAGGTTCGGTGATACGGTGGCCACGGCGGCGAGCAAATGGACGATCCTGGGCCTGCCCGTCACGCTGGCCAATAGCGGTGCGCCGGCGGAAATTGATGCGACGATCAACTCGCAGATGAACTGCGGGCTGGCGGGGGCCAACGGGCTCAGGAAAACAGGTGCCAGCGGGCTTGTCCTGCTGGGAACCAACACGTTCACCGGCGGGCTGGAGATCAATGCGGGCACGGTCTCGGTGGCGCGGGCAACGGGTCTTGGCGCACCGGACAACACGGTCACCTTCAGCGGCGGCGCCACCTTGGCTGAAAGCGCGGCCATGACCATCACCAATCCGGTCGTCATCGGCAATAGCGCGACCGTCACCAATGAAAATGCTGCCGCGGTGCTGCTGGCGGGGACGGTCAGCGGCGATGGCAGCCTGGTCAAAATCGGCGCGGGCCTGCTGACCCTGACGAATGCCAACACCTATGGCGGCACGCTGCTGGTCAGCGGCGGGCCGGTCCGCGCGGACGACGGCATGGGGATCGCGGCGGGCAATGTCATGCTGACCAACGCGGTGTGGGAATTTGGTCTGGATACCGGACGAACCCGCATCATCCGTGCGCCCGGCACGGACAGCAACCAGGTCAGCCTGGCCGGCGCTTCGCCCGGCTTTAGCGCCTGTACCAATGACGTGACGGTGAATCTGGGTGATGACGGCAGGACGCTGGTCTGGGGTTCGGACTTTACCGCCACCACCGCGCTGGTCTTGAAATCCGCCACCACGACCAACCGGCTGACGCTTGCGAACGGGCTTGATTTGAACAATGCGTCGCGCGCCATCGCCGTCAATGGCAATCCGGTGGACGCGGCGGCGGTGACCCTCTCCGGTCGGATCACCGGCAGCGGGACAAACCTGACTTTCACTGGTGGCGGCCTGCTGGTGCTCACCGGCACGAACGACTATAATGCGCAGACGATTGTCAACACTGTCGGCGCGATCCTCCGTGCGGATGAGGGTGTCGGGATGCCGGCGTCGGGCAATCTTTTCCTGTCCAACGGTGTCTGGGAGGCGGGCATGGACGGATCGCTGACCAACATCACCCGCACGCCGGGGACAGCGGGCGCGGGCACGGTCCAGCTGACAAACAATGCCGGGTTCAGCGCCCATGGCCATGATGTGACCGTCAGCCTCGGCGGCGACCCGCCCACCGCGCTGGTCTGGGGCGCCGGTTCGTTCGGCCCGACCAACTTTATCCTGAATGCGGCCACCGCGGACAGCAGGATCACCTTCCGCAATCCGCTGACCCTGGGCAATCTGGCCCGGACGATCAGCGTCAACGCGGATGTGGCGGAGCTTGCCGGCACGCTTTATGGCGCCACCAATTCGCTGACCAAGGCGGGCGCGGGCACGCTGGTCATCAGCGCCGACAATTCGGCCACGGCTACCAACAAAGTCATCATCAGCGCGGGCACGCTGCAGTTCAACAGCCAGGCGGCGCTTGGTGCGCCTCTGCCGGCCGTGTCTGCGGCGCATGTGACGCTGGCCGGCGGCACGTTCAGGGCCGCCGGCGACCTCGCCATCGAGACGAACCGCGGCGTCACCCTTACCGCAGGCAGCACGCTGGATGTGGCGGAGGGCGTGACGCTGGCGGTTGACAGCAAGATCACGGGCGGCGCTTTCATCCTTTACAAGCAGGGGCCCGGCACGCTGGCGCTGGACAATCCGGCGAACACCAATGCCAACGGTCTTTACATTTACCAGGGCACGGTTGCCGCGGGCGCGAACGGGGCGCTCTGCTCGGTGGCGCCCGGCGTCTATTTCATGGGGGACGCGGAACTGCATGTGACGAACAGCTTTTCCACCGCGCGCATCTTCCCGGTCAACAACGGCCGGACCGCCACCATTAATGTGGATGCCGGCAGCACGCTGACGGCCACCGCTGCGTTCGGCTATACCCCCACCTATTACGGCGCGGTGACCAAGACGGGCGGCGGCACGCTGATCATGGGCGGGGCCAACACCTATACGGGTGCCACCACGGTGGCCGGCGGCCTGCTGCAGATCAGCGCATCCGAGCGCATTGTCAACACCACGCCGCTGGTGGTCGACAGCAATGCCACATTCGACCTCCAGGCGTTCAATGAAACCGTGGGCGCGGTGACGCTGGCCAACGGCACGATCACCAGCACCACCGGCGTGTTGAGCGGCGCAGTCTATCATGTGGAAAATGGCCTGGTCAGCGCCAGACTGGGAGGCGTTGCGGCATTGGACAAAGCCACGCCCGGCACGGTGGTTCTGTCCGGCTCCAACACCTATTCCGGTGCCACCCTCATCAATAATGGCACATTGCGGATCGGCGCATCCGACCGCATCGCCAACACCAGCCCGCTGACAATTGACAACGGCGCCACGTTTGACATGCAGGGTTACAACGAGACGGTGGCAACCGTCTCGCTGACCAACGGCACGATCAGAGGCACCGGCGTCCTGACCGGCACGGGATACAATGTGAAGAACGGGGTGGTCTTTGTGGGCTTGGCCGGCACCGGTGCAGTGAATCTGGTCAAGGATACCAGCGGCTGGGTGACGTTGAACGGCGTCAGCACCTATACCGGCGCCACCACGGTGGCGGCCGGCCTGCTGGTGGTGAACGGATCCCTGCAGAGCGCCGTCACGGTGGCGGCCGGCACGCTGTCGGGCACCGGGACGGTGGCGAACACGGTGATGGTGCAGGCGGGCGCGGCCTTGTCGCCCGGCGATCCGTACGGCCTGGCGATCAGCGTGCTGGCGGTGAGCAACCTGGTCCTGAATACCGGGGCCGGCCTGCTCTTTGAATGCGATCCGGCGGGCGGGACGAATGATTACATCGCGGTTCAGAAGACCTTGACGATGACCGGGCGGGTCGACGTGACGGTGCGGGATGTCAACACCGGCACGGGCGTCACGAACACCGGCACCTATTATTTTATGAAGTACGGCAGCCTGGCGGGGTCGGTGACCAACCTGACGGCGGCCGCGCCGGCCAATGTGTCCTATCAGTTCGATGTGGCGGGCGACCAGATTGTGCTGTACGTGGGCGGAACCCAGGCCTTGGAATGGGTGGGCACGGATGCGGACCACAGCACCTGGGGCGTGGCGGGGAACTGGAGCCCGCCGGAAACGCCCGCCAGCGGCGCCACCCTGCTTTTCGGCGCCGGCACCAGCGCCATGGCCACCAATGATGGCGCGCCCGGCCTCGATTTGTCCGGCATCACCTTTGCCAACAATGATGTGGCCTTCACGCTGGCGGGCGCGGACATCACATTGCGCGGCCCGGTGGTCAACAGCAGCACGCAGGCGCACACCCTGGCGCTGCCGCTGGTCCTGGGCATCCAGACCAATGAATTCAGCGCGCGCAATGGCGACCTGGTGGCGGAAGGCGTCATCAGTGATGCGGGCAATGCGCGCAGCCTGGTCAAAACCGGCGGATACACGCTGGCCTTGCGCAATGCCAATACCTATGGCGGCGCGACCACCATCAGCGGGGGGGCGCTGGCGGTTGAAAACAGCACCGCGCTGGGATCTGCGGCGGGTGGCGTCACCGTGGCGGATGGCGCGTCGCTGCAGCTCGCCAACAATATTGCCGTGGGCGCGGCGGCATTGTCAGTGGCGGGATCCGGCGTCGGCGGATCGGGCGCGCTGCGCAGCCTGAGCGGCACCAACAGCTATGCCGGTGCGGTTGCGATGATGGCGAACACGGTGATCGGCGTGGATGCGGATGCGGGACTGGTTCTGCCCGGTGCGGTGGCAGGCGGTTTTGCCCTGGCCAAAAAAGGCGCGGGCACGCTGACGTTGAGCGCTTCAAACACCTATAGCGGTGCGACCGCCGTCAATGAGGGTGCCTTGTTGATCAAAGACCGCGCGGCGTTGGGGTCTGTGGCTGGCGGCGTCACTGTGGCGGATGGCGCGTCGCTGCAGCTTGCCGGCAATATTGCCGTGGGTGCGGAATCGTTGTCCGTGGCGGGTTCCGGCATCGGCGGCTTGGGCGCGCTGCGCAGCCTGGACGGCGCCAACAGCTATGCCGGCACGGTTGCGCTGGCCGGCCCTGCCACCATGGGGGTGGATGCAGGTTCGATGCTGACCCTGACCAATGTGATCACGGGCGTGGCTTTCGATCTGACGAAGGATGGTGCCGGTCTCCTGGTGCTGGGCGCCAGCAATCTCTATTCCGGCGGCACCATCATCAGCAACGGCACGCTGAGGCTGGGGTCGCAGACCGCAGCCGGTCCTGCCACCAGCGCGAAGCTTTTGTTTGGCGCCAATGCGGGCAGCAAGACCCTCCAGTTGAACGGGTTTTCGCCGGTGTTCACGGCTTTGAACGGCGCCGGCGCGGAATCGGTGGTTGAGAACGGTGCCGCCGTTCCCGGCACGTTGACGGTCAGCAATTCGGCGGGCATGAGCGAGTTTGACGGTGTCCTGCGGGATGGCGCGGCCAACGCCCTGGCGCTGGTGAAGCTGGGTGCAGGCACGCTGCGCATAGGCGGCACAAACACCTTTACGGGCGTCACCGCCATCAACGGCGGCACGTTGACTGTCACGCACACCAATGCGCTGGGCTACGGCAACGCATGGACCAGCCGCACGGTCATTGCCGCGGCCACGCTGGTGGTGGATTTGGACAACCCGTCGGCCGGAGGGGATTTCATTGACGAGGCGCTGTCCTGCACCAATGCCGCAGCCACGCTGGTGGTGACCAACAACAACCGTATCATCTTCACTGGCACCAACCAGCTGTACGCGGCGGCCACCAATTATGCATGCACGGGCGCACTGCTTAGGTTCGCGCCGGCCGGCCTCACCGATGCGGCTTTCAGTGGCGCATTCGGCCTGACCTTTGACGGCGCCGGTACGAATGAGGTGTCCAGGCCCGTCAATACGGGCGTCGGTACCATCACCAAGAACGGCAGCGGCGTGCTGCTCCTGGCCGGCTCCAACAGCTATGGCGGCATTACCACGGTCAATGCGGGCACCCTGGTCGTCGCGCACAGCAATGCCTTGGGCGTGGTGGCGGGCAGGACCATCGTGACCAACAATGCTGAACTGTGGCTGCGCGGCGGCATGGTTTTTGCCGCCGAGCCGTTGGACCTGTACGGCGACGGAATGGGTGGCAACGGTGTCCTGCGCGGGGTGGGCGGCGCCAGCACGAACGGGGGTGCGATCGCCTTGAAAACGGCGGCCACGATCGGTGTGGATGCGGATTCCGACCTGATGCTGGCGGGCATCGTCAGCGGCGCCCTTAATCTGACTAAAACAGGTGGCGGGGTGTTGAGACTTTCCAATGCCAACACCTACGGCGGCATGACGGTCATCAGCAACGGCATGCTCAGCGTGTCCAATGCCACGGCGCTTGGGCCGGCCACAAGCGCAAAAGTCATGTTTGGGTCCGACAGCAATGCGGTGCTCCGGCTCAACGGTATCGGCGTCACGGTCATTGGCCTGAGTGGCGACACCAATTCCATCGTCGAGAATGCCACGGGTTCTGCGGCGTTGACCATCAACACAGCTGCGGGAACGACAAATATTTTCAACGGCGTGCTGAGGGATAACGGCGGCACGCTGGCGCTGACCAAGGGTGTTGCCGGCACGCTGGTGCTCGGTGGTTCCAACACCTATGGCGGTGCCACGACGGTTTCTCTCGGCACCTTGCGGCTGGGTGCGCCGGAGGTGATCCCGCACGGCACGGGCAGGGGCAATGTGGCCATCACCACGGCCGGCACATGCATCCTGGATATGAACGGGTTCGACGCGACCCTCAACGGCCTGGGCGGCGCGGGCACGGTGGACAATGTCAGTGCGGGGGGTAGTGTCATGTTGACGCTGGGTGACAACAACCAGGGCTCGACATTTGCCGGAACCATCAAGAACACGACCGGGGTGGTTTCCCTGACCAAGATCGGCAGCGGCACCTTCACGATGATTACGTTGGCCAGCACCTATGGCGGCCCGACCGCGATCCGGGACGGTGCGGTCAATATCCAGCTGGCGGACGAACTGCCGGTCGGCACCGTGCTCACGCTCGGCAATGACGTGACAAGCGGCAAGCTGATTCTCGGCGCTGCGGCCACGGGCCGCAACCAGACACTGGCGGGCTTGTACACATCCGGGACCGGCGCCACCAATGCCGTGGTGGGCGGCGCCACGGCGGTTTCAACGCTGACCCTGAATGTCGCTGGCGGTACGACGAATGTTTTTGACGGCATGCTGGGCGGTGCGGGAACCAATGAGAACATCCTCGGCCTCACCAAGGTCGGCGCGGGGATGCTGGTGCTGGCGGGTTCGAACACATACGGCAACGCCGCCGCCATCGGCATCACCAAAATCAGCGGCGGCACGCTCAGCATCGATGGCGAGTCGCGGTTGGGCACAACCCCCACATCGGCGGCGGATGTGGACCGCCTCACGCTGGACGGCGGCACGCTGCAGGCTACAGCCGATATGTCGCTTGACGCCATGCGCGGCGTGACAGTCACCACCAATGACGGCGCCTTCGATGTCGTGGAAACGAAAACGCTTGCCGTCAACGGGGTGGTCACCGCTCCGGTGGGGTGCGACCTGCATAAGGCGGGCAACGGCACGCTGGCTCTGAACGGCGCCGACACCACGGTGCTGGTTGGCGCGAAATACGTGGATGCGGGCACTTTGCGGTTGGGGCATGCCGCTGCGTTGGGCCCGGTCGCCAATCAGACCATGGTGGCCCCCGGCGCAACGCTGGACCTCAATGGGCAGACCGTGGTGCTGTTGGAGCCGGTCACCCTTAATGGCGCGGGTGTTTCGGGCAGCGGCGCTCTGATCAACAGCAGTATAGTGCCGGCGGTGTTTCCGGGACCCGTGACGCTGGCCGGCGACAGCAGCGTGGGCGGCGGCAATATGACGTTGAGCGGTGTCATCGGCGAAAGCGGCGGCAGCCGGACCCTGACCAAGGTGGGTTCGGGCACCTTGACGCTTGCGGGCGCGGCGGCCGACACCTACAGCGGCGTGACCTTTGTGAATGAGGGGACGCTGCTGCTGGGCGCGGCCAACAAACTGGCGGACACGAGCGATGTGACCGTGAACGGCGGGATATTCAGCATCCAGACCTTCAACGACACCGTGGACCGGGTCACGCTGATTGATGGCAGCATCACCGGTACGTCCGGCACGCTGATTGCCAACGGTTTTGATGTGCGCAAAGGCACGATCAGCGTCAACCTTGCCGGCGGCGCGGCGGTCCTGACAAAAACGACGCCGGATACGGTCACATTGACCAGTGTCGGCAGCACCTACAGGGGGGGAACCCTCGTCAGCGAAGGGATTTTGCGGATTGCTAATCCGACCGGCTCCAGCACGGGCACGGGCGGTATCACGATCGGCAACAGCGGGACGCTGGATGCCCGCGGTATGGTTTCGGGCACAACGCTGGATGTCCAGACGGGCGGCACCTTGACCGGCAACGGGAAGATCAATGTCTCCGGGGCCGTCACGGTGGACGGAACGATCGCGCCCGGAATCCCCGGTGCGGCGGGAGGGACTCTGACCCTGGGCAGCGCAGCCACTCTGACCCTCAAGGCCGGCAGCACGAGCGCCTTCAAGATCAACGGCAGTTTGCGCGACATGATCGTGGTCGGCAAGCGCGGCGGCTTGACGATTAACGGGACCCCGGGCGCCACGCTTGTGAATCTTTATGATGCATCAGGCGCCTCCTGGACGCCGGTGGAGGGTATCTATAATCTGATCACGTATGGCGGCGCGATCGGTGGCGCCGGAACTCCGGCGCTGGATGTGGGCAACAAAGCGCCGGGACAGAATTATTTGTTTGATACCGATGGCACCCATGTCCGCCTGATCACCAGCACCGCCCAGATTGTGTCCATCGGCAACGCCAGCGTGACCGAGGGCAATACCGGCGACACCCCGCAGCTGGTTTTCACCGTTACGGTGAGCCCCGCGCCCTCAACCGAGCTCACGGTGGACTTTGCCACGTCGGATGGCACCGCCAAGGCCGGTGCCCCTGACAGCGACTATGTGGCGGCCAACGGCACGCTGCATATTCCCGCCGGCAAAACATCCGGCCAGATTGTCGTCACGGTTCTGGGCGATGTGGTGCCTGAAGACACCGAGACGCTGACGGTCACCCTCAGCAACTGTTCCGCCGGCGGGTACATCAATGGCACGGGAACCGGATTCATCATTGACGATGACAGCCATGGCAATGTCTGGTACGTGCGCGCCGGCGCCACGGGGGTCAACAGCGGACTCAACTGGAGCGATGCATTCACCAGCCTGAAGGATGCGCTTGCCGCGGCGTCCGCCCCGTGGTCAATCTGGGTGGCCGCAGGGACCTATACGCCGGGGACGCAGCTGGGCGACACCTTCACGTTGAAGTCGGGAATCAATATCTACGGTGGTTTTGCGGGAACCGAGAGCCTTCTCAACGCGCGCAACACCGTGGCCAACCCGACCATTCTCAGCGGCGACCTGGGCGGTGACGACACGGGTGGCTGGAGCAACCGCGCGGATAATGCAACGCACGTGGTGACGGGCGCAGACAATGCCACCCTTGACGGTTTCATCATCAGTGGCGGATGCGGCCCCGGCGGCGGCATGACGATTAGCGCCGGATCCCCGGTCGTGCGCAACTGCGTCTTCTGCAATAACCTCAACCCGGTTGGATCGTCTGGTGGCGCGATTGAGAGCTCTGGTGGTGGCGCGCCGCTCTTTGAGGATTGCGTGTTCAGCGACAACCGCTCCATGGGGGGCGGGGGTGCGGTTCACATCGGAGATGCGTCGCCCACGTTCAGCCGGTGCGTGTTCTGCGGATCCTATGCCAGCTGGACCGGCGGAGGAATAGAAATAGATGTTCGCTCCTCGCCACAAGTCGTGAACTGCCTGTTCGTTGGCAACCATGCGGTGGCTCCCGGCGGCGGTGGTGGCGCCATACGCGTGGACGGGTCCGATTGGTGTACTCCCTCCATCATAAACACAACGTTCAGTGGCAATCAATCCGATGGGTTTTCGGGCGCCATCTGGGTGCGGCGGCCAAGTGCATCTTTGACGGCTAAGAACTGTATCTTCTGGGCTGATTTTCCTGACGAGCTCGGCACCGCCGATAATGGCATGCTCACCGCGACTTTCTGTGATATACAGGGCGGCTATGATGGGGTGTCCAACCTTGGCAGTGATCCGCTGTTTACCAACGCGCCCGCCGGAGTGTGGACCGCTGTCGGAACCTTCAATGCCGCCACGCGGCAGACCACACTGACCATCAGCAGTGCTAAATGGACGCCGAATGCGTATGCGGGGTTGACGGTCAATCCGGACATCCGGCAGTCTTTACAGTACTACATTGTGACCAACACTGCCACCAGTGTGACCGTATGGGGCGATGCCGTGGCTGCAGGTGCGGCGGTTGGCGCTTTGTTCCAGATTTATGACTATCGCCTGCAGGCGTTCAGCCCATGCATTGATGCGGGTACTGCTGATGGTGCGCCTGCAACCGATCTGGCTGGCGCGCCGAGGAAGCAGGGACTGGGTTTTGATATGGGCGCCTACGAATTCGGGGCGATCGCGGTGCCGCTGAGCGGGGGACTGTTCTTTATTGTGAAGTAGCACGCCATCGTCAGCCGCCTTTATCGCTGTTTTTTTCTGTGGGTTATGGTAAAAACAGTTTCCATGATGAAGGAGTTTTATGGCGCTTGTGGTTGATGCACATCTGCATGTCTATCCGCACTATCGGCTGGATGAGGGATTTGACCGGTTGCTGTTGAATCTTTCGCATTGGGCGCCGGCCGCCCGCATGGCGGCGATCTTGGCCGAGCGTGCGGATTGCCGGTTCTTCAAAGAGATGGCCGAAGGGCCGGCGCGGAAACTCGTCCACTGGGAAATTACGCCGGATGCCGGCGGGTTGACCGTCTTCTCAAACAAAGCCCAGTTGCTGCGGCTCCTGCCGGGCCACCAGATCGCAGCCCGTGAGCGGATAGAAGTCCTGTCTTTATTGACATCGGTCCGTCCCATTGAAGATGGCCGCCCGGCCCGGGATGTGGTCAAGGCAATATTGGATGCCGGCGGGTTGCCGTCTTTGGCTTGGGCGCCGGGCAAGTGGCTGTTCGGGCGTGGCCGTTTGGTGGGGACTTTGCTGGAGACATTCGGGCGGCAGGTGTTTTTATGCGATTCCTCATTGCGGCCCGGGGGAATGGCAGAGCCGCCGTTTTTCCAACTGGCGCGCCACTTGGGGTGCCGGATTTTGGCGGGATCGGATCCTTTGCCGTTCCATGGCGAGGAGCGGTGGATGGGGACATATGCCAGTCGGATTGAGGGCGTGGCGGATGGCTTGGCGACGCCTGAAATGGTCCGGCATGCACTGACCTCACCTGAAACGCGGGTGATGACGGTGGGCAGTCGCGCTTCGCCGGGCAAGGTGTTTTACCGGTTGGTGAAGAATGCGCTGGCCAGGCTTTCAGCCTGAGGCGGCATCGGATTTTTTAATGGAAACAGTTGATCAATTTTTGACGCGGCAAGGGGCGGCCGTGCATCTTATGGGGGTTGGCGGCGTCGGCATGGCGGGTTTGGCGTTTCTGCTGAAAGCGCGCGGGTTCCATGTCAACGGCTGTGATCTTGCGTCTGACACCGCGGTTGTCTGTTGGTTGGCAGAACATGGTGTTACGGTGCAGTCTGGCCATCATCCCTCGCATCTCGATGGATCCATGACGGCCTTGATCCGCAGTGCGGCGGTGCCGGCGACCCACCCGGAGGTTGTCGCGGCACAGGCGGCGGGCATTCCTGTTTTTGCGCGCGGCGAAGTGCTCCCGGCGCTTCTGGCCGGGCAGGCTTCCGTGGCAATTGGCGGCACGCATGGCAAAACCACCACTGCCACATTCATCACGTGTCTGTTGAAAACGGCCGGGCGCGACCCCTCGTGGTGTATTGGCGGGGAGTCGGAACGGCTGGGCGGTGTGGCCGGACAGGGCCGTGGCGGCTGCCTGGTGGTGGAGGCGGATGAGAGCGATGGTACGCTGGCTCTTTACCGTCCCGACATTGCGGTGATCACCAATATTGAATTTGACCACATGGAGCATTTTACGGATGTGGCGGCGTTTGAGCGCTGTTTTTGCACCTTCGCCGACGGTGCGCAGCGGCGCGTGATTGCCTGCGCAGATGATCCGCGCGCGTATAAATTACTAAAGGCTCATCCCCGCGCATTGTTCTACGGATTTTCCGAAGCCGCTGTGGTGCGGGGTGAAATGCGGGATGCAGCCGGTGGCGGGGTGTCTTTTACCGTCTGGTGGCAGGGGCGGCGCATGGGCGAGGTCGTCTTGGCTGTGCCGGGACGGCACAACGTGTTGAATGCGCTGGCGGCGGTGGCGGTTGGTCTGGAGATGGGTCTGGATTTTTCTGTCATTCAATCCGCGTTGGCGGAGGTCCGGTTGCCCCGGCGGCGTTTTGAACTGGTGGCGGAATGGCGCGGGGTGCGGGTGGTTTCAGATTATGCGCATCACCCTTCCGAAATTGCGGCGCTGGTGGCTGCGGCCCGGACGCGGCCGGCGCGGCGGCTGGCCGTTTTCCAGCCCCACCGCTATACGCGCACCCGGGCGCTGGGCGCGGATTTCCCGCTTTCATTCCGGGGCGTGGATGAGGTTGTGCTGGTGCCGGTTTATGCCGCATCCGAGGCCCCGCTTGCAGGCGGAAGCGTATGGGATCTGTATGCGCATTTCCGTGCTGCGCAAATAGCGGGCGACCGGCGCGTGCCGCTGTGCCGGGTGGCGGGTTCCCTGCGGCAGGCTTGGGAATATGCGTGCCGATGGTTGAAACCCGGCAGCGAGCTGCTGGTGGTGGGTGCGGGAAGCGTGGAGCAGCTTGCCTGTTGGGCGAAAGATGCCGCGATTGCGGAGGAAGGGGCGGATCCGGGAGTAAAGGCGCCTGCTATCGAGGGCTTGTCTGGCCAGACCGTGGTGCGTGTGGATGAGCCGCTGGCTGGTAAAACCACTTACAGGGTTGGCGGGTGTGCCGACCTGTGGGCAGACGTTGCCAGCGTGGCGGATTTGCAAGTCCTGTCCGACTGGACGAGGCGGCGCGGTTTGCCATTTATGCTGTTGGGTGGCGGAAGCAATCTGCTGGTCAGCGACCTTGGGGTGCGCGGCATGGTGGCGCGGCTGCGTGGCGGTGCCTTCACGCATATCGGTCCGGTTCGGGAGGGGGAGGTGGTTGTTGGCGCCGCCGTCGGCACGACGGCGCTGTTGAATTGCCTTGAGAAAAATGAATGGGGCGGAATGGAATTTCTGGAGGGGATTCCGGGAACGGTCGGAGGCTGTGTGCGGATGAATGCCGGCGCATGGGGCGATGAAATTGCGCGGCATGTTGTCTCCGTCCGGTGTCTTGATGCCGACGGACGGATGGTGACGCTGGCTGGTGATGATTTGCAGCCGCAGTACCGTTTATGCGGAGGATTGAAAAACTGCATTGTGATTGATGTGGTGTTGCGGTTGGAGCATCGGGCGGCGGCGGATATCCACGCACAGCGCGTGGCGGTGGCGGCGCGGCGCAAATGGATGCAGGGATTGCGTTGCGCAGGGTCGGTGTTTAAGAATCCCAACGGGGATTATGCGGGGCGTTTGATTGAGGCGGCCGGCTTGAAGGGGTTTGCCGTCGGCGGGGTGAGGGTTTCGGAACAGCACGCGAACATCTTTGTGGCGGAGGTTGATGCGGCGGCATCGGATGTGCGGGCGGTGATGGAATTGGTGCGGATAAAGGTGGCGGCTGATAGCGGGGTGATGCTGGAGCCGGAGATTGTGGTGTGGGGTGAGTAAGAGCCTATCCGAAAACCCATGGTCCCAATGGGTTTTCGGATAGGCTCTAAGCCTGAGTCTGTCCTGTTTTTAGGTGCCGGATTTGCGGAGATGCGGGGCGTGATCGGTTTTATTCTTCTTTCCCTGGCATTTTTTTTCTGGTTCGTCAAAGAATCCGGCGTAGACTGCTGGCATAAATAAAAAAGGCGCGGCACACCGGGAAAATCAATAAAAATGGAACAAAAGCGTTTTCAAAAGGTGGCGGTTTTAAAAGGCGGACCCTCGGCGGAGCGTGAAGTGTCGTTACGTTCAGGGGCGGCGGTGGCAAAAGGTCTTCGGGAGGCGGGATATACTGTGGCGGAGGTTGATGTCGGGGACCGGGTGTTGAGCATTCCCGCTGGTGTCGAAGCGGTGTTTGTGGCGTTGCATGGCGAATTTGGGGAGGATGGTCAGGTCCAGCAAATACTGGAGGCGCGTGGCATCCCTTATACCGGATCAGACCCGAAAGCCAGCCGGGCGTCATTCGACAAGGTGATCAGCAAGCGGATTTTCGAAGCGGCAGGGGTGCCGACACCGGAATATGAAGTTTTGCGCGCAGGCGCATCTCGGCGGTTGCCTTTGCCGGTGGTGGTGAAGCCGCCCCGGCAGGGGTCCAGCATCGGGGTCGGCATGGTGTTTGAAGAATCACAATGGATGCCTGCGCTGGCGGCTTCATGGGCTTATGATTCCGAGGCGCTGGTGGAGCGGTTTATACCAGGGCGTGAGTTGACGGTTGGCATTGTGACGGGTGAGGCATTGCCGGTGGTTGAAATTGTGACGGATGCCGGTTATTATGATTATGAGGCAAAATATACGCCGGGTGGTTCGCGGCATGTGGTGCCGGCCTTATTGCCGTCCGATGTGACCCGGCAGTGCCAGGCGGTGGCTTTGCAGACGTTCCATGTGCTGGGGTGCCGGGGTTTTGGGCGGGTGGATATCCGGATGACCCCGGAAGGCGAGCTTTTTGTGCTGGAAATGAACAATATTCCCGGGTTTACCGCCACCAGTTTGCTGCCGGATGCGGCGGCGGCGGCCGGAATCAGGTTCCCGGATCTTTGCATGCGGATTATGGAAGTAGCCCGGTGTTGAAAAATCATGGGAGGTTCTTAATTTCGGCTTGTCAGGCCGGATGTGGCGGGGTACTTTCCACATCAACAGCCTAAAGGAGTTTCCGGAACATGTGGTGGTTGCAACGACGAAGCAGGGCGGTGTCCAACCGTCCATACAACCGCGGGCCGCGACGGATGAATGTGCGTGTGTCCGTAGCGCGTAAATCCCGGGATGCATCATCGTGGTGGCTGTGGCTGTTGGCTGGGTTGGTGGTGATGGTTTTGATCTATGCCGGGATGATGAGCGCCGGCCGCGGGCTTTATGCGCGGAATCCGGTTTTCACCATTCAGGCCGTGAATATCAAGGGCGGTGATGATACAGCCCGCGCCTGCATCAAGGCGGGTGTCCGTGAGGGTATGAACCTGTTTGCGTTTGATTTGGAGAAGATGCGCGATGATTTTTTCAGCCGGCCGCTCGGGGCTGGGTACCGCGACCTGAAGTTGACGCGCAAACTGCCGGATAAGCTGCAGGTGGAATTCATGGAGCGGATTCCGGCCGCGTGTCTGGATCCGCAGATTAACCTGGTGGTGGACGGGGAGGGCAAGATTTTTCTTTCAGGTCGGCCGCAGAGTCTTCCGTTGCTGCAAGGCTTCCGTGGGTCCAGGCCAAAACCGGGCAGTGAGGCGGACGCGACGGTGCGTGAGGCCCTGCTGGTTCTTGAGGTGTGGGGAGAAGCTGGCGTGGCCCAGGAAGCGATCCTTTCGCGCGTGGATCTTACCGGTAATTTCGCAGGGTTTTCCAATGATATGTGCCTGATCCTCAATGAAGGGCAAACCGAGGTGTTGTTGTGGTGGCCGCGCAAGGGTATTGATGATCCGGTTGGCCGGGCAGATCTGAAAGGCCGGTTGGAGTACTTGCGGGGCGTTCTGGCCCGTTTACGCTTTAATGGACAGTTGCCGAAACGTATTAATCTGGCAATGGAAAAATATCGCGAGCATTGCACCGTGAGTCCATCGGTGGAAACAGTGAATTGACGGGGGGATGGAGTATGGCGGCTTTTCCCATCATTGCGGCGTTGGAAATGGGCACCTCCAAGGTGGTAGCCATGGTGGGTGAATTGCGTGATGATGGACATATCATGATCATCGGCAAGGGCGAGCAGGCTTCCTCCGGTATCCGCAAGGGGGAGATCACTGATCTTGAAAATGCCATGGCAGTCGTAAAGAGTGCGCTGAAAGAGGTGGAGGTGCAGAGCGATGTAGAGCTCGGCCAGCTCTGGGTGGCGGTGTCGGGCAGGCATATCGAATGTGTTTCGCATTCCGGGCTTGTTCCAATACGGTCGCCGGAGGCAGGTGTGACGCAAGAAGATATTGAAGATGTGAAGGAGATGGCCAGCCGCATGTCGCTGCCGGATAGCCGCTGGGTGCTGGATACCATTGCCGGCAATTTCCGCGTTGATGACCAGATCAATATCCTGCGGCCGCTGGGCATGTCCGGTTCACAGCTTGGATTGAATGTGCTGGTTGTCCATGGCGAAGCGAACCGGATTCAAAACATCAGGACCGTGGTTGAAAGCATTCCCATGGATGTGACGGGTCTGGCCTTTGGCGGGCTGTGTTCGGCGTTGGGGGCATTGACCCCGGCGCAAAAAGAAAGCGGAGTGGTGGTGATTGATCTTGGCGGCGGAACCACAGATTATGCGGTTTTCGCAAATCATGAAGTGGCGGCCGGCGGGTCCATCAGCGTCGGGGGCGACCATGTGACCAATGATATTGCCATGGCATTCTGCATACCCAACCGGCAGGCTGAAGCCCTGAAAAAGAGGTCGGGTAGCGCGGTGGTTCGTTCTGTCACTGGGCCGGCCACGGTTTCACTGCATCCGGAAGGTGGATTTTCCGGCCGCACGGTGTCTTTGCATGCCCTGCATACGATAGTGAATGCACGTTTGGACGAAACGTTGAAGCTCGTGCGACAATCCTTGACCACTGCCGGAGTGATGAGGAATTTGAATGGCGGCATTGTATTGACGGGTGGCGGCGCCCGGATGGATGGAATCACCGAGTTGGCATCGCGGATTTTTGCGCGCCCCTGTGTTGTGGGGGCGCCTTTTGGCTTCGGAGCCCAGCCTGCGGCCATTGACGGACCGGAGTATGCCACCTGCTGCGGACTGGTGCGTTATGGGTTTATGCGGAGGATGGTCGCCACGCACGACAGGCCGGGGTGGTGGCCTAAAATCAAGTCAACCATATGGAAACGGTAACGCAGGGATAAGGATGAGGGATATGGAGCGTGAACCCGTGGCAAAAAATAAGGTAGCCGTTATTGGTGTGGGTGGTGGCGCCGGCCGGATTGTGACCGCATGGGAATCGCTGGGGGAACCGGGCGATCTGGTCAAAGCGGCGGTCAACACTGATCGGCGCGCGCTTGAGATGGTCCAGTGTCCGCACCGTGTTCTAATTGGTGTTGAGCGGACAAACGGGTTGGGGACGGGTGGGGACCTTTCGCTGGGGCGATATGCCGCGGAGGATGATGCGGATGATTTGCGCAAAATACTGGCGGATACTGCACTGGTAGTGGTGGTGGCCTCTTTGGGTGGAGGCACGGGCGGCGGAGCAGGTCCAGTACTGATTCAGCTTGCACGTGAGGCCGGAGCCATGACTCTGGCCGTACTCACCCTGCCGTTTGCTTTTGAAGGTGTCCGCCGTCGGGAGCAGGCCGAAGTTGCCCTGCAGGCTTTTCGCGAGGCCGGCGGGGCCGTCATTGTTACGCCTAATAATCTTTTGGCCGAATGGGTTGGCGGCGGCAATGTTGAAGAAACCTTTTTGCGCGCGGATGCCTTGTTGGCCCGGTCTTTGGCCGGCATTGTCCGCTTGTTGACTTGTCCCGGATATCTGAATCTTGATTTTGCCGATCTGGCGCGGGTGTTGCGGTATGGGCGTGAACCGGGATTGATAGGCTATGGGGAAAGCGGAGGGGCGAACCGGGTGGAGTCAGCCGTCGGGCAGTTGTTAAGCAATCCCATCCTGGATCAAACCGGTGTATTGGAAAAGGCTGCTGCACTGTTGGTCAGTATTGCCGGCGGTGAAGATTTGACGCTCAAGGAAATTGACAATGTCATGAAAGCGGTTGGCGGACGTGTTCCCTCGACGTGTGAAGTGTTTGTGGGAACCGCTGTCCACTCCCGGTGGAATGGACGGCTGTGTCTGGCGGCTGTGCTGGCGACTGACCGGCGCATGGAAGAATCGGCGGTTGCCCCGGACGTGCAAACATCTGTGCCGGGGAAGCCGCACCCGCGTGGGACGACGACGGTGAAACAGACGGATTTGCCGCTGGATTCGGTTGCTGACCGTGGCAAGTTTGCACCGGCGGAACCCACCTGGGGTGTCAATGGTGAAAATCTGGATGTGCCGACGTATCAGCGCTGGGGTGTTGTGATTGACCGCTGAATGCCGGCATAAAGTGCCGATAAAAAGGGGACCGTCGTGAAGCAGGAAGAAGTGCTGAAAATAATGGCGAACAGCAAAGCGTTGCTGGAAGGGCATTTCGAGTTGAGATCAGGGTTGCATAGCGACCGTTTTTTCCAGTGTGCGAATGTGTTGCGGTTTCCGCGCATGGCTCAAAAACTTTGCGAAGCGCTGGCTGATCAAATGCGTGCCGCCCTGCCAATGCCTGCCGCCGATGCCGTGATTTCTCCCGCGATGGGCGGAATTCTTGTTGGCCATGAAATAGGCAGGGCGCTGGATCTGCGCAGTATTTTTGCGGAAAAACAGGACGGTAAATTGGTCCTCAGGCGGTTTTCCATCCATGCGGGTGAACGGTTTATCGTGGCGGAGGATGTGGTGACGCGCGGCGGACGTGTCCAGGAAACCATTGATATCGTTGAGCAAAATGGCGGCAATGTGGCGGCAGTGGCTTTTCTGGTCGACCGGAGCGGCGGGATGGCGAAGTTCCCCTATCCGACCTTCAGTCTGTTGAAAATGGCGCCCGTGACCTATGAGCCCGGTACCTGTCCGCTGTGCGCCCGCAGTGTTCCCATAGTGCATCCGGGATCATGACGCTTCGTCTGTGCGCCCGCCCGTCTTTTTTTCGTCTGGAATGAACGCAGGAAAACTTGGGGTGGTGGCGATGGACCGCAACCGTGTATCTTGGATAACCATAGGAATTGCCGGACTCTTGCTGGGCATAGTCTGGTTGGGTGCAGCCTTGTGGTTTGGCGAACTCAATCAGGATGAGGGCTGGTATCTTTACGCCGCCCGGCTGGTGGCTGAAGGCAAACGGCCTTATATTGATTTTGCCGGTACGCAAGGGCCGGTTCTTGCCTACCTTTATGCAATGGCGGATGGATGGGTGCAGCGGTATGGGGTGGCGGGCGGCCGCTTGTTCACCGCGGCCCTTGGCTTCCTTGCGGCGTTGATCGTTGCGGGGATGGCTGCTCGCCATGCGCCGGGAGGCCGGCGGCGGTTTGCGGCACTCATGACGTTTGCGTTGATCCTGTTCACGGTGTACCAGGCCTACTTTTTCACTATCGTTAAAACCTATTCATTGGCGGCATTGTTGACAGGCTTGGGCTACTTTTTGCTCTCTACGGTGTGGCACGCGACATCGCGCCGGGCATGGCCGGCGGGGTTGACGGGTGTGTTTCTGGGGTTGGCGGCCGGCACACGCCTTTCTGCGGGTGTGTTGTTGCCGGTGGTTGTTTGCGGGTTGGCTTGGCAGGGCTGGCGTTTTGCAGATCAGCGTGGCCTTTACCTGCGGCGCATCGTCTGGCTGGTTGCAGGGGCGGGCGTGACACTGGCGGTGGTTTTTCTTCCTTTTGCAGTGGAGGCGCCGCGTGCTTTGTGGTTTGCTTTGGTGCAGTATCATGCCGGGCGGCAGACGGGGGGGGGCGTTTTCACGCTGCTGGCATACAAGGCCGGGTTTTTAATCCGTATGGTGGGTGCCTATCCTTTGGCGGTGCTGATGGGTGTCTGGTTGTTGATGCGGAAGATGTTTGGTCGCCGGGAGGCTGCAGCGGTCGCCAGTGTTTTCAGCCGTGATGACGGATGGGTGGGTTTGTTGTTCTGGAGCGTTGGTTTGGTGACGCTGGCACATCTGGCAGCGCCATTTCCTTATGATGATTATCAGGTGTTCATTTATCCGTTGGGAGCCGCTGCTTTAATCCTTGTGTTCGTGCGTTTGGCGGATGATGAGCTTTCGCTGAGGCGTCTGTCGGCGTGTGTTGTCTTTGGGTGTTGTGTATTGAGCGTGGCCTCCACGGTCACGCAAGGATGGTTCATGGGAGAGCGCGACCGCATCTGGTGGCCGTTGCGTCACGAGACTCCCTTGGCCAACTTGCAGCGCGCCGCGGCTTTGATCCGTGCCGCGCCTGGAGTTAAGGCTGGCGACCTGTTGCTAACGCAGGATTCTTATCTGGCGGTTGAAGCCGGCATGCGGCTGCCGCAGGGTTTGGAGCTGGGTCCGTTCAGTTATTTTCCGGGATGGAGTGATGAGCAAGCTTCAGCTTGCCGGGTGTTGAGCCGCGCGCAAATGCGCATTTTGCTTGAGAATTGCCCGGCCCGGATTGCCGCGTTCAGCGGCTACGGGTTGGTCATCCGTGCGCCGGAAATTCAACCGTTGGGCGAGTCGGAACAAGCGGAATTGTGGGCTGTGGTCAACCGTCACTATGTGCTTAAAAGTGAAGTTGCAGGATTCGGACAGGCCGGAACGGTGTTGAAAATACTGGAACGCAAGGCGCAATAGGCCATACGCGGCAGGGTGGGTTGTCAAATGATGGTGTGTCTCTGCTTTACCTGGTCAGGGCAAAATGTTACACTTTTGGCAATGTAGGCCTATTGTTGAAGGAGGCTCGTGTATATGTGGCGTGTCTTTTTGCGGCTGGCCGGGCTGAGTTTGCTGGCTTGGTTTGTTGTTTGCGGTGCAAGCCATGCGCAATCTTTGCGCATGGGGTATACCCGGCCTATGGGTTTGCAGACACCCTGGTATAATGATTTCGGATACGATCCGGCATATACCGCAGATTTTAACAATCGTCTGACCCATCGCGAACAGTGGAATGCGGATAAGGAAAAAGCGCAAAAGGATTCCACTTTCAATCTGGGTCCTTTATCATCAACAGTATACTTCACGCAAAGCGTCGGCTATCGAAATGTGCGGACGAGCGGACCGGGTGCGGCTTATTTGATGACCAATGGTTACGGGCAGGTGGTAAAAGACGGCTCAGACTTCCCGTTGGTTTCCACGCTAAGCATGAATAACGATGTGCCGATTTCGGAATATATGGATTTGAGCGCGACCATTCAGTTGCGATACGCCTGCTATCCCATGAAAACACAACAGGATCAATTTGATGCTTCACTGATGGCGGAAGGCAGTGAGTTAAGGCTTAAAATCGATGTAACGCCGTTTATTAGAATGGTCGTGTATGATTCCTTCCAGTACCGGACTGATTATGTCAATGATCGAGGGATGTATGACACGTACGGGGGGCGTGCTTATACGTATATCCGCAACACGCTTGGCGCGACAACTGAATGGCAAATGGCCAAAGACAAGCAATTGATTCTTGATGTCAATCGCAGTGATATCATACCCATGGATACCGTGGATGAGCAGTTGCGTGAAATTAACTATGGGGAAACCCTGAGCTACAAACAACAGATCCTGCCTGAGTTGACTGGCGGCGCCAGTGTGGGTTTAAGTGATGCGGAATTTCCTAATGTGACGAATGCTACGACATGGTTTCAGGAGGATTATATGGTGTTCGCCGAAGTGCAACGCCGTGAATCTGATCGGATTCGTGCGCGCATCCTTGATTTCACTAAAATTCAAGCTGGGGTGGGGTACAGCACGGGGCATGATTTGGATAAGCCGGTCGGACTTGCCCTGCCGGGGGAAATGCAGGGGCCGGGGGGGTCGAATGGGACGGTGATCGGATATATAGATGTTGAAACGCAATTGCGTCCGGATCTGGTGCAGAATGCAAATGTTTCCCGGCGCATGCGGGCGGGGCAGCCGGGCACTCATGAAATCGATACGGAATACGGCTATGTGTTGAATTGGCGTGGTGATGCGTCAGGATTATCAGTCGGTACGCAGTGGACGGATGTGGAGATGGGAGACACTCGCTATCCCGGGTATATTTATTGGATGAACCGTGCACGGTATTGGTATTCCGCCACGGACCGGATTACGCCGTTTCTTTCATGCTCCTATGCGACGACACGCAACAAGAAAACGCCTCAAGATTCGGCCGTTGCGTTGTCGTTGGAGGATCAATGGGATTATGATGTATGGAGTGTGACTGCGGGCGTTTCGTTTGAAGTCTTTCAGATGTTTGGCCGCCCGGTGTATTTCAGCATATCCGGCGATCACAGCGAGCGGGTGTCTAGTGAACCGTTGCTGACGTTTGCGCAGGACACTTTGCTGGCGACGTTGACTTATGGCTATCGGTTTTAAGGAGATGCAATTTTGTCTGAAGACACATCGAAAACTATTGACGGTACCGTAAAAATGTCCGGCGCGCAAAAATGGGTTTTGTGCGGCGGCATTGTTTTTTTTCTGTCTTGGATGGGGCTTAATTATGAACGATTGACAGGTGATCAAGAAGGATTGATCCGGCTGGTGCTTGGTTTGCTTTTTGCCGGAGCAATCTTGTGGCGCCGGGAAACAGAATTGGTCATTCCTGCCTCGCCGGGGTTGTCGTACCGGTTGGTGGGTGTGGTAGTGCTTGGTGCGATCGTGGAGATTGCCGGCCTGATTTTCACGGTGCGCCAGTTCCAGTGGCTGGGTGTGCTTTCTTTGCTGTTTGCCTGCTTGAGGTGGGCGCTTCCTTCAAAGTCTCTTAAGACGCTGTTGCTTGCCTTGTTTGTGCTCTTCTGGATTCATCCGCTTCCCTCGCCGATTTTCGGGCGGATTCAACAGTCCATGCAATGGCTTTCGGTTTGGGGCTCCGAATGGTTCCTTCATATTTTCAATGTCCGTGTCTGGGCGCATGAAATGTTGCTCGATACCGGGTATCACGCCTTTGGCGTGCCGGAAGCTTGCAGCGGGATGCGGACGGTGGTGACCGTGATGACAAGCGTGCTTGGCGTCGGGATATTATTGCGGCTTGGGTGGTTGACCATCGGTGTTTTCATGCTGGCCGGCATGGCGCAGGCGCTTGTGCTGAATATTTTGCGTATTTCAGGCATGGTTCTGCTGTCTCCTTTCGTGTCGCCGGAACATGCTGAAACACTGCTGCACGACTCGATGGGCATCTTTTTGCTCCTCACCATAGTTCTGGTGCAAGTGGAAATGTCATTGTGGAGTCGTGTGACAACGCGCCACACCTTGCGTGAAAATGCTATTCACGCTGGACGGTTTGAGCGTCCTGATCAGGCGACAAGGTTCCCTATTATTTGGAATCGCACCGGGCGGCTATGGGCGACCGTTCTGTTGCTGGTTTTGATGGTTGCCGGTATCAGCTTCGCTGTCTATAAACGGCGTCATGCGCACCGTGGCGTGATGATTGCTGATGTGGCGGAGCGTTTGATGGTGACGGATTTGGCCAAAGCAGATGAAGCCATCCAGACCGCGCTTTGGCTGTTGCCCGGCAATCGCGATCTTCTGGACAAACGGATTACGGTGCTGGTGATGCGCGGCAAATTTGATGATGCGCTGCGGGTCTTCAACCGGTTGCCAAATCGTTTAACGGATGAAGAGACTGCATTGAAAAGCTGGGCGCTGCTGGTGATGGGGCAGGAGGAGGAGGCGTTGCGCTTATTGGATACCTTGCCGGAAAAAATGCGGAATTCCCCGGCTGTGGCTATGATCCGTGCGGAACATGCGGTTCGCAGCGGTCATCCGGAAGAAGTGGCGCATAATGTGATGACGGCTGTCAATGATATGCGTCTCGTCCAGCGTGTGCGGATGTTTTTTCCTTATCTGGCCATGCATGAACAATGGGAGGCGATTCATAAATGCGAGAATGGGCTTCCGTACAAGGATTTGGCCCAGGCGCTCCTGTCGGTGCATGCGCATCTGAAAATGAATGATGCGTCTGCCGCTGCCAATGTGTTGACTCAAGTGCTGGAAAAATGGCCCGACAGCCCCATGTGTTTGAATAGTCTGTTTGCGATTGCATTGCGCCGCCCGGGCGGCTATTGGGAGGAGCGGTTTGCCGAAAGTTTCCGCAAGAACGCCAGTTTGCTGGATACTGATATCCTTCCATATTACATGAACTATTGTTTTCAAATGCAGCGCCCTGAATTGGGCTGGCTGGCCTATCGGCGCATGCAGGAAAAAGACCCGAGCGACCCGGGTTTGTTGCTGGCGTCCGTGCGGTTTGGCGAAAACTGGTTTTCAATGCGGCGGCGGCAAATGAAGGTGGGATCGGAAGCGGTCGAGGAAAGCATTGATTTGCGGCCATTTTACTATCTGACTCGGCATATGGATCCCTTTGCGGCATTTTGGAAGGAGATTCCGTTGTTGGATGAGTTGAAGGACAAGAATCATGTAGAAGCCGTGCGCCGGGAATATTTGGACCAGGCCATTCATGAGTTCGAACGGCGGGAAAAAGAAGGTTCGTTGACGCTGCGGATGGCCATGGCATTTCCCGGCGCGTTGGCCATGGATAAACGATATCCGGAAGCGCATGCCAAGCTGGACAATCTGGAAAAAAAATATCCCGATATGCGGCAGGAAATCACGCTCCAGCGTGCTACGTTTTATGATCAATGCGGCGAGATGGAGCGTTCGTATGAGTTGCTGCGCTCATGGTTTGCTGATGAAAAAATCTCATCCTTGACTTCGGCGTTGCTCATGATTAATGCCATGATGAACCTGGACATGGGCGTGTGCGCCATGGATGTCGTTTCCAAGGCGGAGAAGGTGTTTCCCGGGGCCGGGCAGGTGGGTATCGCCACCGCCGGCATTTTGGATGTGTTTGGGCAGAAGGAGCAGGCTCTTTTCACGCTTACACGGTTTCAGACCGATCTGCGCTATTCCGCCGGTGTTCAGCTTTTGTATGACAGCGGGCGCTATGAGGAGGCGGAGCAGATGAGCCGGGTGTTTGGTGTCCGGCTGAAGCGCAATACCGACCAGTCACAGATTTTGGGGGTTTTACCTGCTGAATTTTCCATTCGTCGCCGATTGCCGCCGCCGGTTTCGATGGAGGAAGCGACTCGTGCGATTGAAAACTTCAGCATTGCGGCGGAAAAAACGCCAAACCCGTTTTTCAAAGGGTTTGCAAAAAAACTGGTAGAATGGTACCGCCAGACAGACAGCGGAAATGTTGATGAGTGGGAAGCTATTGGGCGGGATAAGTATGAAAAAGTAACAACATTGCACCGTCTGGCGGTTTTACAGGCCCGGCAGAAAAAATATGATGTGGCAATCGCGGCGATTGACCGTGCTGTGGATTTGATGCCTGATTCGCCATTTTTGAGACGCATCCAGATCATGTTGAAAGAAGGTGATGCCGCGACCGTCGAGGCTGCGCTCCTCGCCTGTCCAGACGACCCGGAAATATGGCTGGCATCGCTTGTGATGCGGTATCAGCGCGGCCATGAAAAAGACAAAGCTTGGGCGATGGAAGAGATCACCCGTGCTACAGAGGGCGATCGTTTTCCCGTGGGTGATATCGTGCGTGCCGGAGATTTCTTCTTAAGGATGAACGTGAAGGATGTTGCTGTTAAAGCTGCAAAATATGCCATCCCCAGGTGTCGCGGATATCTTCCGGCATATGCGCTGGGCGTGCGGTGCGGTGTGTTGACCGGTGATTTGAAATGGGCGCTGGAGTGTTCGCTGCTGGGGATTGAAAATGCCCGCGATCCCCGTCCGTTTTATGTAGTGTTGACCGATATCAAAGTGCGCAGTAAACAGCTTGACAACGATTTGATCACAGGCTTGGAGTATTTGCAGAATCGTGCGCCGGAACAGAAAATATGGTCTGAGATCCTCGGAGCGGTATATTTTGACAAAAAAGACACCAAACGAGCCATGTCGGTGCTGACGCCAATCATCTATGAGGATATGCGCGGGGTGCGGGTTCAGTCGCTGCTTTTGGCGGCGGAGTCGGCGCGAGTTGAAGGCGAAATGACCAAGGCCGTTGATATTCTTGAGATGGCCAATGCGATGTATCCTGAACGGTTGAGCGTCCTCAATAATCTGGTGTACAGTCTGGCGCAGAATGACCAGACGCTTGATAAGGCGCGCATGCTTTTGCCTCGATTGCTGGACATGGGTGGAGATTCCTATGCTGTGTTGGATACGGCATCAACTGTGTATATGCGCAGCGGCGATGCGAGACGTGCGCGCGAATATATGGAAAAGGCATTGAGCAAGATGAAAAAAGATGCGTATGGCGCATCTGAAGTCAATCTGAATGCCGCGCGTCTGTTCTTCAATACCGGTGATTATGAGGCTGCCCGCCGCAAGGCGGAAGAGGTTCGCAATTCGCCGGAGGCCGGTCGTCTGGTTGAAGCCCATGCCCGTGCGTTGCTGGAGCAGATCAAGGCTATTAAGCATTAGCCGCTTGCGGGGGCATCCGGATCAGGCAGGGTCCTTTGGTGAATAAAATCTCCATGTGAACAGCCTCTTCACGGATATTGATCATCTGCGACAATGCGCGGCGGTATATTTCCATTTGCGATTGATAATTTAATGCCAGTGTGTCCCATCCGCCGGTTTGCGGTGGCTCGTTGGTTTTGTAATCAAGGATCACCGCTCTAAGTGTCTTTCCGTCCGGTGTATATTCGATTGTGACCCGGTCAAAACAGCCGGAAACCCAAACACCATTAAGGATGATTTCAAACGACTTTTCCCGCCACACGCCGGCATTGCTGGAAGGGCGCGACAGGGTCGCTTTTATGGTGGCATGGGTGAACAGGTTTTCCAGCGTTGCGCGGGCTGCGGTTTTCAGGCTGGCTTCGGGTCGGAATCGGGCCGACCATGCCTGGATCAGGTCGTCAATAGATGTGTGGTCAGCCCATTCTAGACCAGCCATGAGCGCATGAAAAGCGATGCCGAATGTGGCTGCGGTTGCAGGCTTGAAGAAAACTGCAGCTGGCTGGTTGGTGTCCGGTTCCTCCGATGGCCGGCGTCGCAACAATCGTGCTCGGACCGGATTGCAGACGGCGGTGGGTGCGCTTGCAACCTTGGCAGGAGCTGGCGCCGTCGTGAGTTCCAGCTTGAACCATGTCGGATCACCATTGCTGTATTTGCATCTTACAGTGAAGCCGCCCGCTTCGTGATCGGGCCACAGGGTGTCCTGTTTGAGCGCGGTATGCAGCAGCTTTGCGCGGGTGGGGGTTTCGCTGCTGTTGCCCCAGTCGGAGGTGATCAGGTAAAGACCGTATCTGGCACGTGTCATGGCTACATAGAAAATGCACAGTTCATCCATGACGCCATGCGCATCAATGTGATGGTAAATGCCGCGGATGGCGGGATCCAGGGGGATCAGGTCGCGGCGTGGCACTACCGTCACCCTTTGCGGATCTGTGCCGGGCGGACCCGCGAACAATAGCGGCGTCTCTTTTATGCGTACGAGGTTTTCGTGATGGGACTGAAGTTCCGGCAGGATGACTGCATCAAATCCGAGCCCTTTGGCCTGATGCACGGTCATGACCCGTACGGAAGATCCGGTGGCCATATCCTTGAATTGCCAGGCATCCAGATGGGCCAGAAACCGGTCCGGCTGACACATGCCTGACATATCGAAGGCCGTGGCGGCAGTCAGCAACTGTTCGAACCGTTGATTTTCAAAATCATTGAATCCGGCTCTAGCTCGAAGTTCATTGCCCCAGCCGTGCAGAAACGGTTCGAAGCCATTCGTCATCATCTGCCGCAGCAGTTTCTCCGGCCATCGGGTTTCCGGAATTCCAGGGGCCGCCATGATATCAAGGAGCGGGCTCATCTGCACTATGCGGCGGGCGGCCATGTCTGCCGGGTGTGTGGCCCATCGGACTAGTGCATACAGCACCTCGACCGGCAGGTTGTCCCGCAAGGCGCAATTACCTTCGAGGATAATGGAAAGGATCGGGCATTCCTTGCGGAGGACTTCGGCTATCGCCTGCGTTTCATTTCCCGTGCGGGCCAGCACGGCAATTTCCAGCCGAGGGTTGCTTTTCTTCATATCGGCAACCAACGCGGCGGCGATTTTATAACGGTCTTTTGCTTCGGGTTTTTGGCCGTCCTGCTCCGGCAGGTGAAGCAGGCGGCAGCATCCCGGCGCGTTCTGGATCCGGCTTGCGGAGGAGTGCGGTTTCCACAGTGCATGCCACATTCGCGCGGCGCCGGGATGTATTCCCTCCATGGGGCCGGCAAATATCAGGTTGACGGTGTCAATGATGGCTGGAACGGAGCGGTGAGACTCATCCAGCGGCTGCGGCGCTATTTGATATTTCTCTACAATCTCATTGAAGAGGCCGGATTCGCCGCCACGGAAGCTGTAGATCGCCTGTTTAGGGTCGCCGACAAGAAAAAAGGTGCGGCCGCCGGGATTGTCCTGGATGACTTCGACGGCCAGCGGTTCAAGTGAATGCCACTGCTGTCGGCTGGTGTCCTGGAATTCATCCAGCAGCCAATGATCCCACCGGGCGTCTAGCCGGTAATAAATGTTGTCGATATCCATGTTGGCGGGATTGGCACGGGTGACAACATCCAGTATGTCAGTAAAAGTCAGAAAGCCTTTGCGTCTTACCTTTTGCTCGTAGACCTTCAGGTATTGATCCATGACATGCCACATTCCGGCGGATGCGCTTGCGCTGCCGCCCCATTCAATCGCCAGCAGGTGGTCGAGCAGTTGTTTGAGCTGATGGCCAACTGGTGTCAGGTCATATGTTTTATTTCTGTAGCGCAATTGACATGCCGGCAGATCGCGGTATTGTTCGACCAGCTGTTTCCAGAAAGCGCCGTCTGGAAGCGGCATGCGTGGAGTTTCGATGGCCTCAAGGATGGCGAGGGTTTTATTAACGGCATCTTGTATTTTCTGTGCATCCTTGGCGGTCCAGTCGCGGATTCCGCTGGCGATGCGAGCCCGGTCGTTGGTTGGCAGTTTATGCGTGTCTGTTGTCCGGAACCCGGATGCGGTCCATTGGTTTTGAGCCGGAAAAAGGCGGAAGAAGTGGCTGCCATCCTCGAGTAGTTCATCCATGCGAGCTTGGATATGTTTGGTTTCGACCCCAAAGGTGGCCTGTTTGAACGCTTCCAGGAAGATGGCGGAGGCCTGAGTGTCAAGCGAGGCCATCAAGCCGTCAAAGGTGTTCTGTTTCAGGCGTCGGGCTTCGGCGCTTTTTCCATCCATCAGACGGATCTCGCCATCAAGGCCGAATTCCATGGCGAAAAGCCGTATCATGGCGACCAGAAAACTGTCCAGCGTGCTGATACGTAGCCGAGGCATCGCATCCAGCAGGGTGCATAGCATTTTTGAAAAGTCGTTTTGGGTTAGCCGTTGAGGCGCTGAAATGTTTCCGCTGTCCTGGCAGATGTCACCCTCCTTGCCATCAGCGGCGTAGCGGGTCAGGTAGCCGATTATCTCATCAAAGATTTCGCCGGCCGCCTTGCGTGTGAATGTCATGGCCAGGATGCGTTCCGGCGGGACGCCGTACGCCAGCAGGCTGATATAACGGTGTGCCAGCGCAAAGGTCTTGCCGGTGCCTGCGGATGCCGATATGGCCAGATTGGTGCTGGGGGATGTCATGCCGGTCCGCCTTTCTGTCCGCGGAAATTCCGGAGGTATTCCTCAAAGTCCCTGCCATTCACCCTGGATGTGATGGGGTCATGAATATTGTCGGGGAACAGGATGGCAAATTCCGGGAAAGCTTCCTGCGCCGGCGCTGGCGGCCAGTAGGCGGCATGTTGCATGGCTTTGACGACATGGCTGGCGGTGGCCCTGGCGGCATCCATCCATGCACTTTCCAGAGGTAGCGGATCAATGCCGGTGTCGGCAACCGCTTTCGGCATGGAAAAATAAGCGGCCAGATAAGAGTCGTTTTCGAATGAATAGCCGTTGGCGATGCAAAGCAGGATGTAGAGCGGCAGTTGTAGATCCTTCCATGCATAGGCCTTCGTCTTTCCATCTTCGCCGATCTCAAAACAGGCCGACGGCAGGTATGAATCGCGGGTGTCGGCCCTCAACGCGGTGTAATGGCTGGCTTTTGCAGACAGGCGGCTGTCCGCAGTCTTGTAATCTACCACGCAATAGCCATGTTTGGGATGCTGATCAATCCGGTCGATGCGGGCCCGGATGGTCATGCGGCCCCATTTCATCTCCAGCGTTTTTTCCACCGCCACGATGGTCCAGTTTTCCCTGGCGCGATCCGCCTGCTTGGTGGCGGCGGCCTTCAGCCTTTGCTTGGCCGATTCCCATTGCAGATCCATGACGAGGGGACGATGTCTGCCGAACTGGTTGTCCAGCCAGTTGCCGGCGGCTCGGATGATTTCTGTGGCGATGCGGGCTTCGTCTGTGCAGGCTCTCAGATCATCTTCGCCAAGCCGCTGGAGTCCCGTATGCATCAGGATGCCGAATGTTTTGGCGTCCAGTTCACGCTGGTCAGGGTCGGATGGTTGCATCTTCAGGATGTGCTTCAGGTAAAACTGAAACGGGCAGGCGAGATAATCCTTGAATGAGGTCACGGATATGTGCTTCGGAACAAGGGCTTCCGGTCTGATGTCGGGCGGCGGGCGGACGTCCAGCGTCAGACCGGCCTTGATGGCGGCGGCGGCCTTGGCGACGGGCGGTTTGCTGAACAGGATCCGGGTGCGGCGCAGCCGTTCCGCGTCACTGCAAAGGAAGAGCAGTCGTGAGGGCTTTAGAGGTTCATCATTAGCGGATGTTTTGCCGGTGAACGATTCCACCCGGCCGTCATGCGCGCGGCGGACGTCCATCAGGGTATGCAGCAGATAAAGGTCGCGGGCGTAGCGGAATGCGGCGGTCCGCATGCCCAGTTCCTGGCGGAGGGTTTCGGGAAGGAAAATATCCTCTGGCTTTTCGCCCGGCAGAAATTCTTCGTTCATGCCGCTCAGCAGCAACAGGGGTGCATTGTTCCACGGAAGCTCCAGCCAGCCTTCCAGGTCAACGTCGGCCCCGTCCGGTTCGGGGAACCACCGTTCAGCAGCCAGCAGATGGATTAGCAGCGGTAGCAATTCGGACATTGGGAGTTGGCCACAGGCCGGGTGCAGGGTCTCATCCAGAGTCCGGCTGACGATGGAGGCGACCTCTGCAAAAGCGCGGTCCGCCGGCTCGTTCAGATTCAGGCGGCGGTGGGCATAGAGTTCCTGAAGGAAATGGCGGAGTGTTTCAGCCGGTGTGGATCCTTCCTGCAGTTGATGGCGGACATCCAAGGCAGTTTGCATCGCTTGCTGGATGACCTCGCAAGAAAATAAGGCTTTTCCTTTCAGGCCTTCTTTGCTGTGACTGGTGATGGACTGTTGCAGGCTTTGGGTGTCTGCAGGCAGATAAGTTTCCTCGATTTTGTCCAATTGCTGGAGGATATCTGCTGCGGCCAGATTGTGCCTGTTTTGATACCAGGCTAGGATGTCGGGATGGCGGAACCAGTCATTCCAGACGGTGCGGCTTTCGGATGAAAGCCACTCGCCTAGCAACGACAGCAGGTGGAAGATGGCGTGCCGGCTGACCGGAATGCCCGCAGGGTCAAATGCGTGTATTTTTTCACTTTCGAACAGGTTGATCAGGTGTGAAGTGATTTCGGGGTTCAATATGCCAACCGCGGTATCAGCGGTGCTAAATCCGGACTGCCGCCGGCATGCGGCAATATCGCCGGCTAGCGCTTCAGGTGCCGCACCCAGATGCAACGATGTGGCTGCTTCTGGCCATTCCAGTTGCCTTTGGCGGTTCCAATAATCAGGCCGGGCTCGCCCCCATTCATCAAAACAGGCGTTTTTTGTCTCATCCGCATGGATCAAAATGGTCAGGGGATGTTTTCCGGCAAGCTTTTCAATTGCTTTCAGTGCCAGAGGAGAAGGGTCGGGTACACCAGCCAGCACAATGCTGGTAATGCCGGCTGGGACCGTCGGGGTTTGCGCCGCCTCCAATGCAGCCACACAATGGTCGTTGCCCTTGTTTTTGGCAAGGAGGGTGAGATAACGAGCTTCCAGTTCCGCCAACTCCTGCCAGCGTGCGCTTTCCAGATGAGCGGAGTCTTTCAGGCGGATTGCGGTTTTGCGGATGGTCAGTCCTTCATCCAGCAGGGCGGCACGTAATTCTTGCAGCAGGCGTGTGATATGCAGTGCCCACTGGAAATTTTGTTCCGCCGGTGGGCGGGGAAACAGCATGCTGAAATCGCGAATATCAATCGATGTCAGCAGTTGAATCCATGTGATGGTTTCTTCCATGATGGTTGAGTTCTCGATATTCAGGAAAAAAGCCGGAGTAACGATAAGGGGCGGTGAAAGTGCTTTTTGGTTTTGTGTGGAATGCCGGACAAGCGCCTCGCGCAACCGTCGTCCGGCCTGCCGGGTGGGAACAATGACCAGCATGTGTTGCAGATCCGGAAAACCATTGCACAGGCTGTGTTGTTCCATCAGGAACCGACTGACTTCGGATGCCAGATATTGCTTCGGATCGAGGAATATTCTTTCGGCGAGCATGGTTACAATCAGGTGTTTTTCAGCCAGCCTGTCTGCAGGGCTGGCGTAAATGAATGCGAATTTACCAGGAGATTTGTATGATTCCGCCAATCTTTTGCGCGCTTGCGGGTGTGTATTGATGCAGCTCAATACGGTTGCCGTCAGGATCTTCAAGCCATGCTTGAATGGATTGATCGCAGCCGGTTTTCTGGCCTGTGACCGTGATGCCGGCTTGTTCAATATCCGCAACTGCGGCACTCATGTCATCCACTTCAAGGCATAAATGAACGATGCCGGTGTTCTGTATTTTTACATCCGGATGTTCAAAAGCTTCAATGAATGTGCCGTTGCCGGCGTCAAAATAAACGCCGGTTTTGGTGTCTTTGCGCATGAAAGTTAAGCGGATGGGGAACTTCAGTCCGCCATGGTAGAAGCGGATGGAGGCTTCCAGATTCTTGACGTTTAGACATATATGGGCAATTTGTTTGATATGCATATGCGCTCCTGTTGTCAGTGTTCGACCTGTTGCAATTCAAGGCTTCGATCACGTGAAAGATCTAAATTCCCTGCATCGCTGGCTTCGTTTGGCAACAACAAGAGGAAACGGTTGCAGGCGTTTGCTTGGATTATGCCGGTGACCATCTTGAAGTCGAGCAGGTGCCCGCCAAAGTCTTCTGAGTCCGCCAGAAAATGCAAATGATAACCTGACATGTTGATTCCTTTGACAAAAGGTGGGCATCGGAAGCCAATAATGACACCTGATACATTTGTTCGTGTGAATTCCGGTTGGCAGGCGGTGATTTTTACAAGTGGTTGGTAGGGTGGCTGCTGTGCTGGTACGCTGCGGGTATGTATGGTGTCAAACTGTCCGGTGATTTTGAAAGCGTAGAACTGGTTTTGATTGGGAATGCGTGTGTCTATCAATTGTTTTAGTTCCGGTTCGGTCAATGCATTGGTGACAGAAATGGCAATATCGGGTGTGAATCGGCAGACTGCGGCAAATGGGGTGGTTGTGTGCGGATCGGGCGTGTATACTTTGCCGTCTGCCCTGACTTGGTGCATCCGCCCGTTCACAAGTATCATTTCACCGTCCAGCCGGTCAAAGGTACCGATTCCGAGATCGCCATATTGCATCAGTTGACCACAGGAAATGACGCCGGTATAGGCGCCTGCCAAAAGTGCATCAATCGTGGCGATCTGGGTTACGGTGTTGTCTGGCGGTAAATGCGCACACCCAAGGCATGTCAGCATGATACCGGCAAACAGTGCGGCAATCTGTCGATTCATGGCGTTGGTAATTCGTGTTGTGGAATACTGCATGTAGGCGGCTGTCCAATGGCGTTCAATTCATAGATGCCACCTGCAGGGCAGGCGGGGAGTTGATGAGTTCTTAGATGGCTGAGAACGCCTTGCATTTCCAGGCTGTTTTTCAAGATGGGCTTGCCTATTGGCCATGCTTGTTCCAATGCGGCCTGTTCTTTGGCATTATCCAGCATGCGCAGGTTGTTGATGCAGGCATGTTTTTGTGATTCGTTGCGCGCTTTTACAAAGGACGGAATAGCGATGGCGGCCATAATCGGTAGCCAGATCAGCATAAGCGCAATGCCGACATAACCCGTGATAAGGCCGGCCAATGCCATTCCGTTTCCAGTGAGTTCGCCGCCTGCTCTTTTGATTCGCCCCATGGCGACATGGCCACAGATCACCGCAGGAATTGCGGTTAACGGGCCAAAGCAAATCAGTCCGAGGATGCCCAGCACTAGGCTCCAAATCGCGCCTGCCGGTGTTTGGGGCTGGGTGGTTGGTGGAATAGGCGGCGGTGGAGTCGCCAGTGCAACGTAAGGTGTCGTGGCAGGAATAAGGACAGGCTTGGCACATTGAGGGCATTTGACTTCGCGACCTGCACCCGAGTCATCCACTTCCAGCAGGCTGTTGCATGCCGGGCATTTAAAAGTGATGTTAGGCATAAAAATCTCCTTATGATTCAAAAAATAGCGCGTTTGCCAGCAAAAGCAAAGATTGTTTTGCGGTGATCATGGAACATATTGATTTTTAGCCCGTCCGTGTTGGGCGTGCGGGCATGCGAAAGATTTTATTTTTTATGTTCGATAACATGATATAACATGCACAATAATATTAATCACAGGATTCCAAAGGAGATTGCAAAATGAAAATGACCTGGCTAAAAGAGTTTCAGTCACCGGGCAGCGCTTACCGCGGTAAACCATTTTGGGCATGGAATGGAAAACTGGAGCCGGACGAGCTGCGCCGGCAAATCCGCATCCTGCAACGCATGGGGCTTGGCGGCTTTTTCATGCATTCCCGCGTGGGGTTGGCAACGCCGTATCTTAAAGACGAATGGTTCTGCTGTGTGGATGCCTGCGTGGATGAAGCCCGGAAATTGGGCATGGAGGCGTGGTTGTATGATGAGGACCGCTGGCCTTCCGGCGCTGCGGGTGGCCTTGTAACCAAGAATCATGCCTATCGCATGCGGCATCTGAAGGTGAAAACGTTTGCGCGGGTTCAAAAGAAGATGTGGTCGCCGGATCTGGTGGCGGCTTATGCGGCGCGTGTAGACGGTTCCGTCGTGACTGAATACCGGCGCATAAAGTCAGCCCGCGAGGCGGCGGAGTTGGTGGATGGTGAAATCCTCCTGGCGTTTTATCTCGAAATTGACCGACCAAGTGACTGGTATAATGGGCAGACCTATCTTGACACATTGAATCCTGCGGCGGTTCGGGAGTTTATCCGCGTGACGCACGAAGCCTATCGGCGGCGCTATGCGGTGGATTTTGGCGGGGTGGTGGCCGGCATATTTACGGATGAGCCGAACCACGGGGCGATGATTTGTGAGTGGGGGAGTTCGGAGTGCGTTTTACCGTGGACCGACCGCTTGCTTGAGAAATTCCGCGAACGGTATGGTTATGATCTGCTCGACCATTTGCCGGAAGTCCTCCTTGACCCGGCGGGTGGCGTCATTAGCCAGCCGCGTTATCACTATCATGATTGCGTGACCTTTCTGTTTGTGGATGCCTTTTCGCGTCAGATCGGCACCTGGTGCGAGAAAAACAATCTGCCGTTTACGGGGCATGTGCTGGGCGAGGAGACGCTGGGTTCACAGTCGCGCGTGGTGGGCAGTGCAATGCGGTTTTATGAATACATGCAGGCGCCCGGTATGGATTTGCTCACCGAGACCAACCGGGAATACGACACCGCCAAACAAGTTGCGTCCATGGCGCGGCAATTCGGCCGCAAATGGCGGTTGACGGAAACCTATGGCTGCACGGGTTGGGATTTTCCTTTTGAGGGGCATAAGGCATTGGGCGATTGGCAGGTGGCGCTGGGCATTAATCTGAGGTGTCAACATTTGTCTTGGTACACCATGCAGGGCGAGGCCAAGCGTGATTATCCGGCCGGTATTTTCTATCAATCGCCATGGTGGGAGTTGTATCCAAAAGTGGAAGATTATTATGCCCGCATCCATGCTGTAATGACGCGTGGCAAAGAGGTGCGGGACGTGCTGGTGATCCACCCGGTGGAAAGCATGTGGGTCCTGATGAATCGAGACTTGGCCGGCAGGGATGAGCAGCAAACCAAGGTGCTGAACAACATGATCAGCGACTTGCGCGATACGCTGTTGGTTGCGCATCTGGATTTTGACTATGGCGATGAAGAGGTTATGTCACGGCATGCCCGCGTGACCCTGTGTGATGGCCAGCCTGCCGTGATGGTGGGGCAGGCGGCTTACCGTGCAGTCGTGGTGCCGCCGCTCAAAACCATCCGGAAAAGCACGGTTGACCTGTTGCGCCGGTTCAAACAGGCTGGCGGTCTGGTGGTGTTTGCAGGTGAATCGCCTGCCTATGTGGATGCGCTACCTTCGGAATCAGCACGGAAATTGGCAACGCAATGTGTATGTGCGCCGGCCAAAGGCGAAAAACTGGCTGCGGCGGTCGGGGTTGTGCGCCGTGTTTCGATTGCGGATGAAAAAGGTCATGAAGTGGCGCCGGCGCTGTATTTGCTGCGGGAAGACGCGGATGCATATTACCTGTTTGTATGCAACACGTCGATTGCCCGCAAAGACATGACGCCGGGGCATGGCTTTTCAATCAAGGTGCGTGCGCGCCGGGAGGCGTTTTCGCAGGTGCGGGTTTCCGGATTTGCCGATTGCGAAGGACGTCCGCTGGAATTGGATGCGGAAACCGGAACGGTCTATGGCGCAATGGCACGCCATTCACGAAAAGGATGGGAGATCATTACCGATCTGCCCCGGCTGGGCAGCCGCACGTTTATGATTCCGAAAAAAGCGCAGCGCACGGTGCCACCCTCGCGAGTCCGGTATGCGGTTGTGCGTACACGGCCGGCTGATGGCAAAGTCTGGTCGGTTGGCTTCACCGATGACAATGTCATGGTTATGGATCGGCCGGAATACCGTATTAATCAGGGGGTTTGGCGTTGCGCGGAGGAAATCTTGCGGGTGGACAAGATCGTGCGTGCCGCCATGGGCCTTCGGCCCCGCGGCGGATCCATGAAACAACCATGGACACGCAAGCCGGCTAGGAATCCAAAACGGGTTCACGTGGATTTGAAATACAGCTTTGATGTTAACGCAATTCCCGATGGACCGCTCTTCATTGCCATGGAGCGGCCTGAGTGCGCACATGTCTTTGTAAACGGCATCGCGGTGAGCATGGAAGCCGAGTGTGGCTGGTGGACCGACCGGTCGTTGCGCAAGCTTCCGGTGGAGCCGTCCTTGATGAAGAGGGGTCGGAATGAAATTGTGGTTGCCTGTGATTACGATGAAACCTTCTCTGGGTTGGAGATTGTTTATCTTTTGGGACGGTTTGGCGTGCAAGTTGATGGAGTCCATCTCGCACTGGTGCCGTCGCCGACAGTTCTGAAACGTGGTGACTGGTGTGCACAGGGGCTGCCATTTTATGCGGGATCGGTAATATACAGCCAGCGGCTCGGCAAGATGACACACCGGAAAAATGAAAGAGTTTTCCTGGCGGTTCCTGAGTTTGCCGGTGTTGCGTTGCGCGTGGCGGTCAATGGACAACCAGTCGGAGTCATCGCGTGGAATCCGTACGAGGTGGATATCACGGGCTTGCTGTCGGGCAAGAGTGGGGATGTGGTCCAAGTGGAGGTGATTGGTCATCGCCGTAATTCACATGGGCCGTTGCATCATGTCGAAAAATGGCCACGTTGGACTGGTCCGAGTGAATTTCAGGCGCAAGGCAAAGAGTGGAAATGTGACTATAATCTGGTGCCTTGCGGATTGATGCAGCCGTTGCAAGTGGTGATCAAGCGTCCGGTACCCCGTAGTTGATATTGTTTTGCCGTCGCATCGTCGGTGTGGGTGATGCTTGCGGATAATGGGTCCTTGTTCCGCTGCAGTGTGATGACGGAATAACAATCGAAACAAAGTTATGAATTCCGGAAAGAGTTAAATGTGTCATGAATGCTCAAGAGCGAGATGATTTGTGGAAAGCGGCCACGGATGAGGCGCATTTCCGAGGCTTGACATTTTCGAACGCCAAAAGCGGGGAGCGCGTGTCGGCACGTGCTATCTTTTTACGCGGCGTCCCCTGTGTTTCCGTCATTACCGGCGATGGGCGCAAGGAGACCACTCGCAATGTGATGTGGCCTGAATGGCCGGCGCAGGTGGCCGTGCTGCTCGATCAGGAGTTTCAGTTTTTCCATGTGCGCGGGACGAATGGTGATTGGCATGTGCGTGTGACGCGTAAAGGACGCGTGTTGGTTTCGCATGGCAAGCCGTCGGCGGTGTCGGCGGCTCCGCTTGCGCATGACCGTGAAAAAGCGCAATTGTTGACATTGGAAAATTCCGAGGCTTTTTTGCGTTGTCTGGATGTAGTGGACGAAAAAGGCGCAACCCGGCCTTCCATGCAGGCGAAATATCGCCAGATCAATGGATTTCTGCGGTTGATTGAGCCGCTGTTTCCTGACTGCCCAAAGGGGACATTGCAGATTGTGGATGGAGGCTGCGGCAGCGCACATTTGACATTTGCTGTGTTTCATTTTTTGCGTCATATCAAAGGATGGAATGTGCAGATGACGGGCGTGGATCAGCAGGCGGACTTGATGCGGAAGAATCAGGTGTTGGCGGAACGGTTGGGCTGGCCGGATATTAATTTTGTGACAGCGGATCTCCGCGAGTTTCAGCCCGGAGCGCATCCATATTTAGCGATGGGTTTGCATGCCTGCGATCTGGCGTCGGACGTGATGATGTCGCGCGGGGTGGAGTGGAAGAGCGAGGTGATTTTGTCGGCCCCCTGTTGTCAACATGAATTGCATCATCAATTGGATGTGCCGGTTTTGAGGGCAATCACCCGGCATGGGATTCTGCGTGAACGATTGGCGGATGTTTTAACAGATGCCTTCCGTGCCGCCATGCTGCGTTTGTGTGGCTATCGTGTGGGAGTGGTTGAGTTTACCACGACGGAGTATACGGCGAAAAACCTGCTGATCCGTGCTGAACGCACCCAGGCGGTGTCGGACGATGCGGAAAAAGAGTACAGAGCGCTGAAAGAATTTATGGGTGTGACGCCGGAAATTGAACGGCTGTTGGCTCCGTATTGTCTGGTAAAAGATATGGCGGGAGGGGAAGTGTAAATTCATGACAAAAAGAAACACCGTGGTGACAGCTTTGGAATCCATGCTGGCGTTACAGCGGTGGAATTTTCTGCCGCGTGTTGAAACATGGGTTGAGGCGGAGAATGCTGCATATGTGACCCACATGGGGTATGCCATTGGTCGGGCTTGCGGCTTGCGGACGGAAGAATTGGAGGTTTTGCTGATTCGCTCATTGCTTAAGTCCCTCAATAAACACTATTTGACCGATATTTCCTTGCCGGTGCGCGAACAGTTGAAAGCCAAGAATTTGAAAGCCTGGACCGGATTGGTGGATGCGGCCGCAAAAAAAACGGCCAAACTGTTTCCGGGTCGGCTGGGGAATGAGCTGTATGGCTATTTGACGGATGAACCCTGTTATCAGATCGCTGGCCGGCCGGCCGAGGCGTGCATCGAGGTGGAAAATGTGATCAAGTTTGCCCAGTTGCGGGTTGCCTATGAGGAGTGCGTCACCAATCAGCAGGTGTATAGGGCTGAGTATGCGCCGATTATTTCAGATTTAAAAAAACGGATGATGCAGGTGACCGGATGCAGGAAATATGCGCAGGTTTTGGCAGAACATCCAGAGTATTTCTTAAGAATCAAGCGGCTGAAGCATTTGCGACGCTGGAACCGGATTAACCGTATGGTGGTTTCAAGTGTGTTGGGGCATGTGCATCTGGTAGCGGTGTTGATCGTGGTGTTGGGACGGCTTTCCGGGGATAAAACAACAAAACATTTTTTCTATGAAGCGCTCTTAAAGGGGCTTTTTCACGATGTGCCGGAAAGCCTGACAGGCGATATTATTACCCCTGTAAAAGCTGAACTGGCCCGGCATGATGACGGATTGCTGGGGGAAGTGGAAGTAGCGCTGACGCAAGATTTCACAGCTAGCGCACCGTCTGGCGTGAAAGAGGATCTGGAGAATTATCACTTGCTGCGAGAAATGGATGCGCGACATCAGTTTTCGGTGGATTCGCTGGTCAAATGTTGCGATCGGTTGGCGCTTGTCCTTGAATGTGTTTATGAAAAATCAACCGGCATGCAAACGGCTGAGATTGCCACGGCGTATGATCTCGGACGCCGGGCTCTCATGCAGTCGGAGTGGCCGGCGGTGCGTGAATTTATGAGGCAAGTGGCGGTGCGCTGGCGCGTGGCGCGGCGTATTTAGATTGAGCATTCACCGCGCCCTAGTTTTCGAAAGACGGTGCGGTGCATATCGCAACGATGCTGGAGCACATTTCATCGCCAGTGGTGTAGTTTTGCACCGATGATTTACCCGTAGCATTTCAACGCAAAATAAATATCTATATATTTAAATATTGATATATATTATAACATCCATATATTAATCGTATGAAATCGAAATATGGACATTGCGGGCGGGTGTGTTTGCCGGAGCCGTTTTTGCGGGAAATGGCAGAAACGCTCGGCGTGCTGGGGCATGTGGAACGGTTGCGGATATTGGAATTTCTGGCCGGTTCCGGCCCGATGCCGGTGCATCGCATTGTCGCCTGCCTGAAGCGGCCGCAGTCTGTTGTGTCACATCATCTGGTCAAAATGCGCCAGGTGGGTGTTTTGAGCGCCACCCGGTGCGGGCAGGAGGTTGAATACCGTATTGCCAATCGACATGCATTCACAATTTTGGATTGTATGCGGAAAAAGGAGCATGATTTATGAAGCTGGTTATCGTAGGTGGAGTGGCGGCGGGAATGTCGGCGGCGGCGCGGGCACGGCGCCTGGATGAAAAAGCGGATATCATTGTGCTTGAACGCGGCGCCTATGTGTCGTTTGCAAATTGCGGATTGCCGTATCATATCAGCGGTGTGATCGAAGAACGTGACGCACTTTTGCTGCAAACCCCGCAATCGCTGAAGCAGATGCTGAACTTGGATGTGAGAGTCTTGTCCGAGGTGGTTGTTATTGATCGCGCAGCCAGGAGGGTGACAGTAAAAGAAGTCGCCTCCGGGCGGCAATATGAAGAGTCTTATGATCATCTGGTGCTGGCGCCAGGCGCCATGGCGATGCGTCTGCCTTTGCCGGGTGCAGATCATTCAGCCGTCATGGAGCTTCGAACTATAGATGATATGGACGCGATTATTGCCAGAGTCAAGACAGGTGCCAAACGTGCGGTGGTGATGGGAGGGTTTATCGGGATTGAGGCGGCTGAAAATCTTAAGGCCAGGGGACTGGATGTCACCCTTGTGGAAAAAATGTCGCAAATCATGGGGCCGCTTGATCCTGAGATGGCTCAGTTTGTAAAAGAGCATCTGGAGTTAAGTGGCATTCATGTCTGGACGCAAGCCGGGGTGGTTGGATTTAAGCCTGCGGGATCATCCGTGGTGGTGCAAATCGAGGACGGCCGTGAGTTGGAAGCGGATTTGGTTGTGTTGGCTTTGGGGTCTGCGCCGAATGCCGATCTGGCTAAAGCGGCAGGTTTAACCGTTGGACCACGTGGCGGTATCCAGGTGAATGACAGAATGCAGACGTCCGACCCCGACATCTATGCGGCGGGTGATGCGGTGGAAGTTGTGGAGTTTGTCAGCGGGCAGAGCGTCTGCATTCCCATGGCAGGACCGGCAAACCGGCAGGGGCGCATTGTTGCGGATAACATTTTTGGCCGCGATAGCCGCTATCGGGGCACGCAGGGATCCGCGCTCATGAAAGTGTTTGATATGACCATGGGAGTAACCGGGCCAAATGAAAAATTTCTAAAAAAATCAGGAGTGCCTTATCGCCGGATTTATTTAAACCCTAATGGCCATGCGGGTTACTATCCGGGCACCTCGGCGATGCATTTTAAGCTGTTGTTTTCACCGGATGGCATGAAAATTTTTGGCGCACAGATTGTGGGGTTTGATGGCGTGGACAAGCGGATCGATGTGGTTGCCACCGCCATGCGAGGCAATTTGAGTGTTTTTGATCTTGAGCACCTCGAGCTTGGCTATGCGCCGCCTTATAGCTCGGCCAAAGATCCTGTTAATATGGCCGGATTCATTGCGTCCAATCTTCAGCGTGGTGATTTGGAGCTGTGGTATGGCGATGAGTTTCCGGAGAAATCGCCGGCCACGGTGATTTTGGATGTGCGGACACCTGCCGAGTTTGAAGCATGGCACATTCCGCAGGCGGTGAATTTGCCGGTGCAGGAACTGCGTAAGCGGATAGGGGAGTTGGATAAATCTCGTGCCTATGATGTGTATTGCAAGGTGGGGTTTCGCAGTTATCTGGCCTATCGCATTTTAAAACAGAATGGGTTTTGCGCGCGGACGCTGGCAGGCGGGACGGAGATTTTCAGGGCGTTTCATCCGGAGCTGGTGTCGTCAGCGCCACCGGTACGGGGGGGCACATGTGGTTGTGCCGCGCCCCCTTCTGGCGTATCCGATCCGGCGATGGTTAGGCTGGATTGTTCCGGTATGCAATGCCCGGGTCCTATCCGGCGTGTGTCGGAATCGTTGGCGGGTATGGCCGAGGGTGCGATATTGGAGGTTACCACGACCGATCAGGGATTTGCCAAGGATATTTCAGCGTGGTGTGCGATGAAAGGCCATGAGTTGCTCAGCATTAAAAGTCAGGGTGCCGGGGTGGTTTGTTGCATCCGTAAAGGCGGGCAGAATCCGGCTGGTGTGGCGATTTCAGAAGGGAAAGATATGAAACGGAAGACAATGGTCGTTTTTTCAGGTGAATTGGACAAGGTGCTGGCGGCATTTGTGATTGCCAATGGTGCCGTAACCATGGGTGACCAGATTACGATGTTTTTCACCTTCTGGGGTTTGAATGCACTGCGTAAATCGGGTCCACAGGCCTCGGGCAAGGGTTTTATTGACCGTATGTTCGGATGGATGATGCCCAAAGGATCAGGCGCGCTGAAGCTCTCAAATATGAACATGATGGGGATGGGCACTGCATTGATGAAATATGTCATGAAAACCAAGAATGTGGAATCGCTCGAGTTTATGATGGAGCAGGCGCGGCAGTCGGGAGTAAAGATCGTGGCATGTTCCATGTCCATGGATGTTATGGGGCTTAAGCGGGAAGAACTGGTAGATGGTGTGGAAATCGGAGGGGTTGCCACCTTTCTTGCGGAATCTGACGGCGCGGGCATGACGCTGTTTATTTAGATTGGGTTTTAAATCCCTTTGGCAAAAGATTCCCTGTAGCGGCAATCTATTCCCCTTGCTGATGCGGCAGTCCCATCGCATAATCATAAAATTATTTTAAAAGGGAGGGCGTTGTTATGAATGAAATACGACTTGTCGGGCAGGCGATCACATGCACGAATTATGCAACGCAGCGTTTGTTCAATTTTAATCCCGAAATGATTCAAATGGCGGCGGAGTGTTATCTGGCTTCCGGAGTTGCGGAAATTGAAATCCCGGAAGGCGTTCTGGATCCGGAGGGTCAGCACAAGGAAACCGGTTTGGATGAAGCCGCCATGCGTCGGACGGTTTCACTGTTGCCGGAGACGACCCGTGTGCTGGCGACCTACCTCGGACCCGGCACGCTGGGGAAGGATAATGCGCAGTTTTTGAAAGAAAAAAAACGGGAGATCAATGATCTGACAAAAATTTTCCCGGATATGAAGAACGCCATGATTCATCCGCCGCACATCGCAGATATGTCCAAGTCAATGGTAAGAGATGTGGTGAAGACATGGGCGGAATTGGCGCAATACGCCGCTGGCCATGTTGCGGGGTTCCAGTGTGGATTGCATAACCATTATGATAGCAGTTGCGAGACCGCCGACCAGGTGCGTATGTATCTTGATGCGTTGGGAGAGTTGGATGAGCCGGCGCTCCGTTGGGGCCCTGACACAGGCCATTGCGGGGGAATGCAGGAGAAGTATTTAGAAGTGTTTGACCAGTATGCGCCGTTGATCGGCAACCATTTTCATATCAAAACGCGCGTGCCGTCGTTTGACAAACTGCATGAGAAAGAACGATATCGTGCGGACCGTGATATTTGGGGCAATAAGGCGGAGTTTGGCAGCGGATTATACGGTGGCTTTGTGAATTGCGCGGACCCGGAAATTGAAACGCCTTTGAAAGAGGTGTTTGACATCATACGACGCAAGGCGCGCCCGGCAAATGGCGTGATTACGGGGGCGCTGGAAATCGATGTTCCTCGCCAGCATCCGCGGTTGGAAGTGATGTGTGCTGTGCTTTACCTGAAACAAGTTCATCATATCAGTCCATTTATTTCGTTGACGCCGGCGCAAGTGGTGGAACGTGTATTTGCCCGATGATCGTAAGGCAAAGGGAGTATATGAACTATTCGATGATGAGCTACACATTTTCCCGGCAACCCCGGTATTTTGATATCAAGGAGATGTTGACAGTGGCGCAGGATCTCAAAATGTCCGGCGTGGATTGGGTGACCTTGCATGACCGGTCCGCGAAGGAGTTGCGGCGGATGAGCCAGGATTATGGGTTGCCGGTGGTTTGTCATACTTTTTTCACGGATATGGATTTTCCATCCGCTGCTGGCCGGCAGAAGGGTGTGGATGCGGCGCGACGCGGCATTGAGGCGGCAGTTGAACTGGGGGCTCCTGTCCTTATGATTCCAACCATTCCAAAACCGGGCGAACCCCGTGAGCAGGCGCGCCGGAACTGGATTGCCGGCTTGCAGGAGGTGGTGGCATTTGGAAATCAGGCCAATGTTGCGGTTACTGTGGAGAATTTTCCGGGAGTTTGGAGTCCCTTTGTTACCTCGGATGATGTGTTGGAAGCAGTCAGGGATGTCCCGGGGTTAAAACTGACTTTTGACAATGGGAATGCATCTGGTGGTGAACATCCGGGCGATTCATTCACGCGGTGCGCCCGCTACGTTGTACATGCGCATTTCAAGGATTGGTGCGAGGTTCCCACCGGTGCGGAAAATGGAATGCAAATGCTGAATGGACGTTATTACAAACCGGCGTTGATAGGCGAGGGAAGTGTCGATGTCCATAGTTGCTTGATCGCCATGGGAAAAGCCGGCTATCAGGGACACATCAACATCGAGTATGAGGGGGACCTGTATCCGCCGGCGGAGGCGGTTCGCCGGGCTGTGAGCTATCTGCGGGGCGGGGAATAAGAGGGCTAACAGTGATGGATGTCTCATTGTATCCGGTCTTTTTTGTTGCCGTGATTCTGTTTTTTTGCAGTGCGCTTCAGAGCGCAGTTGGATTTGCCTTCACATTGTTTGGCACACCGCTTCTGTTGATGGCCGGGTTGCCATTGCCGGATGTGGTTATGTTGGCGCTGCTGGCTTCGACTTTGCAGAAACTTTTGATTACGACCCATTTGCGGGGGGAATTCTCATTTCGTGCGCTATTACCCATGGTGATCGTCATGATTGCGGCGTTGCCTTTTGGTATTGCTGCGCTGAAAATTCTTGCGGGAGTGGATAAACATCTGGTCAAGCAGTGGATCGGAGTGCTGATTCTTGGGGTTGTTTTGCTCCAATGGATACTGCATATTCCAGCGCGCGAAAAGGTGGCTTCAGGATGGGGATTTTTGGCGGCATTCTTCAGTGGTTTTTTGTCCGGGATTGCCAACATCGGCGGACCGCCGCTGGTTCTTTGGGCGCATGCCCATGCATGGACCAATGCAAGGATTCGGGTGATTATTCCAGCCATCGCGCTGCCGACGGTACCCATACAGTTCGCGATGATGATTTACGCATTTGGGTTTAAGCTCATGCCTCCTTGGAGGTCGGCACTGGTTTTTATTCCTGTGGTGGTGGCGGGAGCCTGGGTGGGACATAAAATTGGCAAACGTATTAAAGTGGATGTTTTACGGGTGACCGCTAATGTTTTGCTGATCCTCACTAGTCTTTTTGCCATTTTCTCAAAGTGATAAGCTAAAGAAATGGCAATTTTGGTTTTCATGGTATCTGATAAACGCTACAATATTACCCATTACGCTTGAGAATAAAGAAGGATTTAAAGTGTGACTGCAAAACCGTATGGTTTTATTTTATCCGGCGATAATGCGGCGATTTGTGAGGCCTATGAAAAAATGGCCGGAATGCCTGTTGATCAAGAGATGATGACCACAGGATTGGCGGATGAGTTTTTTTCGGAACAAACGACGATTGGCGTGCCGGTTGCTGTTTCCGGGCCGGGAACTTTTTTGCGTAAAGCTAATCACACAGTCACATTCCGTCCTTGTCAGGAATCGGGCTGGTGTTTCAGCCGTCACGACCTGCCCGCTTCGCTTCCTATTCATGTATCGGTAAAGAATGTTTGGACCACCGCCCGCAATATTGTGCTGTGTAGCGGATCTCCGCATAACTACATGCGTATGGTTGAGCATATTGTGGCGCTTAAAGCGGGCATGGGCGTCGATAATCTGATCATTGACGTGCAGTCAGGTGATCCGCCGCTGTTTGATCGCAGCAGTATGGATTTGGTTGAAGCCATGGATAGTGCCCAACTGGTTAAAATTAGGCGTCCCGCAGTATATGTAACGGTAAAAGAACCCGTCACGATCGCTTCACCGAATGGAGGGTTCCTGACATTTTTGCCGGCTGAAGATAAGAGCCGCCGATTAGAAGTGGATTGTGCGGTGAATTTTAATAATGCTATGGGCAGGCAAAGAATACGGTTTATAGTTAATCGCACGACGTTTCGGTATGGCGCTTTTGCGCGGACAAACACCAATATTTGGATGATGTTGTATTGTAAAACGGTCGGGAAGATTTTCGCAGATGTGCGAAATCTCGGGTACACAATGCGAAACATTTTAGTAGCAGGGCCGCATTATTATTTCAATCAGCCACGGCTGATTCACAACGGCAAAGCGCTTGAAGCGGTATGGCATCGGGCAACGTTGGACTTGCTGGCTGCAGTTGCATTGATAGATGAGGGACGGTTTGCTGGGAAAATCATTTCATACAAGGCGGGGCATGCGGTGGATGTGCAGATGATCAAAGAGCTTTATCATCATGGGTTGTTGGAACGTATCTAAGCGCCAAAAAACATGGTGGATTCGAAGGGGATAAGGGAAAACCGGGCGGTTTCTTTGGTTGACGGTGTTTGTGAAGGTGTAGTAGCCTTGAATAAATTTCAGAATGGCAACAATAGGTGAATACATGCAGTGGCTGATGCATAGCGCGTCGATGATTCGATGGGTGGTTTTTTGCCTTCTTGCCGGATTCTTTCAGGCTCCCGCATTGCACGCCGCATCTTCCGGTGATGTGCCTGAAACTCCGGATACAGTTAATTATGATCCGATTATTCAGGCTGCCAACCGTCACGTTGGTCCGCTTGTTCCCGGAGCGGATTTAAAGATATTGCCTGGCGCAATGATTCGCATCATTGTTCAAGAGGATCCCAAGCTTAATGGTGATTATCAGGTGAATGACGTTGGCGCGGTGGTTTTGGGCTATATTGGGCCGGTGGTGTTGATAAACAGGACTGCCGGAGAGGCGGCAGATGCGATTATCCGCATATTGGAGGGCCGCGACTTCCGGAAGGCAAATGTCAGTGTGGAAATCATTCGGCCGCCGGTTGAGAAAGTTTTGATGCGCGGCATGGTTCGCAAACCATCGACCGTTGAAATCGGCATAGGCGAAAAAACGACATTGAAAGAGCTTTTGATTCTGGTGGGGGGGGTTCTGCCGTCTGTGCATAAACCGATGGCGGAAGTGTTTCGGGGTGGTATGAGTTCGGCATTGCCGTTTGCGCTTGAACCAGAAAAATATTCCTTGGTGGATGCGGATGGCAGGCCTTCTATCCCATATGTAGAGTTGCGCAATCATGATATCGTCAATATTGTTTCCGCAGATACGGTGGGCGAGACAAATATTGACGGTAATGTCACGTCCACGCTGCAGAGTTCGGATGTTATCATGATTGGCGAAGTTTACCGCCAAGGCCCGGTACGGTTTCAACCCGGCGAGAGCTGTACGATGATGAAGCTGATGTTCAAAATAGGCGGATTACCACCATATGCAAATCGCAGTAAAGTACAAATAATACGGCGAAATGCTCTAACTGGAAAAGATGAAATTATTAAGGTGGATGTGGCCGAGCTTATGGATACGTGCAATCCTGATTTGGACATTCCTTTGCAAGATGGAGATCGCGTAAAAGTCTTTCCTCGTCGTATTTTGCTCTTCTAAATGTAGCGTTTTGGCTGGCTATAAATTCCGGCGTGTTTTTTTGAGTTTGCATTCTATTTCCAAGGTTAGTCATGTGAATTTTCCTTCTCCCTCGGTTTTGGTGGTGGTATATTAAAAAAAATCGATTTATTGCTTTGCAGGCAAAGAAGGATGTTTTATGGCAACTTTCAATGAGCAACAACAGGGAACAGGGATCGACATCCGTGTTTATGTTGGAATGTTTTTTTTCCGGTGGAAAATTGTTGTTGTTTGCTTTGTCTATGCGCTTTTAGGTGGCGTGCTGTATATTCACTTGACCCCTGAAAAGTATCAGGCGGACTGTCGACTGATGGCGTTTCGTGATCCAAACACATTCACCAGCAAAGATGCAAATCCATTTTATCAATATGAAGAACATCGCCATCTACTGGGCAGTGTAAAATTGCAGAAAAAGGTTGTCGATAAACTAAAAGAGACATGGTTGCCGGTTCTGGGCGACGAAAATGAGCTGAAGCTGCCTGTCACGGTTTTGAAAGGTGTTTCATTAGGCCCAACGCTGGACATCAGCGTAAGTTGCCGCAATCGTGAATATGGCAAAGCTTATCTTGATACGCTGATAGAGGAGTATCAGACCGAGTGGCAGAGCATGAGGATGGAAACTGCAGATAATTCGGTTAAGTTGCTCGAAAAGGAGTTGGTGCTGCTTGAAGAGAAGCTTAAAAGTGCGGAAGATGCCGTTGTTGAATACCAGCGGTTGCATGACCTGCCTCGAGTTTCAGCCAAGGGTGCCGACGAGCAGGCATATTTGCTTTCTTTGGTGAACAGTCGGCGGGCGTTATCAACAGAATTAATGATGCTTGATTATCAGTTTCCGCGTTTAAAGAATGAAAGCGCAGATGTCATTGCTTCCGCCAGTTCTTTGTCACGCGACGTGGCTGAGACCGCGATGCAGGCAGCCAAGCGAACGGCGTCAACCATAGATGACACCGAAAAACCTGTCGTCCAGACGAAAGAGGAATCGACTTCGGACGCGGCCTCGGTGGAAACAGAACCCGCAAAAAAGACGGCGCGACAATCGCCGGACATGGAATTGGGTCGTACAACGGTGGCGTTGCGGGTGAGTTTGAAAAAACTGGAGGATGAGCGTCGCACGCTGATGGAAAAATTCAAGCCGGAACATCCCGATGTGGTAGCTGTTGAGCGGAAAATTAAAGAAATTCAAGATCAATTGGCCGAGGAGGGGCAGACGCAGTTGGAGGAATTACGCGAAAGGCATCGTCTCTTGACATTGCAAATGGAGGCCATAGAAGCGGCGGAATATCAATGGCAGGCCAAAAATATGTGGGTGGCGGAGCGGCAGACGGAGTTGGCGCGTCTCCAAAACGCGGTAAAGCGGTTTAAGGAAAATTACGACACATTGTACGATAAATTACACGAATTAAAGGTGGCGGAGGAGTTGAAGGTCGAATATTTCAACATAATTACACCGGTGACGGTGTCAGATCATCCGGTGTGGCCGGATCCTATGAAGGTCTTACTCGTGGCGCTTGTGTTGGGGCTGGGGGCTGGGTTCGGGTTTGCAATTCTTGCGCAGGTTTTTGATAACAAAGTACAGTCAATCAAAGATGTTGAAAAAGATCTCGGGGTTCCATTTTTGGGCGGGGTCCCCTTTTGGGTGCATAGCGGGCTGGAAAAAGCCATTCGTCCTATTGTGACGGAAGAACATTCCACCGGTGCGGTTGAAGCTTATCGCGCCTTGCGGACAATGATCATTTCTGCGTTGGCGAAAATGAATGAAAAAATATTTTTTGTGGTTAGTGCCGACAGTCGCGAAGGGAAAACGCTGACGGCGCTGAACGTTGCCATCATGATGGCGCAGATGGGGAAGAAAGTGTTGTTGGTTGACTTAGACTTGCGGCGGGGGCGTTTGCATCGTTCTTTAGGTGCGGAGCGTGAACCTGGCGTTAATGACGTCCTCAAGGGCGAAGTGGATTTGCGCCAGACGATTGTCAGCACCCGCATTGACAACCTGTCTTTTATCCCGTCGGGTTCTTCGATTGAGGACTCGGCTGAGTATTTGCAATCATCGGATTTAATGCACCGGATCAAGGATTTACAGCCGGACTTTGATTATGTATGCATTGATACCGCGCCGGTGTTGCGAGTGACTGATACCGTTATTGCAACAACGCAGGGTGTGGGAGTTGTTATTTACGTCGCCCGTGTCAACCATACACCGAAGCCGTTGATCAGGTATTCGCTGGAAATGCTGAGGGATGCCCGTGTTATCGGCTTGATCATGAACAGCATTGAAATGCATAAAATCAGCAGTTTGTATTATGCGTATCAATATCCGAATTATGCCTATTACAGCAATGCCTACGCATATGGTTACAATTACTACTATTACAACGAAACATCGGGTGATCATAAACAGCGTCAGATTAAAAACTACCCGCGCCGCGGGGGTGGCGGTTTTTCAAGCTGGTTCAGGAAGACTTTCCTGCCTTCAGGGTAATAAAGGGCACGGGTGATGGTATGCTGAGAGCTCGATCGCATGTTCAATTTCAAGCGGCCATGCTGGTGGTGGTAGATTTGGCGTGCCTCTTGATTGGATGGAGTGCGGCAGTTTTTCTGCGCCTTGGAGGGGCAGAGTTCTATAGTTATGTTTCCGAGTTTGTGCATGGAATCCTGGTTTTTTCAGGCGGCGTTGTTCTGGCCAACTATGTTGCAGGCGGTTATCAGCTTCATACGACCTATTCACGGTTTAATCTGGTGGTCACTTGGTTTTTTTCCATGATGGTGGCGTTCCTGTTGCTAAGCGCCATATCCTATGCTTGGTTGGAAAATCTGATGGGACGCGGCATTCTGTTGTTATTGGCGGCGATCTACAGTGTTATATCGCTTACATTGAAGATATTGCTCTATCAACCGCTCTTCCGCAGTCGTTGGTTTGAGTGTCGCGCATTGGTGATGGGTTCAGGTGCACGGGCTAAAGAAATCCGCAAGGTGCTTGAACAGCCGTTTGTGATGCCGGCGCATCGCGTGGTGGCGTTTTGGGATGCTGGTGATTTGGCATCATCAGCGCCTGGAGTGGTGCATGCTGTTGAAAATGACATAGATGGCGTGCCGGTAGTTTTGTGTGAAAATCCAAGCGAACTGCTTCAATTAGTGCGCCGGTTTCAGGTTAATGTCATTGCTATTGGGTTGGATAATATGGCGGAAGTGTCTCGTTTTTATCCGCAACTGCGACGATTGCGATTTGAAGGTGTGGAAGTTTTGATGCCGGTGACTGTAGCTGAATTTTACACCGGGCGCACGCCGATTGAGTTGGTTAATGAAGAGATGTTCATGCAGGCCATGATGGAATCACGACAGCCATTAGTGCAGCGAATCAAACGGATAGGAGATGTCATGCTGGCCATAGTGGCAGGGTTGATAAGCCTGCCTTTCGTGCTTCTGGTGGCGGTGGCGATCAAACTTGAATCTTTTCGAGGAACAATCGTTTACTCGCAGCTGCGCGTGGGTCAGTTCGGGCGGCCATTCCGGATTTATAAATTCCGGACCATGCGGGAAAATGCTGAAGCTATGACCGGCCCCGTGTGGTCGACGGATAATGATCCTCGGATTACGCGGACGGGCCGCATTTTGCGAAAATTCAGGCTCGATGAAATTCCGCAAATCATAAATATTTTAAAAGGCGAAATGAGTGTTGTCGGGCCGCGTCCGGAAAGGCCGGCAATTGTGGCTGAGTTGGCCAGACAGATTCCGCATTTCGAAGAGCGCACCAATGCTATGCCGGGTCTTACCGGTTGGGCGCAAATTTGTTATCCATATGGGAATACGGTGGAGGATGCCAAGCGCAAGTTGGAGTATGATCTTTATTACATCAAACATATTTCTCTGCGACTCGATTTGCAGATTATATTGAGCACATTGCGCATCCTGTTTTTTGGCATGGAAAAACCCCGGCGATAAGGTTGCATATGCGCAACGCCGCTGTGTGATCATAAACTTGCCCAAAGGCACATCAATATGACATTCTTTTTTTTAATGATTTTTGCGGTTTTGACATTATGGCGGCCGCAGGAATGGCTGTTTCCAAGTCTTTTTGGATGGCCCCTTCTGGATGTTGTCACCGGGTTTGCCGTACTGTCTTTTGTGATAGAAAAAGACCAGGGACGGATACAATTTCCATCACGTATTCCTCAAATCTATTTGTTGATTGGCCTGTGGATTGCCAGCATGATGTCACATGTCGCGCATACCTATTTTGCGGGTTTAATGTTAACATTCACAGATGTGTTAAAGCCGGTTGTGTTCTCAATTTTACTCATTGCGACACTGAATCAGCCGTGGCGATTGCGTGCTGTCGCGTGGTTGTTTGTTTTAATAGCGTGCATTATGACGTGGCATTGTCTGATGCAACAAAAAACCGGATATGGGTTTGCAGGCTTTCCACCGATAGTGGGGATTAATGAGAAAAACGAGCTAGTGAACAGGAGTTTGTTTTTTGGAATTTTTGGTGATCCGAATGATACCGCGCAGTTTCTTGGAACCGCGATTCCGTTTGCATTCTGTCTTTTTAAAAAAAGGCGCTGGTATTCATTTGTGGCGGGAGGATTAGTTGCGTATTTTTTAGTTAAAGGTATTTTAAGTACGGGGTCTCGGGGCGGATGGTTGGGTATGATGGCTACTTTTGCCTGTTTGTCGTTCGCTTTTTTTCCGCCACGTTTGTATCCCGTGATGATGGCAGGCATGCTGGGAGGATTCCTTTTAATGTGTCCGGCAATGTCTGGGAAACTGGATAAATCGGCTGGTGACCGTGTTGCAATCTGGGGGCAAGCCAACTACGCTTTTAAACAGACGCCAGTTTTTGGCGTGGGTCTGAATATGATACCAGATTATATAGAGGAAAGCCGGGCTCCGCATAATGCATATGTTTTATGTTATAGCGAGACAGGTCTTTTCGGATATTGGTTCTGGTTTGGGTTGGTGGCTCTTGGGTTTTCAGGTGTGTTGCGTGCTGCGAGTTTGTTGCAGATGCCGCGTAATGACGATGAACAGTCATTGCGATGGTTTTCCAGTATGGCGATTGCGGCGATGACGTCCTATATGGTGTCTTCTTATTTTATCGGACGTGCATATGTTTTTCCAACTTACATATTGTTTAGCGTGATGGCAGGCATCCCGTATGTGTTGCAACATTTAAGGCCTGATGAGGATCTAGATTTGTTTCCCGCTCAAAAAAAATTTATAGTTATGAACACCATTTTTTCAGTCGCCAGCGTGATGTACATTTATTTTTCGATTATAATGCTGAATACAGGGTAAGAGGCGGTTAATGAATGCCGAGAATTCAATAAATAAAACTGAAAATGACGATGCAAAGAGATGGTTGTTGTTTGTTGCGGTTATGATTTTTGGGGTGGTGCTCTTTTGGGAAATTATGGCGCGACGTAGTCGTCGCGAATATACGCCGTATGAAGTGACTGAACAGCAGTTTGCCGAGTTTGTTCCAGTCAGCCCGCGGTGGCGGTTTGATAGGATTCCGGTCCATTATCAGCCGCTTGAGCCGAATATCATGGCGTTTCAAGCGAACATGATTTTGCGAGATGTGCGCGAGTCCCATCCCTTGCCTTCAGGCGGTGTTCGGTTCAGGGTTGTGCATGGGTATAATCTCGTGGATTGCATGCGCATCAAAGGCTACACTGTTCAGCTAAAAAAAGAAGATCGGGATGAGAAAAACAAGCGGCCCTATCAGATGTGGCAGTTGGTTTCATCGATGGGTGTTCGGACAATTTGGGTCAGCACCATGGTGAGGGCAGAAAATCTGTGCGCGACATCCACGGATGTGCGAAATATGGCGTTTCCGCGTGTGGGCACGCCAGATGCTTTGGGGTCGGAGGTGCGGGGTTTGTCGTGGGATAGTTTGCGGCATCCTGTTCGAAATTTGCATCTGTTCTTGCGGGCGCAATGGAATGCTTCGCGATGTGATTGGCGAACATTTTTAAGGTTACGTCAACCGGTTCGGCCCAGTGACGAACTGCTAACCGTTATCACACTGTCAACAGCGGAATGGTCGAAGCTGGATGATGCCGTTGTGGTTCAGAACTTGCTCGAAGTGCACAACGATTTGCTCCGTAGTCTTGAAGCGTGGCACATAAAAACAGTCAAAGATTAATACGCATGACCGACATGATTTTTATAGCATATAAAAAGAAAGAATACGAAATAATGGCAGGTCCATTGATTAATTTTTGGGTGCACCTCCTCCGTCCGATTTGGTCACATGCGGTCTTTGCGGGACACGATGATTTTCTCGATAGCAGCATAGAGCGTGTTTACCGCCCGTGAAAAAGTGGTAAAACCGTATTTTTCACGGCAAACATCCTTGGCATGACGGGCAAGTTGTAAACGTAATTCCGGTTTTCCTGCAAGCTGTCGCATTCCGTCAGCATAGGCAGCGGGCGTGGGTTCAACCAGCAGCGCAACCGTGTCGTCCAGCACCTGTGTGTGTGTGGGCAGCCGTGTCGCGAGAATAGGCTTCCCTGAATCCATGTATGAGTATATTTTCATCGGGGTGTTTGTGCCTTGGGTGCGGGGGGATGTCAGAATATCGGCAGCGGAAAAAAATGCGGACATTTCGATTACAGGCCTAGGGCCGATGAAGTGGGTGCGGGTTGCAATGCCAAGTCGATCCGCAAATTGGCTATGCCTCTGAATGTCATCGGGTGCGCCGCCGACAATGATCATATGCGCATTATGCATTTCTGGCTTAAATTCGGAAAATGCAGATAATAACAGGTCAATTCCTTGATAGCTTTCCAAATTTCCGATGTACAGGAAGCGCAATCCTTGAAAGCCTAATACATTGTTAATAGCCGTGATGGGTTCAGCCTGCTTGTCCGGCAAAAGTGAAGGATCTCGCAAAACATGGATTTCTTTCGCCCCGGCTGCGCGTGCCGCTTGTGCAAATTCTTCGCACATGGGCGCAATAGCCAGTGCGTGGCGGAATGCGGCACGTTCGATCCGGAGCATCAGGGGCAGAAGAAAGCGCAGTCGCGGTTTTTTGTTGGCGACCTGTCGTGGCATGCAGGAGTCAACATCAAACACATACGGAACCTTGTGGCGCCATTGGATCAGCATGGCAATAAAAACGGCTTCTTCCACGGCGTGGACCACATCATAGCGGGTGCGTCGTGCCATGGCCAGTGCTTGCGGCAGCATTTGCGCATCCGCTATTATTTTTTTAAGGGAAAAGCCCGGTCGCATTCCACGTGTTAACGGCGAAGGCTCAATACGGTGGATGGTTACTCCGGGATAGGCTCGGTCGATTCCCTCCGCATAGGTCAATACATCGACGATTACCCCGCGTTCGGATAGCACGCGTAACAATAAATCCACCGCAATAGGGGTGCCGCGTTCCTGATAAAAAGGATGGGGCGCGAGCAACAGGATTCTCATGGCCATGCAACACGTCCGGATTTAATTGTTTCGTTCAGAGGACCCAAATAAAGTCCGCAGCCGGCGGTTATAGCCGACCAGTTGATCCATCAGGAATGTCATCATATATTGAAAAGGAACGCCGCCCAAGGTTTTACGGCACAACCGGTCGCATTTTCGGCATAACGGCAGGCTGTCTATGTCATGGGCAAACTGGTGGCGCAGTTTGCGGTAAGCTTTACCATTCCAGATTTCGCGCAATGACGATGTTTGCACGTTGCCCATATTCATGGTTGCCCAGAAATCCTGAGGACAAGGGGTGACCGTGCCATCGGCGCAAATAACCATGGCGTACCAGGGAAAGGTGCAGCATGAACTGGTGCGTTGGCCTTCAGGTTCCGGTGCGTCGGGTTCTGACCATGTGTACTCTTCTTTCTCAATCACTTCATCCACCCCGGCGGCAAGGAATCGGGTTTTTAATTTCGCAACGACTGTAGAGTCTTCAGATGGATCGGGATTGCGGAAACGGATTTTTTCCACGACCAGATAGGGTTTTTTCAGGCCGCGTGCCCGACGTATCTCCGCCAGACGGATAATATTTGCCACGGTTTCATCGAATTTTGCGCCCACGCGGATGCGTTCATAAGGTTCAGCCGCAAATCCGTCAATGGAGAAGGAGACCAGATCCGGACATGAATTCAGCAGACTTTCAGCCTTGTCGGGGGCGAGCAGCGCGCCGTTGGAATGAAACCGGACATGGATGCCGGATTCGCGGGCATATGTGATCAGGTCGAAAAGCGCCGGATTCAGCAGCGGTTCCCCGCGATGATGGATGTACATGTCGTTTGTAAATGATTTGGCTTCATCCACGATTTTTTTGAATAAAGCCGGTTCCATGACCGTTTTATCCCTGCCGGGCATGTCTTTGTTGGGGCACATGGGACAGCGCAAGTTGCAACGGCTTGAGGTTTCTACCCATAGCCGGATGGGTAGGGTTTTAACCGTATCCGTCCGTTTCCGGTAATCGGAAAAAATCCGAACTAAACGAAGTAGAACTTTGGGGGCTATCATGTTTGTTTCCAACGTTTTGTTTACTATATCGCAAGCGAAAGGGTGTGGCAAGAATGAAGCGTATGGTCTGGATGACGTGAGAGTTGTAATGTGAAATGCCGTAGGGATAAGAGAAAGCGTTCCATGCCGTGGATCGCTATCCTTTGTGGTCCAACCAAAGAACACGAAGGAAGGAGCACGGCATGGAACAGAGGGAA
>Ga0118677_10000818_pt1 | contig 67508 bp, 68 predicted proteins | sample AliMusrvi5mmetaG_FD_86154 | JGI IMG/M metagenome (GOLD analysis project Ga0118677, IMG submission 86154) | reverse complement strand
CCCGTACCTTTTAAGTCACGTATTACTGCATTGATTTCGATAGACATTTGCTACTCCTAAATTTACTACTTATTTACTACACTAAAGACTGCACACCGCGACCAGTATGCAGGGTTAAAAACATAATCTTTGTTATCTGGTTTTAGTCCATAAACAATGAAGAAACAGAATCGCCACAGCTAATTCTACGTATTGTTTCTGCTAACAATTCAGCCGCACTTAATTGGCGAATTTTTTTACATTTAGCAGAATCAGGACCAAGTGCAATGGTGTTGGTCACGACGAGTTCATCTAATTCAGAGTTCATAATGCGCTCAAAAGCGGTACCCGATAACACTGGGTGTGTGGCATAGGCCACTACTTTTTTGGCGCCATGTTTCTTTAAGGCTGCGGCTGCTTCACATAGTGTGTTTGCAGTATCGACCATGTCATCCATAATCACACAAGTGCGGCCAGCTACATCGCCGATAATATTCATTACTTTAGCCACATTTGGCTTAGGACGACGTTTATCGATAATCGCTAAATCCGAACCCAGTTGTTTGGCACACGCGCGCGCTCGCACTACACCGCCAACATCAGGAGAAACGACCATTAAATTTTCATGATTTTGTAGCAATAAGTCAGCCAACAAAATCGGTGTTGCATAGATGTTATCTACCGGAATATCAAAAAAGCCTTGAATTTGATCTGAGTGCAAATCCATCGTTAATAAACGATTGACACCTACGCCAGTTAACATGTTAGCGACTACTTTTGCTGTAATCGCAACCCGTGCAGAACGTGGACGGCGATCTTGACGTGAGTAACCAAAGTAGGGGATTGCAGCAGTAATGCGTCCAGCAGATGAACGGCGAAGCGCATCTACCATGACCATCACTTCCATTAGACTGTCGTTGGTAGGGTGACTGGTTGATTGCAACACGAATACGTCGCGACCGCGTACGTTCTCAAGTAACTCTACCGTGATTTCGCCATCGCTAAATCTACCCACATGTGCGCGGCCAAGTTCAATGCCTAAGTGGGTGGCCACTTCTTGCGCAAGCACCGGGTTAGCATTGCCCGTAAAGACCATCAAGTTGCCGTTAGACGCCGCCATTTGATTCCCTATAAAGCGAGGTGTAGTACCTGCTTAAAACTATCAATAAAAGCTTACTAAAAACAAAAGCGCGTAAATCTTCAAAATCTACACGCTTTTACAAAAATTTGGCTGAGGAGGAAGGACTCGAACCTTCGGATGCTGGGATCAAAACCCAGTGCCTTAACCAACTTGGCGACTCCCCAATATATAATCAACAAGTTTAAATCTTACATTTAACTGCAGTATTCAAACAAAGGGTGCTGACTCAACCCTTTTGCTACAAAACCCCGTACATCATTAGGTTTTTGATCGCATATTTCAGTTGCAATGTTCGCAGTCGCTACTTCTAAAAACACTGAAGCACCCGAACCGCTCATACGCGCATCACCAAATTTCTTAAGCCAAGACAAGCAGGCTAAAACTGGAGGATATTCATTGCAAACGACCGGTTCAAGTTGGTTTGTAAATGCAGCATTGATATTACCTAAGGCTGTATTTCCAGAACTTGATTTAGCCATCCCTGAAAAGTCCGACATTGTCTTAGGAATCGAGTTTTTTGTCAATTGCTTATTGCCAAATATTTGCTGGGTTGATACATGAGCATCAGGTGTCAGCACCACATAGTAAGCCTCATGTAATGCTATGCTTTGCAATTGTTCTCCTACACCCTCAGCCCAGGCGTTTTTGCCAAAGATAAAAACGGGTACATCAGCACCTAATTGCAAGCCTAGCGCCGATAGTTCGCGACGGCTCAAATTAAGCTGCCACAAGCGATTTAAGGCTAATAACACTGTAGCCGCATCTGAACTACCCCCGCCCAAGCCACCACCCATAGGGATATTCTTTTCAACCGCAATTTCCACCCCCATGGTGCACTTCGTATATTGCTGTAATAGCTTAGCTGCACGTATGCATAAATCCTGATCCTCAGGCACACCAGTCACTTCATTCACGCGCTTAATCAGGGTGTTAGAAGTTGGTTTGAGGTGAATCGTGTCGTAAAAATCTAGTAGGCAGAAAACGGTTTGCAGTAGATGGTAACCATCAGCACGTTGACCTGTGATGTGCAAAAAAAGATTGATCTTTGCAGGTGCTAAGAATGATTGAAAGCCTTTCATGGCTTAAATTTTAACATATTGTGCTGACTATCAGCCCATTCATCTAGTCGAAAAAAAAGAGCCTAAGGCTCTTTTTTAATGACAGCGATGCGCCGTAAGCTTATTTCAATACACGGTTTCTGTATTCGCCAGTACGGGTATCAATTTCAATTTTGTCGCCTGTGCTACAAAACAATGGTACTGGAATTTCAAAGCCAGTAGCAATTTTAGCTGGTTTCATTACCTTACCTGAGGTGTCGCCTTTAACCGCTGGCTCAGTATAAGTAATTTCACGTATCACAGAGTTAGCTAATTCTACAGAGATTGGCTTTTCATTGTAAAAACGGATGTCCACTGGCATACCGTCTTCAAGGTACGGAAGTACGTCAGTCATATATTCGCCGTCAACATCAAATTGATTGTAGTCAGCATCCATAAAGACATAAGATGGGTCAGCGAAGTATGAGTAAGTTACTTCTTTCTTCTCAAGCACAACTAATTCAAATTTATCGCCAGCGCTATAAATGCTTTCGCTAGGCGCTTCAGTTAGTAGGTTTTTGAACTTCATTTTAACTACAGCTGAAGTACGGCCTGATTTATTGTATTCTGCTTTAACGATAACGAGCGGGTCGCTACCAATCATGATCACGTTACCAACGCGTAGTTCTTGTGCTGTTTTCATAGGTTGCCTTGCTAAATTAAGTGTTAGTTAAATTTCATGCGTGTTGATAAACATATTAAGCACGCTAAAGCCGCGCATTATACCTGACTATTCCTTAAATTTTCACTAAAAATCACCAGCTTAGTTGCTACGTCAGACTGTTGCGCTAGGGTGTGGGCTCGATGCTGGGCATATGTGAGCAAGGTGGGCAGTTGATTGATGAAGCTTGGCCATAACGTTTGATCTGGATTAGTCATACTGTATAGGTCGGGGTCGCCAGCGGACCAAGCGAGGGATGCGCGGTTCAATAGATGCTGCATATCTACACTTGCGTGTTCAGCATAAACCGCTAAAAAGGCCTGCATTTTTTTGATATGTACCGCATCGGTTTGCCAGTATGGCTGCCATATAAATGGTTTTCCGGCCCAAATGGCACGTATCCAGCTATCTTCACCACGTACAAAATTAAAATCACACGCCCACAGTAAATGATCGTAGTCAGCTTGGCTTAAAAATGGGAGCAGATGAACGTTAAGATTACCTTGTTGCAATAGCCAGCGATTAGCACCAATTTTCGTTTGCGTAAAGTCAGCGAACGCGGCGGACCATTGGCTAATGTCTCCATTAAATGGCATGACGACATGGATAGTTTGCTCCATGCTAGCCAAAGCTGTACATAGGTCACGAATATTAGCTTGTGGATAGCAAAATAAGGATATTTTGATGGCATTGTCTAGGTTTAAATGGCCTAACCCCAAGTGTTGCCAAAAAGTAGTCTGTTTATCTGCGGAGCCTAAAAACGCATCGCGCGTTGCAAGTAGATGGTGCTCACGTAACAAGCCTCCAGTATCAGGAAAAAAGCCTGGAAAGAAGAAGTGCTTATTAACGCCAAGTGCGGGTTGCGGTGAAATTTGGGCATGAAAGTCGCTCACCCAGGTTTCAGCAGAAAGATATTCTAGGTTAATCCAAACACTCTCATGGGCCGCTAACTGATGGCTGTAGGTTTCCGGTAGTTCGCAACCAAAGGTGACAACAACCACCTGCGCGGGTGTAATGCTTACTTTAGGCCAAGGACAAATATCCACACCATTGACCATTTGTGAGGTTTGGTTCAAGTCTAGCGTGGAAATGAGATGCCGCGCGGCAACCATGTCGTCAATAAATAGGCGCACATGCAAACCATGCTCGTGCGCTAACTGCTGACTTAAGCGCCAACATATGCCTATGTCCCCATAATTGTCGACCACGCGACAAAAAACATCCCAGTGATGGGTTTTAGACATCACTTAGCTTGCTTGGTTGGCGCATCGGGTGCTTGATATTGCACCTCGATGATTTCGTACTGATCCTCACCTGCTGGCGCAATGACCTTAATGACATCACCTATTTGTTTGCCCAGCATGGCACGTGCCAATGGCGAAACCCAACTGATATAACCTAGTGAGGGTTCCAGTTCATCTTGGCCAACGATGCGGTAGGTGTGCTCGCTATTGTCTTTTAGCGCAAATAAAGTGACCCAAGCACCGAAAAATACTTTTTCTAAACCTTGTTGGCTTGCCGGGTCCACAATCACCGCTGCATCCATACGTTGCATTAAAAATCGTAAGCGGCCATCGATTTGTCGTAATCGCCTCTTACCGTAAATGTAGTCACCATTTTCGCTGCGATCGCCGTTGCCTGCCGCCCACGAAACGACGCGCACCACTTCTGGCCGCTCAACTTTGAGTAGCTGCTGAAACTCAGCCTCTATGCGGGCGTGGCCTTGTGGCGTAATGTAGTTTTTTTGATCTGCCATGGATTTATAGTGGCATTAATTAATCATTAATTTGATTTTGTAGCACCTGAATATTTTCAACGAAGTAAGCGGTTTCGCCAAAGCAGGTGGAAGGGATACCTTTATGTTCTTTGTAGTCTATCTTGACGCGTTTGCCCATAGAAGCGTTTATTTTTTTTGCGACGTTGTCATCACGCACTGTGAATTGGAATTTTTCGGCTTGAGTGCCTGGCATCGAGACTAAGATAAGCTCGCCTTCCCAGGTTTTGCATAGATAGCCCTTGTTGGAAAACTTTTGCACATAGCCCGCACGCTCACCTGATGAGTACACCCAAGTCAAGCTGCCCCAGGTATAAAATGCGAACAAGCATAAAGCTAACAACAGAAATCCTAGCAAATATTTTAATGCGCGCATGGCATAAGCATTCATGACTGACCTTAATCTTTTATAGTGGGATGAAACGCAATGCGAATTGTAGCTGACTTTAATGGGTAGGAATGTCCCAATCATCAATGAGTATTTTGAGGGTTAATTTTTTACTGCGCAGTACCATTTTACTCGGTAGCAGATGTCCATTTTGCTCGCTATAGTGGTCATAACTAATTAGCCAGTCATCTTGTTGTAAGCTTGTTATTAAGCCGCGGTCATCTAAGCTGATGGCCTGAATCGGCATGCTGTGAGGGCGCCCCAATGACCAATCGGCAAGGCCTTGTAACGGAAGCTGCCAACCCAGCAGATTTTGGGTTAAGGTTTCTGCATCGGCAGCCGTCTGTATGTGGCCATTGGCATCGGTCAGTGTGATGCCATCTACATTCTTTTGCATGCTAGCAACCTGCCCTCCAAGTGGAGAGAAAAGTGCAATTTCGTCTTGGTTGGCATGGTGTTGCCAATGCAGGCTACCCGAAAACCCCTTACCCTCCGTCTGCACGCCAATCCTAGCTTTTAGGCTGAATGACTCAATGTCAGCGTTGTCTTGTAAATGTTGTTGATATAGCGATTGGCCTTGGCGCTGATCTACACTTGGGGTCGCTGGCATGCTGACGCAACCTTGCATAAGTGCAACACAAGCAAACACAAGGCTGAGGCGGGTTAAATGCATACCTGAGAATCGATTAAGATTTAAATTTTTTGCTAGTAGCCAGCAACACTTCATTCTCAGGATTGGCGATCAATGCATCATGCCAGATTTTGGCCGCCTCCTCGCGCGCCCCTTTTTGCCATAGCACTTCTCCTAAATGCGCTGCAATTTCTGGATCTGCATTGAAGTTATAAGCTTGCTGTAGGTAGTCGATGGCTTTATCTAAATTGCCTTTGCGGTAATAGGCCCAACCTAGACTATCCAAAATGTAATGGTCATTCGGGCTAATACTTAACGCTTTTTCTATTAATTTAATGGCTTCATCTAGCCGAATATTGCGGTCAGCAAGTGAATAGCCTAGCGCATTATAGGCGGCAGCAAAGTCAGGTTTTGCGCTAATGGCTTTACGCAGTTCAGACTCTAAAATAGCGTACTTTTGCAAACGCTCCGCCGCTAAAGCATAGTCATAAACTAACTCTGCGGTATTGGGAAGGTTTGCAACGGCTTTATCCAGCAAATCAAATGCTTCTTGGTCTCGCTTCACTTTGCCTAGCAGGGCAGCTTGTGCCTGAATCACAACAATCTGTTGCTCGGCATTTAGGTCCTCTAGGGCGTCTAGTTTATCAATAGCCTTATCGACAGATTGAGTGCGAGCAATCACATTCGCCAAATCAATTTGTGCTTCTAAATAGCGGGTGCCACTTTGTATCTTGCTATACCAGCTTAATGCTACGTCATCATGGTTGAGTTTTTCTGCTGTTTGCGCCAGATAAATATAAAGTTGATCAACATCTTTGAAATCCAAGTCTAATGCTTGCTGAAAGTAGCTTTCCGCAGTGACATAATCACTAGATTGATAGGATAGTAAGCCTAGGATTGCCGATACGTCAGGACTTTTATTCGCATTTTTAATAATTAATGGATATTCTTTTTTGGCTTCGACATAGCGTTTTTGGCTCACCAATAGCTTGACCATATTGATGCGCACTTCATTGGCCGCTGGGTTTTGCTTAAGAAAGTTTTGATAAAACGCTAATGCGTCCTGTGGCGATTTTACGAATAAAATTTGCCCCTTAAGTAATGCCGCTATAGACCAGCCCGGTTTAAGACTTTCTGTACTATTAAGCTCATCTAGCGCGAGCTCATTTTGACCTGCAGACCAAGCAGATTGAGCAATCGCAAAATGTGCTTCGGCTAATTGTGGGTAGGGCTTTGCAAGGGATTGCACCAAGCTCAATATGCCGGCTTTATCGCTACTTCTACCTAGCAAGACATTTAAGTATAAAAATCCACCCGCCCTAGTTTCTTCTTTGACCAATAATCTAGCCAAGAATGGCTCGGTGTCTTTAAGTTTGCCGGTGGCAATGAGCATTTCACTGACAGCTTGTTGGGCTTCAGTTGAGGTGGGGTCAAGTTCAGACCATAGTTTGACTGCTGGGATAGCTAGGTTTGGAATGTTGGCATATACGGCAATTTTGGCCGCACGCTCTGCAAGACGCGGATCTCTTTCTGTTTTGGCTAATTCGTAAAAAATGCTTGCTGAGGCCGCTAATTCGCCACGCTGTCCGGCGACTTCACCTACTAAATACTTGTAAATAAAGTCGCTACTGAGGTCATTTTTTTCTATAGCAGAAACATTAACATCAGCTCGTTTGAGCTTATCTTTAGTGGCGCAAGCACTGAGGCTTAGTGCGCTTAGTGAGATGCATGCAACTAGCATCGTTAGGCCTAATGCTGAGCGCATTTCCTTGCACGTTTGCTTTTTAAAGGACTCGCTAATGGGTGCTGATGAGGTATTTAGGCGCATAAGTTTTTTGTAATGACTTTAAAAAGTGTGGTTATTTGAGGTAACTAAAAAGCTAGCTAAAGACTAATGTATATTTAATCTAAAGTTAAGCATGGTGAAAGGTTTAACTCCATAAGATAAGCATCTATTTCTTAGTCCGTGACAGTCGTCGCAAGTTCCTACATAATCACGCATTGACTATAGCGCATGTCCATTAAAAATTCCATCGCTTAAGTTTTAGATGAGTTTTATAATGCGTTCAATCGATATAGGTCGTGCGTTACAGCGTTAAGTAGTGGTCAATATGCAGTGTTAATTGCAGTAAGTATTTTATATTTTGTGCTGATAAATAGCTTAATTATTTACATTGATTAGCTAAATTCCATGCCCTAAAATCCAGTGTCCTGAAATGCAAGGGTTCTTAACCTGAAATTTTAGTGTCCTAAACCAGAAATTAAAGTGACCTAACATTGAGTAGCTATGAATAATTTTACAGTAGAGGCAATCGAACTTACCCGGCTTTATGGCGGTAGAGAAGCGGTTAGCAATGTCAGCTTTACCCTAAGTAAAGGCGAAGTGCTTGGTTTTCTAGGCCCTAACGGCGCCGGCAAATCAACCACCATGAAAATGCTTACTGGTAATCTTGCACCGAGTAATGGAAGCGTCAAGATTTGTGGCATTGATATGATGGAAAATCCGAAAGAGGCAAAAGCCTTAATCGGATATCTGCCTGAAATGCGTCCTCTATATAAAGAGTTAACCGTAGACGAATACCTTACAGTAGCGGCACGCCTGCACAGAGTGAGTTCTGGCAATATTAAAAAAGCGGTAGAAATCGCCAAAGAGCGCTGTGGTTTAGGCCATATGAGCAAACGTCTAATTGAAAATCTATCGAATGGTTATCAACAGCGCGTTGGTATCGCACAAGCGATTATTCATAACCCGATGGTGGTTATTTTAGATGAGCCTACCGTAGGATTAGATCCAATTCAAATTCGTGATATTCGTGCCTTGATTCGTGAGCTCGGTAGTGACTATAGCGTCATTATTTCTACCCATATCTTGCCTGAAGTCGAAATGGTATGTGACCGCGTTCAAATTATTGATAAAGGTAAGTTGGTGTTTAATGGCGCTATCGATGTGCTTAAAAAGCAACGCGTGGGCAACAAGCTGTTGATTGGTATGCATAATCCGCCTAGCGTTGATGCGATGTTAAAAATTGCTGGCATTACCGAAGCCGAAGCGCTTGCAGGTGGCCTGATGCGTGTTCGCTTTGCTGAGGATGCGACGCCAGCAGAGGCGATTGTGCAGGCGGCAGTTAAACATAATTGGGGTCTACACCAAATTGCGCCTGACCAGACCAGTCTAGAAGATGTGTTTATGCAACTGACTTATCAAGAACAGTCGGAATTTTAAGGTTCAATTATGATTATTAATGTAGCAAGAAAAGAATTAAAAAGCGTGTTTGCATCGCCTATGGGATGGGTCATTTTATCTTTGTTGATGTTTGCATTTGGTACTTACTACCTCAATGGTGTCAATGACTACTTCGCGGTAATGTCTGGCGCCATGCGCCCAGCAGAGCGAACTGGCGTTACACAGTTTGTAGCGCAAACTGTGTATGGCTTAGCTTCATTTATTATGTTGTTTGCGGTGCCTTTGCTGTCGATGCGTTTAATCAGTGAAGAGCGCCGCAGTCAAACCTTACCCTTCTTATTTAGTGCGCCCATTTCACTCACTGAAATTGTGCTGGGTAAGTTTGTGGGCTTGGTAGCATTTTTAAGCATCTTGATCGTGTTTATTGCATTGATGTTATCAACGCTTAATATTTGGTCTGATATCGATTTTGGTTTTATTATCGCCAACTCAATTGGTCTGTGGCTGTTGGTAGCCAGTTTCTCCGCACTAGGATTGTACTTTTCAAGCTTGACCCAACAACCGGTAGTGGCAGCCATCTTAACTTTTGTGGCTTTATTTGCTTTAATGATCTTGGATAGATTTTTTGCGGGTGATCCAAGCAATACTTTGGCGAGTTTATCCTTGATGCGTCATTTCCAGTCATTCTCCAGTGGCTTGATTGATAGTGGTGATATTGCTTACTTTGTATTATTCATCACGACATTCTTAACCTTAACCGTGCGTCGCCTTGATGCTGACCGCTTACGTGGTTAATTATATTTGTAAAATATTAGGTCTTATTAAATGAACATCAATCGTAAATTACGTTTTCAACTACTGGTACAAAACAGCTTCTTTGTAGTGCTGTTTTTAATGCTTGTGATCTTGCTTGGTTACTTGGCTAGCCAATATCGTGTTGCCAAAGACATTACACAGGCGAACCGCAATATTCTGACCCAAGGCAGTGTCAATGTGCTCAAGCAGATGAAAGAGCCCATCAACATTACCGTCTTTGCGACCAAAGATGATGCATCTGCGGGTGACAACTTCCGCAAAGGCATGATTGATTTTGTCGCGCGTTATCAACGTGATAAAAAGAATGTACAACTCAAGTTTATTAACCCATCTGAAGAGCCTAAATTGGCACAAGATGCTGGTGTTAAAAATGATGGGGAAATTATTGTTGAATATCAAAAGCGCACGGAGCACCTAACACCTCCAGTAGCTGAGCAAGAGATGACCAATGTATTAGTGAGATTGTCACGCACCAACCAACAGCCTTTGATGTACTTAGATGGTCACGGCGAGCGTAATTTAATCGGCATTAAAAATCACGATATCGGTGAGTTTGGTAAACAATTAGAGAAAAAAGGCTTTAAGTTTGCAAACCCTGATTTAACGATTGCCCCAGCGGTTCCAAGTAATGGCGCGATGTTGGTGATTGCGGGTCCACAAGTGGATGTCAGTGATATTGAAGCGAAAAAGATTAAAGCTTATTTAGAAGCGGGCGGCAATTTACTTTGGTTATTAGATGATGACAATCTTCGCGGTCTTAAAAATGTGGCCGAGTATATAGGCCTGCAAGTATCGCCAGGTATTACCTTAGATATGGCTTCTGCGCAGTATGGTGCAGATGCGCGCGTGTCGTTTGCTAGTCTTTACGGTGAGCATGCGATTACCAATAACTTTATGCTACGTACCTTGTTTCCCGAAGCTCATCAGGTGACCGCGCAAGGTACTGAGGAGAATGGCTGGAAAGTTAGTAACTTGGTTGAAGTAGCGCCTAATGGCTGGTTGGCATCAACCAAATTGGCGAAGGACGCAAAGCCTACTTTTAATGAGAAAACGGATAAGCGCGGCCCTATCAATATTGGTGTGGCTTTAGAGCGCACATACGGCAAAAAAGGCCAGCGTATTGTAGTGATGGGTAATGGAAACTTTTTATCAAATACCTTTATTACCAATGGCGGCAATCTAGATTTTGGTATCAATATCATCAACTGGTTAGCGGGCGACGATAAGTTAATTACCATACAGCCTATGCCACTGAAAGACATTAACATGACTATCCCCGATACTGACTCTGGTCGTGTTATTGCGTGGACAGTATTTCATGCCTTCCAGTACTTTATTCCGCTGGCTTTAATGATTGCTGGTTTCTACTTGTGGTGGAAACGCAGAAAGGCTTAATCGTTGTTGGTGGGATGTCGGTAATCGTTTGGTTATCAGTCCCGCAACTGCTAGCTTCTAACTCCTGATTTCAGCATCCTAATTTTTAAAAGGCTCTACATGAAAAAACGCTGGTTACTTAATTTGATGATGTTCGCCCTTGTGGCGAGCCTAGCGACGTTTTTGTATGTGCGCCCTAAAACAACTGCGCAGCAAGACGAAGTTTATGAGGTGTCAAATTACAAACTGGCAGAATTTAATGCCATTAGTGTAGAGTTTCCAGCTAAAGCGGCACTAAGCATAGAGAAGGTGAACGGTTACTGGCGCATCAGTGCACCACAGCAAGCACGTGCCGATCAAGCTTCAGTGCAACGTATTTTAGGCATTATCGCGGCCAAAACTAAAAATAAGATAGCAGCAGGCGCAGATGATTTAGAAAAGTTTGGTTTGAATAACCCAGTGGTCAAACTCAAGTTTTTTCGAGATAAAACCAATGTAGAAGAGTTTTCATTCGGAACGCATAACCCCGTCACCGATGAGCAATATGTGGCGCATAGGAATAACGTCTATTTGGTATCTAGTGCATATGCAGATTATGCCTCTACGCAATTGATTGAATTGGTAGATAAGGCGCCATTAAAGCCGACAGAAAAAGTGGCTGGTTTTGATTTTAGTCATTTAGAACAATGGGAAACAGCAAGACTTAATGTTGATTTGCTTGAGGGTAAGTGGAAAGTATCAATCACCACAGCTAAACCTCAGCAAAATGAGATGAACGAATGGTCAGATTTTTCTTGGACACATGCTTTGGCTAAGTCGGTAGAATTTTATTCTCCAGATCGTAAAGCGACTTATCCCTCATTTGAAGTTAAGTTAGCCGATGGGAGCAAGGTGCACTTTGATAAATTGCAAGAGTCGCCAGATCTAATCTTAGCGCGTCCAGATGAAGGTCTGCAGTACCACTTTGCAAACGACGTCGGCTTTACGATGCTTAATCCTCCAATCAATCTGCCCAATTAAGGCCCGTTGATCTTAATCACACTGGCCTAATTTACCCCAGCATGCCTGAACTACCAGAGGTAGAAACCACGCGTTTAGGCCTGCTGCCTTTACTCAATCATCGCGTGACACAGGTGGTGATTCGAAATGGCTCTCTGCGCTGGCCTATTCCACAATCATTAATTGAAAGCCTGCCACAGCAAACCCTAAAGGCCCTTACGCGACGCGCTAAATATATATTAGCGCATTTTGATCAAGGCGTTTTATTGCTCCATTTAGGCATGTCTGGCCGACTACGTTTGCTGACACAAGATGAGCCGCCGCAAAAACACGACCACTTCGATCTCGTCTTTAATACTGGTCAAGTCTTAAGGTTGCACGATCCACGACGCTTTGGTGCTGTGCTATGGGCAGGCGATGACCCTCATTCACACCAGTTGCTTAGTGCGTTAGGCCCAGAGCCTTTAGATGATGCGTTCTCAGGATCTTATTTACAGCAGAATATGCGTACCCGCACTGCTGCCATAAAAACCACCATTATGGATAGCCATTTGGTGGTTGGCGTGGGCAATATCTACGCAAGTGAATCTTTATTCCGCGCTCGTATTCATCCGCAAACCCCAGCTAAGGCTTTATCTTTAGATGATTGCAATCGATTGGTGGTAGCGGTTAAAAGCACCTTGCGTGATGCCTTGGCCGCAGGTGGTAGCAGTTTGCGAGACTTTCTATCAGCCGATGGAAGCCCTGGTTATTTTCAGCAAGCTTATTTTACCTACGCGCGAACTGGCCAACCCTGTAAAATTTGTGCAAATCCGATTAAGAATATTCGGCTAGGACAGCGCTCTACGTTCTATTGTGATGTGTGTCAGCGTTTGGCCTAATGGCCTTAGTGAATCAATACGCTCAGTAGTTGCAATGAGATTAATAGGATGATGGCGATACTCAACCTTTTTTGCCAACGTGCTTGCTGTTGCTGCACGACAATAAGCTCTGCAAGCATTTTTCGTAACGGCGCATCTTGCTCCGCTTGTGTTTGTTGCGTTAAGAATTGATGGATTAAACGTGGGGCTTGCGGCAAACTTTTAACGAGATACGGCAACTCTTTTTTAAGCGTTTTCACTACACTGCGCCAGCCTATTTGTTCACTCATCCAGCGTGTTAAAAATGGTTGTGCTGTTTTCCATAGATCTAAATCCGGATCTAGATCACGGCCTAGGCCTTCAATGTTGAGTAAAGTTTTTTGTAGCATCACCAGTTGTGGCTGAATAATTACGCCAAAGCGGCGTGACATTTGGAATAGGCTTAGTAGCGTACGCCCAAATGAAATTTCTTTGAGTGGCTTATTAAATATAGGCTCACAAATAGCACGTACTGCGGTTTCTAAAGCCTCAACGTCAGTATCCTTAGGTACCCATCCAGATTCGATGTGCGCTACTGCCACGTCGCGGTAATCACGATTGAAGAAAGCTAAAAAGTTGCGTGCTAGATAGTATTTATCAGTGTCGGTCAGCGTGCCCATAATGCCGAAGTCCAGCGCAATATAACGGCCGTCATCTGCCACCTGTATATTGCCTGGGTGCATATCGGCATGAAAAAAGCCATCTCGAAATACTTGGGTAAAAAATATCTCTACTCCATCGCGTGCGAGTTTTGAGATGTCGATGTTCTTGGCCCGTAACAAGGCTATTTGGCTGATTGGCGTGCCGTTCATGCGCTGCATCACCATTACTTGCTCGCGACACCAGTCCCAATACACATCAGGAATCAACAAGCGCTTGTCGGGGAAATTGCTCGATAAGCGTGTGCAGTTGGCAGCCTCTAAGGTGAGGTCAAGTTCGCTATGGGTATGTTGTGCAAATTCTGCTACAACTTCACGTGGCTTCAGGCGTCTCACTTCAGCTGATAATGATTGAAGTAACCAAGCTGCCGTATCTAAAAGGAGTAAATCCTTGCCGATCACCTTGGCGATGCCTGGGCGCAATACCTTGACCGCAACTGGTGTGCCGTCTATTAGATGTGCAAAATGCACCTGTGCTACCGAAGCGCTAGCCACTGCAATGGGATCAAAATCTTTAAATACTTGATTAAGGGTGAGATTGTAGGCGTGCTCTATGCTGACGACTACTTCGCTATAAGCAAAGGGAGGGACTTGGTCTTGGAGTTTAGACAACTCGTCGGCAATATCTAATGGTATTAAGTCGCGTCGCGTTGATAGCATTTGGCCAAATTTAACAAATATAGGGCCTAGCGCCTCCAGTGCCAACCTAAGTCTTGCACCACGTGCTTGGTCTTTATTACGTAAAAATAGTAAGCCGTTCACTAATTTCTGTAATAGCTTCTGCTTGGTGTCATCTAAGATGAATTCATCTAAACCAAAGCGCAGCGCGATAAAAATAATATAAAACAGGCGGAAAATACGCATAAATTAGTGGCTGCTATCTAAGGTTTGATGTTGGGGTGAAAGTTGCTGTTTCGTCAGCTTGGTGAGTCTTTTTTCAAAACGTGCAACATCAGCACGTAGCGTATCGACTTCCGCATTGAATTTCTCTACATGACGCTTTTTGGCAATCATCGGTTTTTCTTCTTGCCAGTATTCGCTGAGCATTTCTGCTAGCTGGATACTATTTCTTTTAATTCCAGTAGCAGCCTCGCGCCCAAACTGACTAATTTTAAGCGCAGAGACATCCCCGACCAGTTTGCTTAAATCATCTTCATAATCCCAACGCATGTTAGACAGTACTTTGGCGAACTCGGTGGCTAAATGCGTGTCACCGGAAATTACAATCTGCATTTTAGCAGCTTCATCTTGGGCAATCAGTCTCAATAACAGACTGGCGCTAATGCAAATCGTGGCATCGGCAATATTAGTTTCACCTGCTATTGCCAAGCCTCCATCTTCCAATATGATGATATTGGCTTTAATGGATGCAATGTCAAACTGAACTGCCTTTCCTGCATAAGGCTGCAATATGGCATTCGCCCAACTGTTTTGCGTTAGCAGGTGTTGCAGGAAGCGGGTGCTTAGGGCTTTGAGCATTAAGTTTTATAGCCTTTATGTAAGGCGACAACGCCAGCCGATAGATTGTAGTAATCTACTTTTGACAAACCGGCATCCACCATCATTTGCTTTAACGTTTCTTGATCAGGATGCATCCGTATCGATTCTGCTAAATACTGGTAACTTTCAGCATCATGCGCCAGAAGTTTTCCCATTAAAGGAAGCAATTTAAATGAATAGACATCGTAAATTTTAGACAGGGGTTGCCATACTTTTGAAAACTCTAATACCAACAGCCTGCCGCCGACTTTTAAGACACGTTGCATCTCGGCTAAAGCGAGGTCTTTATGGGTCATGTTGCGCAAACCAAACGCCACAATCACGCAGTCAAAATATTGGTCAGGGAAGGGTAATTTTTCTGCATCACATTGCAATGCTGGTACTTGTAAGCCAGCGTCCAGCATACGGTCACGGCCAACTGAGAGCATAGATGCATTAATGTCAGTTAAGATGACTTGACCTTCAGTACCTACTTTTTTGGCGAATAGTTTAGATAAGTCACCACTACCGCCAGCAATGTCTAACACTTTATCGCCACTACGCACGCCGCTTATTTCCACCGCAAAACGTTTCCAACCCCGATGCATGCCGGCTGACATGACGTCATTCATCAGGTCATACTTACTTGCGACCGAGTGAAATACTTCGCCTACTTTTTTGGCTTTATCGGCTTCAGCAACGGTTTTAAAACCAAAGTGGGTGTTGTGTTCAGATGTCATCTTATTGTACTCGATTCATTTTCTGCTATTTATTTTCTATGGATACCCGCTGCACTTAATTTACCTAAGTATTCTAGCCATAATGCTTCATAATCGCGGCCTAAATCATAGAGGTAATCCCAGGAGTACAAGCCTGTGTCATGACCATCTGAGAACACAAGTTTGACGGCATAATTGCCTACTGGTTCTATGGCGGTAATATTCACATTTTCTTTATCCAGTTGTAGCACTTCCTGGCCCTTGCCATGACCGCGCACTTCTGCGGAAGGGGAGTACACACGTAGGAACTCACATGACAACATGCATTCAGTATTGTTATCAAATTTAATTTCTAACAGCCGCGAGTGTTGATGCAGGCGTATATCAATGGGGCGAGGAGAGTTTTGGGTAAGACCGCTCATATTGGATCATTAGCTATAAAACTAAGATGATAACAGATGCCGATAGTTTGCTGAGATTGAAGCCTGATGCTGGTGTGATTAAATGTGGATATAACACCAACGGACAATAAAAAAGGCTGCATTTCAATTGCAGCCTTTTTATTGGTACTCATTTTAGTTATTGGCTAGCATCAGTACTTTCATTTTTTGCATGGCCTTTTGTTCAATTTGGCGTATACGTTCTGCTGAAACGCCAAACTCATCTGCAAGTTCGTGTAAAGTTTTGCCGCCTTGTTCTTGTAACCAACGCGCTTCAACCACACGACGACTGCGATCATCCAAATTTTCTAGGGCGTGCGCTAATCCGGTTGATGCTGCGACTTCAGTTTGTCTGGCTTCAATCACGGCTAGTGGCTCTAGGCTTTCATCTTGCAAGTATGCGATAGGACTAAACTGCTCATCACTATCATCATCAATATTGGCCTCAAGTGAAATCTCGTGACCATTTAAGCGCAATTCCATTTCCCGCACTTCTTCTGGTTTTACTTTCAGTTCACGTGCAATATGGGCAATCTCGTCTGGTTGCAAGCTATTGAGGCCCGTTCTCATGCTACGTAAATTAAAGAATAGTTTACGTTGGGCCTTAGTGGTCGCAATTTTTACCATGCGCCAATTACGCACGATGTACTCGTGCATTTCGGCTTTAATCCAATGCATAGCAAATGACACTAAGCGTACGCCGCGATCTGGGTCAAAGCGCTTTACGGCCTTCATTAAGCCAATATTACCTTCTTGAATTAAGTCGGATTGTGGCAGACCGTAACCCATGTAGCCACGGGCAATACTAGCAACCAAGCGCAGATGTGACACGATTAGCTGGCGTGCAGCCTCTAGGTCATTGTCTTGTTTGAATTTAACCGCCAGTGCATATTCTGCCTCTGCGGTAAGTATAGGGTAGGCTCTGATGGCCCTAGAGTATTGCTCTAAGCTATCTGCTGAGCTTATTACTGGTAATGTTAATGCAGTTGTCATTGAATTTAAATCCTCCGATTCCGTATTTTAGCACTCCCCCTTAGAGAGTGCTAGTAGAGAAAAGGTTCAGTTAATTTTCAAGGACAAGTGTAAGTAATTTTATAGATAGCTAAGTTGATCAATATCAAAAAATACCAGCTTAATTAATTTTGAATGAAGCGATAGAACGGCTAACTGCAATATAAGAGCCTAGCCATCCAATAAAGGTGGCTGTCGAGATGATGCCGATAAACAGTTTAGGGTTAAGAAGGGCAACACTAAAGTCACTGCTGTACAAGCTTGATATTTGAGCGATGGAATAATTGAAGGCTTGCATAATGCCAGTCATCATGGCAATGGCGAGTAGGCCTCCAAACAATCCATAGAGCATGCCAGCATACAGAAATGGGGTGCGAATAAAGCTACTGGTAGCCCCCATTAAGTTGCTGACTTCAATTTCATCTTTTTGAGTCAGTATTTGCATACGCACGGTATTGCCAATAATGATCAACAAGGTGATGGCAAGTAATGCTGCAATCACTAATATTATTTTTGTACCCAGTTTTAGCAATATGGACAAGCGCTTAGCCCATTCACTATTGAGCAGAGCCTGCTCAACGCCTGGTAGCGTTTGTAAGCTATTTTTGAGTGCTTCTAGCGCTTCAGGTTCCGCAGACTTGGCTTGAATAAAAAAAGCATCGGGCAGTGGATTTTTATTAAGCTGCAATATGACTTTATTGATATCGCCGTTGTTGGCAGACTCGTCTTGAAAGCGCTTCCAAGCTTCGTCTTTATTGACAAAATAATGCTGCTTGATTTCAGTGTTTTTGGAGAGCGCGACCTCTATGGTCGCTACCGTTTCCTGACTCACGCCAACCTTAAGGAATAAGCTAATTTCAGTTTCATCTTGCATATGGCCGCTCAACTTAGATAGGTTATCGACCCCTACATAAAATAGCCCTGGCAGGCTTGTGGCTACGCCCACAACCAAGCAGATCATAAAAGTAGACAGGAAATTGTCGTGCATACGGCCTAATACTAACTTTAGGGCTTGTACATGATGGTTCATCCAGTTAGTCATGATAGTGGGCTTTCAGATTGGCTAAGCTGGCCATGATTAAGATGTAGAACGCGACTTTGTGATGCGCTCAAGCCAAGGGCATCATGGGTGGCCATAACAACAGTGACGCCGACCTGATTAAAGGCTTGAAAAATGCCCATAATATCAGCGGCATAACTGGCATCAAGGTTGCCAGTTGGTTCGTCGGCAATCAATATAGAGGGTCGACTGACGACTGCGCGGGCAATGGCTAGTCGTTGTTGTTCACCGCCTGATAAAGTGATTGGCATGGCTTTTTCTTTATGCAATAGTCCGACCTTATCAAGGGCAGCACGCACACGTTTAGCCGCCTCAGCACCAGCCACGCCATTAATGCGTAGCGGTAAAATTACATTTTCAAAACAGTTGCGATCGTAAAGTAGCTTGTGGTCCTGAAAAATAACGCCGAATCTACGGCGCATAAAAGGGATGGCTGAGGATTTAAGTTTGCTTATATTTTGGTTGGCGATTAGCACTGTACCGCTGGTCGGTCGTTCAATGGCTGCGGTCAGCTTAAGTAAAGTGCTTTTGCCCGCACCGGAATGGCCAGTTACAAATACCCATTCACCAGCATCAATGCTGAAACTGACATTTTTTAATGCCTCATCGCTACCGGGGTAGCGTTTTGTGACTTGGTCAAATTGAATCATGGGTTATATTTTATCGCTAATTAGATGGTTAATATGATCCTGGTTAGGCTACGCCTGCCTAGACATCAATCATGGCATCGATAAATGCTTGGGCATTAAATGGTCGTAAATCATCGATGTTTTCACCAATGCCGATGTATCGGACGGGAATAGGGCGAGCGGATGCGATAGCCGCAATAACGCCACCTTTAGCCGTGCCGTCTAGTTTGCTTAGTACTAACCCAGTGACACCTAAAGCATCATCAAAGGCTTTGACTTGATTGACTGCATTTTGTCCAGTGTTGGCATCTAATACCAATAATACCTCGTGCGGTGCACCAGGTAATGCCTTGTCCATAACACGTTTTACTTTTGCTATCTCATCCATTAAATGCATTTGTGTAGGGAGTCTGCCCGCAGTATCGGCCAGTACAATATCTATATTTTTAGCCCGCGCCGAGTTGATTGCATCAAACATCACGGCCGCAGCATCGCCACTACTTTGAGCTACCACATGTACATTGTTGCGCTCACCCCAAACTTGTAACTGTTCACGGGCTGCCGCTCTAAAGGTATCGCCGGCCGCGATCAATACAGACTTGCCCTCTGCTTGAAAAGCATGCGCTAATTTGCCTATACTGGTAGTTTTTCCTGCACCATTAACCCCCGCTAACATAATCACGAAAGGTTTGTGTGCGGAGGTTTCTAAGGGTTGCTGTAATGGAGTTAATAGGTCAGTTAAGGACTGCTTTAAAGCCGCTTTAAGTTGCAGTGTATTGTCTAGATTCTGCCTTGTGACGCGGTTCTTTAAGTCAGTCAATAAGCTTTGTGTAGCTGTAACGCCAACATCTGCAGTCAGTAAGATGGTTTCCAACTCTTCATAAACTTCAGCATCAATTTTACCGCCATTAAACAAACTGGCTAGCTGGCTGCCCAACTGCTTGCGCGTTTTGCTGAGGCTTTGTTGCAGGCGCTGGGTAAAGCTCGGCAGCGGAGTTTCGTCCGTGCTAGCGGTCGGCGTTTTTTTGAAAATATTAAACATGATTGCGCATCGAATAGAATGTACATATTTTAGCGTAAACTTGCATCCTTGTTGCGCCTTAGTTTGCGGCAGGATGCAATCTACACTGACTAGCTTCATTATTGAAACGCAGCTTGAACTAATTTCAATGCGTCTAGGTCATTAGTTTGCAAGTGAACGCTTATAAAATCTAGCCATTCAGAACATGCTGTTTATTTAAGAAAGACATCAATGATCAAAAAAATCCTTATCGTTTGCACTCTGCTACCGTCCTTATTAGTCAGCGTCGCCCATGCAGGTATTGAAGAATTTAAACTGAGCAATGGCTTAAAGCTGATCGTGCAAGAAGATCACCGCTCGCCGGTAGTGGTATCACAGGTTTGGTATAGAGCCGGTAGCATGGACGAAGTGAATGGAAAAACCGGTGTTGCTCATGTGCTTGAGCACATGATGTTTAAAGGCACTAACCAAGTTAAAGCTGGCCAGTTCTCACGCTTAATTGCGTCTGCCGGGGGCAAGGAAAATGCCTTTACTGGGTCTGACTATACTTGCTACTTTCAGCAGCTTGAAAAATCGCATCTTGGCTTATCGTTCAAGTTGGAAGCTGATCGTATGGCTAACTTGCAATTAACCAAGGAAGAATTTGATAAGGAAATTAAAGTGGTGATGGAAGAGCGTCGTTGGCGTACTGACGATAAACCACAGTCCAAAGTGAGTGAAGCGTTTCAAGCTGCAGCTTACCAAGCCAACCCATATGCGCGTCCAGTAATCGGCTTTATGAATGATCTAGAAAACATGACCTATGAAGATGCTCGTGAGTGGTATCACAACTGGTATGCGCCTAATAATGCCACTTTAGTGGTGGTAGGTGACGTTAAAGCCGCAGAGGTCTATAAGCTTGCACAACAATATTTTGGCAAGCTGAGTCCAAAAGTATTACCTGTGCGTAAACCACAAGTTGAGCCCGCGCAAATTGGTGAGCGTCGTGTATTAGTAAAAGCGCCGGCTAAATTACCCTACCTTTTGATGGGCTATCATGTGCCAGCTTTGGTCGATACGGATAAAGATTGGGAGCCATATGCATTGGAAGTATTAGCGGGCGTACTTAGCGGTAACCCTGCGTCACGCTTGAATCAAAAATTGGTACGGGAGTCGCAATTAGCGATTGATGTCAGTGCTGGCTATGATCTCTTGGCGCGCGGACATTTAAGTTTATTTGAATTAGATGGCACGCCAAGTGAAGGAAAAACCGTGAAAGAGCTCGAACTGGCTTTGTTGCAGCAAATTGAACAGGTGAAAACTTCAGGCGTTACCGTTGAAGAGTTAGACCGTGTGAAAGCCGGTGTCATTGCCTCAGATGTGTATAAGCGTGATTCTATGTTTTATCAAGCTATGCAAATCGGTACGATTGAAACGGTCGGTTTTTCCTATCGCATCCTAGAGGATTATCCAAACAAGCTCCGCGCGGTGACGCCGGAGCAAGTGCAAGCGGTAGCTAAAAAGTATTTGCTACAAGATAACCTGACGATTGCCACGCTCGATCCACAACCGATGGATCCTAATGCAAAGCCGCAGGGCAAGCCACACGTTCACTAATCTGTGTAGAACTTTAAGGTAATCCATAATGAGCTTAAAAATGATCCAAAAAACGTTAGTGCTGAGTTTCGCGATGCTGATGATGAGTCTAAGCGCAGAGGCTGGTGTCAAGATTCAACAGTGGCAAACAGCGACCGGCGCAGAAGTCTATTTTGTAGAAAACCACGACTTGCCAATTGTTGATCTAAGCGTTAATTTTTCTGCCGGCAGTGTTCGTGATACCGCTGAAAAGTCTGGGTTGGCAGGCGTTACTCGCTATTTGATGGCCCTGGGCGCGGCGGGCATGAGTGATGAAGTGATTGCTAATAAAATGGCAGATATTGGCGCTATCCTTGGTGGCGAGTTTAATTCAGATCGGGCGACTTTTAAGTTGCGCACATTAAGTAACGCGCGTGAGCAGACGCAAGCCTTGGATGTGTTTGTTAAAGTGCTACAGAAACCAGATTTTCCGCAGGCAGTGCTAGACCGTGAAAAGGCACGTATTATTGCCGGCTTGCAGGAGTCTGCCACCCAACCAGAAAGTATTGCTAACAACGCTTTTATGGCTGCGCTCTATGGCAAGCACCCCTATAGTTTGGACGAAAGTGGTGAAGTTGAAACCATAAGCAAAATCAATCGTGAAGATCTACAAGCATTTTATGCCAAGCATTACGGGGCTAAGGGTTCAGTGATTGCGATGATGGGAGATTTGACCCGTGAACAAGCCAATCAAATAGCAGAAAATATCAGTGGCAACCTACCCAAGGCTAGTTCGCTAGAGCCTATTGCTAGCGTCACTTTACCTACGCAAGCCATCGAGCAACGTATTGCACATCCTGCATCACAATCCCATATTTTGCTTGGCTACCCTGGCATTAAGCGTGGTGATGCCGATCTATTTCCCTTGTATGTCGGCAACTATATTTTAGGTGGCGGTGGCTTTGTATCGCGATTAACGGAAGAGGTGCGCGAGAAGCGTGGCTTGGTTTATAGCGTTTACAGTTACTTTATGCCGATGGCTGAGTTAGGCCCATTTCAGATCGGATTGCAAACCAAAAAAGAACAAGCAGATGTGGCGCTAAATTTAGTACGTGAAACCTTCGATAAATTTCTTAAAGATGGGGTCACCGAAAAAGAACTCACTGCGGCAAAAGCCAATATTATTGGTGGCTTTCCGATGCGTATTGATAGTAATGCCAAAATTTTAGATTATTTAGCCATGATAGGTTTCTATCATTTGCCGCTTAACTACCTAGATGAATATAACGGCAATGTCGATAAAGTGACGGTAGCGCAAATAAAGGAAACCTTTAACCGCAGACTTAAGCCGGAAAATTTTGTCACTATTGTGGTGGGTGACCCTAAAGCTAATTAACCTCTCACCCCCGAAAGCGCTTGCAAGCATTTAGCTTGCGTTTAATGTACGGAAGTAATTAGTAGTAAAATGCAGCTCCAGATTAATATATAGCGAGCTGCATGTAACTATGAGTGATAAAAAGTTAAACACGGTACGCATTAATGCCGGAGAATGGCGTAGCCGCTTGATTAAATTTCCAGATGCGATTGGTTTGCGCCCAACTCCTGAGCGTGTGCGCCAGACCGTTTTTAATTGGTTAGGTCAAGATTTGAGCGGGTTGTCGTGCTTAGATCTGTTTGCGGGCACTGGCGTAATGGGGTTTGAAGCGTTATCGCGCGGTGCGTTAACTGCCACTTTGGTCGAAAAATCTACCCCTGCTTACAAAGCCTTAATTGCAAACAAGCAGTTGCTCAAAACTGATCAAGCCTTGGTGCGACATCAAGATGCGCTGCAGTTTTTAAGTCAAAATAGTCAAAAATTCAACCTTATTTTCCTAGATCCACCTTATCATATGCAATGGCTCGATAAAGTATTACCACAATTGCCACAGCATCTACTTCAAGATGCCTTAGTCTATGCGGAGTCGGAGTTTGCCTTAGACCCAAGCTCGGAAATGATGCAAAGTTGGCAGATAATCAAACAAAGTAAAGCCGGTAATGTGTTTTACCACTTACTCAAATCGGTGCAAGTTGAAAAGGCCTAAATATGAGAAAAAATCTAATAGCAGTTTACCCCGGTACTTTTGATCCCATCACTTTGGGCCATGAGGATATCGTCCGTCGCGCCGCCAATTTATTTGATGAAGTGATTGTGGCTGTGGCCGGTAGCACTAATAAAAGTACGCTGTTTAGCCTGGAAGAGCGGGTATCTTTAGCGCAAAATATTTTTGCAGATAGCCCCAATGTAAAAGTGGTTGGCTTTAATGGCTTGCTGATGCAGTTTGTACAGGATCAAGGTGCGCAGATGGTGATTCGTGGTTTACGCGCCACGTCAGACTTTGAATATGAATTTCAATTGGCGGGTATGAATCGCAAGCTGTACCCACAATTTGAAACCTTGTTTTTAACCCCATCCGAACAGTTTATGTTTATTTCATCTAGCCTAGTGCGCGAAGTGGCTACGCTGGGCGGCGACGTTCATGCCTTTGTCTCATCCACTGTTGAAACTGCAATAAAACAAAAGTTGAGCAGCTAAATTGGCTTTAATGATTACAGATGAATGCATTAATTGTGATGTCTGTGAACCAGAGTGTCCAAATGGCGCCATCTATCAGGGTGAGCAGATTTATGAAATCGACCCTACCTTATGTACCGAATGTGTTGGCCATTACGATAAACCTCAATGCCAGTTGGTGTGCCCAATAGACTGCATTCCATTCAACCCAGAAGTGGTTGAAAGCAAAGAGCAATTACTCCAAAAATATCACATCTTAACCGCAGCAAAATAATCTCAGGGATACACGCTATGCGTATGCTACACACCATGCTTCGAGTCGGAAATCTGGAACGTTCAATTCAGTTTTATACTAAAATTTTAGGCATGAAGCTATTACGTCAGCATGACTTTCCTGAAGGTAAGTTTAGTTTAGCCTTTGTCGGTTATGGGGACGAAAGTGACCATACCGTGCTGGAGCTGACCTATAACTACGGCGTTGAAACTTACGACATGGGCAATGCCTATGGGCATGTGGCGATAGAAGTAGAGGATGCGCATCAAGCCTGCGCAGCGGTTAAAGCTGCAGGTGGAAAAGTGTTACGTGAAGCAGGACCTATGATGCATGGCACAACCGTGATTGCCTTTGTGGAAGATCCTGATGGATATAAGGTTGAGTTTATACAAGCAGGGACATACTAAGCCGGAGCTGAGGGCAATGACAGTGTCAGTACCAGAAGCATTGTTAACGAAGGCTCCTTGGTTTTTATATTTACTTGAATGTAAAAATGGGGCTTATTACGCTGGTATCACCAATAATCTGAAATCTCGATTTTCCGCGCATGTTTCTGGCAAGGGTGCTCGTTATACTCGCGCAAATCCGCCACTTAAAATACTGGCTACAAAATTATATGCAGATCGTTCAGCAGCAAGCTCTGCTGAATCTGCATTGAAGAAGCTTCCTAGGATGAAGAAGCTTGATTTCTTTTGTGAGCGGGAATCATAAAGTTGGGACTAGTATATAAGCACTAGTCCCCAGTGGGTTATTCAAAAAAGTCTTTAACCTTATTCATCCATGATTTATTGCGAGGGCTATGCTTGCCAGAATCCGCTTGTGTGCTTACCTCAAACTCACGTAACAATTCTTTTTGTTTCTCCGTGAGCTTCACCGGCGTTTCTACCACGACATGGACCATTAAATCACCATGCTCAGATTGACGAAGCGGTTTAATTCCCTTACCACGCAATCTAAATACAGCGCCAGTTTGCGTTTCTGCTGGAATCTTCATTTTGGCAGAACCACCCAATGTAGGCACTTCAATTTCCCCACCTAATGCCGCAGCGGCGAAGCTGACTGGCATTTCGCAATGCAAATTGCCACCTTCACGTTGAAATATTTCATGTGGCTTTAAGTGCACCACGACGTACAAATCTCCTGTCGGGCCGCCATTCACGCCGCCTTCACCTTCACCACTTAAACGTATGCGATCCCCTTCATCCACCCCTGCTGGAATCTTGACTGATAAAGTTTTGTTTTGCTTAACACGGCCAGCACCAGTACAAGTAGGGCATGGCTCTTTAATCATTTTGCCGTTACCGTGGCATTTAGGACACGTTTGTTGCACGGAGAAAAAGCCTTGTTGCATACGCACTTGGCCATGTCCGCCACAGGTAGAACAAGTTGTTGGTTGTGTGCCTGGGCGTGCTCCGGAGCCTTTACAAGTTTCGCAGCTAGCTTGTACTGGAATTCTAATTTTGGTTTCCGTACCTTTGGCTGCGTCTTCTAGCGAAATTTCCATGTTGTAACGTAAATCAGCGCCACGATAGACGTTGTTGCGTTGCCCACCAGCGCGTCCCCCGCCAAAAATGTCACCAAAAATGTCACCAAACGCATCACCAAAACCTGCACCACCAAATCCACCAGCACCGCCACCGCCTTGCTCTACACCGGCATGACCATATTGGTCATAAGCCGCTCGCTTTTGATCGTCTGACAACATTTCATAAGCTTCTTTTGCCTCTTTGAATTGTTCTTCAGCTTTTGGATTGTCTGGGTTGCGGTCAGGATGGAACTTCATCGCCAATTTGCGATAAGATTTTTTTATGTCTTCAGCAGAAGCGTCTTTATTGACGCCAAGGACTTCGTAGTAATCTTTTTTTGTGGCCATAATTTATTCGATAGTTTTTAGTAGGTACTCTTTGCTATGGGTCATTAGCGTGTAGTTAGTTGCGCAAAAGTCGTTAGCACCAGAACTGGTACTAACGACTTGCAACTGCAGACTAACGACTGTTCCTTTAGTCTTTTTTCACTTCTTCAAACTCTGCATCGACCACTTCAGCGTCAACAGTTTTCTCACTTGGCGCGCCTGCTGCACTTTCAGTGTTTTGCTGCGCTTGTTGTTCAGCATAGACTTTTTCACCTAACTTTTGTGACGCATCCATTAAAGACTTAGTTTTGGCTTCAATCGTGTCTTTGTCATCTGATTTCATCGCTTCTTCAACATCTTTAAGTGCAGTTTCAATCGCTTCTTTTTCGGCAGCCTCTAACTTATCGCCATGCTCAGACAGTGATTTCTTCACTGAATGCACCATGCCATCAGCCGCATTACGCGCATCCACTAATTCGCGCAATTTACGATCTTCATCTGCATATTTAATGGCATCTTCTTCCATTTGCTGAATTTCAGCTTCTGACAAGCCACTATTCGCTTTAACGGTAATTTTATTTTCTTTACCAGTAGCTTTGTCTTTGGCTGAAACATGCAAGATGCCGTTAGCATCAATGTCAAAAGTCACTTCAATTTGTGGCATACCACGTGGTGCTGGTGGAATGTCGCTTAAGTTAAATTGACCCAAGCTCTTATTAGCAGAAGCCAACTCACGCTCACCTTGCAACACTTGAATCGTTACAGCATTTTGGTTGTCATCAGCAGTAGAGAATGTTTGTGATGCCTTGGTAGGAATCGTGGTGTTTTTCTTAATCACTTTAGTCATTACGCCGCCTAAAGTTTCAATACCTAAAGACAATGGCGTAACATCAAGCAACAATACATCTTTAACATCACCTTTAAGCACACCGCCTTGAATGGCTGCACCAACGGCTACAGCCTCATCAGGGTTCACGTCTTTACGTGGCTCTTTACCAAAGATCTCTTTTACTTTCTCTTGCACTTTTGGCATGCGGCTTTGACCACCAACCAAAATGACATCAGTAATATCATCAATGGATACGCCTGCATCTTTAATCGCCATACGGCATGGTGCCATAGTGCGTTCAATTAAATCATCTACCAATGACTCTAATTTTGCACGGGTGATTTTCACCACTAAATGCTTAGGGCCAGTCGCGTCAGCGGTGATGTATGGCAAGTTCACTTCAGTTTGTGTAGCGCCAGACAATTCAATTTTCGCTTTTTCAGCCGCTTCTTTTAGACGTTGTTTAGCCAACAGGTCGTTACGTAAATCTAAACCATTTTCTTTCTTGAACTCATCAGCTAAAAAGTCGATTAAACGGTTATCAAAGTCTTCGCCGCCCAAGAATGTATCGCCGTTAGTAGAAAGCACTTCAAATTGATGTTCGCCATCAATGTTAGAAATTTCAATAATTGAAACGTCAAAAGTACCACCGCCTAAGTCATACACAGCAATCTTGCGATCACCTTCTTGTTTATCTAGACCAAATGCCAATGCAGCTGCAGTCGGCTCATTGATAATGCGCTTTACGTCTAAACCAGCGATACGGCCGGCATCTTTAGTGGCTTGACGTTGGCTATCATTAAAGTAAGCTGGGACAGTAATAACTGCTTCAGTCACTTCTTCACCTAGATAATCTTCAGCCGTTTTCTTCATCTTACGTAAGACTTCAGCTGAAATTTGTGGAGGCGCCATTTTCACGCCACGCACTTCAACCCAAGCATCGCCGTTGTCAGCTTTAGCAATGGTGTAAGGCATTAAGCCAATGTCTTTTTGTACTTCTTTCTCTTCGAATCTGCGGCCGATTAAACGCTTAACCGCGTATAGCGTATTTTTTGGGTTAGTCACCGCTTGGCGTTTAGCTGGTGCGCCAGCTAAAATTTCACCGTCTTCTTGATATGCAATAATTGAAGGCGTGGTACGTGTACCTTCTGAGTTTTCAATCACACGTGGCTTGCCACCTTCCATTACAGCAACACAAGAGTTCGTGGTGCCTAAGTCAATACCAATAATTTTGCCCATTTTCATTCCTTTTTTAATATTCAATTAGCCCGAGTTCTGCGTAAAACACTACATTTAACTTTGCGCTACCGGCGATTATTTAAACCATGTTGTATTAGTGGTGTTCAATTCATTTATTTCAAGTGCTTGCAAAAACAAGCTTTACGGCTTCTTTATTTAGCTTTGGAAACCATGACCAATGCTGGGCGTAATACGCGCTCATTCAAGGTGTAGCCTTTTTGTAATACAGTAATCACTGTATTCGGCTCTTGATCGCTATCGAGCATACTGATGGCTTGATGTTTGTTCGGATCAAACTTTTCACCGACCGGATTAACTTCAGCAATATTAAATTTATCAAATACAGAAGAGAGTTGGTTGGCAGTAATTTGCACGCCATCTTTATAGCTTTGTGCGTCAGTCGCTTCAATCAACAATGCTGCATCTAAGCTATCTTTTACAGCTAATAACTCATTAGAGAATTTTTCTAAGGCAAACTTACGCGCCTTTTCAATATCATCTAGCGCGCGGCGGCGTATATTTTCACCATCCGCTTTTACATAAAGCACTGCAGCTTGCGCTTCAGCGAGCTGAGTTTCTAATGCTTCGATGCGGATTGACGGGTCATTTGACTCTGTGGCTAAATTCTCGCCAGTTTCGTCAACTTGGGGTTCTTGGTTATTTTCGGTCATGAAGCGTCCTCATTTTTTTGTACAGTGAGAGGACAATGGGGGCTACTTACCAAATCTCAAGATAAATTCTGATAAATAATTATCAAAATATTAGACCCCTAAATTTTAGGGGGTAAATTTTTTTACTGATGGTGAGCGGGGAGGGTTTGATGGCGATCTTTGTATCTATCGTAGCCCCATAAATACTGCGCTGGGCATTGTCGAATTGTGGTTGCAATTTCAGTATTAAGTAAGTCTGGCGTATTGATGCCGCCTTCCTCAATCGGCCGGATATGAATGTGGTATCCACGCCCAAAACTTAAGCGCTCACCAAATGCCATAAACACTTGTGCGCCTGTTTTCTCCGCTAACTTTGACGCCAGTGTCATTGTGTAAGCTGGACGTTCAAAGAATGGCGCCCATACGCCTTCACCCTCAAATGGCGCTTGATCAGGCAAGATGCCGATGGCTTCGCCGCGCTTAAGAGTTTGTAATAGTTGCTTAATACCTGTTGCATTTGCTGGCGCCAAGGTTACACCACTCCGTTGTCGCCCTGAAGTAATTAATGGTAATAACCAAGCGTGGCGGGGTTGGCGGTAAAGCACCGTCATCGGATGCTGTGCGCCATAATAGAGTGAGGTAATTTCAAAGCAACCTAAGTGCGGTGTTAAAAAAATTAAACCTTTCCCATGCTTAAGTGCTATTTCTACATGTTCCCATCCATAGCAAGCTTTGACCAAGTTAAATACAGATTTATCACGACGGAACCAGATGGCAAAAGTTTCAATCACGGTTTTGCCAGACTCTGCAATATTGCTTTGAATTAGCTGATTTAGACTCTTCTCATTTTGTGTAATATGGCTTTGTTCGATGTTTTTTCGAATGCGGCGGGCATAGCTTGGTGAGCCAAAGAAAACTAACCAACCTAGTAGTGCCCCTAAAGCATGGTTAATAAACAAAGGAATATACGCCAATAAGGTAAGTAAAAAGCGAGCAATTCTAAATGATAGGTCTGACATTCGCGTATTATAACTGTTTGCAACAAACTTAATTTAACCAACGGTCTGATTTAGATTCGAGATATTGTATGAATTCACTCAAAGAATTTGATTTTAATTGCTGGGACCCTATTATTAACTCATCACTAAGCGACCAAGTTATTGCGGCGCTCGAGGGTGGACAAGTTGTTGTGTTGCCACATTTAGCATTCAATTTATTACCTGAAGAAGAGCGTTTTCTTTCCAGCAATTGGTCTGACAAAAAAGCTAAAAACATATCCCTCAGGCCTAATGCTGGTTTAAGGGGGGCAACTGGCAGTGAATTGGATATGCTGGCGCTTAGGCACATGATTGAGCGTTTTGCTGACCAGTCGCAACAGTTGATTTCAAAAATTTTACCAAGTTATGTGCCAAATTTAACTGTAGCGAATACTAGCTTTAGGCCGTTTGAAGTCGAAGCGCGAATGAGCTCGTATCGTAAGGATGATACACGATTGCATCCCGACGCTTTTCCATCAAACCCAACGCAAGGAACGCGTTTGTTGCGGGTATTTAATAATGTAAATCCTAATGGTAAACCTCGGGTTTGGCGAGTAGGAGAGCCCTTTACACAAATGGCTAACCAGTTTTTACCTAAAACTAAGGCATTGTTGCCTTTGCAAGCATGGTTAATGAAGACATTACATATTACAAAAAGAACGCGCACGGAATATGATCACCGTATGCTTCAACTACATGACCTAGTAAAAGCCGATATGGATTACCAGAAAAACTCTCCACAACAGTCGGTAAACTTTATGCCAGGAACAACTTGGATCGTCTATTCTGATCAGGTTCTTCATGCCGCCATGTCTGGCCAATATATGTTTGAACAAACTTTTCACTTACCTGTTTCTGGACTCAAAAATCCAGAAACTGCCCCATTACGGGTGCTGGAAAAGATGTTAAAACGTTCGTTAATTAATTAAGGTTGTTGCTTGAATATTCTTATTATTAAACTATCCTCATTGGGCGATGTGCTCCATAACCTTCCGGTTGTTTGGGACTTGCGTGCTCAATATCCTGAAGCCCAGATTGATTGGGTGGTGGAAGAAGGTTATGTTCATTTGCTCCAGCCTTTACTGACTCGACCTGGCTTTAAGGGTATTGACCACATTATTCCAATAGCCATGCGCCGATGGAAGAAAAGCCTCTTTAATAAAAAAACACGCATGGAGTTAAGGGCGTTCTTAATGAATCTACGTTCAATCAGATACGATATGATGATTGAAACACAAGGTTTATTAAAGGCTGCGCTCGTCACTAGATTAGCAAAACGCAGTCATGGATCGGTTATTGCTGGGCTAGCAAATGCAACCGAAGACTCTGGTTACGAGCCTGTGTCGCGGTGGTTCTACACCAAGTGCGTAACTGTCCCTAAACAATGCCATGCCGTGGATCGATCAAGGCTAGTGGCAGCGGCAGCGATGAATGTTATTCAGCCTGATATGTACACGTTACCACCTCAATTTTATCCGCAAGCCTTTGTAGAGCAACTCGCCCAAAAAACTAGTGAGATTAGCGCTGAATTTACACAACCTTATGTACTGTTTTTTCATGCTACAGCTCGCGCTGCAAAGCAGTGGGATGAAAGCCATTGGGTTGAAGTTGGCAAGTTCATTGCAGCACAAGGTAAGCGTGTTATTTTGCCGTGGGGAAATGCTAAAGAAAAGCAAGTAAGCCAACGACTCTGTTCTAAAATTCCTGGCTCAGTAGTGCCTGATGCATTTAGTTTAGAGCAGGCATTTTCAATTGTTGCGGGTGCAGAGATGACCATTGGCGTTGATACAGGGCTTACACATCTTTCAGCCATTATGTACAAACCCACCCTAGAGATTTATTGCGACTCCCCACGTTGGAAAACAGAAGGATTTTGGTCAGCTAGGATTAAAAATCTAGGAGATACGGCTAGCCCTCCTGATGTTAAGCAGGTGTTAGGAGCTATACAGCAGATTGAGATTTGAGGAGCACTGCTAATGCCTCAATAACACGCCCCACTGGCAAATCATCTAAGCATTGACTATGACTGTTGTTATGATTATTACAACCCGCCTTATGGCATGGAACACAGTCACCGCTACCCTGCAGTAGCATTACATTGTTAACTAACTGATATTTGCTGGAGTAGCGTTGCCAAGGGCTTTTTTCTTCATGGCAACCAAATGGCCATGGCGCCCACTTTACGGGGTTGGTTGGGCCAAAGATTGCCAAAGTAGGTGTTCCACATGCTGCAGCAAGGTGTGTTGTAGCTGTATCTGGCCCTATATATAGCTTTGACTGCGTTAATAAAGCACTCATTTCCGCAAAGCTAGTTTTCCCTACCAAGCTAATTACCTTGCCAGTGGGGGAGTCTAAGAAAGTTTGAGCTAGATTTTCTCCATAATTTATTTCTGCAATTGCTGGCCCACCAGTAATAATGACTTGATGTCCTTTATCGAGTAAGTGCTGAATTAAGGCAATCCAACCAGCGTCTGTCCAACGCTTATACTGCCACATAGGTAATGGATGAACAATCGTATAAACCTTATCTGATAAGCTGAAGTTTAATAGTTGATTTAGTCGAGGCAATACATCTGCAGAGCTGAGATTTGGTGGGGTTAATTCATATTGCCTGTTGATGCCCATAAGATCAGCTAATAGTAGATTTTGGACCACTGTATGGGTGTTGTCTTCTTCTAAGAGACTCCAGCGCTTGCAGGATATTTTTTTCCACCAATGTTTACGTTTAAGATTGGGGATTAAGCCGATACGCGTTTTACCCGCTAAGAATGCATATTGATGCGCCCTATCGTTTCCCTGTGAGGTTACAGCAAGATCGTATTGTTTAAATATCGTTTTTAGCAGCTTTAAGTAGGCGCTTAAGTCTGGATGGTTGTCACTTTCTATGACATTGTTGCAATCGGCATTGCCTGCCAAAATCCCACTAGTATTTTTGTATACCAATACGTCAATAATCGCATTAGGCCAAGCCATACGCATGGACTTAAGCAAGGGTGTGCAAAGTAAAACATCACCTATTTGTTGTGTGGCGATGAGCAATACCTTTTTTGGAGGAGCTTTATTGGTAAACATGGGTTAAATGAGTTTTCGCTTTATTTTGCTCAACCAAAGCTTTAGCCTTAGCGTGTTTGAATTTAATGGGGCTTCCAGAGGGCCAGTCCAAGCTTGACCTCTACGTAAATAGTATTTAGTGAAAACATTGGAGCTCACTCCCCATTTGCGCAGAAACAAATGGCTTCCATTTTTTCTAAACTTTAGCTTCCCCGTGGATTTTGACATAAAGTGATACACGCGACTTTTACCTACACCTTTAAAGTTGCGCACGCCAAATTCCCAGAGTTTCATCGAGAAGTCTGGATCTGAGTACATGCCTGGTGAAAATTCAGTGCTGTAACCACCCACCAAATCCCAAAGTATAGTGGGAAGAACACTGGGAGGCCAAGTGGCACCATTCCAATCTGCCTTTGCTGGCGTGGCAAAGTTTTCAAGAAGGGCGGACTCATTAAAGTCGATGGGGTTGCTACCAAAGTCAAATGGGGCAATGACGCATGAATTACCAGTTTCACGTGGTTCTATCATAGTGCTAGACAAGAAGAAGTAAGGGGACTCCTGTTTTTTTACTTCTTCATATAACCAAAAGTCCCAATCAGGGCATGCGTACATGTCGTCATTAAAGTAAACAAGTAAATCGCTACTAGCCAATGTTCTTGCTAGATTCATGGCATAACAAATCCCAATATTTTCAGCTGAATATGTAAAGTCTAAGCCTTGCTCTTTTACCCATAGTAGCGAACCATCAGAACCCTCATTTAAGTGCACAATAATCTGATGTGAATAGCGTGAATTTTTTCTAAGGCTATCAATACAGGTTTTTAGAAGCTCCAAATTATTCCAGCTAGGAATAATGATCGAAAACAGTTCTTTTTTAGGCGGTGCTAAGTTGGCGTGTTTGCTAAAAGCAGGGGCAACGGTGAGGAAGGTTGAGTGCATTTTGTATAACCTGAGTTTTACGTAAAGAATAGGTGCGTTATTTGCTTAGAAAATAAAGTTGCAAGTATTTATAGTAAGTGGTTTCAGCATTATTAATCGCCAACATAAATCCTGGTGCGCCATCTAAGAATCCAAGTCTAATTATATAGGTGCGAATAAAGGCCCAAATACCATGCCCAACCGCACCAAGTAGGGTGGTGCGTTTATTCTTAGCATGAAGTTCTGCTGCACCCAGCATTGCATAGCGATGCATTTTATCTAACACTTCATCTAAATTTTTATAGCTTAGGTGTAGTAAGGGTTGTTTTAGCGAGCTGCTGGCTGTATTGAAAGTTAAGCTTTCATGAACTAAATTATTGCTAAATTGGGCGTTACCGCGTTTAAATAAACGCGCTACATAATCTGGCCGCCACCCTGAGTGATGAATAAATCGACCACAGAAGCTTGATAGCCTAGAGATGAAATACACTTCAAACTTTGGGGATCTCAATATTTGCTGAATCTCTTCTTTTAACCCGCTATCTACACGCTCGTCAGCATCCAATGATAAGACCCAGTCTTTAGTTGCATAGGCTAAGGCGCGGTTTTTTTGTATGCCAAATCCTTGCCATTCATTGGACGAATATACATTGGGTGTGAACTCCTTCGCGATATTCAAGGTTTCATCTGTACTGCCTGAGTCTAAGACAATAATTTCATCTGCCCAAACAACTGAACTTAAGCAATCGCGAATATCATGCGCTTCATTTTTGGTGATGATAATGACTGAAAGACTGGTGCTGTTCATCGCTATTGCCAAACAAAGTCACCTTGAACTCGCGTGCCGTGCATAGACATGCCATATTTACTAAGCTCTTGATGTAGCCACGATTTTAATAGACGGTTTTTCTTAATTTTATTACATTTTCGCGTAAGCCAGCTTTGCTTTAATAAACGATAGTTATACCGATACCCTAAACCATCTTTTTGGGATAACCCTCTTTCTTGTTTCATTGCGCTTTGTGTAATTGAACCAAAATGATGTAACCAAGACGATCCTGTCATCCCTGCTGCGATATTGGCTTTTTTCAATTCGTTAAAAAACATTGTATCTTCAAACCCCAGTAATTTTGGGATTGGTTGAAAATATCCAACTTCCAGCCATACCGACTGATGAACGGCTAAACAGACCGCGTGATGTCCGTCATAACGCATTGCATTTTGCATTTTTAAGTGGGCGTTATCAGTAAAAGTATCTAGATCATAATCAAGCGTACCTTTGACTAATGGGCCTTCAATTAAGGAGGGTGATATAACTTTAAGATTATTTTTCTCTGCGGTTTCAATCAGATTTTCTATCCAGTTTTTAGTGACAATCACATCATTGTTCATAATGATTGTCCACTCAGCCTGTAAAGCGAGTGCGCCTTGATTCCATGCCACGCCACAACCAAGATTGGTTATATTGAAAATATGCGCACCTAAAGGGAGCGTTTCAAGGTAGCTCCTCGTACCGTCAGTTGAAGCGTTATCTACGACGACAAGGCGGCTTAAATCTAACCCATGCTTAATCATGCTGTCTATACACATTTTTGTATATTCAACTTGATTGTAACAGGCAAAGGTAATGGCATATTTTTGAGAATTCATTCATTTTCACCACTAATAGCATTGGGTTGTTTAGACATGTAGTAAATAATTTGACCGCAGAAAACCGCGATCATTAGTCCATAGAAAGAAGCAGAATATTTTAGGTTGAATATCTCCATACTCAAGCTACTCATAAATTGACAGGTTAAAAATGATAGTGCAAGAAAAGCTACATCACGCTGTTTTTTATAGGCACTTTGCAAGTTGCGCATAAAGAATATAGCAGGTATTAAAAATAACGCTATGGTAGCAATCAAACCCCAAATACCAGATCGCACCATATTGGCTGTAATGTCATTATGAAATCCAGCACCAAGTGCCATTTTTTTAGTTTCTGGCAAAGAGAAGTTTAGTGCGGGATCATCGATGACGCTTTCGAAATTTCCATCTCCCCAGCCACTAAGCGGTCTTTTTTCAAATAAATAGGATGCAATTCTTATGAAAGATATTCTTGCGCCGACAGAGTTGTAGTCGTTTGGTTTAATCGTGTTCCATTGGTAACTTGATAAGTCCTTGCTTGTATCATTTACACGCTGATGCACGTTTGAAGATAAAAAATAACTCGAAAAAATCATTACAATGATGATAAGCGTTGACATAACTTTCGTAGTCAATGTAAATTTTACATGGTCATAATAAAGCCATAAAGCCAAGATGACAGGCACAGCTAGCCAACCAGTGCGACTTCCTGAAAGTATAGACAAATAAATACCTAATCCAAATCCAATTAACTTGTAAGCTATTAGCCATTTTGAGTTGTTGTCATGTAATTTGATGGAAATCAGACTAATTAAAGCAAATGTAAGACTTAGACTTCCAAAATCTAGGGGGTCTAAGGCGTTTGTGGAAAGTCGAGTCGACCCCCAAAATAAGTTGGGATTTAGACGTATGCTAATTAATCCTAATAAGTTCGCGATTGGAAAAGAATAGCTCATCCGCATAACTAAGTTAGGACTCGTTTTTGCGGCAGCTAGTAATATGAATATGCAGATGAATATGTGCGCGGGACTATCGTAGTATGGCCACTCGTATTGACCTCTAAATAATTGTCCTAGGAATATTGCTAAAATTGGTAAGCTTAGTGTGATGAAAAGAATTCTTTTGTAATAAGTTACTTTGCTATTGCATTTAATCTCATAATTTTTTCTATTATTGTTATAAGAAAAAACTATTGCTAGCAATGCGCAAACAACCACTATGCGTGTCATCCATCCAGAAACTGTGAGTAGAAATAAAGGTGAGATTACCACGCAGAAAATAAAAGAATTCTTAACTAAAGAATCTAGTTTACAACTTAATGAGCTGGAGCCATTTTTACACATACTATTTTCCCCGAGCATATTTTTTGGTTTTTTTAAAAATTTCGAGTGCTTGCGTAATTAATAAAATCATTTAAATCTTCATTACAAATTTTATTTAATATTTCATTAACTTCATGCTCTGGCCAGTCCCACCATTTTGATTCTAGCAAAATTTTTCTGGTCGCTTCATCAAAGCGCCATTTTATTAATTTGGCAGGGTTGCCAGCCATCACTGCGTAGGATGGCACATCTCGGCTAATTACAGCGCCATTTGCGATTACTGCACCATGCCCAATGGTAACGCCGGATAAAATAATGCAATTGGCACACAGCCATACATCACTTCCTATTACTACGTCACCGCGGCTACCTTTCTCTGTATAGATTTCTTTATAAATCGGGGCCATTCTGAAGAAAAATGGGAAAGGATAATTGCTCACCCAGTTTGTTACATGTTGCCCACCAAGGAATATTTGAACATTACTTGCGATAGAGCAATATGCCCCTATTTTTAGTGTACTGCCTTCATTATTGTCATGGACTATTGGAATGCCATAACTTGCTCTACCGATTTTGAAATTTGGGTAAAGCTTGATGAATTTATCTTGCTGCCGCTCGTAGCTTTGAAGTCGATTTAAGTTTGGTTTAAATCCAATTAACTTCGACAAAATTTCTTTAAATTTTATTTTAAACATAATTGTTAAACGGTAGTAAGCGAACTTAAATGGAAATTCTAAGCTAATTTGTATTGATTATGCCTTAATTAAGCATAATATTGTTATGGTTTAGGTTCTCTAACCATCATTCGTTTGACGGTAGCCCGTGCATTGGGGATAATTAGGTAAGTTTAACAATACTATGGTCTTACATAAAAATGAAGCAATCCCATTTAGAAGTTACTGAGCGCATCATTGAGAAGAGTCGGCCAACTCGCACAGCGTATTTGCATCGTTTGGATGAAATCGTGAATAGGCAGCGTGGCGCAGACCGTTTAGGTTGCGCGAATGTAGCGCACGCGTTTGCCGCAATGCCAGCTAATGATAAGTTGCGCGTAGTCGTGGAAAAAGCGCCTAATATCGGCATTGTGACGGCTTACAATGAAATGTTGTCAGCGCATCAGCCTTACGTCAATTACCCAGACATTATCCGCAATGAAGCGCATAAGTATGGTGCAACCGTACAAGTAGCTGGTGGTGTGCCAGCGATGTGTGACGGTATTACACAAGGCGAGCCTGGCATGGAGCTTTCATTGTTCAGTCGCGATACGATTGCAATGAGTACTGCCATTGCGCTTTCACATGACGTATTTGATGCGGCATTACTGTTAGGTATCTGCGATAAAATTGTGCCGGGTCTTTTGATTGGTGCTTTGCAGTTCGGCCATTTACCGTGTGTGTTTGTGCCAGCGGGACCGATGAGTACTGGTATTGATAATACATCCAAATCTAAAGTGCGCGAGCTATATGCCCAAGGAAAAGTGACGCGTGAGGAATTGTTGGCTTCGGAATCTGCTGCCTATCATAGTGCTGGTACCTGTACGTTTTACGGGACAGCAAATAGCAATCAAATGCTAATGGAAGCTATGGGTCTGCATGTGCCTGGCTCGGCCTTTATTCATCCAAATGACGGTATGCGTGAATTGTTGACGCGTGAAGCTGTCAAGTTAGTGCTAGAAAAAACTAAAAAAGATCAGTTTTCACCGATTGGACGTTTGGTGGATGAGCATGTGATTGTGAATGCCATGGTGGCCTTGTTGGCAACCGGCGGTTCAACTAATCACTTGATTCACTGGGTAGCCATTGCCCGTGCAGCTGGCATTATCATTGATTGGACCGACTTCTATCACTTAGCTAAAACAACGCCATTGTTAGCGAGTGTTTATCCGAACGGTAAGGCAGATGTGAATGAATTCCAATCTGCTGGCGGTCCAGCTTTTGTGATTCGCGAGTTAATTGATGCTGGCTATATGTTCGCTGATGTTTGTACTGTTTCACATGGTGGTTTGCGTGAGTATGGCAAAGTGCCAACGAAAGAAAATGATAAGTTGGTGTGGAAAGATCTGCCGAAAGAAAGCATCGATGAAACTATTGTGCGAACTGCAGCATCTCCATTTAACGAATCAGGCGGCTTACGTTTACTAAAAGGTAATTTAGGCCGCAGTGTGATTAAGATTTCTGCGGTGCCTGAAGATCGCCACATTATTGAGGCGCCAGCCATTGTATTTGATGCCCAAGAAGAGCTGTTGGCTGCATTTGACCGTGGCGAGTTGGAGCGTGATTTTATTGCTGTGGTGCGTTTCCAAGGTCCTAAAGCCAATGGTATGCCTGAGTTGCATAAGCTGACGCCACCTTTGGCTGTGCTGCAAAACAAAGGATTTAGAGTGGCGATTGTGACCGATGGTCGCATGAGCGGTGCGTCAGGGAAAATCCCAGCGGCTATTCACTTAAGCCCAGAAGCTTCTGCCGGCGGTCCGTTAGCTAAAGTGCGTACTGGCGATATTATTCGTTTAAATGCTACAGTGGGTATGGTCAACGTGCTTGTAGATGAGGATGAATGGGCTGAGCGTGCAGTGGCAGAGTTGTCTGATACTAAGCGCCATCAGAATGCGCACGGCTTTGGTCGCGAGTTATTTGGTGGGATGCGACGCAATGTATTGTCAGCAGAAGAGGGTGCAATCACCTGGCTATAGTCGTTTAAAAATATAATTTATGCCGAGTAGGCTCAGTATTTTATGAGTAGCTCAACCCCAGTCAATCATCAATTAATTTTAACTTAGGTAGAAACATGAACACATTAGATTTAGCCAACTATGGCCCAGTCATTCCAGTCATCGTGATTAATCGCGTTGAAGACGCTGTGCCTATGGCCGCAGCTTTGCTTGAAGGTGGTATTCGCGTTTTAGAGATAACCTTACGTACTTCATGTGCATTGGCCGGTATGGAAGCGATTGCTAAGGCTTTGCCAGAAGCTATTATGGGCTCAGGTACTGTGCGTAATCTGAAAGATGCACAAGCCTCTAAAGATGCAGGGTGTCAGTTTGCTGTGAGCCCAGGTTACACTAGTGAGTTAGGTTTATTTACCCGCAAGATTGGTTTGCCATTATTACCAGGGGTTTCTACAGGCTCTGAAATCATGATGGCAAATGCTGATGATTATTACTTCTTGAAATTATTCCCAGCGGTTGCAGTGGGTGGCATTAATTTACTTAAAGGTTTTTCTGGCCCTTTTGGTGATGTTAAGTTCTGTCCTACTGGCGGCGTTACCGTAGATTCAGCACCACAATTTTTAGCTTTACCTAATGTAGTGGTTTGTGGTGGCACTTGGTTGACACCGGCTGATGCAGTCGCGCGTGGCGATTGGGCACATATCACCAAATTAGCTAAAGAAGCGAGTGCTATTAAAGCGGCTTAATTGCAGCTTCATTTAGCACTTGATTTATAATTAGGGTTTAGACCTTAGAGATTTCTAAGTGCTAAACCCTTTTTTATTGGGATTGATTTTGAAGATTGAAATACAACAATATAAATCTATCGTGTTCGATTGCGATGGTGTGGTGCTGGACTCAAACGTGTTAAAAACGGAAGCTTATTTTCGTACCGCTAAGAACTTAGGAGCAAGTGACGAGGAAGCACAAGCCTTGGTTGATTATCATGTGCGCCTAGGGGGAATTTCGCGTTATCACAAGTTTGATTATTATTTGCGCGAGATTTTGCAAAAGCCTGCTACAAAAGAAGCCATTCAAGTGTTATTGGATGAATTCGGTCGAGAGCTAGAGGTCGGCTTAATGCAATGCGAGATGGCGGCAGGATTAGAAGCGCTACGAGCCAGTACGCCCAATGCGCAGTGGTCTATATTGTCCGGTGGTGATCAGCAAGAACTTCGCAAATTGTTTGCTAATCGACATACCGATCATCTTTTTGATGGCGGTATTTTCGGCAGTCCAGATAACAAAGATGAAGTATTGGCCCGTAAAAAATCCAATGGTAATTTGCAATTTCCAGCCTTGTATATAGGCGATAGTAAGTATGATTATGAAGCTGCAACTAGAGCGGGTTTAGATTTTATCTTTCTGAGTAATTGGACCGAGGTTGCTGACTGGCACGACTTTTGTAGCAGCAATAAAATTGAGGTTTTGGGCAGTATTAGCGACCTTCTCGCTGCTTAGGTTAAGTTTGCAATCACGCGGCTAGCTGGAATCTGTTTTAAGCAGTTCAAATGCCCTAGTGGGCATGCTCTCTTAAAGCACGGACTGCATCCCAGCCCTAAGTACTCCACTACGGCCTGACTATTCATCGGTGGTGTGTGATGGGGGTTAGATGATCCGTAAATGGCAATTAATTTCTTATCTAAGGCTGCCGCGATGTGCATCAGGCCAGAGTCATTGCTGACCACTGCCTCACACAGCGACATTAAATCAATTGCATCACTCAGCGCGGTTTTTCCACCCAAGTCTAGACATTGTTGGGACGTGCGTTGGTTGATCTCTGCTGTAACAGCCGCGTCTTTTTCAGAACCAAATAACCACACCTGCCAGCCTAGCTTTAAAGCTGCATTAGCCACTTCTGCATAATATTCTGCTGGCCAGCGCTTGGCTTCTCCATATTCTGCGCCTGGGCATAGACCTAATACTTTGTTTCTAGGAACTTCTAACCCTAATACTTGCAGCGCTGCTGCTGCATTTTCTTTATTAGTAATAAGTGTTGGGTTCGGGATGTCTTGAGGTAAGTTCGCCCCTGCTGGCAGGCCTAAAGTAACAAACCGGTCCACAGTCCGCGGTAGCATAGTTTTATCAAGTGACCGTATGTCATTGAGTAAGCCATAACGCATTTCACCTAAGAAGCTGGTGCGTTGTGGGATATTAGCGGCATAGGGCAGGATAGCTGATTTAAATGAATTGGTGAGGATGATAGCTTGCGTATAAGCCTTTAAACGCAAACTTTTACCAAATTTAATGCGTTCAAATAAGGCAAATTGCCCATGCTTAAACGGCAGTGCAATTCCATGATTCACTTCTGGCATGCGCGCAATTAAGGGTAGCGTCCATGCTGGTGCCGCCACGTCAATAATGCAATCTGGGTGCTGTAGCTTCAAGATTTTGAATAGGCTTTGTGCGAGTACCATATCGCCTACCCAAGCTGGGCCGAGTACTAGAATTTTTTCAGGCTTCAATGGGACAGTCAATTCAAATAAAATTTAGCTGGCAATTTTTTCTAAAATCCCGCTAGTGCTCCGCCCAGCCACCAAGTCGATCAGCGCTACTTTTCCACCCCAAGATTTCACTTCTTTAGCGCCTACCACCTGCGCTTCTGTGTAGTCACTGCCTTTGGCGATAATGTCGGGTTGAATAGCATTGATTAGATTAATGGGGGTGTCTTCATCAAATAGAATTACCGCATCCACTGCGGCCAGTGCTGCCAGAACGCGTGCGCGATCTTGTTCATGTATCACAGGCCTTGTTGGGCCTTTTAATGCGCTGACTGAACTGTCGGTATTGAGGCCTAAAATTAGTCTGTCACCAGTTTTTTTAGCAGCCTCTAGATAAGTCACATGACCCGCGTGTAATAAATCAAAACAGCCATTAGTAAACACGATTTTTTCGTGATGGGCTTTCCACTCACTCACTAAGGACATTAACTGGGTTTGGTTGCAAATTTTATCGGCTTGCGATAACTTATCTTCACTAACTAAAGCTTGCAATAACTCAGCTTGGCTGACTGGAACCGTACCCACTTTCCCCACCACAATAGCCGCAGCGATATTGGCTAGTTGCAACGCATCATGCGCGTTTAAGCCATGCACCATACCAGCTGCTAGGGTTGCAATGACCGTGTCACCAGCCCCAGACACATCGAATACTTTTTTTGCTGTCGCAGGGATATGTTGAATCTGTGCATGATCTATATAGGAAATGCCTTCTTCTCCACGGGTAACGGCAAGGAAGTCTAGTCCTAACTGATCTTTAAGTTGTTGTGCGGCATGGAGCAAAGCTTCGGTATCGTGCAACTCCACATTGCAAGCTTCAGCGGTTTCTTTTTTATTCGGCGTCAGTGCGTTAGCACCTTTATATTTGGAATAGTCACGGCCCTTAGGGTCAGCGATCACAGGAATGCCAAGTTGTTTGCATCGAGTAATAATTGCCTTGCATGTGGTGTCACTGAGTACACCTTTAGCATAGTCAGACAGAATCACCATGGCAGGTTTAGCGCTTAGAGCAAGGCTTACTTTGTTCATTAACTCTGTGCATTCTTCGGGGTTAAAACTAGCGCTACTTTCATCGTCAATTCTTACAATTTGCTGATTACCACTCATGACTCTAGTTTTGGATACAGTAGGGCGGAATGCAGAACTCAACATATGGCTAATGTCGATACCATTTTTTGCCATGAGTTTATTTAGGGTGTCACCAGAATCATCATTGCCTATGCAGCCTATGATTTGCGTGCGCAAGCCTAAGCTACTTAAATTGGCCGCTACATTGGCCGCGCCACCAGCACGATCTTCAGCTTGCTTCAGTAATACTACTGGCACTGGTGCCTCAGGCGAAATGCGGTTAACGTTGCCGATTAGGTAGCGGTCCAACATCACATCGCCTACGACTAAAATAACTTCTTTTGAGTCGGGAAACTGGCGCACGGTTTCAGTTAAGTGTGTATTCATAATATTTAATGATTGTCTTTGATCTAATCGGCTTCCAACATATCACATAAGCTATGGCCAATAAAAATATGCGCTTCTTGTATACGGGGCGTTTCGCTACTAGGCATGACTAAGTTGAATTTACAAAGCTCCAGTAATTTGCCACCACTGCCACCAGTCAAGCCTATCGTGGTTGCGCCGATGGCGTTAGCTTCAATAATGGCATTGACCACATTTTTGCTATTGCCAGAGGTCGTAATGCCAATTACTGTATCTTCAGGGCGGCATAGCGCTTCAATCTGGCGGGCGAAAATATAGTCATATCCATAGTCATTTCCGATGGAGGTGATGATCGATGTATCGGTGGTGAGTGCGATAGCTGGCAAGCCGCGACGTTCTTTTTTATAGCGACCGACAATTTCAGCAGCAATATGTTGGCTGTCGGCCGCACTGCCACCATTGCCCATAATCAAAATCTTTCCGCCGCGTTGCATGGTGGCGCGCAACTCATTCGCCACGGCAACCACTTGTGGGAATAGGGCGACTAACTTTGCAAACATGGCCGTATGCGCCTCTAATTCATGCTGTAAGAATGCTGTTTGTGTATTTTGGGTCAAAGTAAAATCTCTTTTATATTTTTTGGTTTAGCAGTAAGCATCGTCTTGCATAAGATAGTTTTGCACGTAGTCTTGTACGCCGTCTTCCAAACTATAAAAATCTTGCTTATAGCCAGTGCTAGCAAGTTTGTTCATGGTAGCTTCGGTAAAGTATTGGTATTTACCTTGTAGGTCTTCTGGCATCTCAATGTAAGTGATATTGGGGGTTTTACCTATGCTCAACATCACGGCTGTAGCTAAATCCTTAAATGCGCGTGCTTTCCCTGTGCCAATATTGTAGATGCCATTCGTACAAGGTTGATTTTGCAGGGCCATTTGTAGGAAATGCACTACCACTGCCGCTGCGTCCTTTACATATACAAAATCGCGAAGTTGCATGCCGTCGTCATAGCCCGCTTTATGGCTTTTAAATAACTTAACGCAACCCAATTCTTTGAATTGATTAAAACTATGCAATGCCACGCTGGCCATACGCTCTTTATGATATTCGTTCGGGCCATAGACATTGAAAAACTTGAATCCAGCCCACGCGCTTGGTGTTGGCATGTTGGTGCTTGATTGTTGCAAAGTCCATTGATCAAAGAAGTGCTTGGAATATCCATAACCGTTAAGCGGACGCAGATTTGCTATAGAGTTGTCATCATAACCATTGGCACCATCCCCATAGGTCGCTGCTGAGCTGGCATAGAAAAATGCGGCGTTATTATGAGCACACCAGCGCCAAAGGTCTTGCGAGTAGTGGATATTGTCCGCGACTAATTTATTGAAATCGCGCTCAGTAGTAGCGCTGATAGCGCCCATATGAATAATAGCAGCAACGTCATTGCGCCCCTCAAGCCAAGATAGAAGCTGGTCTTTATCTAAATATTGCACATATTGACGCTTGACTAAGTTTTGCCACTGATCTGGATGGGTGATGCGATCTACAATGACCATATCATCACGCGACAACTTGTTATTCAGATGCCAGGCGATCATAGAACCTATCATGCCAGCACCGCCGGTAATTACTATCATAGTGTCATCTATTTTGCTTAAAGTAGAAGTATAGCGCCTATTGCGAAGCACCCAAAGCCTGCGCTCTGGATTGCGTTAGTTTAGATTCTTCTGTAGCTTGCTCTGAACTCCAATCTGGGCTAATCCAGCCTTGCAGATTTTCTAGCGCAATGGTGGCCATTGCTGCTATCCAAGCTTCATTTTCGTTCAGTGCGGGGATGTAGTGGTATTCGCCACCGCCTGCATGAGTGAAGATTTCTTTACCTTCCATCGCAATTTCTTCCAGCGTTTCTAAGCAGTCGCTACTAAAACCAGGACAAATGACATCAATGCGTTTTGTTTTGGCCTTGCCTAACTCTGCCAGCGTTGTGGCTAAGTAAGGTTTTAGCCATTCTTGCTTACCAAAGCGCGATTGAAACGCCACGGTAAATGCCTCTTTCTCGAGACCCAGCGCCTCTGCTAATAGACGCGCAGTTTTATAGCATTCGCAATGGTAGGGGTCACCTTTCATTAGGTGGAACTTCGGTAAGCCATGGAAACTCATCACCAATTTAGTCGGTTTCCCATGTGTGTCCCAATGGGCACGCACGCTTTGCGCGAGTGCGGCAATATAAGCGGGGTGATCATGATAATGACGTATGGTGCGTATTGCTGGCATATTGCGTGTTTTAAGCAATACCCGCCAAACCGCATCTAGCGCGCTAGCGGTGCTACTGGCGGCATATTGTGGATATAAAGGAAACACTAAAATACGGTCGCAATGCTGGGCGCGTAGCTTACTAATGGCGGACTGCATGCTGGGGTTTCCGTAACTCATGCCTAATTCAACTGCAAACGGCGAGTTTATTTTTTGCCCTAAAGAACTATGCAATAACTGTGTTTGTTTTTGAGCGTGTGCCAATAATGGCGAGCCTTCTGATGTCCAAACTTGTGCATATTTAGCTGCTGATTTTTTTGGGCGCACCACCAAGATGATGCAATGTAAAATCCAGCACCAAATAAAGCGTGGGATTTCCACTACACGCGTGTCCATTAAAAATTGGCCAAGGTAGCGGCGAAGTGCTGGGGCGGTGGGAGCGTCAGGCGTGCCAAGGTTGGCAAGCAATATACCCACTTTTAAGGTGTCACCATGCTGGTATGGAGGTTCTGGGTTGTAATAAGCCATTATTTAGTCTTTAAGTGGTTAATCGTTAGTTGGTATGCATTCATTAAAGCGCTTAATTGTTAGTATTGAGCGCGTTTGATAGTAGTTTTGCCGTGATGTCAACAATGGGGATAACCCGCTCATATGCCATGCGGGTGGGGCCAATGACGCCCAAGGTGCCGACTACTTGGCCGTCAGCTTCATAGGGCGCGGTAATCATGCTGCACTCGTCTAAAGCCAGGTAACCACTTTCGCCACCGATAAATATCTGTATGCCTTCTGCACGCTGGCTATTGTCAAGTAACTGCATTAGCGAAGTACGACGCTCAAATATCTCAAATAGTTTCCTTAAACTGCTGACATTAGTCGACAGCTCATCAATTTGTAGTAAGTTACGTTCGCCTGCAATGACCACGCCATCGTTCTCAATACCCTTATTACTTGCATCAAGTGCAGCAGTCATTAGGCGGTTCATGTCGCTTTGCATTTGTTTGAGTTCTTGGTGTAGCGTTAGCTGAACTTCATCGAATGTATGACCAGAAAAATGGCTATTAAAGTAGTTGCTGGCTTGGGTGAGCTCGCTGGCGGAGTATGGTTTATCCGCCATAATGATTCGGTTTTGCACATTGCCATCGCTTGTGACGATAATAACTAGTACGCGCTTTTCAGATAAAGGTAAAAACTCTAAATGTTTAAACGCGATACGTTTACGCTTAGGAATCATTACCAATCCAGCAAACTGCGTAAGCTGCGACAGCATATCCGCGGCACTGGCGATTAATTCGCTGGGATTAGGTGAGGATAGTCCGCTTTTAATCTGTTGAAAAGCTTCTGCTTCTAGTGGTTGCACGGTCAGCAAGCTATCCACAAACATACGGTAGCCCTTTTGCGTAGGAATGCGTCCAGCTGAGGTGTGCGGGCTAGCGATAAAACCAAGCTGTTCTAGGTCGCTCATTACATTGCGTATGGTGGCGCTACTAAGGTCTAGACCAGAGTGCTGTAGGAGTGTTCTTGAACCAATAGGCTGACCATCACTGATGTAATGCTCTACTAAAGTTTTAAGCAAGATTTGTGCGCGTTTATCCAACTCATACACCTCAGATTAATCCCATACACCATGGCATGATGCTAGAGGTGTATTTTGCCTTAATTAGACATGGTCTTGTAGCTTTAGTATGGAATTGAACGAAATTTAAGTGGTTTTCACCTTTTGATTTTATTTAATTTGTTTGCGCTCTAGTTTTCCTTTATCAGAAGCCACAACTGTGATTTAATTTAGAGATGCAAAATTCTTTCAAAACGATCGCCATTATTGGCAAATACATGGCGCCTAAAGCTTTGCAGCAGATGCAAGCTGATTTGGTTAATTTAGCGCAGCATTTACAGTCTCGCAATATCACCGTTTATATAGAAAAGAATACGGCACTACATGCGCCAATCAATGGTTTTAAAACCATAGGCTTGGATGAAATCGGTGAAATAGCCGATTTAGCTATTGTGATGGGCGGTGACGGGACTATGCTGAGTGTAGCGCGCAGTTTGATTGATGCCGATGTGCCACTGGTTGGCATTAACCGTGGTCGATTTGGGTTTTTAACTGACTTACGCGCAGAAGAAATGCTAGTGGCGGTAGATCGCATTTTGGCAGGTGGTTTTAGTTTAGAGCCACGCATGCTATTAGCGACGCAGATAATACGCGACGGCAAAGTGTTACATGCCAACTATGCCTTAAATGATGCGGTGATTAAAAGTGATCTGCGCTTAATTGAGCTTGAAGTTAAAATCAACCAACAATTTGTGCATAAGCAGCGTAGTGACGGCTTAATCATTTGTACCCCGACAGGCACTACCGCATATGCAATGTCAGCTGGCGGTCCAATCTTGCACCCCAATTTAGATGCGATAACGCTGGTGCCGATTTGCCCACACACATTGAGTAACCGCCCAATTGCAGTCAGCAGCAGCAGTCACATTGAGGTGAGTCTAATGCAATTTGATGAGGCGCAACTCAGTTTTGATGGACAATATCAAGTGGCATTGCAGATTGGGGATAAGGTGTTGGTGCAACGCGCCGAAAAAACTATCTCCCTATTACACCCTAGCGACTACTGTTATTTTGACATGTTACGCAACAAGTTAAACTGGGGCTAAATCAATGTTACAGAGCCTTTCCATCCGTGACTTTGTCATTGTTAGCACTCTTGATTTGGAGTTCTCCTCTGGATTTACTGTGCTTACTGGAGAAACTGGAGCAGGTAAGTCTATATTGATTGATGCCTTATCGTTGGCCTTGGGGGCCCGCGGTGAGGGTGGCGTGACCCGAGTCAATTGTGATAAAGCCGAGATTAGCGCTATTTTTAGTGTCACTCATAATTCAGAAGCATTGCGTTGGTTAGCAGAGGCTGAAATGGAATGCGATGCTGGCGAGTTGGTGTTGCGTCGCGTGATGTATGCCGATGGCAGATCGCGCGCTTTTATTAATGGTATTAATGTCAGCATTGCGCAATTAAAAGAGTTGGGTGAGTTGCTAGTCGATATTTACAGCCAAAACGCACACCATTCGCTTTTAAAGTCTGCCACTCAGAGAATAGTTCTAGATAATTTCGCTGGCCTTTCAGAATTGGCGACTGAGGTTGCTGCTAACTACAAAGGTTGGCATCTTCTGCATCAACAGCGCTTGGCCGCTGAGAAAAATGCCAGTGCCTATGCTGATGAATTAGCGGATTTACGGGATCAAAGTTATGAATTGTTGCAGTTGGTCATTAGCCCCAACGAGTGGGAAGAGTTACAGCAAGAGCATTTGCGCTTGTCTCATGGCGCCAGTTTGCTTACGGGCGCAGAGTCCTGCCATGAGCTGCTAAGTGAAGGTGATGTATCCGCCATACATTTACTGACGCAGGTGCAGTATAAACTGCAAAATTTACAGGAATATGATGCAAGCTTATCCGAGGCGACTGAAGCTATAGATTCTGTCATTATTCAAGTAACCGAAACAGATCGCTTTTTAAATCGTTATTGCCAAAGCACTGAGCTTGACCCATCAAGCTTAGATGCATTGGATGCAAAAATACAAGTCATTCACAATGCCTCACGTAAATACAGGGTTAAGCCTGAAGAGTTGGCTGATTTATTAAGTCGCTCACAGGCGCGGATGGCTGAGTTAGAGTTGTTTGCTAATGATGCTGAGTTGGCAAAAAATGAGGCGCAAGCTTTTGAAAGTTATAATCAGCTGGCACAAACGCTGAGTAGTGGTCGCCATCTAGCTGCGGCTAGATTAAGCGCTGAAATTAGTGCGGAAATGCAACGTCTATCTTTAAGCGGTGGCAAGTTTGAGGTGGCGCTTACTGCACAAGCCCCAGCAGCTGTGGGTTTGGAACAGGTTGAATTCTTGGTGGCTGGGCATGCTGGCGTGGTGCCACGCCCACTTAATAAAGCTGCGTCAGGTGGCGAACTGTCACGTATTAGTTTGGCAATACGTGTAGTGACCGCTAAGCAAGAAAGTATTCCCACCATGATTTTTGATGAAGTGGATGTGGGTATAGGCGGCGGAGTGGCAGAAGTGGTTGGTCAATTGCTGAAGCAGTTAGGTGAGCCGCAAGCTGATGCTAGTCAACGTCAGGTGTTAGTGATTACGCATTTGCCACAGGTGGCTGCATTAGGGCAGCATCATTTACGAGTCAGCAAAGCCATGGTTGATGGACTAACTTTAAGCACCATTGCGGTATTAAATACCGAAGCGCGAGTGGCGGAACTGGCGCGTATGCTTGGAGGTGTTGAGATTACCGACACCACTCGTCAGCACGCGAAAGAAATGCTAGAGCGTACTTAAAGACTAATCGGTTACGCAGGGCTGTTGTTTACAGAGACCGTAAATGGTAAGCGAATGATCTTGCATAGTAAAACCTAATTTAGCGGCAGCACTTTCCTGCCGCTTTTCTATTTCTTCATCGTAAAACTCTGCCACTCTGCCACATTTTATACAGACGACATGATCGTGATGGCCGCCGGCATTCAATTCAAAAACTGCTTTCCCACTTTCAAAATGATGGCGTATTAATAATCCTGCTTGCTCAAACTGAGTCAAAACGCGATATACCGTGGCAAGTCCAACATCTTCACCTGAGTTAATCATGACTTTATAAATATCTTCGGCAGATAAATGACGGTCTTTGCTATTTTCAAATAAGCTCAAAACTTTGAGTCTGGGTAACGTGGCTTTTAGGCCTGCGTTTTTTAAGTCTTTTTGATCGCGCATGTATGGTTGCTCACATTTAACAATGACAGAGTTTTGGGATAGCGGTCTACGTGGTATATTAACGCCAATTCAAATTAAAAGTCATGCTATGCGCTACGTTTTCATATTATTAGTTCTTTTGTGTACTTCATGTGGCACTGCTTTGCCTTCGATTAAGCCTTACAAGCTTGATGTGCAGCAAGGTAATGTCGTGACCTCGAAGATGTTGCTCCAGTTGCGACCAGGTATGACTAAGTCGCAAGTACGCTTTATTATGGGTACACCTTTGATTCAAGATAGCTTTCACGGCAATCGTTGGGATTACGTGTATCAGTTGCGCGAAGGTGGTAAGTTAATTGAGCAGCGCCGAGTAATTTTAGATTTTCAAAGTGATTTGTTGAAAACGGTTCGTGGTGATGTGGTGGCAGCTACTGCCGACCCAAAGGCTGGAGTAGAGGGGTCTGATTCAGGCCCACGTCTCATAGAGCCCGCAAAAACCCCTAAAGAAAAAAGTTTAATGCAGAAACTGAAGTTTTGGCAAAAAGACGAGGCTGAACAAGCCAAAGAAGCCGCCGATGCAAAAGCAAGTGCAGATGAGGCTGTGAAAAAGGCAGCCGAAGCTGAAAGAGCCAAAGAAGCGGCAAAAGCAAAAGCAAGTGCAGATGAGGCTGCGAAAAAGGCAGCCGAGGCTGAAAGAGCTGCCGCTAAAGATAAAATTATTGAGCCTATTGCAGTTGAACCAATGCCGGCAGTGAAAGTACTTAAGCCTGTGCCGGAGTCGAAGGTTGTTGAGCCAGTGCAGGTCAATGAGCCCGCGGCAACCTCAGCGCCTGCCCCGGCAGTTAATTCACCATCTCCCTCAGACTTGAAGATTGATAAATCCTTAAGTGGCAATGCCCCTGAGTCAAAAGTAGAGAAAGAAGTGGCTACCCCAAGTGCGAATAATGCGGTGGTGCCTAAAGCGAAGGAATTGCCAGCAGAAAATGAGCCGGGTTTCTTTGACAAAATGCTTGAAAAAATTGGCTTTTAATTCATGGAAAATCCTTTAAAAATTGTCATCGTAGGTTGTTCTGGCCGTATGGGACATGTGCTACTGGAATGTGTATTCGCTGATGGTGAATTAGTTCTGCACGGAGCTGTTGATCGAGGTGATGTCGATGGGGTTGTTAACCCACATTTAGGACGTGATGCTGGTGAGCAGCTCGGTAAGTTGTCTGGCGTGAAGGTGGTTGATGATATCGCTGCTGCTCTAAAAGGCGCGGATGTATTGGTAGACTTTACGCGCCCAGAGGCAAGCATGAATTATCTCGCAGCATGCCAACAAGCTAAGGTGGCTATGGTTATTGGTACTACGGGTTTTTCTAACGAACAAAAGCTAGCAATTACTGATGCATCTAAGGATATAGGCATTGTATTTGCGCCAAACATGAGTGTGGGAGTAACTTTATTAATTAACCTAGTACAGTCGGCCGCTAAAGTGCTTAGTGAGGGCTACGATATAGAGATTATAGAAGCCCATCATAGGCATAAAGTGGATGCGCCGTCTGGCACTGCGCTTCGTTTAGGTGAAGCTGCAGCAAGCGCTTTAGGTCGCAATTTAGAGCAATGCGCAATCTATGGTCGTGAAGGCGTGACGGGTGAGCGTGATCCGTCTACCATCGGATTTGCTACCGTCCGTGGGGGCGATGTGGTGGGTGATCATACTGTTCTATTTGCTGGCATTGGCGAGCGTGTAGAGTTAACGCATAAAGCCAGTAGCCGCGCCACTTTTGCACTAGGTGCTTTGCGCGCTGCTAAATTTTTAAATGGTAAAGCTAGTGGTTTGTTTGATATGCAGGATGTATTGAACTTACGTTAATCGGTTATTTTCTTTGCTATAGACGCGTTGAAATTGGAGTTAATACGGCATCCTAGCAATTAATGAAAATGTAATTTTGCATTGATTAGTCGCATTTATTTCGCTATAATTCGTCAATTCTGAAACGGGAAGAGTTTATCAACTCGTCCCGTTTTGCATATCTGCCATCTGCTCATGATGGAACAAGAATAAATTTTAATTAGGTTGCAAAGCCAAAAGCCATGCAACGCCAAGGAGTTACTGTGTCACAAAACCTGCCCGCCATACTCGTACTTGCAGATGGAACTGTGTTTCGTGGTATATCAATTGGCGCCACTGGCCATACTGTCGCTGAGGTTGTGTTTAATACCTCAATGACTGGCTACCAAGAGATACTGACCGATCCATCTTACACAAAGCAAATTGTTACACTTACTTATCCTCATATTGGTAATTATGGTGTGAACCTTGAGGATGTTGAGTCTGCTCAAATTTATGCTAGTGGCTTAATCATTCGCGACTTGCCACTGACCCATAGTAATTTTAGAAATTCTCAATCGCTTGCTGAGTATTTATTAGGCAATAAAATTGTCGCTATCGCCGATATTGATACGCGTAAATTGACAAGAATTCTTCGTGAAAAAGGTGCGCAAACTGGTGTGATTATTGCCGGTGAAGCCGATGAGGCTAAGGCTTTAGCGCATGCCGCAACTTTAATTTCAAGTTTTCCTGGGCTGAACGGTATGGATCTGGCTAAAGTTGTGAGCTGTACGCAGGCTTACGAAGCTACAGAGGGTGAGTGGGCTTTAGGCCATGGCTACGCTGCGGCGCCAGCAACAAAATTCCACGTGGTCGCTTTTGATTATGGCGTTAAGCGCAATATTCTTCGCATGTTAGTGTCGCGCGGTTGCAAGGTGACAGTGTTGCCTGCGGAAACATCTGCGGCTGAAGCGTTGGCCTATAAACCTGACGGTGTCTTTTTGTCTAATGGCCCTGGTGATCCTCAACCCTGTGATTATGCGATTGCGGCAATTAAAACTATCGTTGACTCAGGTATGCCAACCTTTGGCATTTGTTTAGGTCACCAATTGCTTGCCTTAGCAAGTGGTGCCAAAACGCATAAAATGAAATTCGGCCATCATGGCGCAAACCACCCTGTCCAAGATGTTGACACTAAGCGTGTTTATATTACTAGTCAAAACCATGGTTTTGCGGTGGATGCTGCTAGTTTGCCGGCTAATATTAAAACCACGCACGTGTCATTGTTTGATGGAAGTCTGCAAGGTATTACACGTACTGATAAACCCGCATTTAGCTTTCAGGGTCACCCTGAAGCTAGTCCAGGCCCTACAGAGATGAGCTATTTGTTTGACCGCTTTATTAGCTTGATGCAAGAAAGGAAAGCTAGCTAATGGCTAAACGTACCGACATTAAATCCATATTGATCATCGGCGCAGGACCAATTGTTATTGGTCAGGCTTGCGAGTTTGACTATTCTGGCGCGCAGGCTTGTAAAGCGTTGCGCGAAGAAGGTTACCGCGTTATTTTGGTGAACTCTAATCCCGCTACCATTATGACCGACCCAGAAATGGCTGACGCGACATATATTGAGCCTGTAACCTGGCAAGTGGTTGAAAAAATCATTGCTAAAGAGCGTCCAGATGCTCTACTTCCGACTATGGGCGGACAGACTGCGCTGAATTGCGCCCTCGACTTAGATAAGCACGGTGTGTTGGCAAAATATAATGTGGAGCTCATCGGCGCTTCTAAAGAAGCGATTGATAAAGCAGAGGACAGGCAAAAGTTTAAAGAAGCCATGACCAAAATTGGTTTGGGTTCAGCGCGATCAGTCATTGCGCACAGTATGGAGCAAGCGTTACAGGTGCAGCCTAGTATCGGTTACCCAGCGATTATTCGCCCTTCATTTACGATGGGTGGAAGTGGTGGTGGTATTGCATATAATCGTGAAGAGTTTGTTGAAATTTGTGAGCGCGGACTAGATGCCTCACCTACCAAAGAGCTGTTGATTGAAGAGTCACTACTAGGTTGGAAAGAGTATGAAATGGAAGTGGTGCGCGACTCAGCGGATAACTGCATTATCATTTGCTCAATCGAAAACTTAGACCCGATGGGTGTGCATACTGGCGACTCAATTACCGTAGCGCCAGCGCAAACCCTAACCGATAAAGAATACCAAATCATGCGTAACGCCTCTTTGGCTGTGTTACGTGAAATTGGTGTTGATACTGGTGGTTCTAATGTGCAATTTGCCATCAATCCGGAAGACGGCCGTATGATTGTGATTGAGATGAACCCGCGTGTATCACGTTCATCTGCCTTAGCATCAAAAGCCACTGGCTTCCCGATTGCAAAAGTAGCTGCCAAACTGGCAGTTGGTTTTACTTTAGATGAACTTAGAAATGAAATTACTGGTGGTGCTACGCCTGCATCTTTCGAGCCATCGATTGACTATGTGGTCACTAAGATTCCAAGATTCGCTTTTGAAAAGTTCCCGCAAGCTGATTCGCGTTTAACCACGCAAATGAAATCGGTAGGCGAAGTGATGGCCATAGGCCGTACTTTTCAGGAGTCCTTTCAAAAAGCCCTACGTGGCTTAGAGGTCGGTGTAGATGGTTTGGATGAAAAAACCACAGACCTAGATACGATTACCAAAGAAATGGGTGTGCCAGGACCAGAACGCATTTGGTATGTGGGCGACGCCTTTAGAATGGGGATGACGGTTGCCGAAGTCTACGATATTTCAAAAATTGACACATGGTTTTTGGTACAAATTAAAGACATTATTGATCGTGAGCAAGCACTTAGAGGCAAGCAAATTGCCGATTTAGACAAAGCTGCTTTATTAAAACTAAAACGAAGCGGTTTTTCAGATCGTCGCTTAGCTAGTTTACTTAATACCGATCAGCATGCAGTTCGTGCCTATCGCCAAGCCTTAAAAGTACGTCCAGTATATAAGCGCGTGGATACCTGTGCTGCTGAGTTTGCAACCAATACCGCTTATATGTATTCGACTTATGAAGAAGAGTGCGAAGCCGCACCAACTAACAATAAGAAGATTATGATTTTAGGTGGTGGACCTAATCGGATTGGTCAAGGTATTGAGTTTGACTATTGCTGTGTACATGCGGCATTTGCAATGCGTGAAGACGGTTATGAAACCATTATGGTGAACTGCAATCCTGAAACTGTCTCTACGGATTACGACACTTCAGATCGTTTGTATTTTGAACCAGTTACTCTGGAAGACGTGCTTGAAATCGTTGCGCTAGAAAAACCAGTAGGCGTAATCGTGCAGTATGGTGGTCAAACGCCTCTCAAGCTAGCGCGTGATTTAGAAAAAGCGGGTGTGCCAATTATAGGTACAACACCAGACGCGATTGACAAAGCTGAAGATCGTGAACGCTTCCAAAAAATGTTGCAAGAGCTAGGGTTAAAACAGCCACCTAATCGGACGGCAAGAACGCCTGAAGATGCAGTGCGATTAGCCTTGGAAATTGGATATCCGCTAGTGGTTCGCCCAAGCTATGTGTTGGGTGGTCGTGCGATGGAAATCGTACAAGAACAATCACAACTTGAGCGTTATATGCGCGAAGCGGTAAAAGTTTCTAACGAGTCGCCAGTATTGCTAGATCGATTCTTAAATGATGCATTAGAAGTTGATGTGGATGCGCTATGTGATGGCACGGATGTGATTATCGGCGGTATTATGGAGCACGTTGAACAAGCGGGCGTTCACTCAGGCGATTCAGCTTGTTCATTACCACCTTATAGCTTGTCACCTAAGTTGCAAGATGAATTACGTGAGCAAACCAAACAAATGGCTATGGCCTTAGGCGTGGTGGGTTTAATGAATGTGCAGTTTGCAATTCAAGGTGAAACGGTATTCGTGTTGGAGGTTAATCCGCGAGCATCTAGAACAGTACCTTTTGTATCTAAGGCTTGTGGTTTGCAATTGGCTAAGGTGGCGGCACGCTGCATGATTGGCACCTCGCTCAAATCGCAGGGTGTTACGCGCGAAATTATTCCGCCGTATTACTCAGTTAAAGAAGCGGTATTTCCGTTTATTAAATTCCCTGGCGTAGATACGATTTTAGGTCCAGAAATGAAATCTACTGGCGAAGTGATGGGAGTAGGTGCAACCTTTGCTGAAGCCTTTTTGAAATCACAGCTAGGTGCTTCTACCAAGTTGCCAGAAGGTGGCCGTGCGTTTATTAGCGTACGCAAAGAGGACTATTTAAAGGTAGTCGAGATTGCACAAGCATTGCATGAACTGGGATTTAGTTTGGTTGCTACTAAGGGCACTGCTGCGGCTTTGACTGCAAATGGCCTCACTGTGACTTCGGTTAACAAAGTGGCCGAAGGACGTCCGCATATCGTTGATATGATTAAAAACGGCGATATCAGCTTCATTGTAAACGTAACCGACGATAAGCGTGCAGTCGCTGACTCTTATGAAATTCGTCGTAGCGCATTACAGTATAAGGTGACTTATTACACTACTATTGCTGGAGCTAAGGCGGCTTGCGTGGGCATGGCACATATGCAAGAGCTGCAAGTTGAGTCTTTGCAGAATTTGCATAAATTGTTAAAATAAACACCAATTATTCAAGTAAGATAGCGGTCCTGAACCACGCCTTAAACGGGTGTGGTTTTGTTTTTTAGTTTAAGGAAATTCGTATGGCAGTGACGCAAATACCGGTAACCGTGAAAGGTGCCGCATTATTAAAAGAAGAGCTTTACCGTTTACGTAGTGTAGATCGCCCGTATATTATTCAGGCGATTGCAGAGGCGCGCGCGCAAGGTGATTTGTCTGAAAATGCTGAGTATGAAGCTGCGAAAGAACGCCAGAGTTTTATTGAAGGTCGTATTAATGAAGTGGAAGCTAAGCTCTCTAATGCAATGATAATCGACCCAACGACATTGCACGCTGATGGCCGTTGTGTATTTGGTTCTACAGTAAGAATAGAAGACTTAGATAGTGGCAGCATTATTACCTATCAGATTGTAGGTGATGATGAAGCTGATATCAAAAATGGTAAGATTTCAATCAGTTCGCCTATTGCTCGTGGCCTCATTGGCAAATCAGAAGGGGATGTTGCCGAAGTGCTTGCACCTGGTGGCGTTAAGGAATATGAGATATTGGACGTACAATACATTTAATAAAACACTACCCTAAAAGCTAAAGAGAGATCGTTATGAATAACTGGTCGGCTAAATTTGCATGGATAGTCATTACCTTATGGGTAGGGGCTTTGTGGACTACTGGGGGCATGGCTTATGTGCTCTTTGATACCTTAGAGGATAAGCAATTAGCTGGACAGATAGCGGGCAAGTTCTTTCATTATTTGTCTTATTTGGGTATGTTTGCAGCGGGATACTTGTTACTACAGCGTTTATTCGCTTTCGGCACTAAAGCATTAAAACAAGGTTATTTTTGGGCGCTAGTGCTGATGCTATTGTTGGTGTTGGCCGGTCACTATGGCATTCAGCCACTATTGGCGCAATTAAAGGCGGATGCATTACCAAGTGATGTGATGCAGAGTGTTTTTTCTGATCGATTCAAAACTTGGCATGGTGTGGCCAGTATCGCTTATTTGATCCAGTGTTTGCTTGGCTTTGTGGTGGTGTTGCGCGCTAAATAAGAGACAAAAAAAGCGCTTATTACAGCGCTTTTTAAAGTCACTCATATAGCGCCCTTTGATTTATTTGCTTGGCACTACTATTTTCGGTTTGGTTGACTGGCGATAAATGACCAATTGTTTTCCGATATGGTGTACTGCGGTTGCCATCGTTTGCTCACAAATATCATTCAGCATTTGCGTGCGCAATGCCTTATCATCATTCATTACCTTAATTTTAATTAACTCATGCGCGTCTAAACAGATATTGATCTCTTTCAAAACGCCTTCAGTCAGGCCTTTGTTGCTGATCATGACGACAGGATTAAGATTATGGGCTAGGCCACGTAAGTAGCTAATTTGTTTTGAATTCACGGGGTTATCTTCTTGAGTTATCTTATTGATTTATATAGGCGAGCAGTTTAACAGATGAAACTAAAACCTTCCAGCAAAGCTTGGATACACGAGCATATCAATGATGAATTTGTAAAGCGTGCCCAGAAGGAAGGTTATCGCGCGCGCGCGGCCTATAAGCTTACGGAAATTGACGATAAAGATAAACTCATTAAGCCCGGCATGATTATCGTTGATTTAGGTGCAACCCCTGGGAGTTGGTCGCAAGTGGTAGTGCAGCGATTAAAAGGTCAAGGGCGAGTGATTGCTTTAGATTTACTAGAAATGCAGCCTATTAATGGCGTAGAGTTTATCCAAGGTGACTTTCGTGAAGAATCCGTACTTAAATTATTAGAGCAATCGTTAAATAACAAGCAGGTTGACCTTGTAATTGCTGATATGGCACCCAATATGTCAGGTATTGCTGATGTGGATCAGGCTGGCGCAGCCTACTTGACTGAGTTGGCGTTAGACTTTAGCCGTGACTGGCTGAAACCGAACGGTAATTTTTTGGTCAAAGTATTTGTTGGTGCAGGATTTGACGAAATTTTGCTCAACATGCGCAAAATGTTTGATAAAGTGGTAACACGTAAACCTAAAGCATCGCGTGGCAGGAGTAGTGAGGTTTATTTGTTAGGATTAGGCCGTAAGGCTATAGTGGCATAAAGCCTAAAGATTGATAGAATTGTAGCCTAGCTACACAATTTTCTAAATAAGATCGACTGAATTTGATAGACCTTTTTAATAAAGGAACGTGATTTTGAATAACATATTTAAGAATATTGCCATTTGGTTGGCGATTGCCATGGTGCTCATGGCAATTTTCAATTTAACCGGTGTAAAAAACAGTGCCGACAACCAAATTGTCTATTCACAGTTTATTCAACAAGTAAAAGATGGCCGTATTTCAAAAGTCCAAATTGATGGCAAGGTATTGCATGGCACTACTCAAGACGGTAAGAAATTCAATTCTTATGCACCCGTTGACCCATGGATGGTTTCTGATTTACTTAAAAACAATGTGACAGTGGAAGCTAAGCCAGAAGAAGAGCAATCATTTTTGATGAGCCTCTTTGTGTCATGGTTTCCAATGATTTTATTGGTTGGCGTATGGGTATTCTTTATGCGTCAAATGCAAGGTGGCGGCAAAAGCGGTGGTCCATTCTCATTTGGAAAAAGCAAAGCACGTCAATTAGATGAAAGCACTAATCAAACTACATTTGCCGATGTAGCGGGTTGTGATGAAGCCAAAGAAGAAGTTACTGAAATTGTGGAGTTTTTACGTGACCCGACCAAGTTCCAAAAGCTTGGCGGACGTATTCCACGTGGTGTATTGATGGTAGGGCCACCAGGTACTGGTAAAACCTTGTTGGCACGTGCAATAGCTGGCGAGGCCAAAGTGCCGTTTTTCAGTATTTCAGGGTCCGACTTTGTTGAGATGTTTGTCGGCGTGGGTGCTTCACGCGTGCGTGATATGTTTGAGCAGGCTAAAAAAAGCTCACCTTGCATCATCTTTATAGATGAAATTGATGCGGTAGGTCGTAGCCGTGGTGCTGGTACCGGTGGTGGTAATGATGAACGAGAGCAAACATTAAACCAATTGCTAGTTGAGATGGATGGCTTTGAAGGTAGTTCTGGAGTGATTGTGATTGCTGCAACCAATAGAGCCGATGTGTTGGATAAAGCCTTATTGCGTCCAGGCCGTTTTGATCGTCAGGTAATGGTTTCATTGCCGGATATCAAAGGCCGTGAGCAAATTCTGTTGGTCCATATGCGTAAAGTACCCATTGATGTAGACGTAAAAGCGGATATTTTAGCCCGAGGTACGCCAGGATTTTCTGGCGCTGACTTAGCTAATTTGGTGAACGAAGCCGCTTTATATGCAGCGCGCCGTAATAAACGTACGGTTGATATGCAAGATTTTGAAGATGCTAAAGATAAAATCTTTATGGGTCCTGAGCGTAAATCAATGGTGATGCGTGAAGAAGAGCGTCGCAATACTGCGTACCATGAATCAGGCCATGCTGTTGTTGCGAAGCTTTTGCCTAAAGCTGATCCTGTACATAAAGTTACTATCATGCCGCGCGGTTGGGCATTGGGATTGACTTGGCAGTTGCCTGAGTTTGATCGCATTAGCAATTACAAAGACAAAATGCTGGAAGAAATTTCTATCTTGTTTGGTGGACGTATCGCTGAAGAATTATTTATGCATCAAATGTCGACAGGCGCTTCAAACGATTTTGAACGCGCTACTAAATTAGCCCGTGATATGGTAACGCGTTATGGGATGTCGGATGCGCTAGGAACCATGGTTTATGCTGGCGACAACCAAGATTCTTTCTTTGGTAATATGAGCGCAAAAACCGTATCTGAAGCCACACAGCAAAAAGTAGATGCGGAAATTCGTCGCATACTTGATGAGCAATATGGTATTGCACGCAAGCTGTTAGAAGATAATCGCGATAAGGTGGAAGCGATGATGGCGGCCTTAATGGAATATGAAACTATTGATGCCGATCAAATCAATGACATTATGGCAGGTGTGGCTGTGCGTCCACCTAAACCGTCACAAAGTAAGCCTAATCCACCGCGCGATAGTGGCTCACCCGGTGTTAGTGCTGCGCCTGCACCGCAACCTAGCGCAAAAACCTAGGTGACTTTAGATGTGCGATTAAAGGGCTAGATTTCTAGCCCTTTTTTTGGCTCAAAATTCAGCGCTTTAATTGAGTATAATGATTCATGATTTTTCAATGTGGCACCTACCAGCTTAATCTCCGTCGCCCACAGGTGATGGCCATACTTAATGTAACTCCTGATTCATTTTCCGATGGTGGTCAATTTAATGCGGTAGATAAAGCTGTCGAGCGAGCGTTACAATTAATCGCGGATGGTGCAGACATCATTGATATTGGTGGTGAATCTACTCGCCCTGGTGCTATTCCTGTGAGCTTGGATCAAGAGTTGAGTCGTGTGATTCCAGTAATTGAGGCGCTAAGTCAAGTATGTACGGTGCCTCTTTCTATTGATACCTATAAACCTGAAGTGATGCGTGCGGCGATTGTAGCAGGTGTTGATATGGTCAATGATATTCGTGCGTTGCAGGAGCCTGGCGCGCTGGATTTGTTAGCAAGTAGCCATGTTGGAGTATGTTTAATGCATATGAAGGGCACACCGCAAACTATGCAGCTAGCGCCAACTTATGCAGATGTGGTAGAAGAGGTACGGCTTTTTTTAATTGATAGATACCAAGTAGCTTTAGCTAATGGCATTGCTAAACAGCGTATCCTGCTGGATCCTGGTTTTGGTTTCGGTAAGCGTACCGTTGATAATATTGCGCTGATTCAGCAGTTAGCGAGATTGGCTGAGATTGGCCCACCCCTGCTAGTAGGACTTTCACGCAAAGCGGTCTTGGGGACAATTAGTGGCGGTGATGAATTGCAACGCTTACACTCAGGCATTGCCGCGTCGGTGATTTGTGTCATGAATGGGGCTAAAATGCTACGTGTACATGATGTTAAAGCCACAGTAGATGCGCTTAAAGTTGTGGTGGCTGTGATGGACCAACATCAAGAATAAAAAGATTTAATTTAGGAACTTTCATGGCAAAAAAATATTTCGGTACTGATGGTATACGCGGAAAAGTAGGGGTGGCGCCAATTACGCCAGACTTTGTCATGCGCTTAGGCTATGCAGCAGGGCGCGTGCTTACCAGTATTGAGAGCAATTTAGAAAAAGGGGCCCATCCAGCGGTATTGATTGGTAAAGATACGCGCATCTCAGGATATATGTTGGAGTCTGCACTGGAAGCTGGATTGTCAGCCGCTGGAGTGGATGTGCTGATGACGGGTCCTATGCCTACGCCTGCTGTGGCTTATTTGACCCGCGCCTTACGTGCGCAGGCTGGGATTGTGATTTCAGCCTCACATAACCCTTATTATGATAATGGCATTAAGTTTTTTTCTAGTTTAGGGACTAAATTACCGGATGCAATTGAGCATGCGATTGAAGCGGAACTAGATCTACCTATGCAGGTGATGGAGTCGGCTAGTTTGGGAAAAGTACGTCGGATTAAAGATGCCCCTGGCCGCTATATCGAGTTTTGTAAAAGTACTTTTCCAAATACATTAGATTTAAGAGGGTTAAAAATTGTTCTAGATTGTGCACATGGCGCCACTTATCATGTTGCACCTCCTGTTTTTCACGAGCTAGGGGCTGAAGTTGTGGTGATTGGCAATCAACCAAATGGTCTTAATATCAACGATGAATCTGGCACAACGCATCCGCAAGCTTTGCAAAAAGCGGTCGTTGAACATCAGGCAGATCTAGGCATTGCTTTTGATGGTGACGGTGATCGTGTGATGATGGTGGATAGCGAAGGGCGTCTCTTAGAAGGGGATCAGCTGCTTTATATAATTACCACTTCACGCCAACAGCAAGGCAACCTGCAGGGGGGTATTGTGGGTACTTTGATGACCAACCTTGCCGTTGAGCATAAATTCGCTGATATGCATATTCCTTTCACGCGCGCTAGAGTTGGGGATCGTTATGTGATGGAGTTGCTTAATCAGCATGGCTGGCAATTAGGGGGCGAAAATTCAGGTCATATACTGACACTTGATAAGCACAGTAGTGGCGACGGCATAGTGGCAGCTTTGCAGGTGTTAGAAGCGTTAATTCAAAGCAAAAAAACGCTAGCGCAACTGAGTGCAAGTTTGGTTATGTATCCGCAAGTGCTCATTAATTTAAAAACAGATAAAAAAATCAATGTAGATCAGCATGCGGATATTCAGGCGGCAGTAGTTGCGGCTGAGAAGGAGTTGGCAGGAACTGGACGTGTCTTGCTCCGATCTTCAGGCACTGAGCCTATAATTCGCGTGATGGTTGAAGGTGAAAATCAAATGCAAGTAGAAACCTTGGCGCAACGCATTGCTGATGTGGTTGTCATTGCAACCTCAGATTAAGGGTTAATAGGCCCAAAGCCTCTCAACTAATTCAAGAAAACTTCATCTCTTCTTCATCAAATGTTCACATTCAAATGACATTCTAGTTATTCAAATGAATAATTGTATTTGAATAAGGAATTGAGATGACTTACAGAATGCGTTTATATTTAAACCGCATGCATAGATTCGACAGTAATGTATGCGTTGCGGTCAATCATACTAGTCAATACCGTGTAATTCGCGACGTGTTTCGACTGGTCAGCCGTTGCGGTGACGGTCTGTTTTGGTATGGTCTGATGCTGGCAATCATAGTTTTCAAAGGCCATGACGGTATGCTAGCAGTATTACATATGGCGGTTGCTGGCTTAGTTGGTACCTTGCTCTATAAATGGTTGAAAGGTAAAACTTTGCGACCACGCCCCTATGCCGTTCGCCAAGAAATATTCTTAACGGGAACGCCTCTCGATAAATTCAGTTTCCCATCTGGACACACTTTGCATGCAGTCCTGTTTAGCGTTGTGGCTTTAAATTATTACCCGCACTTAGCCGTCATCTTATTGCCTTTTACCCTAATGATTGCATTATCTCGGGTCGTATTAGGTTTGCATTATCCTAGCGATGTGATTGCAGGTGCTTTGATTGGTGCATTGATTGCCGGAATTTCTTTTCTTTTAATTTAATATTATTTGATACAGAACAATTTTAATTGCTGCCTATTAAGTCAAACTAAAAACTTAATTAGGAGAAAAGTATGTCTTTAAGTCACGTAGTTGTATGGATTGATCATCACGAGGCGCATGTTATTCAATTTAATGCTGAAGCTAGTGCCAGTGAAATTATTAAAACAAAATCTAATCATAAGCATGTGCACCAAAAAAGTGGAACTTTAGGAGCTGGGCACGCCAATGCTGATCAAAACTATTTACATGATGTTGCGCTTGCTGTATCTGGAGCTGGTGAGATTTTAATTGTGGGTCCAGGCTCTGCTAAGTTGGAATTGTTGAAGCATGTTAATAAACATGATCCCAAAGTGTCAGAAAAGATTATTGGTGTTGAAACAATTGACCATCCTTCGGACGGGCAACTTTTGGCTTACGCTAAGAAGTACTTTATTAGAGTTGATAATTTAAGAACGTTGTAAGCCATCTAAGTCACTTTAGTAAGCCGCCACTGAAAACGTTGTACGTTTATTTAGGGGTCAATTAAGCAGAAGACTTTTCGCCATAAGTCTATTTACTTTTGATTTGAAAGTTCCCATTTAACTGCAGAAACAATTTCCCAATCCCCCACTTGATTGGGACGTCTCCATCTCGGGGTGTACATCATTTTAATATGCTCTAGAGCAGCATCAAAGTGCTCAAAAGATAGTTCTTTGCCTTCTTCCCCAACCATATAGAAACCAGATGATGGGCAACGTAATAAAGAGTTGAAGCAGGATCCATCAGCTGCGTAAGGAAGAAGGGTGGAGTTTTTAGGCGAAGGCATGCTGTGATAGCGTCCTGTAGATTCTAACTTGAGAAATCAAGTTTCATTAAGAATTATAACGCACTATTTTCATAAATCCGACCAATAGAAATACTCTTCGCTAGTAGTCTAAGGTTAGTTAAATTGAATGCAGGGTGGCGGCTTGATCAAAGTATTTGATGGGGAGAGGGTGTGATAGGTGTAAGTGTCTGCGACACTGCTCACGCCAATGATCAAGCTGTTGCACACTGAGGTTTTTAAGTTCAGGTTCAAAAGCTGGCTTATGTCCATTTAGCAGACTGCCGATGTCCTCTAATGCTACTTGAGTTTTAGCAATGTAATACACAAAGTGCTTAAACACACGTTTATCTATGATCCTTACCACACCATAAATTAGATGCGGTAATTTAATGCTGCGTAATACGCCATCCCAAAATGCTAGTCGCTTTAAAGCTAATTCTGTTGAGGCTACACTGCATCTAAAATGCGGTGAAATAAACGCTGAAATGAGTTTTTTGTGATCAGTCAGTAAGCGTCGCGGGGATGTTTTTAAGTGACCTGCTAAATGCGCATCCATAGCCCATTCCGCTGTAATGTGGGTCAGTAAATCATTTTTATGCCACATTGCTTCGTGAGCAGGTACGAAATGATTATGCGCAATTACATCAACATATAAGTGACTGGCATAACCAATAGCCAGTGCAGTTTCTTCATCGCTTTTTGCGCTAATTAATAACTGATGCGCATTTTCCCATAAATGAGTATGCCGAAAGCGATGACTAATAACAGCTAGGTCAGGTAGGCAAGCGCCTGCCATGACTAACTCAGGAAAGCGCTTAATAATATTTTGCAGTCTAGGATCTAGTAAAGGCATCGCCCAAAGAAGTGATTGCGCAAAATACAGATGGGTAATCAAGCCCCAAGCATTGGCATCTACTGAATACAAGCAGCAGGGTAGCCACCAGTAATACTTCTTTAAAAAATTGGGTATTTGCATAGTGCTAATTTCACATGCTAGCGTTAAGAATATGTGACATTTACTTGATAGTTTGGTGACATAGATTGCAGCAAACTAGTTTTATTGTCATATTCATCAAGTTGTCATAATTGGACGCTATTGTTACGCTAACTAATTGATTACATTACCAAGATGAGGGTGCAAGCAAAGTGATGACTACGAAAAAACTCAAAATACTATTTATCTCAGACGTGTATTTTCCACGTGTGAATGGCGTGTCGACTTCTATTAGAACCTTTGTTGAGCAAATGCAAAACTTAGGTCATGAGGTGCATCTGATTGCGCCAGATTACAATGTGGAAACTTCAGATGAAGCTTGGATTAAACGTATTCCTGCAAGGAGTATTTACTTTGATCCTGAGGACAAATTGATGAAGTATGGTGAGGCCATGAAGTTGTTGCCTTCATTGCTAGATGAAGAGTACGACATGATTCATGTGCATACGCCTTTTGTGGCCCATTACTTGGGGTTAAAGCTAGCGCTCAAATTAGGCATTCCCTGCATAGAAACTTACCACACATTTTTTGAAGACTATTTACATCATTACTTGCCGTGGATGCCTCAATTAATGGCGCGTGGTATGGCTCGAATGATTTCTAAGCGCCAGTGTAATGCGGTTAGAGCAATTGTAGCGCCTTCAAAGCCCATGTTGGATGTGTTGCGTGGGTATGGCGTAAAAGCTCAAGCTCAGGTTATTCCAACTGGTTTGCAGGAGCACAGTTTTAAAACCGCTGATGGAAAAGCTTTTCGTCAGAATCATGGCATAGCATTAGATCGACCTATGTTGCTTTATGTGGGTCGTGTAGCCTTTGAAAAGAACATTGAGTTTCTACTTTGGATGGCAAAAGTATTGGTGGATGAGCGTCCCGACCTTTTATTGGTAATCACGGGAGAAGGTCCTGCCGAAGAGAGCTTACATAAGCTCACCAAGACTTTAGGCTTAGATAAAAATGTGATGTTTATCGGCTATCTAGATCGCAATACTGAACTGAATGCCTGTTATCAATCAGCGGATGTATTTGTGTTTGCGTCTAAAAGCGAAACGCAAGGCTTAGTAATTTTGGAGGCTATGGCGCAAGGCACCCCTGTAGTGGCAATTGCAGAGCTTGGTACTGCTTCAATTTTAATTGAAGGACACGGAGCATTAATCTCAGCAGAAAATACACTAGAGTTTGCAGAAAAGGTACATCAGTTATTAATTTACCCAGAGCAAAGGCTTGAGTTAGGTCGCCGTGCGAAGGAGTATGCATTAGACAAATGGACTGCAAAATTCCAAGCTGAGCGCATGCTTGATTTTTACGCGCAGTTAGTAGTTAATTCAGATGTAGCTTCTGTGTTAGTAAGCGAAACACTCGCCACCAACAATTAGAAAGTAGTAGATACAAAAAAGCCAGCATATGCTGGCTTTTTTGTATCTACTAAAACCTGTCTAATTTTAACCAAACTTGCCGGTAATGTAGTCTTCAGTTTCTTTACGGGCAGGGCGTGTGAAAATGGTATCGGTATCACCGTACTCCATCATTTCACCTAAGTACATATAAGCTGTGTAATCGGAGATACGTGCAGCTTGTTGCATATTATGCGTTACCACTAAAATTGTCAGCTTATGACGTAGTTCACTCATTAGCTCTTCAATATTAGCTGTCGCAATTGGATCTAATGCTGATGTTGGTTCATCGAATAACATAATTTCAGGGTCAGTAGCTAACGCACGGGCAA